>Ga0335074_10013033_pt1 | contig 11675 bp, 8 predicted proteins | sample Lox_Sample_23_FD_206715 | JGI IMG/M metagenome (GOLD analysis project Ga0335074, IMG submission 206715) | Soil microbial communities from Loxahatchee National Wildlife Refuge, Florida, United States - Lox_Sample_2.3 | ecosystem: Environmental > Terrestrial > Soil > Wetlands | place: USA: Florida...
GCCTCACCTTCGAGGGACCAGGACAAGGCGCGGTGATCCGCGAGCAGGGCCTCGGCTTCCGGCCGGACTGGGAAGCGGTGGTCACGCCGGTCGTCGACCACGTGCTAGGTCTTCCAGCGGTCGATCCTGGGCGCATCGCCCTGCTGGGCATCAGCTTCGGCGGCTACCTCGCGCCCCGGGCCGCGGCGTTCGAGCACCGGCTCGCGGCCTGCATCGCCAACGGAGGCGTCTTCGACTTCATGGCCCCCCGGCTGCCCGGCAGCATGTCGCGCCAGGCCGCCATCGCCTGGGTGCGCGCCGATCCCGGAGGGGCCGACGAGGTGATGCGGGCGATGATGGACGCAAGCACCGACTCCCGGTGGGGCATCGAGAACGGCATCTTCACGCTCCGGGCTTCTTCTCCGGCCGACTACTTCGTCAAGGCCCTCGACTACACGCTGGCCGGAGTCGCGGAGAACATCACCTGCCCCACCCTCGTGGTCGACTCCGAGGGCGACCCGTGGTTCCCCGGGCAGGCAAGGCAGCTGTTCGACGCGCTCACCTGCGACAAGACCTTCCAGCTCTTTACCGCCGAGGAAGGTGCGGAGGACCATTGCCAGGTCGGCTCGCCGCTGCTGTCCGCGCAGCGCACCTTCGACTGGCTCGAGGAGACGCTCAGCCGCGTGCCCTCCGCCAGTGCTGCCTGAGCGCCGCCGACGAGGCAACAATCAGCGCGCTGGTGAAGAAACGCGCCAACTGAGGACCGAGCAAAGCCATGGGCTTTAGGTCTGCGGCGGGCCGTCGGATCCGCCGCCGCGACCGCGCGGCCCCCGTATGCCGTGTCGATCTCCGCCGCGATGGACGGCTTCCTGGAGACCTGGGGTTACTGGAGATCAGGGCCGGGTGCTGCACCGGGCGGCGCTGGCGGGCCGCCGCGCGGTCTGGCCACCGGGCCCCACGCTTGCGCACTGATGCTGCTGGGCCCGTGCAAACCATGACACGGCACATCCGCCGCCGTCACCAGCGCGACCCAGGCCTTGCAGCTGTACCGAGGGACATCCGTGCACGCTTGTCCGGTCTCACCGATGATCTTAGCCTGTTTTCGGGCGGGTCGACTACGTACAGCCACACGCTTCGTCGATATTTGCCATCTCCATTGAGACGTAGCCAGCTTTCCGGCACGGCTGCTGAGAATCGGCCAACTCCGCTGAGACCCAACAACGCTGTTCTCACCGCTATGGCGCATGCGCCAAGTAGGCGTCAAGTCATTTGGGAAAGCGCCATTTACGATGAGAACCTATACCAGGGGCGGGTGAAGCCGACGGGAGCCTCGTCGCCGGGCGGCGCGGCGCTGGTCCCGAACACGGAGACCCGAATCGGGAACCCCGTCGCGTAGGCCTCGATCATCTCGTCGTGGCCGATCACCAGGCCGACGTGGCCCGGCGACTGGGGAGTTCCGTCGGCGCCGGCGAAGAACACCAGGTCGCCCGGCTGGACCTGGCTGGCCGGAACCTGCGGGCCCCAGGCAAACTGCTGCTGCGAGGTGCGCGGGATGAACACGCCCGCCGCGCGGTAGGCCATCATCACCAGGCCCGAGCAGTCGTAGGCGTCCGGCCCGGTTGCGCCCCACTGGTACGGCTTACCGAGCTGGGCCTCGGCGTAGTCGATCGCGGTGGCGACCGTGGCGTTCGGCGCCTGCTCCGTGTCGGCCGCGGTGTTCACGCCCGGTATGCAGCTCGGGACGTTGGCCACGGTGACGGGGCTGACCGTGTAACCCCCGTCCGCGTACGTCGAGGCGTAGGACAGCACGAGCTGCACGTACGCGTTCGAGTGGTTGTAGGCGAAGATCGCGCCGGGCACGTTCTGCTGCACGCCGTGCTCGAGCAGGTATTTCGCCGCCCCGGCGATCGCGTCGGCCGGGTCGTAGACGTCGGCCACGCCGCGGCCGTCGGCGTCGGTCGCCACGCCGTTGACGGCCTCGTTCGCCGGGTGGATCGGCAGGCCGCCCCACTCGTTGCCCGAAGCACCGCCGATGCCGATCTGCATCGGCCCGGCGGCCCCGAAGGCATTCGCGCCACTGTGCACCCCGGGCAGGCTGGACCGGCCGTCGTCGCTCTCCACCTTGCCGATCCCGGCGAGGAGCACCCAGGCGATCTTGTACTTGTTACCCGTCTCCTGGAACAAGGCGAGGTAGTTCGCCGGGATCGAGTCGCGGGCATCCGAACTGGCCGTGGGCTGCTCGCCAGCCACGGCCGAGCATCCGGTGCCGGACTCGAACAGCAGCGAGCTGCCACCCATGATCAGCATCGGGGCGGCGATGAGCCCCATGAAGACGATGACGGCGATGACGATAAGCCCACCCGCCGCGGCCCGGCCCCGGCCGCCGCCCGGGAGCCAGCTCCATCTCATGAATTGCCCGCCGAAGCCAGCTCGATGTCGCTGACCTGCCAGCTGCTGCCGGAGCCCACGGCCGTAACGGCGTACTGGCCGGAGATCTGGCTCCGGCCCGAAGTGGCGGTGATCTGCTCGGTGATCGTCACGACGAAGGTGATGCTGGACGAGCCGAAGGCCCGTATCGAGTTGATCACCGCGCTGCCCGTGGACACCTGCTTCTTGCTGCTGCGCTGGCTGGCGACGCCGGGTACGGAATAACCCTGCTCGATGACGTCGGCCAGTTCGGAGGTGATCAGGCTGTGCATGGCGGCGACGTAGCTGGTCGCGTCCTGGCTGTAGGACCACGTCCCGTACGCATCGCCGAACTGGGTGACGGTGGCGGCGGCCGAGCCGAGCTGGGCCTGGGTGAACGGGAGCCACTGGTAGATGTCGGGATCCGACGGCGCGGCGCCGCCCGCGGGAGCCGCACTCGGCGTCGCAGCGGGCACGGCGGGCCGCGTGGCCTGCGGCGCCGGAGAGTGCGTGGCGGCCGCCGGGCTGTGGCCACCAGCCCGGGCGCCGGATACGAACAGGTAGACGCCCAGGCCGACGAGCGCCACCACGATCAGGCCGAAGACCGCCTTGCGCTGCCCAGCGTTCAGGTCCATGGCGACACCGGCTACTTCCGGCGCCTGATCGGACGCAGCCAGAACGGTGTCGCGACTTCAGGTCGGCCGGCCTCGTCGGCCCCGGAAAGAGGCGAGCCCGCGCTGCCGCGGCTGGCGCCGGGTGCGGCGCCCTGGCGGCCCGCCGCGGTATCGGCCCACGGGCCACTCTGGCCACGGCCGGACGGCCCGCGCCGCCCCGGATCGGACGCCGGCGCTGGGCGCGCGGGCTGGCGGGCTGGCCTGGGTGCCGACGGCCGGCCTGACGGAGCAGCGGGCGGGGGCGCCGACGGCCTGGCCGACGCGGGCGCGGGCGGGCGGGCAGAGGACTGGCGGGGTGGCGCCGACGGCTGGCGAGCAGGCTGCGGGGCGGCTGGCCGCGACGGCGCGGCGCTCCGGCGGCCAGCCGAAGAATCGGCCCACGGGCCACTCTGGCCACGGCCGGACGGACTGCTCGGTGCGGCGCCGGGAGCGGCCGACGGCGCGGCCTGAGGCTGCCGCGGCGTCACGCCCGGCCGCCACGGCCAACCGGAGCCTCCCGAGCCGGAGGGCGCCGGACCGGCCGGCCCGGAACCCGATGGCGCGGGGGCTGGCGTCGCCGGGGCTGGCCGCCCGGGGGCTGGCGCCGCGGGGCGCGGAGTGGGGCTGGCAGGCGCCGGAGCCCGCCCTGGGCTGGCCGTGGGACCGGGCCGTCCGGGGCTCGCGGGGGCGGACGCGGGACCGGGCTGACCCGGACGCGGAGCGCCCGGAGTCGCGCGGAACGCACCAGACGTAGCGGGACGTGCCGGGGCGGCGCCAGCGTGCCCGGCTCCGGCTCCCGCGGCGACAGCCGCGGCGTCGGCGGCCGTCCGGCCCGATGCCACCGCGCTGCCGTTGCCGCGCGCCGGGACGGACCCGGCGGCGTCCCGTTGCGGAAGGTTCAGCGGCGGCGCGGAGCTTCGCCCACCGTCACCGACCGCCGCCGAGGCCCAGGTGCGCGCGCGGGACGCCAGCCCGGAGCGGCTGCCCGCGCGGGCGCCGCCCTCGGGCGGCGCGATCCCGGTCGTGCCGGCACCGCCCTCGGCGAGCGCGCCATCCTGGCCGTTCACGCCAGCCCCGTCGGCGCCGACCGTGCCGGCAGCCGTGGCGGCAGCGCCGACCCCGCCGGTGCCGGCAGCCGTCGCGAGCGCCGCAGCCTGCCCGGGATTGCGGCGCGCCCATCGGGCGGCCCGGTAGGCGGCGAAACCGGGAACGGCGACGGCTGCGGCGCCGAACGTGTTCTGGCGCAGGGTGCTGCGGTAGCGCTGCATGTCGATCTCGGCGCGCTCGGTGGACCCGATCATGCCGTAGCCCACGGCCGAGAAGAGGTGCTGGAACGGCCGCCGGTAGATGAAGACCGCGATGGTGACGAGAGCGATCATGAGGATCTTAAGCGCCCACGGGAGCACCGCGTCGCTGGTGCCCATGATCAGCGAGTACGCGTACAGGAGCACGCTCAGCACCAGCGCCACCGCCGCCTGCTTGAGCAGCACGCCGACGAGCATCTCGAACCAGCGCATCGCGACGACCCGGCCGAATCCCGGATGCGTGCCGATCAGCAGGAAGAACGGCCCCACCACGAGCAGCAGCAGGAAGCCGAGTTTCAGCAAGATCAGCGTGACCGCGATCAGCAGCACCAAGACCCCGGCGATCGCCGCGGCGAACAGCGCCGCGAACGCGATCTCCAGCCGCGTCGTCCACTGTTTGCCCTGGAACAACGGGTAGATGCCGGGGTCCTTTTGCTGGATGCTCGCGGCGATCCCGGAGTAGGTGGACTGCTTGGCCTGGATCAGCGCGTTGGTCGGATTCTCATTGGTGGCGATGGCCTGCGCCCACAGCAGTTGCCTGCCGTAGGTGTTCACCGGGGTCTGCGAGCCCGCGGTGGTGCCGAACGCCGTGGTACCGAACTCACCGGCCAGCCAGGGCTTGCAGACCAGCACGGTCCACAGCTCGTCGGCGTTCTGGGCGACGATCCCGTTGCCCGAGGAAAAGTTGAAGTTGGCCGACTGGACCTGGGGGTCGTTGCGCCCCACCGGCAGGCAGTTGCTCTGGCTCGGCGCGGGCAGCTTGGAGAACGCGGTGTTGAGCGACTGGCTGATGCCGTTGGACACCGCCGCGCCAGCGCCGGTGAAGTCCGCCGGCCTGCCGATCAGCCAGATCGCCGCGACGCAGGCAACGACCATCCAGATCGTTCCCTCGATCGTGCGGGTGGCCCGCTTGCGGATCAGCCCCTGCCACGCGAGCCAGATCGCCCCGATGATGACGACGGCGGCCAGGTACGGGAAGTAGATCGCGTTTCCGAGGCTGCTGATCAACTTGTCGACGACGCTCGTCAGCCAGCTGAGGATGCCCTCACCGGCGGCAGACTGGTAGACGGTAATCGTGACCCGGTCGATGGATTTAGCGATGTCGAACACCATGCTGGCGACGTTGTTGCCGATCAGCGACGTCATGTCCGAGCACTGCAGGTTGGTCGCGGCCCAGTACTGCCCGGCGACCCCGTAGCTGTTGTACAGGGTGGACGGCTGCGCGCTCGACGACTCGGGCGGCTTGATCATTGCGTCGATCCCGGAGTTGGCCTGCTCCGGATCGGGCAGCGAGGGCTGGCAGATGTTGTTCAGGTCACCGGTCAGGCCACTCTGCCCGGCCGTGCAGAATCCCAGCAGCGACCCGATGTCGCCGATCCCGGGGACCGAGCAGACGCCGCCGGTCGTCGCCGCCGGCTGCGTGTCGGCCACCGTGACCGCGTGGATTGTTGGGTGGGTGGCTTGCGCGTGGGCGGCTGGCTGCTCGGCATGGGCGAATCCGAGCAGCGCCGCGAGCATGGCCAGCACCAGCACGGCGAGGCGCAGGGAACGGCGCGGTATGCGCATCTCGGGGGGCTCCTGGCAGGGGGGTTAGGGTCGCCCGGTCGAGCAGTCAGCCAGCGGGCGGGTGGGACACAGCGGGCTGCGGGGTGGGCGGCCTTGCCGTGTGCGGGACCGCGTCGGGGGGCGCCACGCTGGCCGTAACGGGGGGAACGGGAGGGACCGGCGGCACCGGGGGGACCGGTACTTCGGGCTTGGCTCTGGTGGGGTTCGTGTCGAGGCGGCGCCGGAGTTCGTCGGAGATCAGGTCGATGCCGATCCGGCCGGCCCGGCCATCCAGGTCACGGAAGATGCATTCGCCGTTGCCTAGGCCGCGCAGCACCGCCTTGTGCTCATCGGACGGCTCGACACCAAGCAGCGCCATCACATTGGCGACCTCCATCCGCTCCGAGGACCGGAAAGCGAACACCCCGGAGATGCAGTTCGTGACCTGCTCGTTCAGCAGATCGCCCGCGTTCTGGGAGACGAGAATCAGCGCGGTGTTGCGGGACCGGCCCATCCGCGACACCTCGGGGATCAGCTTGGCGCCCTGCGGCGTCGAGGTGATCGCCCACGCTTCGTCGAGGAAGATCGCCTTCGGCAGGCTGCGGTCCATGCCGTTCAGCAGCCTGCGCGCGAACTGCGACACCAGGTAGAGCAGGGCCACGGACAGCCGCTGCTCGTAGGAGAAGTCGTCGCGCCTGACGCCGACGTCCGGCAGGGTCAGCCCGGCCAGGGTGAACACGGTGGTCCATCCGGCGGCGTCGATGCCCTGGCCACCCGATGGCGCGAAGCACAGCTTGGCCAGCCGCATCTCCGACATCGACCCCAGCACCGCGCCGAGGTTCATCGACGCGGGGTCGGCGGACTTCTCCAGGTACGTCACCACCTTGCCCAGGCTCGGCTGGTCCTCCTGGGCGACGTGGCCGACCGCCTGGATCATGGCGCTCTCGCGCTCCTCGCTCATCCGCGGCAGCAGCAGCCTGAGAGTCTCGGTCGCCATCGTCCGCCGCTCGGCGAGGTCGTCGCCGAACGAGAACGGGTCGAGCAGGCCCGGTGCCGCGCTGCCGAGCGGGATGACACGTGCCTGGCGGCCGCGCTCCCGCAGCAAGCCGACCAGCGACTCCGCGTCGCCCTTCGGGTCGATCACAGCGACGGTCACGCCGCGCAGCGCAAGCTGCAGGATCAGCAGGAGCGCCAGGGTAGTCTTGCCGCCACCGGGCTCGCCGGTGATCGCGATCGCGGTCGGGCGGTTCCGCGCCGCGGCAACCAGCGGGTCGAAGTGCACGATGGTCCTGGCCCGGCCGAGCGTCTCGCCGATGTACGGGCCGACCCAGCCGGCATCCGTGGCGGCCCGGTCGCCGAGGTCGACCGTGGCGGTCGGCATGCCGCCCGCCACCGTGTACAGGGGCTGGCGCTGCAGGTACGAGTTCAGCCTGACCTTGTCGCCCGGCAGCGACTCACACAGCAGCGAGAACTGGTCGCCGGTCGAGTTCATCACGTCGATCCCGGCGTCCCGGTAGTGCTCGGCGACCGCCTCGGCACGCCGGACGCACAGCTCCCGCGACGGCGCGGTCACCATCAGCCGATGCCAGCCGTAGACAAACGGCAGCCGCTCCTTGGTGATGCCGTGCTCGAGCAGCCGCGCCGCCTCTATCTGCTCGGCGAGCGCGATCGGCAGCTCCGCCCCGGCCTCCCTGATGTGCGCGTCCATGTCCCGGGCGTGGGCGAGCCTGCGGCTGACGTCCTTGCTGGCCTTGTGCGGCGGTATCAGCCGCATCCGCAGGCTGGCCTCGACCGGGAACGGCAGTGCGTCGCTGTAGTGCAGCCATGGCTCGCCCTCGGGGAAGTACATGACGTCGGGGAACCGGGCGAACGACAGGAACGCGGCCCACGACTCCCCGGTCGGGTGCTCGAGACGCAGCAGCGTGCGTCCGTTGTGCACCTGGCCTTCCAGCAGGGATTCGATCTCCCCCGCACCCCACCTGCGCCGCCGCGCCGCTGAAGGCTGCAGCTCGCCCACGGACCCGGCCAGTGCGTGACGGAACAGCCAGGCGACCTCGTCGGAGGTGGCGTGGGCGGCGGCGAGCGCACTGGACCCGAGCGCGCGGCCGAGCCGCTCGGCCTGCTCGGTCCAGCGGGCGACCTCACCGGATGGCACGGCCTCGTCCCCCAGGCCCAGAACTTCCTCGCTGGCCTTGTAAGCGCCGATGAACTGGGCAAACACCCCGCCCGACAGCTGCGCACGCACACCGCGCTGGCCAAGCCTGACGCCGAGGTAGACCTCCTTGGTCCAGAAGTCCTTGGCCCACACGTGCTGGTACATCTCGTCCAGGTACTCCGGCCAGCCCGGGCCGCCATCGGACGTGGCGTCCAGGCCCGTCGCCCACTCGGCCGCCGGGTACGAGCGGTGCGCGATCCGCAGGTGCACCTCGGCGTCCGGCATCCGGATCGCGGCCAGCGCGACCGTGATGTTGGTGGCCAGGGCCTCACGGTCCTGCGGCGTGGTGAATTCGTACGACACCGTTGGCAGCCGGTAGTACGCCCACGCGTGGGTCTCGGTGAGCAGGATCCGGTCGTCGAAGTACCGGACCGAGAGCCGATTCCGGCGGCCAGTCTTGGCCCCGCTCATCGCGTCTCCCCCCGGGCCCGCTGCTGCTCGGGAGCGTCCGCGAGCGCGGTGACCAGCACCCCGGCCAGAGCGGTGTACGCATTCAGGGCGCCCGGGCTCAGTCCCCCGGCCACCGGGCCGGCCATCGTGGCCTGATCTGGTGAGGCTGCGCGTTCTGGCCCTGGGTTTTTGAGGCTGTCATCCCACGGGACGCGGATTATCGCCCGGCACCGGCCTCTGGCCAGGGCCTCGGCCTGCTCGACGTGGCGCATGGTGTGCCTGCTCACGCCGTTCAGCACGGTGATCGCGCCGTCGGCGAGCTCAGCGTGGCCGTGTGCCTCCAGCCATTCCCGTGTGCTCGCGAGCGCGGTGGCCGCATCCTGGCTCGCGGGCGCGACCATGATGAGCTGGCTTGCGACCGCCAGCACCCGCGGAACGACGGCGGCGCCGGGGTCGGTCAGCGTGATCGGGTAACGGGCGGAGAGCAGTTCGAAGATCGTCGTGACGTCATCCTCCTGCCCCGCGGCGGCCACCGTCTCGCGGGTCACCACTTCGAGGCGCGCGGGTGCCGAGGGCCCGGGGCCGGTCAGGGACGGCACGGCGGTCGCCCGCTGCGCGAGCGACCCGCTGCCGGGGTTGAGGTCGAGCACCGCCACCTGGTCGTCACGCAGGCTGGCCAGCAGTTCGCCGGTCAGCAGGGCGGTCACGGTCTGGCCGGCGCCTACCGTGCAGCCGAGCACGACGACCCGGCGTGCGGCCGGAACGGGGAGCCGGGCCCGGGCCCGGTCGCGCTGCAGCGGGTCGGGCCTGCCCGGCCGGTGGCCGCCGGGGACGAAGACGACGCGGTCGTGCCACCCGGCCGAGCGGCGGTCAGACGGGTTGCCCAGCGCGCGCTCCACCATCCGGATCGGCTGTTCCCCCGGCTGGTCCCCGGTCACGGTGACAACGGGCCGCGGACGGGGAGGCGTGGCGGACGGGACCGGCGAGGCCGACGGGACCGGCGAGGCCGACGGGACCGGCTGGGCTAGCGGCGCCGACGGGGCTGCCGGAGGGGCGGGCGCGGCGGGCGTAGCGGGAGCGGGAGCGGGAGCGGGAGCGGGAGCGGGAGCGGGAGCGGGTGCGGGTGCGGGTGCGGGAGCGGTCTCCGCCGGCGCTGTCTTCGCGGCCGCCGCGGGCGCAGGCTGTGCCGGCTCGGCCGGCGGCTGCGGCCATGCCGGAACGTGACCCGTCGGCAGATGCCGCTCGAGCGCGGGCCGCTCGGGAGCGATTGCTGCGGCAGCCTGAGGGCTTGGCACCACTTCGGCCGGCGCCTGAGCCGCGGGTGCCGGCGGTTCACCCGCCGCGGCCGCTGCCTGGCCGACCATGAGCACATCGCCCTCTGGCCGCCGCCAGACGCGCGCGAAGATCGTGATCTCGTCCCGCTCGGCGAGCGGAGCCATCCGGCACCAGGTACGCGGCTCGTTCAGGTAACGCACCTGGGAGACGACCAGTTCTGGCAGGCGCTTGCCTTCGAGCACCGGCCTGGTCACCAGCCAGGCCAGCGCCCCCGGCGGCAGTATGTACAGCCAGAGCAGGGTGTGGCTGAACGGAAGCCCGACCAGCTTGAGAATCACCACATAAGGCACGGCAATGGCCGCGAACACCGCAATCTGGCCCACCGGGATTGGCATCGGCAGCCTGAAATCGTACAGCTTATAAAGCCGCTTCTCGATTCGCCAGATGTTGGTGTATGTGGGCAGGTCCACCCTGTTGTGCTCCTTAGGCTCGCTTACCGGCCTCAGTGGACGCCAAGCGCGCTCGCGATGCCAGTGGCGAGTGCCTTGACGATGCCGGGCGTGTAGAAGACGACGCCGATGGCCACTGCGAGCACCAGGAACTGCACGAACCGGATGATCTCTCGGGTGAACAAGAAAAAGATGGCCACAATGCCGACAATTCCGAGGAACAGCGGCCCAAAGAGCCCCTGCAGATAGGTCACCAGGTCGGTCGTGCTCAGCGCCAGGGGGTGTGCCGAGGCGAGCAGTTGCTGCATCGTTCTACTCCGGGGGTTTGGGGGATGCGGGTGGCTGGACACACGACTGGCTGCGCATACAGATCACCGGGGACGCTGTCACGGTGCCCCCGGCTGCGTCGCCGACGGTCCTATGGCCTGGACGTACCAGCTTCCGTGCTGCCGCAGGACGGTCATCTGATAGGTCATCTCAAGGCCGGCCGAGGTGTCATTGACCGACGAATCCTGGGAGTGCCTGCCCCGGCCCTTGGTGCTTTGACTGGCGAGCTGCCACACCACGCTGACCGCGATCCTGCGTGTTGCGCCCCCTGACGGAACCTCCATCCCGGAGATAGAACCGAAGGACACGGTGCCGCCGAGCCCGGTGACAACGGCGCCTGGCGCAAGGAAACGGCCGAGCGCCTCCTGATCGCCGCTGGCGTAGGCGCGGAAGAACCCTGGCAGCTGGGCGGTGAGTGCGGTCACCGCCGCGGAGTCACTCCCCGCGTTTGACGGCGACGGCGGGGTGGCGCGCTGCGGCCCTGGGAGCAACGCCGGCTCGGCAGAGACGACTAGTCCGCCTTGCGCCGTGTAGACCGGCACTGCGAGCTCGATCAGGCCGCTGCTGACCTGGGCAAGGAGTGTGACGACGGCGGAGTGAGCGTTCTTTATCGAGATCGAGGCGACCTGCTCGGACTGGAGCTGCTCGGTTCCGGCGCCATTCCAGCCAAACTGCGGACTAGAGCCCACGGGAATGAACGGGACCAGGTCGCTGGCGCGCTGAGCCGCCGTGCCGGGGCTGAAGTTCAGGTAGACATTCCCGAATTGCAGCGCAAAGGCCTCCGCCATGCTGGCAGGGAATCGGCTGTCGGTTACATCGGAATTAGTGCTGCTGGTATCGCTGCGGGAGGGCTGCCGGGAGGTGTCCAAAATTGACGTCACCCCGCGGAAGCCGACGATAAGCAGAACAGCCCAGAGGACTACACGGAATGTCCACACCAGCCAGCGGCCGCCGGCGCCCTGCCAGTGCCCTTGCCCTGGGCGTTGCTCTGTTAGCTCGGCGGGTTCCGTGACATCTGGCACTGCCTCGTCAGCCGCGACAAGATCATCTGGCCGCAAGCTGCGATCGAGGGTCGCCTTGCGAACCATCGCACCTCCGCCCGCTCTCCTGCGCCTCCGCAGCAAGGAGTCGC
>Ga0335074_10013034_pt1 | contig 11674 bp, 9 predicted proteins | sample Lox_Sample_23_FD_206715 | JGI IMG/M metagenome (GOLD analysis project Ga0335074, IMG submission 206715) | Soil microbial communities from Loxahatchee National Wildlife Refuge, Florida, United States - Lox_Sample_2.3 | ecosystem: Environmental > Terrestrial > Soil > Wetlands | place: USA: Florida...
TGCTCGATCCCCTCCAGGCCGGCCTGGAGCAGGACCGCGAACGTGAGGTACGGGTTGCACGCGGGGTCCGGGCAGCGCAGCTCCATGCGGGTGGCGCGCTCCTTGCCCGGGTGGTACATCGGCACCCGCACGAGGGCGGAGCGGTTGCGCCGTGACCAGGCCAGGTACACGGGCGCCTCGTAGCCGGGAACGAGCCGCTTATAGGAGTTCACCCACTGGGCGAAGATCGAGCAGGTCTCGCGCGCGTGCCGGAGCTGGCCGGCGATGAACGCCTTGCCGATGTCGGACAGGAAGTACTGGTCGTCGGGGTCGAAGAACGCGTTCTGCTCGCCTCGGAACAGCGACTGATGGGTGTGCATGCCCGATCCGTTCTTGCCGAACAGCGGCTTGGGCATGAACGTCGCGTGCAGGCCGTACTTCATCGCGTATTCCTTGACCGTGATCCGGTAGGTCATGCAGTCGTCGGCCATCTGCAGCGCGCCCTTGTAGCGCATGTCGATCTCGTGCTGGCTGGGTCCGACCTCGTGATGGGCGTACTCGGTGTGGATGCCGAGCTGCTCGAGCGCCAGCACGGTCTCGCGCCGGAGATCCGATCCGGCGTCGAGCGTGGTCAGGTCGAAGTAGCCGCCCTCGTCGAGCACCTCAGTCGAGGTCGGGCTGCGGAAGTAGAAGTACTCGAGCTCGGGCCCGACGTAGAAGTGATCGAAGCCCATCGCCTTGGCGCGGTCGAGCGCCCGGCGCAGCACGTGCCGCGGATCTCCCTCGTACGGCGTCTTCTCCGGGGTGTGGATGTCGCAGAACATCCGCGCCACGCCCTGCTCGACGGGGCGCCAGGGAAGGGTCGAGAACGTGGTCGGGTCCGGCATCGCGATCATGTCGGACTCCTCGATCGGGTTGAAGCCGGTGATCGAGGAACCGTCGAACCCCATCCCGCCCTCGAACGCGTCGGCCAGCTCGGTGGCGTTGATCGAGAACGACTTGAGGTGACCGAGGATGTCGGTGAACCAGAGGCGGACGAACCTGATGTCGCGCTCCTGCACGAGCGCCATCACGTCCTCCCGGGTCAGCGGTTCGGCGGTCGTGGCCATGGCGCCGCGGAGGTTACTTGCTGGGGCGGCTTGCGGCCCGGGCGCTCGCCCGGCGTCAGAGGCGTGTCGTCAGGCCGCGCTCGCCGAGCCACCGGTTGGCCCAGCGCTGGAGCTCGCACAGGGCGGGCTCGAGTTCACGCCCCATCTGTGAGAGCGAGTACTCGACCCGCAGCGGCGGACCGGAGATGACCCTCCGCTCCACAATCCCGCGGCGCTCGAGCTCCTTCATCCGCTCTGACAGGAGCCGGTCCGACAGCTCCGGCACGGCCTGGGCGATCTCCGAGAAGCGCAGCGCGCCGTCCATCAGAACCCGGAGAATCGCCCCCGTCCAGCGCCGTCCGACCAGCTCTACCGCCTCGTGATAGAGGGGGCAGCAGTGCGGCGAGTCGCCGCGCTCATCCTTCGTAACCGTTTCTTGGGGCGCTCCCATCGCCGCAGAAAAGCTTACGCCGCTTGCACCTCGTACGCCGCTCGCACCGATTACGCCGCTTGTAACGCCCGGGACGCCTCGCTCGATCCGTCGACTGGCACCTCGCCGGCCACATTGACCATCGCGGTGAAGCCCTCCAGGGCAACCGTGGCGATCGCCTCGAGGATCTGCTCGTCGTCCCAGCCGGCCTCGCGCGCCTCCTCGTGGAGATGCATGGGAGCCCGGCCGCGCTCCTCCATCAGCGCCTGGAGGTAGCGCAACAGCGCCGCTTCGCGTGGATCCTTGGAGCTGAACTGCCGCGCCAGCGCGACCTCGTCCAGCGCCAGCCCGGCCGCACGCGCGGTGCGCGAGTGCATCGCGATGCCCGGCTCGGACCGGTAGTACTCGGCGACCGCCAGCGCGATCCGCTCCAGCGTTGCCAGCGTCAGCTTGCCGTGTCGCAGCTCGGAGCGGAAGCGGGCGTACGCCCGCAGAGCCGCCGGCGAGCCCGCCAGTACACCGAGGAAATTCGGGAGCTGACCGCCCGTGGCCAGGGCACCGCGCAGGACGGGCACCGACCCCTCGGGAGCGGTCAAGTCGTCATGGATCTGGAATCTGCTCATCGAAGTCTTCATAGTTGATCACCAGTAGGTCCAGGGGCTGAGCGGGCGGCCTTGCCCTTCACTTTCGAGACCTGCTTACGCTTGATAAGTGTAATTCGGCGGCCGCAGGCGCACAAGAGGCGCGGTCACACTTTTCGGCGCGAATCGAGGACGGTCGCGCCCGCCGCGTCGTCCGCTACCGGCAGACTCGCCAACTCCTCTTATACGTCTGCGCTTAAACGCCGGATCAGCGCCGGCCGCAAGCTACGTAAGCCGCCGGGAAGGGTCAGTGCGCGAGCTGTGAGACGACCGCGGCGTGAGCGCTTGCGGCGGCCACCAGGATCAGCAGCATGCCGAGCATCACCGCCCACAGGGCGGTCCGGTCGGGACGGTAGCCCGGGCGCTCGTGGCGACGCAGCGTCGGCCGCGCCATCGGCAGATTGCGCTCAGCACCCTGACCGCGGATCGTGATCGTCCTGCGGCCCTCGATCCCGCGCCCGCCACCGTTGGGGGCGTTGGTGGCGACGGGATTGGGGGCGTGAGCAGCGACGGGAGCGGTGCGCTGGGCGGCGACGGGATTGGGGGCGCGGGCGGAGACCGGACCGTCGTCCGCCGGGGCCGGCCGGGTGATCCGCTGCCTCCGAGCCGCCGGGAACTCCCGGAACGCCTCGCTGTCGAGCTCCTCCCACCACGGCGCTGCGGAACGACGCGCAGCGCGCGCGGAAACTCCTCCCTGGGGCATCTGACCAACCTCTTTCTTTGGCTTACGGGGTTAGCTGACGGGCTCGCGCCGAAAGAGCGGCGCTACGCAAAAGCGATTCGCCCCAACAACCTGGGTCCCCCGCTCCCGCCGCCCGACCTGTTGCGGGCGGCGCGGGATTTCAGCTTTGCGGCGCAATCCTAACGATGGCTGCGGACGGAGGCGTGTTCGCGCCGCCGATGGTTTCCCGCAAGATGCGACCTGATCGCAGGCGGCCGCGCCCAGCGGCCCCGCCGGCGCTACTCCTTGCCCGCGACCCTGGCCACGAACTGGGCCACGTCGGTCGCGTCGACGCCCTGCACCACGTCCGCCGGCATCGTCCCGTAGCCCAGGCACGCCTCCTGGCTACCTGACGGTGGGTCCTGGAGACATCCGTTCGCGATGGTGTGGAGCACCAGCTGTTCGGTTGGTTGGATGACGTCGAGGTTCGGTCCCACCTTGCCCACGGCGTTGGCCGCAGCCAGCGTGTGGCAGAGGCCGCACTTCTGGCCGAAGAGCTCCCGTCCGTTCTGCTCGGCGGCGTTCAGCTTGATCCCACCCACCTGAGCGTTGGCCCGGTTGTGGTTGCCGACCAGGAACACGATCGGGAGCACGATGGCAAAGCCGACGAAGATGATCGCGAGCGCCCACGCCCCAGCCCGGCGGGCCCCGTATGAGGGCCGCCGGGAACGGCCCGTGGCTGCAGGGCCGGGGCCACGGCGGAAGGCCAGGGCGAGCACACCCACGCCCAGCACGACCCAGAACGCGGCGAACAGTAGGAGGGCGAGCACGGAGCGGGACCTTACCGCGCTGAACCGGCGGACGACTCATCGCCTGCGCCCCGAAGCGAAGCTCATGACCGGTGGTGCGACCGCGCGGAAGTCCTCGGCCTCGGTCTCCCGCGAGGTTCGGTCGCTCTGCGCCCTCTCCGCGGCCAGCCCGCGACGCACCTGCTCGTCGAGCATCGAGAAGTCCTTGATCTCGGCGGTGATGTGATCCGGCGCATCGATCGGCTCGACCCGATCGACCAGGATGTTGATCGCGCCGCCGGCCGCCGGCAGCCGCTCCAGCTTGCCCGCGGCCAGGATCAGGGGCTCGGTCCTCACCACCAGACGATGCCGTTCGTAGACCTCGGCCGGGACGATCAGGTTGATCGTCCCGTGCTCGTCCTCGAGCAGCACGAACACGATCCCGTTGGCCGTGCCGGGCCGCTGCCTTGCCACCACCAGTCCTCCCACCCGCACCCGGGTGCCATGGCGCAGGGTCGCAAGGTCCGGGCTTCTCACCAGCCCCTCGGGCAGGCGGCCGCGCATCAGCGCCAGCGGATGCGAGTGCACGGTCATCCCCGTGGTGCTGTAGTCGGCGAGCATCGACTCCCACCTGGACAACGACCGCAGCTCGGGCGGCGCGGGCAGATCGAGGGGCAGGGCCAGCTGCATCCCGCCCGGCACCCTGCGACCCGGCGTCGCCACCCCCAGCTGCCACAGTGCGATCCGCCGGGCGTTGGATGGGCGGGTGGAGGCGGGGCGGGGGGAGGCGGGGTGGGCGGAGTCAAAGTCATCCACAAGCGAGTCGCATGCCCCCGACCAGGCCAGCAGCTCCAGCGAACCCGCGCTCGACCCGGCGCGCGATGCGAGATCGGCCAGGCTCCTGAACCGTCCCCCCGCCTCGCGCGTCGCTACCAGCTCCTTGACCTCCTGCTCGGCGACACCCCGGACGTAGCCCAGGCCGACCCGGACGCGAAGCACCTCTCCCTCGCGCTCGATCCCGCAGTCGGCATCGCTCTCGTTCACGTCAGGCGGGAGCACCTCGATCCCCCGTCGCTGGGCCTCGTGGACGAGCGCGTCCGGCGGATAGAACCCCATCGGCTGCTCGTTCAGCAGCGAGCACAGAAACTCCGGGTTGTAGTGGACGCGCAACCACGTCGACTGATAGGCGAGCAGGCCGAAGGCCGCGCCATGGGCCTTGGGGAAGCCGAACCCCGAGAACCCCCGGACCATCGCGAACACCCGCTCCGCCTTCTCCTCGTCCACGCCGTGCCGGCGGATCGCGCCGGCCACGAACCGCTTGTGGTAGGCCTCGATCGCGGCGTCTGATCGCTTGCGGCTCATCGCTCGCCGCAGCCCCTCGGCCTCGCCGGGCGAGAAGCCGGCGAAGGCGATCGCCACCTCGATCACCTGGTCCTGGAAGATGATCGCGCCAAGCGTCTCGCGCAGCGCGGGCTCGAGCGAGGGATGCTCGTAAGGGACCTGGTACTCGGGATCGACGCGCAGTCGCTGCCGGCGCTCGATGTATGGATTGACCGCCCCCCCCTGAATCGGCCCCGGCCGGACGATCGCCACCTGGACGGTGAGGTCCTTCAGGTTCTCCGGCCGCGTGCGATACAGCGACTGCATCTGCGCCCGGCTCTCGATCTGGAAGACGCCGGTCGTATCGGCGCGCTGGATGCACTCGTAGGTCGCGGGATCGTCGTAGGGGATCCGGCTCAGGTCGATCTGCTCGCCGCGCGTGCGATCGATCAGCTCGACCGCGCGCTCGACCGCTGAGAGCATGCCCAGCCCCAGTAGGTCGATCTTTAGAAAGCCCGCATCGGAGCAGGAGTCCTTGTCCCACTGCACGATCTGGCGGCCCTCCATCGCCGCCGGCACGATCGGGCAGCAGTCGATCAAGGAGCGGGTGGAGACGATCATCCCGCCCGAGTGCTGGCTGAGATGCCGCGGCAGGCCGTGGGCCTGTGCCGACAGCCGCGCCAGCCAATCCCACCTTCCCGTGGAACCGCGCCGTGCATTTTCTATGTCCTTGCCCACCTCGCGCGCGTCCCAGCCCTCGCTGCCCCGCGCCACCCGCTCGATCTCCCCCGGCGGCAGCCCCAGCGCCTTGCCCAGCTCGCGGATCGCCCCTCGCGCGCGGTAGGTCGGGAACGCCGCCACCAGCGCCGAGCGCTCATGGCCGTAGCGCTCGTGCACCCGCGGGATCAGCTTCTCCCGGATGTCTCGCGGAAAGTCGAGGTCGATGTCGGGCAGCGAGGTCAGCTCGTCGTTCAGGAAGCGCCCGATCAGCAGATCGTTGGCGATCGGATCGACGTGCGAGAGGCCGGTCAGGTAGCAGACGATCGATGAGACGCTCGACCCCCGCCCCCGGCCCGGGGGCAGCAGCTTCCTGACGCTGTCCGGCCCGCGCACCTCGACCGCCACCTCGCGCGCCAGCTCCAGCATGTCGTGGTGGAGCAGGAAGAACCCGGGCAGCCCGAGCTGCTCGATGATCCGAAGCTCCTGCTCCAGCCGGCCCGCCGCGGCATCCCGCACGTCCGCCGGCGACTTCCGGTAGCGATCGTGCTGCCGCGCCTTGCACAGCTCGGCCAGCTTGCGCATCGCCTCCACATCCTCCGCGCCCGGATAGCGGTATCCCAGATCACTGCTCAGATCGAACCGCAGCCGCTCGGCCAGCCGCACGGTCTCCGCCAGCGCCTGCGGGTGCTCGGAAAAGCGGGCCGCCATCGCCGCCGGCGAGGCGAGCACATGGCTGAAGTTGCCTCGCCGCTGCGGTTCGGAGGCATCGAGCGTGGTGTGCAAACGCACCGCGACAAAGGCGTCCTGCAGTGGCGCCCGGATTCGCGCATGCGCGTGCACGTTCCCGGTCGCCACGCAGGGCACGCCCAGACGACCCGCGACCCGTTCGAGCCGGCGGTTGCGCGCCCGATCATCGCGCAGGAACGGCCGCTGAAGCTCGATCCGCAGGTGATCCGGTCCGAACGCCTCGAGCAGGCGCCGGAGCGAGAACTCGTCGTGCACCCCGCGCAGCGCGCAGCCGCTCAGGCAGATCAACCCGCAAGCGTGGTCCAACACATCCGTCAGCTCGACGAATGCCTGAGACGGAGGCCCTGGGCGGCGGGGGCGGGTGGGTGGGTTATCAGTCCCTCTCGTATGCGCGTGTGCGCGCGTGAGAATCCGGCACAGGTTCGACCAGCCGCGCGCATCCTCAACGAGCAGCGTCAGATGGCGCCCGTCGTCGAGGTCGATCTCGGCGCCGTGGATCGGTCGCAACCCGAGCGCACGAGCGGAGACGGCGAACTCCATCGAGCCCGAGACCGTGTTGTGGTCGGTCAGCGCCAGCGCTTCGTAGCCCAGCTCCAGCCCGGCGGGAACCAGCTCGTCCGGAAGCGACGCTCCGTCCAGGAACGAGAACGCCGAGTGGCAGTGGAGCTCGACATAGTGCGGCGATCCCATCGAACACATGTTCGCATGGGTATCGGACGCTCAGGCCGCGGCCGGCACGTCCTCGAGCAGAGCCAACAGCTGGGCGCGATCGGGGCCCGGCAGCGGCGGCGGCTCGCTGTCACGCGCGAGCTCGAGCACCCGCGTCACGAAGCCCTCGTCCGCGAACGTCTCCCCCAGCCGCGTCAGGCAGGCGCGCGAGGCCATGAAGGCGCGAAACACATCGGGATCGACCACGAGCGCGCCGAACAAGGCCGGCATGAGCGCCAACCACGATCCACTCGGCGCCGGCGGCGGCGCCGAGCCGCTGCGAAGCGCCTCGATCTCGGCGACCCGAGCGCGATCCTCCTCGACCGTCTCGCGATACCACGGGGCCAGCTCGGTCTCGGTCACCTCATCCCAAGCCTCGGCGAATTCACGCGGGTCCCCCAGGTGCTCGCGGACCACCTCGCGCAACAAGCACACGTGCCACAGCCCCAAGGCGATGCCGCGCCCCAGGGTCGGATTGGAGCAGGCCCACGAGTCCCCCGCCGCTGCGACCCCCGTTGCCACGGGCTTACCGTCCACGCTGAACCGCCGGTAGCGGTCGAGGACGCCGCCCATCGCCTGCACGCCGGTCAGCGGCTCGCCGTCGAGCCAGTGCACGTGCCGCGGACACGCCGACAGGACCGCGGTCCAGGCATCGAGATCGCGCAGCCGCTTGAGCGGCCGGTCGCCGGCCGAGGTGACCAAGGTGACCGACCAGGTGGCGTTGTCGGCCGGGAGGGTGAGGATCGAGAAAGTTCCAACCCGCGTGACCGCAGGCGCGCGCAGATCGGGTAGATGGCCGTCGCGCGCGCGAAAGTGGCGGCCGTAATAGATGAACCCCGAGTCCTCGGCCTCCTCGTGGACCGGCCGCGTGCCCGCGGCCTCGAGCCAGCGCGGAAGCTGCGAGCGCCGCCCCATGGCATCAATCACCAGGTCGGCCCGGAGCTCTTCCCCTGACGAAGTGCGCACCCCACTCACGTGCGGCACTCCGTCATACGCACCCATAACCAGCTCCCGCACGGCGACTCCGCGGCGAACTTCCAACCCGGGCTCGGCGTCGGCTGCAGTCCCCAGGACCTGCTCGAACACCGGCCGGCGCGCCGTCATCGTCCACAGCCGCTCGTCTTCTTCGCGCGGCGTGCGGTCGCTGATCGACGGGGGCATCGCGGACACCCAATCGAAGCGCGTCGCGCCTGCGGCCTCGAGCGAGCCGTAGACGTCGGGCAGCGCTTCCTCGAGCACCAAGCGCGCGCGGGCCAGCATCAGATGGGGCAGGCGAAACTGGCTGACGCCGTCCCGCGCCCAACTCTCCCACGCCTCCTCGCCCGACTCGGGCACGGGCGCCGGGTCGCGCTCCAGCACCGTCACCTCGTGACCGTCCCGGCGCAGCAGCATGCCCGCCGCCAGCCCGCACACACCCGCGCCCAAGACCACGATTCTCGCCATCGCTCACCCCCACTGCTGTCGAACCCGGCGCCCCCCGGGATCCGCAAGGCTACTAGGCCGGCAGGAAGTCGATCAGCAGTCGACTCACCTCGTCGGGCGCTTCGAGCTGCATCCAGTGGCCGGGGCCGTCGAGCCGCTCGTAGCGCCACGGGGCCACGACGCTCTGGGCGGAGTCGACCATCTGGCGCTCGGTGAGGGCCATGTCTCCCGAGCTCCACACCCCCATCGTGGGGACGCGGATCGGCGGCAGCGGCCGCCCGGCCGCGAGCCACGTTTCCGGTGGGATGTTGGCCCGGTAGTAGTTCAACGCCGGTGTCAGCGATCCGTTGGTTTCGAGCTCGGCGATGACCGCGTCCGCGTCGGGATGGCGGCTCCAGGCGCGGAAGTTCGCCCAGTCACCGGCCGACAGCCACTCCTCGGCGACGCCGGCGAACTGGAACAGCAGCATGTACCACGACTTCTGGTGCTGCTCGAACCCGGGGCCGGCCCGGAACGTCGCCGGGTGCCCGACCGAGAGCGCCGCCAGATGGTCGACGCGGTCACTCGCCAGCGCCGCCAGCCCCCACGACACCGCCGCTCCCCAGTCATGGCCGACGATGTGCGCCCGCTCCACCCCGGCATCGTCCATGACCGCCAGTACGTCTCCGGCCAGGCCCCGGATGGCGTACGCGTCGACCGCGGGCGGCTTGTCCGAAGCGCCGAACCCCCGCATGTCGGGAACGATCACTCGAAACCCCGCCTGCGCCAGCGCCGGCACCTGGTGGCGCCACAACCGGCCCGAGTCGGGAAAGCCGTGGAGCAGCACGACGGGCCGGCCCTCGCCGGTCACCTCATAGTGGATGCCCACGCCGCCGACTTCGATCCGCATGGCACGGAATAGTTTGAACGAAGTGACGATGGTCATCGCCCATCGCGGTGCGTGGGGGCCGGCGGTGCCCGGCGCGCCGGCCGAGAACACCCTCGAGGCGTTCGAGGCGGCGATCGCGCTGGGCGCCGACATGATCGAGCTCGACGTGCGCCGCACGCGCGACGGCCAGCTGATCGTGTTCCACGACGCACGCGTCAAGACGGTTCCAACCAGCTCGCTGCGATACGAAGCGCTGAAGATCAAGGGAACGCGTTCGCCTCCGCCGCTCCTCCAGGAAGTACTGGCACTGACCAAGGACCGCATTGCGCTGAACCTCGAGGTCAAGGAGCCGGGCTACGTGCAGGACACGATCGCCCTACTGCGGCGCCACGACTTCGAACGCTGCTTGGTTACTTCCTTCCTCGATGACGTGGTCCGAGAGGTCAAAACCCTCGCGCCTGAGCTCAAGGCCGGACTGCTGATCGCGACCGGGCTCCGACGTGCGCTCACGACCCGCCTCCCGGCCACGAAGGCCGACACCCTGGGACTGCATCGCCGACTGGCCGACGCGTCCGCGCTCTCGAAGGCCGCCGGGGCCGGCGTGCGATGCGTGGTCTGGACCGTCAACGGTCCGCGGGCGCTCGACCGCTACCTCGGCCACCCGGCGGTGGAGGGTGTGATCACCGACCGGCCGGCACTGGCCCTCGAGCGCCGCGCACTGAACGACGCCGCATAACGCAGGCGGCGCCGCCGTCAGCGCCCGAACTGCGCCCGGAGCGCCGCACTCAACGCCCGCGCTGCGTCGGCCAAATCCCGCCGCCGCGGGTGGCACAGCGCGACCACCCGCGGAGTCAATATGTCCGGCGGCGCCAGCCATGTCAGCGACGGATCGACCGCCCGCTCGGCCGCCAACCGACCGACACAGGCGTGCCCCAGGCCCGCCGCGACCAGTCGCTGTAGCGCCAGGTTGTCGTCGGTGCGGTAGACGACCCGCGGCTCGATGCCGCGCCGGCGCCAGGCTGACTCCAGTTCGTCCTGGATCTCCCAGCGCGACGTCCACGCGACCACATCCGCGCCGTCGAGTAGATCGAAGCTCGGACGCTCGGCCGACGCGAGGGAGCTGTCGCGTCGGGTCAGGATCACCCATGGATCGTCGTACAGCGGGATCACCTCGACCCGGTCGTCGGGCTGCTGATTCAACGTGACCGCCATGTCGAGCCGGCCCTGCGCCAGCCACTCGATCAGTCGCGGGTCGTCAACCGTGTCGGACAGCACGACCTCGACCCCCGGCCATTCCTCGCGCAGGACGGTGAGCGCGGCGGGCAAGAGCTCGGCGGCCGCGGTCTGGAAGACGCCGACCCGCACCACGGTGCGCTCGCCGCGCAGCGTCGCCTGGACGCTCGCATCCAGGGCGTGCAGCTCGGTGAACGCGCGCCGCGCGTGCAGGTAAGCCGCCTCCCCCGCCCGTGTGAGCGACACCGCGCCGCGCCCGCCCGGACGCGTGAACAGGGGCGCCCCGAGCGCCCGCTCGAGCTCCGCCACCTGATGGGAGATCGCCGACTGGGTGTAGCCGAGCTCCGAGGCGGCGGCCCGGAACGACCCGGAGTCAGCCACGGTGACAAGCGCTCGCAGGCCGCGAACCTCAACCCGATTTTCAATCGACCCTATTGATCGTTCTACGGTCAAATCTTCATTTTTCGATCGAGTCACACAATCTTATCCTGCGACTTGGATGCCGAACCACCGCCGATCGACAGCAAGCGCCACGAGGCTGACCCCGCTTCTCCATGCCCTGTTCTTCGTCGCCGCGGCGACGCAGAGTGCGATCGTCCCGCTGTTGCCGCGCCTGAACCACGCCTACGCCCTCTCTCCGGCGTCGGACGCGCTGCTGCTCGCCGCCCCCGGCCTGGCGACGCTGGCCGTCTCGATCCCCGCCGGTGCCTTCGCGGACCGACTCGGCGCTCGCCGGGTGACGATCGCCGCGACCGGGCTGATGGCCATCGCGGCCATGGCGCAGGCCGCGCCCGCCTACCCGGTCCTGATCGCGGGACGACTCGCCTTCGGCCTGGCCTACGGGATCCTGTGGACGACCGGTGTGGCGTGGCTGGCCGCCTCGCAGCACGAGGCCGGCTCGCCGCGGCTCGGGGCCGTGGCCACGAGCGCCGCAGTCGGCATGGTCGCCGGCCCCGCGATCGGCGGACTGCTCGCCGACGAGATCGGCCTCTCGGCGCCGTTCCTGATCGTCGCCGGCCTGGGCATTGCCCTGGCCCTGGCCCTGCTCACGCAGCCGGCGCCACCCTCG
>Ga0335074_10013035_pt1 | contig 11674 bp, 7 predicted proteins | sample Lox_Sample_23_FD_206715 | JGI IMG/M metagenome (GOLD analysis project Ga0335074, IMG submission 206715) | Soil microbial communities from Loxahatchee National Wildlife Refuge, Florida, United States - Lox_Sample_2.3 | ecosystem: Environmental > Terrestrial > Soil > Wetlands | place: USA: Florida...
TGGCGATCTGCGCTTCCAGGCGGCCGAAGTTGGCCCCGAGGCAGAAGTGCAGGCCCTTGCCGAAGGCCAGGTGGCGTTCGGCGTCCGGGCGGTGCAGGTCGAACCGGTCCGGGTCCGTAAACGCGGTCTGGTCCCGGCCGGCGGCGGCGAGCCAGAGGTACAGCTTGGCGCCCTGGGGCAGGTCGACTCCGCCGAGCGTGACCGGGTGGGTGGTGACCCGGCGCCAGACGGCCACCGACGGGTCGTAGCGCAGGCTCTCCTCCACCGCCCCGGGGATCAGGCCGGGCTGCGCGGCGACCTCGTCCCAGCGGCCGGGATCCTCCAGGAGGCGGCGGACCGTGTTGCTGATCAGCCCGGTGGTCGTCTCGTGCCCGGCGAACGACAGCGAGAACAGGATCGAGGCGATCTCGTCCAGGGTGAGGCGGTCGGGGGCTTCGGCGTGGATGGCGATCAGGTCGCTGGCCAGGTCGTCGCCGGGCGCCTGGACCTTGAGGTCGACCAGGTTACGCATGTAGCGGCGGTACGCGGCCATGCTGGTCGCGATCTCGACCTGGTCCTCCGCGGCGGGGCGGCCCCAGCTCAGCGCGGCCCGGTAGCCGCACCACTGCTTGAGCTGGCCGTAGTCCCGCTCGGGCACGCCCATCAGGGAGAAGACAAGGTTGGCCGGCAGCGGGAAGGCCAGCGCGGCCACCACGTCGAATTCCGGCTGGCTGGCGACGGCGTCGAGGAGCAGGGCGGCGGTGGCCTCGATGGTGGGGATCATCGCGGTCACGCGTTTCATGCTGAACGCGCGGGCGGCCGGCTTGCGCAGCCGGGCGTGCGCCGGCTCGTCCAGGGCCGACATGGACGGCTGGGGCTTGTGGCCGCCGGCCAGCAGGATCTGCTGGGCTTCGGGGTCCAGCGGGACCAGCGGGGCCTGGGCGACAGCGGCGGAGTAGGTGGCCGGGTCCTTGAAGACCTCCTCGATGTCGTCGTACCGGGTCACGACGTAGTAGCCGATCGAGGGGGCGAAGAAGACAGGGGCTTCGGTCTTGGCCATGACGGCGAACGGGTCGGCGAGGAACTCGGGCGAGAGCGGGTCGAACGATTCGTCGACGGGACAGGTCGTCGTCATCGCGGACCTCCTCAGCGGGTTTGGGGTGAGATGCCGCATGCCCATGATGTCGCTGGTTATGCAGACTGTCATCTGGCGGACGCTGCGATGCGCGCGGAGGGCCGCTGGTTTGCTACGCTGTCTCAGGTTCTCGGGGCTGTAGCGCAGTCCGGTAGCGCACCTCGTTCGCATCGAGGGGGTCAGGGGTTCAAATCCCCTCAGCTCCACCGAGTTCTTCCAGGTCAGATGACCTGTACGGGATTCTGGCTCTCGGTCGGGGAGCCAATGTGGGAGCCAAGTCGTACAATTTGGGTATGGCTGGGGCTGCGCGCCGTGGCTACGGCGAAGACGGAATCTACTTCGATCACCGGGGCGACTGCCGAGACAGCGCCTTTCACAAGACGTGCTCCGGGCGCTGGCGCGGAGTGGTCTCGCTCGGGTTCGACGCGGGAGGGAAGCGTGTCCGCCGGAAAGTCAGCGGCAAGACCAGGGCTGAGGTCAAGGACAAACTGAGGGCTCTGCACTCCGAACTGGATGCGGGCGTGCGGAGTGCGGCGGGCTACACGGTCGAGAAGGCCGTTGCTGACTGGCTGGACGAAGGGCTGCCGGGGCGCACGGTCAAGACGGTCGAGGCGAACCGGGATTCGCTGCGGCCGCTGCTGGCGGTTATCGGGGCGATTCCGCTGAAGGATCTGACCGTGCAGGACGTGCGGACGGCGCTGAAGAAGATGGCGGGGACGCATGCGACCCGGACGCTGCAGAAGGCGCACAACTGCCTGACGCGGGTGCTGAGACACGCTGAGGGGCAGGATCTGGTCCGGCGGAACGTCTCGGCGCTGGTGGACACTCCGCGAGGGCTTGAAGGGCGGCGGTCGCAGTCGCTCACGCTGGCTGAGGCTTCTGCTCTGCTGGAGGCGGCGGAGTCGTCGCGGCTGCACGCATTCATCGTGCTGTGCCTGCTGACGGGGGTTCGGTCGGAGGAGGCGCGGGCGCTGACCTGGGAACACGTGGACCTCGAGGCCGGGACGATCTCGGTGTGGCGGTCGGTACGGGCACACGGCGACACGAAGACGAACCGGTCGCGGCGGACGCTGAAGCTGCCGGAGATCGCCGTGGAGGCGCTGCGGGGGCAGAGGCAGCGGCAGGCTCGGGAGCGGGCCGAGGCCGGGGAGTTGTGGCAGGAGCATGGACTGGTGCTCACGACTTCGGTAGGGACCGCGTATGAGTCGCATAACTTGCGGCGGGATTTCCGGCGGGTAACCGCGGCGGCCGGGCTGGGTGCTCGGTGGGTGCCGAAGGAGCTGCGGACGTCGTTCGTCAGCATGATGAGTTTCCAGGGTGTGCCGGTCGAGGAGATCGCACGGCTGGCCGGGCACGCCAGCTCGCGTACGACCGAGGTGATCTACCGGCGGGAGCTGCGGCCGGTTATCGCGACTGGGGCTGAGGTCATGGACCAGATCTTCCAGCCGAAGCAGCGGCGGACAAGTACTGCAACTACTGCCGGTTGAAGAACCTCGGCAAACGGGCTGAGCGCCATATGCGGGTTAAGCTTGAGCCAGTACGTCTCTCACCAAAGGAGGCGGGATGACAACCAGTAGCGCTGGCTATGCGGGAGAGTCGCCGGAAACCCGCCCTGAGTCCATCGATGAGCAGGTGAAGCGCAAGGGTGTCCGTCCGGTCGATTCGGTCAGGGAAATGGCGCAGGACGGCGTTTTCGAATCGGACGAGGAACTGGAGCAGTTCCTCGTGCACGTCTACGCCGCCCGTCACGCTGACCTCGCCTGACCGGGCCTATGCGCTACGTCGTCGTTGACACGGACGTGGCATCCCGGGCGATCAAGGACCAGCTTGGTGACCCGATGGCTGCGAAGCTAACTGGGGCGGCGTGGTGCGTGACGTTCGTAACCGTCGGCGAACTGTGGCAGTGGGCGACCACGCGCAGCTGGGGACCGCGTACGCGGGAGCAGTTGGAGCAATGGCTCGGCCGTGTCGTGGTCCTGAACTCGGATGAAGCGACCTCGCGGGCCTGGGGCAGGATCTCGGCGGCGGCCCGGCAGCGAGGACGCCCGCGGCCAGTTAACGATAGCTGGATCGCGGCGTGCTGCCTGGCGCACCAGTTCGCTCTGGCCACCTTTAACGTCAAGGATTTCGAGGATTTCGCCGCGCATGATGGGCTGCAGCTGATCACGGCGTCACGGTAGCGTTGCACGGCTGTAGCCGTCGCCGCAGGCCAGTCCGGTAGGCGTCGGCCAGCTCGGCGGCCTTGTCGCCGAGCTGCCAGCGGGTGCGGCGGGACTATCCATGCTCATCTCATGGTGCATGGGTGTGAAGCTCGTACATGCCATACACCAAGGGTGACAAACGGGCGATCAAGATCAGAAACGAAAGCGGTGAGCCGGTGTTCTGTTCAGCGGCGCGCTCTTTCTTCGTAGGCGAGGGCAGCCGGGTCAGGACCAGATATGCGCCTGATCGGCTGGCCCGCCTCGCTCGCGATCGTCCGCGTGATCTCGGCGCCGAAGCGACGGCCTTCCAGTTGTTAGTGAGAGTGCGGGGTTTTTATCTTGAGCATCACCCCCCAGGTCTCTTTTAGTGGGTTCCTGGTCATTCGCCCGGCGGGAAGTCTGTCGAGGCAGCGAGGTCGGTCTGCGCTTCGAAGCTGGCGATGCGGTCCTTGAAGACGCTGACGGTGGTCTGCAGGGCCTGCGATCCGAGGATGATGCGCAGCGGGGCGGGCTGCTGGTCCACGCTGGGCGATGATGGCGGCGGCCATACGGACCGGGTCACCAGGTGCGAGCCCGTTGGCGGGGTCGAGCATCGCCAGGAAACCATGCGCCGGGGTGCCATCGTACGCGCGCTGGAGGTCCGCGACCTGGGCGCTGCCGTAGCGGAACTCGGTCCGGGCCCCGCCTGGCTCGACGATGGTGACGCCGATGCCGAACGGGGCGACCTCCTGGGCGACGGACTCGGCGAAGCCTTCGACGCCCCATTTGGTGGCGTGGTACATGGAGTTGCCGGGGAAGGCGACCTGCCCGCCATAGGTGGAGATCTGGATGATCCGCCCGCCGCCTTATCGCAGACCAGGGTCACCCGGGTGCAGGCCAGGGTTTACGGCCAGGGATCTGACCGGCGAACCGCGCCCGTCCGTTGCGTGATCTTGAGGAAGTACTGCTGGTGAGGGAGCCCATGAGCTCGTCTTTCACCCGCCTGCCCACCGCGGAAGGGTACGGCTCCGGCTAGGACGGCGGGCTCCACATCGACCGCAAGCAAGACCCAAGGAGACCCATGTCTGTCACGACCCAAACGTCAGCTCCCGCCACGTCGATCCGGCCGTTCACGATTCCGGTCACCACCGACGCGGAACTGGAGGCGCTGCGCACGCGCATCACGGCCACGCGCTGGCCCGACCAGGAACTCGTCAAGGATCATTCGCAAGGCCCGAAGCTGGCGGTCATGCAGGAACTCGCCCGCTACTGGGCGACGGAGTACGACTGGCGCAGGTGCGAGGCGAAGCTGAACGCCCTGCCGCACTTCATGACCGAGATCGACGGGCTGGACATTCACTTCATCCATGTCCGCTCGGAACACCCTGGAGCGCTGCCGGTCATCATCACGCACGGGTGGCCCGGCTCGATCATCGAGCTGCTGGCGGTGATCGACCCGCTGACCAATCCCACCGCCCACGGCGGGAGCGCAGCGGACGCCTTCGACGTGGTGATCCCGTCGATGCCGGGCTACGGGTACTCCGGCAAGCCGCGGGAGACCGGCTGGGGTCCGGACCGCATGGCCCGGGCCTGGACGGAGCTGATGAGGCGCCTGGGCTACACCCGGTTCGTGGCGCAAGGCGGCGACTGGGGCGCGATCGTCACCGACGTGATGGCCGTTCAGGCTCCCCCGGAACTGATCGGCATGCACACCAACATGGCCGGCGTGGTCCCGGCCGATGTCTCCACCGCTCTCGCGCGTAACGTCCTGGGGGCCGGCGGCCCGCCGCCCTCGGGCCTGTCCGCTGAGGAGCAGCGCACGTACGAGCAGCTGAACTTCTTCTACACCAGCGGCATTGGCTACGGGATCGAAATGATCACCCAGCCGCAGACGCTCTACGGGCTCGCGGATTCGCCCGTCGCGCTGGCTGCCTGGGTGCTCAATCACGACGCGGCCAGCTACTCCGACATCGCCGACGCCTTCGCCGGGCACCCCGTCGGCAACCTGACCCGGGACGAGGTCCTCGACAACCTCACCTTCTACTGGCTGACGAACACAGGAATCTCCTCGGCCCGGCTGTACTGGGAGAACACGTACGACTTCTTCGGCGTCAAGGGCGTGGCCATCCCGGCCGCCGTGAGTGTCTTTCCCAACGAGATCTACAAGGCACCGCGTAGCTGGGCTGAGCGGGCCTACGCCAAGCTCATCTACTTCAATGAGGTCGACCGGGGCTGCCACTTCGCCGCCTGGCAGGAGCCGGCGCTGTTCAGCAGTGAGCTCCGCGCGGCGTTCCGGTCACTGCGTTAGCCGGTCACGGGCGGATGGCGCGCACACCATGCCCGCCATCCGCCGTCCGCGAGCTCAACCGCGTCATGGGGCCAGCGGGACATCCTTGTGAGGAGCGGCTGACGGGCGCTTTTGCGGGTCTTGCCCGGTTCGTTCTGGGCAGGTTACGCTTCGATCAAGGTAGTGGCACGCTCCTGCGAGCCGGACTGGCGGCCATGACGCCGACGTATCCCTGGGCGTGGTCTTGAGCGGCCGCTGCCGCGGATGGCACCTGAGGTACTCGTGGCGGCGGGTCTTGACCTCATCGGGGGCGGTGATCCGGATCAGCCTGGAGGCCGTGTGAGTGCCGACGCCCAGCCAATCGACCTGACGCCATCTAGCTCCGCCCGATGAGTCCAAATCCCAGGCGGCTGCGGGGCCGCGCGAGGGAGCTGACGGACCGTCTCAGTGAGCGCGCCCAGCTTGACCAGCTCGTCGCCACCGTCCGGGCCGGTGAGAGCGGGGTCCTGGTGGTACGCGGCGACCCGGGCGTGGGCAAGACGATGCTGCTGGAACACCTGGCCGACCGGGCACCAAGTTCGGGATGCCGGGTGGCACGCGCGGCGGGCGTTCAGTCGGAGATGGAACTGGCCTTCGCGGGGCTACATCAGCTGTGCGCGCCGATGCTGAGCCGCGCGGAGCGCCTGCCGGAACCGCAGCGCGATGCGCTGCAGACCGCGTTCGGCATTGCCGCGGGGCCACCGCCGGACCGGTTCCTCGTCGGGCTGGCCGTGCTGAGCCTGCTGGCCGGGGTGGCCGCGGAACGCCCGCTGATCTGCCTGATCGACGACGAGCAGTGGCTCGATCAGGCCTCGGCACAGGCGCTGGGGTTCGCTGCCCGGCGGCTGGCGGCTGACCCGGTCGGGCTGGTGTTCGCGGCCCGCGATCCGAGCGCGGAGCTTGCCGGGCTGCCGGAGCTGGAAGTTGACGGGCTGCGCGACGATGACGCGCGGGCCCTGCTGGACTCGGCGCTGGCCGGGCGGCTGGACCCACGAATCCGCGACCTGATCATCGCCGAGACCCACGGCAACCCGCTGGCGCTACTGGAACTGCCGCGTGGGCTGACCCCCGCGGAGCTGGCCGGCGGATTTGGCCTGCCCGGCGCCGCGCCGCTGACGAGCCGGATCGAGGAAAGCTTCCGGCGCCAGCTGGACGCCATGCCAGCTGAGACCCAGCGGCTGTTGCAGCTGGCGGCCGCCGATCCGTCCGGTGACCAGGCGCTGGTATGGCGCGCGGCCAGGCGGCTGGGCATCCCGGTTCAGGCGGGGATGGCGGCGACGGAGGCGGGGCTGGCCGAGTTTAGCGGTCAGGTGCGGTTCCGGCATCCGCTAGCGCGCTCGGCGGTCTACCGGTCGGCGTCGTTGTCCGACCGGCAGCAACTGCACGCGGCGCTGGCCGAGGTGACCGACCCGCAGGCCGATCCTGACCGGCGGGCCTGGCACCGGGCCCAGGCCGTGGACAGGCCGGATGAGGAGGTCGCCGCCGAACTCGAGCGCTGCGCCGGCCGGGCGCAGGCCCGGGGCGGGCTGGCCGCAGCCGCGGCGTTCCTCGAGCGGTCGGTGCTGCTGACCGCCGATCCGGCGCGGCACGCCGAACGCACGCTGGCCGCGGCGCAGGCCAGCATGCAGTCCGGAGCGTTCGGCAAGGCTCTGGAACTGCTGGCGACGGTGGAGGACGGGCCGTTCGACGAGTTCCAGCACGTGCGGGTTGACCTGCTACGGGCCCACATCGCGTTCGCCTCGGGTCTTGGCAGTGATGCCCCCTCGCTGCTGCTGAAGGCGGCCCGGCAGCTTGAACCGTTCGACCTGGACCTCGCGCGCGAGACCTACCTGGCCGCGTGGGGCGCGGCCGGGCTGGCGGGGCAGCCCTCGGGGCGGGATGTCCTCCTGGAGATCTGCCACGCCGTCCAGGCCCTCCCGCCGCCGCCAGGTGATCCGCGTCCCCTGGATCTGCTGCTCCATGGCGTCGCTCTGCTGACTACCGGCGGACCGGCCGCCGCCGCCGCGACCTTGCAACGCGCGGCGAACGTGCTCACCAGTATTCCCGTCGAGGACGTCCTGCGGTGGGGCTGGATGGCCACGGTCGCCTCCACTATCGTGTGGGATTTCGACAGCCTGCATGCGATCTCCACGCGGCAGGTCCAGCTGGTCCGTGACGTCGGCGCGCTTGCGCAGCTGCCGATCTACCTCAACCAGATGGGCATAGTGAGCCCGTGGATGGGCGACTTCGCGGGAACCGTCGCCGTCATCGCGGAGACCGAAAGTGTGGCGGCGGCGACCGGAAGCCCTATCGCGCCCTACACGTTGCTGAGGCTCCTGGCCTTGCAAGGCAGGGAAGCCGAGGCCTCCGCGGCGATGGCAAGCGCGATCGAGCTTGCCGCAGCCGAGGGGCAAGGAATGGCGGCGGCCTGGGCGCACTGGACGGCCGCGGTCCTGTACAACGGCCTCGCCCGGTATAAGGAGGCGGCGTCGGCGGCGCAGCAGGCCACCTCGAACACCCTGAACCCGTGGATGTCCATGTGGCCGGTGCCCGAGCTCGTCGAGGCGGCCGTGCGCGCAGGCGACCTTGAGCTCGCACGCGATGCGCTCGAGCGGCTCGCGGAGACCACTCAGCCCTGCGGCAACGATGTCGCCCTCGGTATTGAGGCGCGCTGCCGGGCACTGCTCAGCCACGGCGCCGACGCCGACGACCGCTATCGCGAAGCGATCGGCCGGCTGAGCCGTACGCAGCTTCGTCCGGAGCTGGCCCGCGCGCATCTGGTCTATGGGGAGTGGCTGCGCCGCGAGGACCGGCGCCTCGACGCACGCGAGCAGCTGCGCACGGCCCACGACATGTTCGCCGCCATTGGCATGGAGGCATTCGCCGAGCGCGCCCGCCGCGAGCTGGTCGCTACCGGCGAAACGGTGCACAAGCGCGGCCCCGAGACCTTCACCACGCTGACCCCGCAGGAAGCCCATATCGCCCGGCTCGCTCGCGACGGCCTGACCAATCCGGAGATCGGCGCCCAGCTGTTCCTGTCCGCGCGCACGGTCGAATGGCACCTGCGCAAGATCTTCACCAAACTCGGCATCAGTTCCCGCCGCGAACTGCGCGCCACGCTGGCACGGCAAGCACACGACGGCCAGCCAGCCTAGCCGCGGGCCTCAGGGACCGGCGATCTGTTCGCCGTCGACCCGCAGGATCTCGCCAGTGATGTAGGACAAGGACTCCAGGAACAAGACACCGTCGACGACGTCGCTGACCCGGCCGGGCCGCCCAAGCGAGGGAAGCCGGTCACCGTGGTCGTCGTAACCTTCCGGCGAGTACACCGAGGTCTGGATGATGCCAGGCCAGACGGCGTTGACCCGGACGCCGTAAGAGGCGTACTCAATGGCCAGGGACCTAGTTGCCGCCGCCAGGGCGCCGTTGGTCAGCGCGGCCAGCACCGCAGGCGTCCCGGAATTCGCGGACCCGGCCAGGGTGGCCATGATGTTGACGATGTGACCGCCGTACCGGCTGGCCATCTCCTCGACGGCACGCTGAGTAAGCCAGAAGAACCCGGTCAGGTTGACCCCGACGACCGCCGCGTAGTCGGCGGCGGTGTAGTCGGTGAACGGCTTGGAGATCAGCACGCCAGCATTGTTGACCAGGGTGTCGATGCGACCGAAGCGTCGCAGCGCCGCATCCACGACCCGCTCGGCGGTAGCGCGCTGGGTGATGTCCGCGGCGACGGTGACCAGATCGGCGTCCTGCGACGGCCCGATCGAACGGGCGCTGGCCACCACCCCCCAGCCCTCCCTCCGGTACCCGGCGACAAGCCTGGCGCCGATACCCCGGGAGCTTCCCGTGATGATAGCGACCTTGCCCGTCACGGCGCAGCCAGCCCGAAGAGCACGGGAGCAGGGAAAACGCACTTCGACATGGCAGGCACTCCTAACTCGGCCGGAAGAGTGCGTACCATCACGGTCGTGCCCCGGGCGACCGATCGCGCCCGTGAAGTCCCTGGCCCGGTACCCTGGTCGGCAACTTCGCGCCGCGCATCGACGGCACCCCGAATGGGCAGGCCACGAGCCGTGCAACCGCTGGTTAGGCCGTCTGGACGTCTGGCCCGTGCCGCGACAGTGCGGCGCGCAGCTCGCGGCGGGAACTGATGTCCAGCTTGGCGAAGATCTTGCGCAGGTGCCATTCGACCGTGCGTGCGGACAGGAACAGCTGGGCGCCGATCTCCGGATTGGTCAGGCCGTCCCGGGCCAGCCGGGCGATCGAAGCCTCCTGCGCGGTCAGTGTGCCCGGGGTCCTGACCGTGCGGCTGTGCACTGTCTCGCCGGTGGCCCGCAGCTCGCGCCCGGCGCGGCTGGCGAACGCCTCCATGCCGATGGTGTCAAACATGTCGTGGGCGATACGCAGTTGCGCGCGGGCATCCGTGCGGCGCCCATCCCGGCGGAGCCACTCGCCGTAGAGCAGGTGAGCGCGGGCCAGATCCGGTCGGTACCGGGTGCGGGCGAGCCGCTCGATGGCCTCGCGGTAGAGGCGCTCGGCGGTGTCCCCGTCGCCGAGCAGCGCACGCGAGCGGGACTCGATCCCCAGCCCGAAGTCGGTGCCTCCGGCCTGCGTGGATTCCGCCAGCCGCGCCATCGCGCCGACCGCGAGGCCGGCGTTTCCGCTGCGCACAGCGGCTTCGATCAGCTCGGGCAGGGCCCACAGTGAGACGTACATAGCTGCGTCCTGGCTAGATTGCGCGGCCGCAGCCAGGGCCTGCTCATACCGTCCCAGGCTGTTGTACAGAATCGCGGCGACCCAATTCGCGTAGCCCACGGTCAGGCCCTGCCCGCCAGCCGTCGCCCCGGCGATCGTGGCCTCGACCAGCGAGACAGCCTCGGCCTCGCGGCCGCGCAGGCAAGCGAGCATCAGCGCCGCGAACGGGGGAGCGTGCGCGCCAGTCGCCTCGCAGACCGTGTCGGACTCGGCGACCAGTGCGGCGGACGCGGTCAGATCACCCGCCCAGGTGGTGGTGGCACCCAGCCCGACCAGCACGAGCGGTAGCTGGCCGAGCGCACCGACGGCACGGACCGTCGCGGCCTGCCGTTCGACCAGCACGCGCCAGGCATCAAGGTCCCACAAGGCGATGGCGGCGCCTTCGGCGAATGTGTTCCAGCGCAGACGCTCTTCCGCGGTGACGTCCGTAGCAGTGAAGGCATCCATCGCCGTTCGCAATGCCGGTGCGGCGGTGTGCGGCCCGTCGGTGACCAGCAACGTGAGAGCATCCAGAACCAGTTCGGGCTTGCCCGGCCGGTCCCCCGGCGACGGGAGCCGGCGTGCAGCGCGGCAGATCTCCAGCAGGGTCGCCTGGGCGGCCAGGCGACCGGCGAACACGGCCGCCAGCCAGGCGTCCAGGTAGGCCTGGCGGGCTAGGGCCAGGTCGAGCGGCTCGAGACGCTGAGCCGCCTTGAGCAGCCGTGGCGGAGCATCGCTGCCCATCCCGGAAGCGAACGTGACATGCCCGCGCAGCAGATCGGCCCGGGCACTCTGCAGCTCCTCCAGCGGCTCGGACTCTGCCCTGTCCAGCAGTTCCAGGGCCTTGCCGAACGCGCCTGCCTGCATGCTGGCCTGCGCGGCAGCCAGCATGCGCTCGGCGTGCCGCGCCGGATCGGCGGTCAGCAGCACCGACCGCTCCAGGAACGCCGCGGCCGCGACCATGCCGCCGCGGCCCTGCGCCCGGCCGGCTGAGCGCTCCAATTCGGCCGCGACGTCTTCGTCCGGCCCGGCCGCGGCCTGGGCCCGGTGCCACGCCCGGCGGTCCGGATCGGCGAGCGGATCGGTCGCCTCCGCCAGCGCCGCATGCACCTGCTGCCGCTCGGAGAGCGACGCGGACCGGTAGGCGGCCGAACGGACCAGCGGATGCCGGAACCGGACCGAGGCGCCGAACTCCACCAGCCCTGCCTCTACCGCTGGGCCCGCCTCCTGAACTCCGATGCCCAGCCGGCTGGCCGCCCGCCACACCAGCGACCGGTCACCCGACGGGTCGGCCGCCGCCACCAGCAGCAGCCGCCGGGCCTGCTCGGGCAGGGCGTCCAG
>Ga0335074_10013037_pt1 | contig 11673 bp, 9 predicted proteins | sample Lox_Sample_23_FD_206715 | JGI IMG/M metagenome (GOLD analysis project Ga0335074, IMG submission 206715) | Soil microbial communities from Loxahatchee National Wildlife Refuge, Florida, United States - Lox_Sample_2.3 | ecosystem: Environmental > Terrestrial > Soil > Wetlands | place: USA: Florida...
TGTTGGCCTCTGCGATGCGGGAGCATTGCGCGTCCTTGTCGATCGATCCTTCCCGCTTGGCGATGCACGGGAAGCCCTCGCTTACAGCGCCACAGGACGAGCACGCGGGAAAATCCTGCTTCGTCCCGACCTATGATCAGACCACACAGGACCTTTGGACCCCCTGGAATGGGCAGCAATGGACCGGATGAGGTAATTTTCAGAAAGCCGTTCGAAGGACACGAATCGCGATGAAATCCACGGGCGCCATCGGGCTGGACCAGGCGACGGTACTGATTACGGGCGGAACCCAGGGGATCGGTTTCGGCCTCGCGAAGCGCTTCGCCGACGCAGGAAGCACCGTTATCATCACCGGCCGAGACGCGACCAGGGCACAGGATGCCTTAGCCGGCTTACCTGCGGCGCATGGATGGGTGAGCGACGTCAGCAAGGAAGAAGATCGGGTTTCTCTCGCGCGTCATATCGAGTCGAGCTTTCCTGGTCTGAATGTCCTGATCAACAATGCCGGGATGCAGAGACGGATCTCCCTAGCAGCAGACACCGCGCCATGGCCGGAGCGCCAAAAAGAGATCGATACTCTTCTGGCCGGCCCCATCCATCTGAATTCTCTGCTGGTGCCGATGATGCTAAAAGCCGCGGGGCCAGGCATAATCGTCAACGTGACGTCGGGCGGCGCGTTCATACCCCAGGTATTCGCGCCAGTCTACAGCGCCTGCAAAGCCGGCTTGCACAGCTATACGGTTACGCTGAGGCATGCACTCCAGGGTACCCCCCTCAGAGTTGTGGAATTGATTCCTCCGGCGGTGCAGACTGGACTCGCAGGTCCGGGAGCGGGCCATGGCGCTCCGCTGGAGGAATTTTGCGACACCGTATTTGCGGAACTCATCAGAGGTGCAGAGGTCGTTGGGTTCGGGGCCACGGCAACTTCGGAGTTCGCGCAGTTGATGGATGCACCGAAGAAGTTCTTCCAAGCGAGCGCTGCACGATTTCCGGTTGCCACCTATAGTTCCGATCGAGAGAAACAGAAGGTAAGTTGAAGGGGCGGCTTCTCGGGCATACCGCAGTTACGGCCAGGCAGTCGTTGGAATCTGGTTTCCGCTGGATCGTATGGAATACGTACCTGGTTGTGCCAGACGGAGAGAGGACTCGAACCGGTGGGCGATGCCATCGGCTGGTGAAAGATTGCGGCCACCGTCACGGCCCGCATGTTGCGCAGCACGACGATTGTTTTGGCTCGTTGCTATGTGCCTTCTGCCCCCGCATGACAGCCATGCGCTCGACCCGTCGCGTCATATTTCGCAATATGGCCACACGGTATGGCGAGCGCAGGATGGCATGGTCGACGCGACCGCAAACATCACCCAAACCAGCGACGGCTACATCTGGACGCGAACACCGGCCGGGCTGGCACGTTTCGACGGGGTACAGTTTGTGCCCTGGACGCCGCCGGCAGGGACCACGTTGCCTGCCGGAGTTCGCACCACCGCACTCCTGGGTGCGCGCGACGGGAGCCTGTGGATAGGATTTCGTGGCGGCCTGGGGCGGATTAAGGACGGCCAGTTTCGCTACTACTCAAAGCCCGGCGAACAATGGGGCGTCAACGACATCATTGAAGACGCGGCGGGCAGAATCTGGGCAACCAGGTACCACGTCTCGCATGACGCGGATCAACAAGGGTCGATCTGCGAGGCACTCGATCGGGGGCTCCATTGTTATGGACCGGCAGATGGTCTTCCCTTGAGATTCGGCCTCGGAGTCGCCGCAGACCACGAAGGGTATCTCTGGATTGGATCGACGATGCTCTGCCGATGGCGGCCAGGATCGCATTGCGCAGCCTATCTGGACCAGCCCGGTTCCGCGGACAACGTCGTCCCGGACGTCGCTGCCGGACTGGACGGGACGATTTGGGCGACTGTGGAAGCACCCGGCATCAAGGGAGCGAGCGGGCTCTACCGTTTTTCGGATGGGAAGTGGAGTCCCTTCAAAACGCCAGGCCTCGATGGCACGACCATTATCTCCGAGACGCTGTTGATGGACCGAGAGGGTTCCTTGTGGGTGGGTACCGAAAAAGATGGACTCTACCGCATTCACAATGGAGTTGCCGATCACTATGGGCCGGCCGACGGGCTTTCGGGCCATGAAGTAGCGGGTCTGTATGAAGATCGCGAAGGCAATCTGTGGGTGACGACGGACGGCGGAATTGACATGTTTCGCAACACGCCTGTGGTCAGCTGGTCGCAGAGCGAGGGGCTTCGTTATTCCGGTCCTGAGGCGGTTTTGCCATCGCAGGATGGTTCGATATGGGTGGGACAATTCAATGGTCTGGACGTGCTGCGCGATGGCGTGCCTTACCGTCTGCCTGGCCGGACGGGGTTCGGGCCGACAACCTACAGCCTGTACGAGGATCACGCCGGCACGATTTGGATCGGGCAGGATTCCTTAACGACTTACAACCACGGTCGCATCTCGGTCGTCAATCAAGCCGACGGAAAACCCCTGAGCAGCGACGGTAGCGCCCTCACCGGTCTCACGGAAGACACGGAGCATAACATCTGGGCACTCGCGAAGAGGCAACTGTTCCGCATTCAGCACGGGCGTGTGCAGGAGTCTGTCATGCTGCCGGATCAATTTTCTCCCTACGGTTCTCTGGCGCCCGATCTTCGCAGCGGGGGGATTTGGATCGGCGACGGGTTGAACCACATTTTTCACTACCATCAGGGACAAATCCAGGAGACCACGCTGACCAATAGCGGCAAGCTGGCGGTGATTCATGAGATGACCGCGGACGCGGACGATCCGCTGCTGGTAGTGACCGGTGATGGACTGTTTCGATGGGATGGCCAACGATGGACGGTGATGGATACGAGGAACGGGCTGCCCTGCTCGATGTTGCTCTCGGTTGTGAAAGATAAGTACGGATCGCTGTGGATGTACGCCCTATGCGGTCTTCTGCGCGTGGGAGCAGCGGATGTAGAAAAGTGGCGGCGTGATCCGGCGGCGCAAGTCGAGACTAAAGTATTCGACCGTTTGGATGGCGCTTATCCTGGATTCAAACTGACCGCCCAGCCAAGGTCGGCGCGGGCTAAGGACGGTCGTTTGTGGTTCGCCAATGGAGTTGTGGTGCAGATGGTCGATCCCGATCGTCTCTTTCCCAACCGCATTGTGCCACCGGTCCATGTTGAGTCGATCATTGCCGATGGACAGGTCTACGGTCCGGAAGGGTCGGTGAATTTGCCGCCACGCACTCGGAATCTGGAGATCGACTACACAGCGCTGAGCCTTTCGATTCCGCAAAAAGTGCGGTTCCGCTACATGCTGGAAGGACGGGACAAGAAATGGCAGGATCCCGGCACGCGGCGTCAGGCGTTCTATACGGATTTGCCTCCCGGGAAGTACAGTTTTCGTGTGATTGCCTCGAACAACGACGGGGTATGGAACGAGGCCGGGGCTACGCTGGCGTTTACCCTGGCGCCCGCTTTCGACCAGACCGTCTGGTTCCGGGCGCTGTGTTTTGCGGCCATCGCCGGACTGTTGTGGGCACTCTACCTGCTGCGGCTCAGGCAGGCGACCGCACAGTTGCACCAGCTACTGGAGGCGAGGCTCGGAGAGAGGGAGCGTATCGCGCGCGATCTGCACGATACGCTGCTGCAAAGCCTGCAGGGGCTGCTGCTGCGATTCCAGGCCGCTGCGAACTTACTTCCGACCCGGCCCGAGGACGCCAGGAAAAGGCTCGACGACGCAATCGAGCAGACCAGTCAGGCGATTGCCGAGGGCCGCGGTGCAGTGCAGGATCTGCGCGCATCCACAACCGCGACCAACGATCTGGCCATGGCCATTAAAACCATTGGAGAGGAACTTGCCGGTGAAATTGCGGGCCCGAACGCTGCGGAATTCGAAGTAGTTGTGGAGGGACGCGTACAGAATCTCCATCCCATCGTTCGGGACGAAGTATATCGGATCGCGTCGGAGGCGTTGCGGAACGCGTTCCGCCACGCGGGAGCCGGTCATGTGCGAGTTGAAGTTCGGTATGATTCCCTGCGCCTGCGGGTCAATGTTCGCGACGACGGCAAAGGAATCAAACCTGAGGTTCTTGAAAACCGGGCTGGCCCCGGTCATTGGGGCCTCCAGGGCATGAGGGAGAGAGCCAGGCTTCTGGGAGGTAGTCTGGAAGTCTGGGGCAAAGTTGACGAAGGGACCGAAATCGAGTTGACCGTGCCTGCTTCCACTGCATACGAGACACGGACTTCACCGGGTCACCCCAACACCGTAACAAAGGAGCTCTAAGGCATTGGCGGATGGAAAGCCACTCAGGATTCTCGCCGTGGACGATCATCCCGTGTTTCGCGGAGGGATCGCGGGGTTAATCGAAGGGCAGACGGATATGGTTCTGGTGGGTGAAGCGTCGAACGGCCGCGAGGCAATACAACAATACCGTGCGCTTCTGCCGGACGTAACGCTGATGGATTTGCAGATGCCGGAGATGAGCGGCCTGGACGCCACCATTTCCATCCGCAACGAGTTTCCAGACGCTAAGATAATTGTTCTGACAACATTTGGTGGAGACGTACAGGTGTTGCGCGCTCTGAAAGCTGGAGCTCAGGGATACCTCCTCAAGAATCTTCTTCATAAGGAACTGCTGGAGACGATTCGCTCGGTTTATGTGGGCAGGAAGGCTCTCTCTCCCGAAGCTACCCACGAGATTGCCTATCATGCGACCGACGAAGCGCTGACTCCGGCCGAAGTTGCGGTGTTGCGTCTGATCGCGGCCGGAAACGCTAACAAGCAGATCGCGTCGCTGCTCTCGATCACGGAAGACACGGTGAAAAGCCGGGTAAAGAACATCCTGTCCAAGCTGGGCGCCAATGACCGAACCCACGCGGCCATGATCGGCCTGAAGCGAGGCATCATCGAATTGTAGGCACTCGAAAGGGTGGATCGTTGACTCATTGGGGTGTTTGCGGTGTCAACGAAATTGTCTAAGCTGATTGGGCGTTCGTGATCAGCTTCATCGCACAAGGACAATCTTGCGAAGATCCGTCTCATCGTTCGCGCGGGGTTGGCCTGCGATTGGATTGCTGCTGCTGCGGCTGGTGGCTGGCGCGATTCTCACCCTTCAGGGGATCGAGACCCTTTATGGTGGAGATGGCTTGAGGACAGTTCTGGCGCTCCTGATGTTTGGCGCCGCGAGCCTTCTTATCGCTGGCCTGTGGACGCCGATCGGGGGCGCGGCGACGCTTCTGGTTCAGATCCTGGCGGCCTTTTCTCACCCAGTCGACATCTGGAGACCGATTCTGCTCGCGACTGACGGCCTGGCTCTGGCTCTCGTCGGACCTGGCGCCTGGTCCGCCGATGCACGCCTGTTTGGATGGAAGCGCATCGAGATCGGCGATTCCCAGGAGTGAGATTCAGCTTCGACGGGACCGGCAACCGACACTAAAGGGTGATGGGCGGGGCTCCCGAATGAGCGGCGACCAGGCTCCATTTGGGGTTTTTCCCCGGGAGAGATCGATTCAGAATTGTCCCATCACCGGAGGAGGCGATGAACCTTACGGGTTGGGGACGAAGTGGAAGTCGCTCAGAACCAGTGTCGCAGTCCGCGGCGTCAACAGTCGAGGCATTCCCCGGGCGCAGTGCAGGCACCCGATCAATCCCTTATGTGGAGCACTCGGAGGATGAACGTGTCAAGGCGCTCACAATTGCTCTGAATGCAGAGAGACTCGCCGGCTTCCCGAGCGGCCGAACCTTTCTTGAATCCATCGAACTCGCTCTAACCATGGCGCTACGGCAGGGCCCCGCGGCATCATCCGCAAGACCACGGAAAGTTCGCGGAGGTCTCGCTCCATTTCGCCTCCACCGGGTCCTGAACTTTATCGAGACCAATCTGGAGCGCGATCTCACCCTTCAGGATCTGGCCGACGCGGCGGGATTGAGCATTTCGCACTTGTCGCACATGTTTCGGAGTTCAACCTCTCTGAGTCCCCATCGGTTCATCCTGCAGCGGCGGGTTCAGAAAGCCGGCGATTTGATGCGCGGATCCGATCTGAGGGTCTTCGATATCGCCTTAGCCTGCGGTTTCAAAACGCAGCAGCACTTTGCCCGGGCCTTCCGGCGAGTCTATGGCGTGAATCCCACGGAATATCGCAATTTGCTGGGCTCTCCGTGCTGCGTATCAAAAACGGAAGCCGGCGATATCGCCTGACGAAATCGCCCACCGCCCGTTTCCCGCGAGAACAACTTAGTCGCAGGAGCGGATACAGCCCAGCAACTCCAGGCACGGGGCGAGCGGGACAAATGGTGAAGATGGGTCCAGCGTTACCCCAGGTGGATCGCGGAGCTGCGTTCATGCGTGAGATCGCCACGGCATTGCATCAATTTCGCAAAACGCCCGGCTTCTGCATTATCGTCATGCTCACGATCGCCCTGGGCGTTGGCGCCAACACTGCCATTTTCACGCTCGTGCATGCCGTCCTGCTCAATCCCCTGCCGATCAGCAGTCCTGGAACACTCTATCGTCTCGGCGAAGGGCACGCTGAAGAAGGCGAGGCGGATGGGTTTCCCGATTCGCAGAACAGCGGAGACTTCTCGATTTTCTCTGCTGAACTTTACCGTCACCTGGAGGAGACGACGCCACAATTTGCGCTCCTTGCGGCGATGGAATCGCCCAGGGAAAGAATGAGTGTGCGGCGTGGCGATCGACCTGGCCAGTCGGAACGGACAGAGTTTGTCTCCGGCAATTATTTCCAAACTCTGGGAATCAACGCCTTTGCCGGCCGCCTGTTCGGCTCCGCCGACGACGCGCCCGAGGCTACGCCGGTGGCAGTCATGAGCTACGCAGCCTGGCGATCCGATTTCGGCGCCGATCCTGCAGTCGTCGGCCAGACATTCATCTTTCAGGGTCAGCCGCTGACTGTAGTCGGCATCGCGTCGCCAGGCTTCTTCGGCGACCGGATTGACACTGACCCGCCCGCCTTCTGGATTCCTCTGTCCGTCGAGCCGCTCCTGCACGGTTCCTTCTCCGTGCTGCACATCAAAGAAGCGAATTGGTTGTACCTGCTCGGCCGGCTTCGGCATGGCGTGAATCCTCGGATGGTTTCGGCCGAACTCACCGCGAGTCTCAGGCAGTGGCTCAGCACGGTTCCTGCGTACACCGACGCTGTGGATGCGCCCCTGATACCGCGGCAGCGTGTCCTCCTTACGCCTGGAGGAGAAGGCATCCAGAACCTGCAGGACCGGGAGCGAAATGGGTTGGCGCTGCTGATGGCCATTTGCTTCCTCGTCCTGTTCGTAGCCTGTGCCAATGTCGCGAACCTCCTGCTGGCGCGAAGCACCACCCGGCGCGCGGAGTTGTCTCTCCGCGTCGCGCTGGGAGCATCGCGCATGGTTCTGATTCGCCAGACGCTGGTGGAAAGCCTGATCCTCGCGTGTGCCGGTGGCCTTGCCGGCCTCGGTATCGCTTGTGCCGGTGCTCGCCTCATTCTGGTCATGGCCTTTTCCCGCGCCACACAGATTCCCATCCACGTTCAGCCCTCCCTGGCAGTAATCGGCTTTGCTGTTCTGTTATCTCTCGTGACCGGCTTACTCTTCGGCATTGTCCCCGCGTGGTTCACTTCCCATGCCGACCCGGCCGAGGCTCTGCGCGGCGTCAATCGCGCCACGCGCGATCGAGCTTCGCTGCCACAGCGGTGGCTCATCGTCTTCCAGGCCGCCCTGTCCCTGGTCCTGCTGGTATGCGCCGGCCTGCTCACGCGCAGCCTCGCCAACCTTGAGGATCAGAATCTCGGCCTTCAGACTGCCGATCGCTGGGTTGTGCACATCGATCCTCTCGGCGCCGGGTATAGCGCGCTCACCGCACCCGCGCTTGACCGCGAGATCGAGCAACGCTTCGGCAGCCTGCCCGGCGTTGCCAGCGTCGGGCTCGCTCTCTACAGCCCTCTCGAGCAGGATGCGTGGATGCGACAGGTCTACCTCGAGGGCCGTTCGGTTTCCGATCAAAACCAGAACGAAGCTCTCTATGACCGGGTGAACCCCTGGTTCTTCCAGACGATCGGGCAGGCGCTGATCCGGGGCCGCGCGTTTTCCGAGGGCGACACCCAAAGCGCACAGAGTGTCGCCATCGTCAATGAGGCATTTGCCCGACGTTACTTTCCCGGCGAGGATCCCATCGGGCAGTATTTCGGCACGGAAGAGCCCAGGTTCGCGAATGCCTTCCGCGTGATCGGCATTGTTGCCGACACGAAATATGTGAACCCTGCCCAACCCGCCATGCCGATGTTCTTTCGTCCCAGCACACAGGAGATGGCCGGACTCACCACGACCGGCGAGAAGAGCGGAGAGGACCGTTCTATGCTCGTAGGCGCGATCATCCTCCAGTACAAGGGTCGGCCTGCCAATATCGACGCTTCCGTTCGACAGACTCTCGCAGCGATCAACCCCAATCTGGCCGTCATCGATCTGCGCCCGTTCGGCGATCAGGTGGACAGTAACTTCAGTCAGGATCGCCTTCTCTCGCGGCTATCAATGCTGTTTGGCGCCCTCGCACTGCTGCTGGCTGGCGTCGGCATCTACGGCGTCTCGGCGCACCAGGTATCGCGGCGCGTTAAGGAGATCGGGGTGCGCATGGCTCTCGGCGCAACCCGCAGTGATGTCCTCCGCATGGTAGTTCGCGAGGCGCTGATGCAAGTGTGCCTCAGTCTGGCTATCGGCCTACCGCTTGCTGTGGCCGGAGCGCGTCTCATCGGCCATAAACTCTATGGCGTTCATTGCTACGATCCTATGATCCTGCTGCCGGCGATAGCCTTGCTCCTGCTGTCGACAACCATCGCAGCCGCTCTCCCGGCGCAGCGAGCCGCGGGCACCGATCCGATGGAGGCTCTCCGCGCGGAATAGATCGGGTAATCGGCACGAATGCAGGACAAAGATCGTCCTGTACTTACCAGAGCGGCGATGCATCCGGGACTTCCAGATTAAAGAGGAGTTCCCGAGTCCACAGGTTCCGGGCTCCCACAGCATCGCGGCCGATGCGGTGGGAGGAATCTGGCTGTTTACTCTCGACGGCAACCTGGCACATTTTCGCAACGGTGCTGCAGAGACTTTTCCCCTGAAGATCAAGAGAGTTCTTCCTCTTCAGGTCGAGGCCGAACCGGATGGGTCGGTTCTGGCTGCGGCAGGCCTTGCGGGGCTCATCGGACTGCGCCATGGCACGGTCCGGCAGCTGACCATGAAGAATGGCCTCCCCTGCGACGGAGCCTTCGGGTTCATCCGGGATAAGAAAAACGACTTGTGGCTGGCCGCGCCCTGCTGATACTTATCCATCTCCGACTCAGAAGTACAGAGATGGTGGGAACACCCGGATGCTTTCGTGCATTATCAGTGGTTCGATGCATCGGATGATGCCCGAACCCAACAGGTTCCATTCAATGCTACGTCGAGAAGTCCCGATGGAAGGCTGTGGTTTGCCAGCTGGATCCTGCAGAGCATCGATCCTGATCACCTCTATTTCAACAACGTCCCACCCCCTGTGCATATTGAGCGGATGATCGCCGGTCGCAGGAGCTACGAAACGGGATCGGATGCGAAAGCGGTTGTCCGCATCCCCCCACTGGTACACGATCTTGAAATCGACTACACGGCACTGAGCCTGATTGCGCCATCGAAGGTTCTGTTTCGATACAAGCTGGACGGATTGGATCGCAACTGGCACGATGCCACCAATCGACGAGCGGCCTTCTACGCGAACCTCCCGCCCGGTCGTTATCGTTTCCACGTCATCGCGTGCAATAACGACGGTATGTGGAACGAAGCTGGGGCACTCCTGGATTTCACCGTCGCGCCAACTTGCTACCAGACAGCCTGGCTTCGGGTGTTGTCTGCAGCCCTCGTTCTCTTCCTGCTGTGGGCGCTTTACCAGCTCCGTATGAAACAAATGGAGCGGCAGTTCCATGTGGCCTTCGAAGCCCGCGTCGACGAAAGGACGAGAATCGCGCGGGAATTGCACGACACCCTGTTGTAAAGCTTTCAGGGCCTCTTGCTGCAGTTTCAGGCTGCCTCCAATCTTTTGCCCGATCGGCCCAACGAAGCCAAAGAACGGGTTGATCGTGCAATCGAGCAGGGATCGGCTGCAATCGCAGAAGGCAGAGATGCGGTCTATGAATTGCGCTCGGCTGGACCCGGAATAAGCGATCTCCCTCAGGCCATCAACAAGTTTGCACGTGAACTTCTCGGTCAGCCGACGCCAGGGACCCACCCCGATTTCGATGTTCAGGTGGAGGGGCAGGCGATTCCGCTGAATCCCATGGTCCGCGATGAGGTCTTTCGCATTGTGGTCGAAGCTCTGCGCAACGCTGCCCGCCACGCAGAAGCGAAGCAGATCGAATTAGATATTCAGTATGCGGAGCAGCAGCTGCAGATACGCGTGCGCGATGACGGCAAGGGCATTGATCGGGCACTGGCCATCGAAGCTCACGCTCTCGGGCACTGGGGCCTGCGAGGCATGGAAGAGCGCGCCAGGATGGTCGGGGGCAAACTGGAGATCCGAAGCAGGAGTGGATTCGGGACCGAAGTCGAGCTGACGATTCCCGGGACAGGCGCTTACGCCAGACCTTCAGACCGATAACATTCGGCCTCCATCGCTGCTCTATGGGTGAAATAAGCCACTTGATTGTTCCGTAAGCCTTCTTGCTGGGTTGCGATGGGCTGCTCCGATTGTCCTGATGAAGCCCTGTCCCGACAAACAAGAGTCCTCGATACTAACGACATGTCGGCTTGCGGTGAGGCATCCTGCCCGAGTGTCCTCGATTGACGCATTCAGACCAAAGCACGTTCCCAGAACTGCATTGCCTCGAAACGCGCTTTGGCGATTTGGCATAAATGGACATTGAAGAGGCAACTCCAACTGTTCGTACTTCTAGCAAAATCCGTTTTCGAGCAATGTTCGAGTTGAGCCTGCGGACACCCTTTTCAGGAGAACGATGCTCCACCATTCACCGAGATGGTCTGGCCGGTGATATAGCCATTGATAACGACAAGCATCACCGCCTGCGCAATCTCTTCAGCCGTCCCTGCTCGACCAGCCGGTACACGGGTGGCCGCAATGCCAGAGTCAATGAGCGGTCGAGTCATCTCTGTATCGATCAAACCAGGAGCCACGGCGTTTACGGTAATGCCCTCCTTCGCAAGTTGCAGAGCATAGCTTCGAGTCAGACCTTCCAGTCCTGCCTTGGCAGCTCAATAGGCGACACTGCGAGAGCCTGCGCGGGCGCCCATCGCGGATAGATGGATGATTCTGCCCCCAATGTCTCTCTCGCATCCCCGGCAAAACCGCCTCCGTACAGAGGAAGGCAGACTTCAGATTGATCGCAATCGTTCGATCGAAATCATCCTCTGCCGTCTCGTCTCCGTGCGACGCCGCGATGCCCGCGTTATTCACCAGAATATCGATCGGCCCCAGACGATCCTCAACTGCACGGACCATGGCGCGGACGGAGCTGCTTACGGAGACATCGCAGCGGAATGCTTCAGCGCGACCATGATGATTTTGTTTCTCACTGACCACAGCGTTTGCGTCCTTGACACGTTCACGGTAGTTGACGGCGACTGCTGTGCCTGTCTCTGCCAACGCCAGAGAGACCGCCTTGCCAATTCCTCGGGAACCGCCAGTGACCAGAGCTACACGGC
>Ga0335074_10013038_pt1 | contig 11672 bp, 10 predicted proteins | sample Lox_Sample_23_FD_206715 | JGI IMG/M metagenome (GOLD analysis project Ga0335074, IMG submission 206715) | Soil microbial communities from Loxahatchee National Wildlife Refuge, Florida, United States - Lox_Sample_2.3 | ecosystem: Environmental > Terrestrial > Soil > Wetlands | place: USA...
CGTGTGCCCCGGACCCCCCACCCCAGGGGGTTCGTGCGCCACGAACCCCCTCCCGCAAGGGGGACAGTGCGGCACAAACCCCTTTTCACCACATGAGCAACGACCGCACGAGCGGGCCGCAGCGGCGGCACCTCACACCGCGAAAACGACGCGCCCAAGCCAAGCACCGCAGCCGGGCATGACCACGACAAACCGCACGTAGCACGACACATCGTAGGTAAATGGTGCGGCTCGTGCCGGCCTCTGGCGGCGCGGCGTTGAATTAACGTGGAAGTTTACCGCGTCGTGCCCGTCTGTCATACGTATACGACGGTTAACCTTCCACGATGCGGTAGAACTCCACGTTAAACGGCTCTGGCACACTTTACGGAGAGACCGGTTGCCAACCCTGGCCGCCCGAAGGGTGCATCTGTGCCATCTCACTGGCTGGGGCCGGTTAATCGAATGAGCGTGTGCAGTTGCACCCCCTATAGGGGGTGCAACTGCACACGCTAGCCGTAATCGGTGGCCATGCGGGTGTTATGTCCAATTCTGGCCGCTCACCGGGCCCGGGGTGTCCGTATTATCGGAGGCGACGTCTCATAAAGTTGGCCAGAGCCCGTTACCGCAACAGGGACCGGTCCATGAGTCACACAGGGCGGTCAGCGTTCCAGCATCTCGGCAATGACGGGCAGGATCACGTCGAGGTTCGACGAGGTCAGCGTCACCGGGGTGCCCTCGATGATGATCGTGACGGACATCGCTGCCCGGCGTGAATTCAAGAACTCCGGCAGCAGTTTTACGGCGGTCAGCATGTCGGCAGTGGTCGCCAGCAACGTCAGCTGATCAAGCACGGCCCGCTCTTTCCCTGGCAGCTGGAGGACACGGACGCCCGGCACGGCCCAGCCGAGGAAGTCGCGCAGTGCGCGGAGCTCGGAGCGGTCGGCGATGATGAGTCCGGCGCGCTTGCGCTCCGCCTGCTCCATACGGCACTCCTTCTAATCTCCGCTATCACCCAATTGTAACCGTATTAGCACTATCTGCCACCAGGTAAGGAGTGTAACTGCACGCAGTAATCGATACCAGTCGTCGCGTGATCAGGCATTAGGGCCAGCGAACTGATATGGGGCCCCCAGGTCAACTGATATGGGGCCCCAGGTCAATAGTGTGTTTCCGCGACACGCCTGGACCGGGCCTGGATCATCAGCCGCCGGAACGTGTACGTTGCCGCGAAGTACAGGAGAAGCGAAGCGGCGCCCAGACCGGCCTGCCCGGACCCGCGACGTGTATAACGGACGGCTGCTGGCGGCGGTCTCCAGCGCTGACAAGGACAGCCACCCGTCGTGCGACCAGATGATCTTGCCTGAAGCCGAGACGAGCGTGAACCACGGCTGGTCCTGGACCCCGTAACCGTCGGCGACCCGCCCGGTGCTGTCCAGCCCGATCGGGTATGTCGGCGCTCGCCCTTCTTGGCCGAGGCCGGCGAGGTAGGCGCGGACCACGGCCCTGGACGGCTCCACGACCGTCTCATCCACGCCTGTCAGCGCTGGCAGGCCGTGCGCCCTGGCGTACGCGGTATACGCGTTGCCGAGCACCAGCTCGGCCTTCAGGTCGCTGACCTCGGAAAGCCAGGTAGCGAAGAACATCACTAGCCGTGGCTGTCCCGGGCCTAGCTCCACCGGAGCGGTACCGAGGGCTGGAGCCAGCGAGACGTGCGCGCCCGGACCCTGCGCGGTGATCGCGGCGAGCGACTCGTTGCTGGCCACGTGCGGATGGCCGGGCAGCAGCGAGGAGATCTCGTCGGCCAGCACCTGCGCCGACTGGCCGATGCTTGAGTACGCCATCTGGGTCAGGTATAGCTTCTGCTCACGGCCCTGCTGGTCGATGACGAACAGGGCCGGCGTGTGGTCTATCTGCCCCTGCTCGATCTGCACCGCGATGTGATATGCGGCCCAGGCCGCCTTGAGCTGGGCCACCGGGCCGGTGAGGAAGTCCCACTGGTTGACCATGCCGTGCGCCCGCGAGTACGCCATGACGTCGGCGACGCTGGTCGCCGTCGGGTTCGCGTCGACCCCGAGCAGTTGCACGTTGTCGCCCGCGGAACCGAGCAGTTCCTTGGCCCACAGCATGCTCTGCGTGGTCAGCGGGCAGACGGTGGTGCACTCCGAGTCCTCGAACGACAGCGCCACGACCTTGCCCCGGAACTGACTCAGCGACATCGGCTGCCCGAACTGGTTGACCAGATGCAGGTCGGGAGCCGGAACCCCGTTCATCGAGGTGCCCGTGTCCAGATTCGGGTTGCTCATCGCCGTTGCCGACTGCGGGTTGGTATCCATCGACGCGGGCGTCGTGCTGGATGAGGCGGCGCAGCCCGCCAGCACCGCGACACCGAGGAGCGCACCTATGGCGCGGAGGGTCATCATGACGGTACCCCAGCTTACCGCCGGGGATCGTCTCCCACGATGACGCCACCGCCGTGCCCCCAGGCCAGGTACCGCCAGGACAGGTTGATCATGGTGGAGACCCGGTTCCGCCCGCCGAGCAGGTAGATCAGGTGCAGCCCCAGCCAGGCGAGCCAGGCCAGGGCGCCGCGGATCCTGATGCCGCCGAATATCGCGACGCCGAATACTGCGACGCTGGGCAGCTGGACCACCGCGGACTTGCGGCCGATCGTGGCCATGATGCCCTTGTCGCGGTACGTGAAGGGCGTGGTGGGCTGGCCGTTGGCCAGGCGGGTCACCTGCCGGGCAGCGTGGCCGCCCATCTGGATGGCGGGCTGGGCCAGCTGCGGGGTCGGGTCGTCCGGGTTCACCGCGATGTCGCCCACGGCGAAGATCCGCTCCTGGCCGTGCACCCGCAGGTCGGACCCGACCTGGATGCGCCCGCTCTTGCCTTGCGGCAGGCCCCATCCGGCCACCGCCTCCGGTGCCGCCACCCCGGCAGCCCACACGGTGAGGTCGCTGGGCAGAGCCTCGCCGGAGGCGAGCAGCACATGATCCGGGGTTACCTCGCGGATCTCGGCGCCGAGCGTAACCTGCACGTCCCGGCGGCGCAGCTGGGCGAGCGTGTAGTCGCGCAGCGGGGCGGCGAACGGTCCGAGCAGAGCGTCTGCCCGCTCGATCAGGCGGACGTGCATGCGGCCGGGGTCGATGTCGGGGAAAGTGTTGCGGAACACCTCCTTGCGCAGTTCGGCGAGCGTGCCAGCTAGCTCGACACCGGTGGCGCCGCCGCCGGCCACGGTGACGTGCAGGTCGCCGTCCTGTTCGCTGAGCCGCTCGATGCCCGCCATGATGTGGTCACGCAGGGCAAGGGCGTCCTTGCGTGTGTACAGCCCGAACGTGTTCTCCGCCGCGCCCTTGATGCCGAAGAAGTTGGCGGTGACCCCCGTAGCCAGGATCAGGTAGTCATAGCCGAACTCGCGGCCGTCAGCGAGCTTGACCGTACGGCCTTCGGTGTCGATGGCCGCCAGCTCACCTCGCCTGAAAACCACGCCGCGACGGCGGACGATGCCGCCCACCGGGTAGGCGACGTCCCCAGGGTTCAGGCCAGCGGTAGCCACCTGGTATAGCAGCGGCTGGAACGTGCTGTACAGGTTCGCATCGAGCAGTGTCACCTGGAAGCCGGCCTTGCCCAGCACGCGTACGCTGGCCACTCCGCCGAAGCCAGCGCCGCAGACGAGAATCGACTGTTCGTTCTTATTAATTATTCTTCATCTCTTCTCTCTCAGCCTCAGCCTACCTACCCGGTTCGGGGCCTTACAGTCCCAGTGCCACCAGTTCAGGACGCAGGCACGGCTGAACCGCCGGCGTGGTGGAGGTCGGGGACGCGGTCGCGCTGCTGCCCGCACTGTTACTCACGCTGGGGCTGGGGCTGCCGGTTATCCCGGGACTGCCCGATGGCCCCGGACTGCCGGACAGTGCGGGGCTGCCACGAGGGGAGGGCGAGACCGGCTGGCCCGCTTGAGCACAGGCCGCGATGATGACCAGGTCGCCGTCGGGCTCGGCGCTGCCGCCCACGCCGGACAGGTCGGCGAAGTAGTGCGGCCAGCCGAGCCCGGAGGCGGACAGCGCCACCCGCTCGGCCGCGATGTCGTACCCCCACGCCGCGCCATCGGCACCTGGGTCGAGGCCGAGCGCGAAACCGTCCCTGACGACGTACATGCCGCCGCCAAGGTCCGGAGCGGTCGCCTCGATCCGCCCTGTCACCGGGTTGACCTCAAGCAACGTGGTACCGCGGGTGAGATAGAGCTCGTTCTGCTCCGGGTCGGTGGCCTCCGGCACTGTGCCGGAGGAAGACCACAGCTCGATGCCGGTGACACCGCTGTACGCGGTCACCCCCTCGGCGGAGGAGAAAAGCACGACGCCCTCGAACGCCCCGTCTAGCGTGCCGTCGAAGGCCGTCGCGGTGCCTGCGGCCACAGCTCCCGGCTGAGGCAGGACCTGCTGCTCAACGCCGGTGGCGGTGTCGATCCTGCGCAGCGCGGTGACCGGCGCGTCGCTCAGGTACCCGCCTGACGATTCGGCCATGTACAGATACCGGCCGTCGAGCTGCCAGCTCTCGGCCGCTGTCCCGGTGAGCCACTGCCAGCGCACCTTTCCCGTCACGTTGTCGTAGCTGGTCACGCCCTGCGGGCCAACGATCACCGTATATGTGCTGGTCGCGGCCACGGCGCCGCCGAACGGGGCGGCGGGGTATTCGCCGGTCACGGCACCGGTCGTGTTCGCGATCACGACTTCGGTCCGCTCGCTGACATTTTCCCTGCCCAGGTAGGAGACGCCCGCCGTCACCTCGCCCGGCCAGCAGCGCACCGAGATGATGGATGCGCCCGCCGGAAAGCCGCTCAGCGTCTGCTCCCACAGCACGCCGCCGTCGCTTACCTTGTAGGCGTACACGGTCATGCCGACGGCGAGCACGGCGACACCATCCCCCACCGCAGCGTAGCCAGGGCCGCCGTCCGGCACCGTGCCGGCCAGTCCGTTGTCCACGTCCCATTTCCCCCGCAACTGGACCGCCCAGCGGAACATGTCGACTTTCGCCGGGCGGCAGCCGGACCGGCAGCCCGGGCTGGCCACCAGCGTTGGCGCACTCAGCGTCGGATACGGCACGAAGGCCACCGCGAGCAGCGCGGCGAGCAGGACAAGCCTGCGCGGCCGGGGGGACTGGCCCGCGGTGCCCAGCCAGCGGCCGCCACGCAACCGCGCCGTGGCGAAGGCGGCGGCGCGACTGCGCGCGAGGACGCGCACACGCACGCGCGCCACCCTGCGCCGCAGCCGTCGCATCCGGCGGCGGCTTCTCGGCTTCGGCCTGTTCAGCCTGCCGCCTTTGCCCGCGCTCACCCCACCACGGTATGGCTAAACCAGGATGACCCGCCCCAGTCAATCACAAACGTGATCGCACCCTGGAATGCCGATAGCGTGTGTGGCAGACGTCTACAAGGAGGTAGCACATGCCCGGCCGCCCGCCACTGCCCTATGACTTCATGCCGCCGCTGCCCGCATTCGACCTGCACAGCGACGACGTCACCGACGGCGAGATGATGACCGACAACCAGGTGTACAACGGCTTCGGCATGACCGGGAAGAACATCTCGCCGTCGCTTTCCTGGTCCGGTTTCCCTGCCGAGACGGAGAGCTTCGCCGTTACCTGCTTCGACCCCGACGCGCCGACCGGTTCCGGATTCTGGCACTGGCTGCTGGTCAATCTCCCGGCCTCGGCGACCTCCCTGCCAGCCGGAGCAGGCGGGGCGGATGGCGGCGGGTTGCCCGCAGGGGCGTTCCACCTGCGCAACGACTACGGCACGCGGGACTTCGGTGGCGCCGCTCCGCCCGCAGGGGATGAGCCACACCGCTACGTGTTCGCTGTGCATGCGCTTGACGTGGCGAGCCTGGGACTCGAGCCAGACACGACGCCGGCCGTATGCGGTTTCAACCTGCGCTTCCACACAATCGCACGAGCGCTTCTCATCCCCGTCTACGCCCACTGACCGTGCCCCTGACGCGCCCAGGCACTGGCGACAGACCGACGTCTGGCTTATGCCCGGCCGACGGCCGGGCATAAGCGGACATAAGCGGACCCGTACCCTGTCCCGGCGCGGCCGACCCCCCCAAAAAAAAATAACGTGATGAGTTGCCCCCTTCGTGAGGGCGTTGACCCTCGAAAATGTGGGTCAACGCCTCACGGTGGGCAAATCCACACGGTAACTGGGCCGTCGGCACGCTCACCCGCATGCCGGCACGCTTACCCGTCTGCATAAACCGAGCGGCCTGCTCAGGCTACGATCCGCTGGCCGCAGCTGGACGGGTCATAGCCGGGCAGGCTGGCCAGCTGGGCAAGCAGCCACGGTGAGGCCAGCACCTTCATCAGGCCCTGCACCTCGCGGGAGGCAGCCAGGCTGGAGGGCAGGACTAGGTCGAAGCGTTCGGTCGCCAGCGGGACGAAGTCCAGGCCATAAACCAGTGCGGCCGGCTCGCTGGATACGCCCGCGTCAGCGATCCTGCCCGCCACGGCGGCGGCTACCTGCAGGTGGCCGGCGGCCTGGCTGTCGTAACCGGGCAGGTCTGCCGCGTCGAGGTGCAGCCGCTCGCGTTCCCTATCGAGTAGGGTGCGCGCCTGGGCGCCGGGCTCGCGGTTTACTAGGCGCAGCCCGAGCCGGGCGACGCCCGCGAGATCCCTGACCTGGGTCCCCGCGCGGACCACCAGCCCTTCGCGCCACGAGGCGAACCCCACGACGTCGGCATCCAGATGCACGCCGGCGGCAGGGTGCACGCCGGCGGCGTGCTGGCGGCCGGCCGGGTGGACGCCGGCGGCATGCACGAGGCCAGCCGCCGCCAGGCGCAGCGACTCCGCGCTGCCGCACGGCCACCAGGCAAAGCCCACCGGCGGGTCGAGCAGCGCGAGCGGAGTCTGCAGCAGCGGCAGCGCCGGGTCACAGCCCGCGACGACCAGCGTGGGCCGGGGCGGTCCGATCGGCCGGACCACGACCGCGCCCGCGTCGCCAGCGGGGCCGGTCACGACGCCACCGCCCGCCAGGCTGGTCACGACGCCACCGCCAGCAGGGCCGGTCACGACTTTGCCGGCTACAGGGCCGGCTATCAGGCCGCCTGCCGGGCTGAAGCCGGCCTGGGACGCCGTGTCTCCCCGCAATGGCAGCGCTACGAAGCCATCACCCACCGAGGCGAGGACAACGCGGGAGCACGCGCCACCGGCCTTTGCCACCAGCCGGGCATGCACCGGATCGGCGGGCTCGCCACGGCCAAACAGCTCTTCGATCGTCATGCCCAGGGCTTGAGCGAGCCCGAGCGCCACCCGCAGCGACGGATCGGAGTGACCTGATTCGACAGCGGATACCGCCTGCCTGGTGACACCGGCCACGCCGGCGAGCTGCTGCTGGGACAGCCCTCTGGCCTGCCGGGCGACCCGCAGCCTGGCACCCGGCGCCCATGTGTCTTCCGCCTGTCGGAGCATGGCAGCCAATGTAGGCTACCGGCGCGCGGGACCATAATGTGAGAGCTGTTCGCGTACGATGGGGTACGCAAAGTGATTCGCACCTGACTGGCGTGAAGGCCTCCGTCGGCTGCTGCTGGGCCTTTTCGCGGTTCGCCAGCGCGCGTCGGTGGCGGCGACCGAAGCACCGCAGTCAGTTCTTATCGATATAAAGGAAACTAACGCTGGGTTACGGACCGCACGCCGAGCCCGTGCGCGGTGACCTTAGCCTGCGCAGTGACCTCAGCCTGCGCGGTTGCCCCAGGCGAGCACCTGGCGATCGTCAGTTCCCCCGTGTACAGCGGACCTGTCCGGCTACTGGAGCCACATGGGGTACATGGGCGGGCCATCCGGCAGGTAGTACGGCTCGCCATGATCGGCATATCCATGCCGCAGATACAGCTCGCGGCTGCGCGGGCTGGATGCTTCCAGGTAAACGGGCTCCCCCGGGCCGAGCGCAGCACGGTAGGCGGTCAGCAGCGCGGAACCGATGCCGAGCCGCTGGCAATCCGGCCGGACGGCCAGGATCGCCAGGTGATGGTGCGCCACGTGGGACGGGTGATGGCTGTCCAGCGCCTCGTCGAACGCGGCGAAGCGAGCCGTCCAAGGCTCGGTGACCGATGCCAGACGCTCGTCATAGCCGGCCAGCGGGGCCGCATCCGACGGCAGCCACAGCGCCACCGCGTCCCGTGCCGGGGTCGTCTGCGCGACCCCGGCAGTGAGCGCGTGCTCCACGTACAGCCGGAAGTACGACGGAAAGACTCGCCGCCGCACGACCGGATCGGATATCAGCCAGCGAGACTGCGGAAGGTCGTGGAACGCGTCAGCGATGACTTGGCTGAGCACGTCAACGTCGGCGGCCCCGGCGGCAAGAACCATCACGGGACCATCCGGCCGGTGACCGCGTTGGTGCCGAGCCCCACCGTCGCGTAGATCTCAGGCCTCCTTGCCCGCAGCACCAGCCCCCAGCACAGCCCGATCACGGCCACCACCGCGTACATCGCGGGCAGCAGCCACGAGGCGATGTTACCGGACGGCACGCCGAGCAGGATGCTGTAGTGCATCACCGACAGCACGACGATTCCGGTCAGCAAGATCACCGAAAGCCCCGGCGCGATCAGCCGGTGCCACGCGTCCTCGCCGCGCGGATCCTGGCGGAAGAACGCGATGACCGCGACCGACGTAAGCGCGAGCAGGATCAAGATGCCGAACCCTCCGGTAGTGCCCAGCCAGAAGAACAGGTCGGTCATCGGCTGCCAGCCCCCGATCGCGTACACCACGATCGCGATCAGGCCGGAGGCGCTCTGCGTGAGCGAGGCGGCCTTGGGGATGTTGTTGCTGCCGGTGCGGCCGAGCGCGGACGGCAGCACGCCCTCGCGGCCGAGCGCGAAGATGTACCGCCACACGCAGTTGTGAAAGGACAGGGCAGCCGCGAACAACGAGGTAAGGAACAGCAGTTGCGCCGCCTTGGACAGGCCGCCGCTGCCCAGCCCGAACAGCAGGCCGGGGCCGAGGCTGTTCGCCGTGGCCACCACGTGCGAGCGGCCCACGTGCGCGGCCATCGACCAGCTCGCGCCCGCGTACACGACACAGATCATGCCTAGCGCGACATACGTGGCGATGGGGACGGTTCGCCGGGCATTACGCGCCTCCTCGGCGAGCACCGGCGCCTGCTCGAAGCCGATGAAGCCGAGCACGGCCACGACGGCCAGCACTCCGAATGTGCCGAACCCGCCGGAGGTGAGCGCCGACGGGGACAGAGTGGAGAAGCTGAGGTGACCGCCCGCCGGGTGCACCAGTCCGGACACGATCTCGGCCAGGATCACGACGATCTCGGCGGTGAGCAGGACGGCCAGCACCTTGCCGGTGACGTCCACCCGGAGCAGGCCGAGCACGGTGACGACGGCCCACGCGACCAGCGCCCAGACCCACCACGGCCAGTAGAAGTGCAGGTATGTCTGGGCATCGGACTGGGCGTTCGGGCCGAACGCGCCGTAAAGACCGACCTGGAGGAAGGAGTAGGCGAGCAGCGCGATCAGCGCCGCCGTGACGCCGAGCACTCGGCCAAGGCCGCGGGATATGAACGCGTAGAACGCTCCGCTGTTGGTAATGTGCCTGGTCATCGCCACGTACCCGACGGCGAACAGGGCAAGGATGATTGCTACGGCGATGAACCCGGCCGGGATCCCGGTCAGGCCGGTCGTGGAGTACGCGGTAGGGATGACACCGGCCGCCACAGTCAGCGGAGCGACGCTGGCCAGCACGAAAAACAGCACGGCGGGCACGCCGAGCCGGTCGGCCGCCAGCGCGCGCGACACGCTGCCGGGTCTGGCCCTGGTTTGCATCCTGGACATGGATGACTCCTAAGTTCGATGGGGGGAGGGTTTCTGGCGGGGTAGCAGGATTGCGCTGTCGACGGCCGCCTGTGTCTGCGCCACGAGCTCCCGCAGGCCGTAGTCGAGGTACTCGACCGTCTCCTCGACGCTGCGCGGCAGCCTCGGGACCGCGTACTCCTTGAGCCGGAAGCCGAGCCCGGAGGCGGCGGCAAGCCCGGCCAGGACGGCACCGCGAGCCGACGGCGGGCGGCTGGCGTCCAGCGCGGCACGGACGCGCAGCAGCGGCGCGAAGGCACAGTCGACATCGACCGGTACCCAGCGCTTGCCGCGCCACGGCACCCGGCCGCCGGCCGTTGCCAGGTAGCCGGAGCGTTCCAGCCGGGTCGCCACGTCCTCGGCCGCGGTCCGTGCGCAGAACAGCAGCCACTCCCGCACCGGATGCCGCTCCGGTTCGCTGACCATCAGGTTGAGCAGCCGGCCGGTGACCGATTCATCGCCCCGGATGCGCCTGGCCACCGGGACGACACTGCCGCGCCCGACGGTGATCGCGCCGGGAAGGACCAGCTCGGCCAGCAGCCCGGCACCGATTCCCAGGCCGAGCGCGCGCGGCTGCACGAACGGCTTGCCGGTCACATCGTGGTGTGCCAGCAGGTAGAGGTCATCGGCAATGAGCCCGGTCCCGCCCAGATCTGTCACGGAGAAGACCGTATGGAATTGGCTTAGGTAAATCCAGTCAATTCTCGTGTTTGCATAATTTTGAGCGCTGGAAGACCGATGCCCAATCACTCAACCGCTCTCGAGCGGCGTCATCGAACAGTGCACCGTCCATGAACCGGCTGAACAGCTCTCTATGCAGGTCGACATCAACCGGGTCGCGCATTACGACCACGCCGGTGAACGTTTCGGCAGTTACAAGCCGCGTATCGTATACCGTAAATGCATTCAGCGGACCATGCCGGATCGCTGCCGTCACCGGAATGACGCCGAGCCGGATGTTCGGCAGACAGGACAGTTCGGTCAGGTGATCAAGTTGTGCGGCCATGGCCGATGGCGGGCACAGTTGCCAGCGTGCCGCCGATTCGGTGATCACGAAAGAGAACCGTTTATCGGCGTCGTGCAGCACCGCCTGCCGCTCGATCTCTTTCGCGATCGCCTTGGTCATGTCTCCCCGCACGTGCGCCAGACTCGCCCGGATGTAGTCGGGCGTGCTGATCAGGTCCGCGAGCACGGCCGGCCGGAAGAACCTGAAGTCCGTGGTGGCACGCTCCAGGCTGCCAAGCTCGGCCTGCCTCTTGTCCAGGCCCTTGCGCATCAGCGAGCGGACGTCCTGGAACTCGGTATGCGCCCGCCCGGACAGCGTGATGATATCGGTGAGCACGTCCGGCGGCGCGTTCAGCGCCCGCAAGATGCGTTCCACATCCACTACCGACGGGATAATCTTGCCGGTCTCTATTTTCGAGATTTTGCTCTGGCTCATCGCACAGCGTGCGCCCAGCCGCTCTCCGCTCAGTCCCGCATGCTTTCGTAGCTCACGCAGCGTCGCGGCAATGCGATCGGCCATTACCGGATTAGTTGTTTGTCAGTGAAGATTCAAGCATCCTGATCGCCTTCCTCACTGTGGGCAGATACCGACATGACGGTAAGCGGAATGCCACAAGGAGGTCAACGGCTGGTCGAGGACATTCTCGTCCGGAATACCCGGAGTTTCCTTGCTAATTACCGCATGCCATACCGTAGCGCGACCGTCGAGGCAGCCACGCAGCAGGTGTCGAAAACGAGCAGCGCGACGGCGGTGCCGCGACGATGATGATCAGACCCAGCCGACTCGGCACGCACCTGCTTGGGATGTGTCATCACATCGAACCCGGCTACCCG
>Ga0335074_10013039_pt1 | contig 11671 bp, 11 predicted proteins | sample Lox_Sample_23_FD_206715 | JGI IMG/M metagenome (GOLD analysis project Ga0335074, IMG submission 206715) | Soil microbial communities from Loxahatchee National Wildlife Refuge, Florida, United States - Lox_Sample_2.3 | ecosystem: Environmental > Terrestrial > Soil > Wetlands | place: USA...
GCCGCCGTCGTTGCGGACGCCAATAGCACGAGGGACGTCAATGCTGCGATTCGCCGCGTCACAGCCAAGACATCGGCTGCTTGCGGGAGTTGTGTTAGAGGTGTTAGAGGCGTGATGCTCAGCCCAGGTTCCGCCAAACGCTCCTACGAGGCCCAGCGCCAGGTGGCGAAGTTGGCTGCGTAGAAGATCATCAGCAGCGCCGAGACGGCCAGCGTGGGACGGCGCAGGCGCGGGTGCCCATCGAGCCACCACGCCAGCCAGATCGCCAGCGGGAACAGCACCAGCAGGTAGCGGGGCATCGATTGCAGCGGTTCTTCCCTGCTGGGGTAGGACAGCGGCATGACGATCGCGGCGATCACATACAGGCCGTAGGCGAGCGGCAGGCGCCGCAGCACCCCCACCGTCGCCACCGCCGCCGCCGCCAGGAAGTAGAAGGAGCGCAGGTGCAGCCGCCCGTGCGCCGTCAGGTGGCGGAATTCCTCGAAGGTGCTGTGGACCCCGTACCACAGGGTCGACAGCGGGTCGGTCAGCTGCCTGGTCCACACCTGGTGCTCGACCTTGAACGGCAGCAGCGGGTCCCCGCCGGCGAGCGCGATGAAGGCGCAGTACGCGGCGACCCCCGCCGGCAGCAGCGCCAGCCACAGCGCGTCCCGGCGCAGTCGATAGCGCGGGCGCAGCGCCGCCGGCGCCCACGCGAGGCGGCCGGCGGGCGCGTCGCCGTCGAAGCTGGCCGCCAGGCGGTCGGGCGGACGGTCCTCGCGCGGGCCGTACAGGTAGATGACCACCGCCGGCAGCGCGAGCACGAGCCCGGGGGCGCGCGAGGCGCCCGCGAGCGCGCCGGCCACGCCCGCCCACGCCCAGCGGCCGGTGCGCGCGCACCAGAACAGCGCCACCGAGAGCGCCATGAACACCGACTCCGAGTAGTCCGCCGAGAAGAACACGGCCATCGGCGAGAAGGCGATCAGCAGCAGCGCCAGGCCTGCGATCCGCTCGCGCGCCTGCGCCGGCACGCGCACGCGCGCGAGCTCCAGCGTGCTCAGGCGGTGTATGCCGTAGAGCGCCGCCGCGAAGGCGCACAGCGAGACCACCACGCCGGAGATGACCAGCGGCAGCAGCAGCCCCAATGCGCGCGTCAACAGCGGATAGAGGGGGTAGAAAGCCAGGCGCGCCTCCGTGCGCGCACCCTGGCTGACGCCGTAGCCGTCCCTGGCGATCAGCAAAAACCAGCCGGCGTCCCAGCGCGCGGCGGGGCCGGCGAGCACTTCGCCGACGCCGCCCAGCCCGCGCGTCAGCCCCCGCGGGTCGACCGCGCCGGCGCCCGCGCGCACGCTCAGGGTGACTCCCGCCACGATGCCCGCGACCCACACCAGCAGGCGCGAGCTCCACAGGGCAAGCCAGGCGCTGCGCACGGCCGCCATCCGCGGTGGGTCCGCGCGCAGCCTCGCCAGCGCCCCGGCCAGGGACACGGGCCGGCCGGGGGCGGCCGTCAGCTGAGTGGGCTCTGAAGTCACGCAGGCACGCGGTTCGGCGCGTCAGGTCTGGGTCCTTCGTGCAAGGGCGACCCCTCACAGCGCCCCGCCGTGTGGAGCGTAGAGGGCTGGCCGGCGCCCGGCTTTCAGCCCCGCTGCGCGGAGGGCTGGCCGGCGCCCGGCGTTCAGCCCGCTGCGTAGAGGGCCGGCCGGCGCCCGGCGTTCAGCCCCGCTGCGCGATCGGCACGTAGTCGCGGTCGCGCTCGCCCGTGTAGATCTGGCGCGGACGCGCGATCTTCTGCTCGGGGTCCTCGACCATCTCCTTCCACTGCGCGATCCAGCCGCTCGTGCGCCCGATCGCGAACATCACCGGGAACATCGCCACGGGCAGCCCGAGCGCCTCGTAGATCAGGCCGGAGTAGAAGTCCACGTTGGGGTAGAGCTTGCGCGAGGTGAAGTAGTCGTCGTCGAGCGCGCGCTTCTCCAGCTCGCTCGCGACGTCCAGCAGCGGGCTCTTGCCGCGCACCTCGAACACGTCGTCGAGGTATTTGCGGATGATGCGCGCGCGCGGGTCGTAGTTCTTGTAGACGCGGTGGCCGAAGCCCATCAGGCGCTCGTCGCCGGCCTTCACGCCCTCGAGGAAGGCGGGGATGTTCTCGACCTTCTCGATGCGCGCGAGCATGCGCAGCGCCTGCTCGTTGGCGCCGCCGTGCAGCGGGCCGTACAGCGCGGCGACGCCGGCGGCGACGGCCGAGTAGGGGTCGACCTGGGTGGAGCCGACCGAGCGCACGGCGCTCGTGGAGGCGTTCTGTTCGTGGTCGGCGTGCAGGATGAACAGCACGTCCAGCGCGCGCGACAGGCGCGGGTCGGGCTCGTATTTGAGCTCGGTCATCTTGTACATCATCCCGAGGAAGTTGCCCGCGTAATCGAGCTCGTTGTCGGGGTAGACGTATGGTTGGCCCATGTTGTGACGGAAGGCGAACGCGGCCAGCGTGGGCATCTTGGCGAGCAGGCGGATGATCTGGATCGCGCGCACGCGCTCCTCGCGGATCTTGTTGGCGTCGGGGTAGAAGGTCGACAGCGCGCCCACCGAGGCCACGAGCATGCCCATCGGGTTGGCGTCGTAGCGAAAGCCCTGCATGAAGTCCTTGACGTTCTCGTGCACGAACGTGTGGATCGTGATCTCGTCGACCCAGCCGGTCAGCTCCTGCTGGGTGGGCAGGCGGCCGTTGATCAGCAGGTAGGCGACCTCCAGGTAGGAGGAGTGCTCGCACAGCTGCTCGATCGGGTAGCCCCGGTGCTGGAGGATGCCGGCGTCGCCGTCGATGTAGGTGATCGCGCTGCGGCACGACGCCGTGTTCATGAACGCGGGGTCGTAGGACATCAGGCCGAATTCGTCGGGATCCACCTTTATCTGGCGCAGTTCGGTGGCGCGCACCGTGCCGTCGCCGATCGGCAGCTCGTAGCTGCGGCCGGTGCGGTTGTCCGTGATCGTCAGCGTCTCGCTCGCTGGCGCGCTCCCGTCGGCGGGGGCCCCGCCGCTGCTCGCCTCGTCTGCTGTGCCCGGCCGCGCCTGGGTGCTCATCTGCTTCTCCTATTGACGGTGACGGATGCTCTGTCTCCGATTATGAGCCACCGTGCGCGCGTTGCCGTCACACGCACGCATGCGCTCAGCCGAGCAGCTCGAGCGGGGCGCCGCTGAACTGGGTCATCGCGTGCAGTTCGCCGATGCGCGCGACGATCTCCCTGCCCGTCAGGCGTTGCACGCGCTCGGTCCCGAACTCCTCCACGTTGAACGACGCGAGCACCGTCGCGTGGGCCATCGCGCGGCGCAGCAGGTCATCGGAGAGCTCCTCGTCGGGATGGGCCGCGATGTAGCCCACGAGGCCGCCCGCGAACGTGTCGCCCGCGCCGGTCGGATCGATCACGCTCTCCAGCGGGTAGGCGGGCAGCGCGAAGAAGCCCTCCCTGGTGATCAGCGCCGCGCCGTACTCGCCCTGCTTGGCCACGATCACGCGCGGACCGCGCGCCAGCCCGTCCGCGGAGGGGCTGCTCGGGGCCCACGAGAGCACCTCGCGCGCCGCCGATACGAGATTGGGCCTGCCGGTCAGCTGGCGCAGCTCGGCGTCGTTGAGGATCACGCAGTCCACCGATCCGATCGCGCGCACGAGCGCCTCGCGCGCGAGGTCGATCCACAGGTTCATCGAGTCGAGCGCCACGAAGCGCGCGCGCGGCAGCTGCGCGCGCACCTGCAGCTGCAGGTCGGGCTGGATGTTGGCCAGGAACAGCACCTCGCTGGAGCGCGAGCGCTCCGAGAGCTTCGGCTGAAAGCCCTCGAACACGCCCAGCTGGGTGTCCAGCGTCTCGCGCGAGTTCAGGTCCCAGCCGTACTCGCCCTGCCAGAAGAACGTGCGTCCGCCGCTCACGCGCTCGACGTCGGACACGTCCACGCCGCGAGCCTCGAGCACCGCCACCTGCTGCTCGCCGAAGTCCTCCCCCACGGGGCCCACCACGCGCACCTCGTCGAAGAAGGAGGCCGCCAGCGCGAAGTGCACGGCCGCTCCGCCTAGCATCCGCTCGCGCTCGCCGAACGGCGTCTTCACTGTGTCATAGGCGATCGATCCGACCACGGTGATTGGCATGGGCGCGCACCTTAGAGCACGCTTGGGGCACGCGCTAGCCTGGTCGCAGCGATGCGCGCCATCCAGATGACCGAGTTCGGGGGGCCCGAGGTGCTCGAGCTCGCCGAGTTGCCCGTGCCCGAGCCCGGCCCCGGGGAGGTGCTCATCAAGGTCAGCCGCTCGGGGCTGAACTTCGCGGACACGCACACGCGCACCAACTCCTACGTGCGCAAGGCCACGCTCCCGCTCGTCCCCGGCGGGGAGGTGGCGGGCGTTCGCGAGGACACCGGCGAGCGCGTCGTCGCGCTGACCGGCACGGGCGGCTACGCCGAGTACGCCACCGCGCCGCGCGAGCGCGTGTTCGCGCTGCCGGACGCGCTCGAGGACGGCACGGCGCTGGCGCTGCTGATCCAGGGCGCCACCGCCTGGCACCTGTACCGCACGGCCGCCAAGGTGGCCAGCGGCGAGAGCGTGGTCGTGCACTCGGGCGCCGGCGGCGTGGGATCGCTGGCGGTGCAGCTCGGTCGCCAGCTCGGCGCCGGACGGGTGATCGCCAGCGCCTCGGGCGAGGAGCGGCGCGCGCTCACGCTGCAGCTGGGCGCGGACGCCGCGGTGGACCCCGACCCCGACGGGCTGAGCGAGCGCCTGCTCGCGGCCAACGGCGGCGCCCCCGTGGACGTCGTCTTCGACATGTCAGGCGGCGAGGTTTTCGACGCCTCCTACCGCGCGCTCGCGCACTTCGGGCGGATCGTCGTGTGCGGCATCGCCACGCAGGAGGCCAACGAGGTGCGCACGGGCTCGCTGCTGCGCCACTCGCGCGCGGTCGTCGGCTTCTACCTGTTCCACTGCTTGGAGCGGCCCGGCATGTTCGCCGAAGCGCTGACGGACCTGTTCGCCCGCGCGGCGCGCGGCGAGCTGCGCGTGCTGCTCGGCGGCACCTATCCCCTCGCACAGGCCGCCCAGGCGCAGGTGGACCTGCGCGAGCGGCGCACGACCGGCAAGCTCCTGCTCGACCCAGCCGCCTGACACGTAAGCTCCCGCTCGCCATGACCGCCACCTTCGCCGAGCTCGGGCTGTCCGAGTCCACACTGCAGGCCCTGCGCGACGTCGGCTACGAGGCGCCCAGCCCGATCCAGGAACAGGCGATCCCGTCGCTGCTGCAGGGGCACGACGTGATCGGCCAGGCGCAGACGGGCACCGGCAAGACGGCCGCGTTCGGGCTGCCGATCATGGAGTACGTGGACCCCTCCGAGGCGAGCGTGCAGGCGCTCGTGCTGACGCCCACGCGCGAGCTGTGCATCCAGGTCACGCAGGCGCTGCGCACCTACGGCGCGCACGCCGGCGTGGACGTCGTCGCGGTCTTCGGCGGCGCGCCCATCCGCACCCAGCAGTCCCAGCTGCGCGCGGGCGGGCACGTCGTCGTGGGCACCGTCGGGCGCGTGCTCGACCTGATCTCGCGCCACTCGCTGGTGCTGCACGACTGCCGCTTCGTGGTGCTCGACGAGGCCGACGAGATGCTCGACCTCGGCTTTCTGGAGGACGTCGAGAAGATCCTCTCGCTGACGCCCTCCAGCCGCCAGACGGCGCTGTTCTCGGCCACGATGCCGCCGCCGATCCGCAAGCTGGCCGACCGCTACATGTACGACCCCACGATCATCCAGGTGGAGGCCGCCACGCTGACGATCGACACCGTCGCGCAGTTCCAGCTGCCCGTCGACGCCAGGCACAAGCCCGAGAAGCTCGTGGAAGTGCTCAGCGCCGAGATGGGTGGGCGGGAAATCGGTCAATCGATCGTGTTCGTGCGCACCAAGGTCCGCTGCGAGCAGCTGTTCCGCACGCTGCGCGACCGCGGCATGAACGTGCGGGCGCTGCACGGCGACATGACCCAGGGCGCGCGCGACGGCGTGATGCTCGCCTTCAAGGGCGGGCGCGTGCCGATCCTGATCGCCACCGACGTGGCCGCGCGCGGCTTGGACATCTCGACGGTGACGCACGTGATCAACTACGACGTGCCAACCAGCCCGGACACCTACGTGCACCGCATCGGGCGCACCGGGCGGGTGGGGCGCTCGGGCCGCGCGATCACGTTCGTCGAGGATCGCCAGAAGCGCGAGCTGCAGGCGATCGAACGGCACATCGGCACCTCCATCGCCACCTGGCAGAAGGGCGCCGTGGCCGCGCCCACGCCCGTGCGCGAGCGTCCGCGCCGGCACTCCAAGCCCCAGGTCTCGCGCCGCGACGACGCCGAGTCCTACACCAAGCTCGTGCTCGGCGGCGGGCGCGCCGCGGGGTTGAGCGTCGCCGACATCGTCGCCTCCGTGACCTCCTCCGCAGGCCTGGACGGCGAGGCGGTGCGCGACGTGCTCGTGCTCGACCGCTTCTCCTTCCTGTCGGTCCCCGCCGCCGAGGCCGACCGCGTGATCGAGGCGCTCGACGGGCGCTCGATCGGGACCGGGGCGGGCGGGCAGCGAGTGAGCCTGGAGCGCGTGCCGGTGAAGTAGTCGGGCCTGTCCAGCGCCACCATGCAGACCGTGGTCAAGCTGGACCTATAGCCAGTCCTCGGCGTTTGCCAGGTCGTCATCTCCGGGATGCGACACGAGCTTCTGCTCGAGGGCGGTGACGATCCTCCCCGTATCGGCGCGGGTACGCGGGTAGCCTCCAGGAATGAAGATCATGCCGCGATCGCCCGGGCCGCCGGGCGTGATCGCCTCGTAATGCAAGGGTCGCATGTCGACGAGGTTGTCGGTGACGATCACTCGACGTTCGGCACGGGCGAGGTCAACGACGCGACGGTCATCTAAGGAGCGCCAGTCGGGGTGGTCCTGGATGGCCTGGACGTCGTGGCCGCGTGTGCGCAGCTCCCGCGCGATTGCGGGAGACAGCATCGCGTCCAGCAGCAGCCTCAACCGCGCAGCGCGTCGCGGGCCGCGAGGAAAGCGCCGTGGGCGTCGCGAGTCTCACGGCGATTGCGCTCGAGGCGCTCGTCGACCTCCTGCGAGTAGGCGGCATAGTAGGAGGCGGCGGCCTGCACAAGGCCCAGCGAAAGTCCCAGGTACGCCGCCGTCTCGGCGAGGTCGCCCTCGTTGTCGCGTGTGACGGCGATCACCTCCCACACGTCTGGACCGCCGATCAGGCGGGCGCGGCGACCAGAGGGGCCGTCCGCGAAGCGAACAAGCGGGTGCTCATCCATGCGCAGACCCTCCTCGACGTAGCGCTGGGCGAGCGTCCGCGAGGGCATGCACGAGCGCCCCGCACGGTCGGCAAGCCGGTCGACGGTCTGTTCGGGGAGGCGGATGCTGATCGGCACGGCGGACATATGTATCGCATGGTAACACCACACAGTACGCCGGTCAAAGCGGACGCCCGGTCGGCCGTTTCAGCATCCCGGCGACCGAAACGGATGCCTGAGATGAGAGCACGATAAGGTTGGGCAGGTGAGCGTCGCCACCATGCAGACCACCGAAGGGCCGATCGTCTTCGAGCTGTTCGACGAGGACGCCCCCAAGACCGTCGAGAACTTCCGCAAGCTCGCCGCCGAGGGCTTCTACGACGGGCTCACGTTCCACCGCGTCATCAAGGACTTCATGATCCAGGGCGGCTGCCCCCAGGGGACGGGCACCGGCGGCCCCGGCTACACCTTCGAGGACGAGATCAACCCGCACAAGGTCGTGCGCGGCGCGCTCGCGATGGCCAACGCCGGGCCCAACACCAACGGCTCGCAGTTCTTCATCGTCACCGCCGACGCCTGCTCGTGGCTGGACGGCAAGCACACGGTCTTCGGCGAGGTGAGCGAGGGGATGGACGTCGTCGACAAGCTCGAGGGCGTGCCCACGGACGGCTCGGACCGTCCCCGCGAGCCGGTCGGCATCGCCTCGATCGAGCTCTCCGACTGAGCCCCGCGGCGGGCGCAGCAGGCGCTCGTGCAACGCCCGCCGAGGCTGCCCGCCTCGGGCACGTGCGGGCGCAGCAGGCGCTCGTGCAACGCCCGCCGAGGCTGCCCGCCTCGGGCACGTGCGAGCGCTAGCCTAGTTCGTCACAAGCCTACAGACGAACAGGGGAGCGGCGATGGCCAGCATCGAGCAGCACGTCGAGCAGGAGATACTCAAGGCCCACGACGACGCCGCGCAGGCGGGCCGGGAGATCGCCGTCGAGAACCCCGCCACCGGCGAGATCGTGGGCAGCGTGCCGGACCTGGCCGCCGAGGCCGTCGCCGAGATGGCCGTCCGCGCCCGTGCCGCGCAGCCGCAGTGGGAGGCCTACGGCTTCGACGGTCGCGCGCGCGTGCTCGGGCGCGCGCAGAAGTGGCTGATGGACAACGCCGAGCGCGTCGTGCAGACGATCGTCTCGGAGACCGGCAAGACCTATGAGGACGCGCAGTTCGCCGAGATCGCCTACGCGGCCAACGCCTTCGGCTTCTGGGCCAAGGAAGGGCCGGGGTACCTGGCAGACGAGCGCGTCAAGTCGAGCCAGATCCTCGTCAAGGGCAAGCGCCTCGTGCTGCGCTACCGCCCGCTCGGGCTGGTCGGCGTGATCGGCCCGTGGAACTACCCGCTGACCAACTCCTTCGGCGACTGCATCCCCGCGCTGATGGCCGGCAACAGCGTGATCCTCAAGCCGTCGGAGATCACGCCGCTGACATCGCTGCTGATGGCCGAAGGGATGCGCGAGTGCGGCCTGCCCGAGAACGTGCTGCAGATCGCCACCGGGCGCGGGGAGACCGGCGCGGCGCTGGTCGAGCACGTCGACATGATCATGTTCACGGGCTCCACGCGCACCGGACGCAAGGTCGCCGAAGCGGCCGCGCGGCGGCTGATCCCCGCCTCGCTGGAGCTGGGCGGCAAGGACCCGATGATCGTCCTGTCAGACGCCGACCTCGACCGCGCGGCCAACTTCGCGGCCTACTACTCGATGCAGAACGCCGGCCAGACGTGCATCTCGATCGAGCGCGTGTACGTCGAGGAGCCCGTCTACGACGAGTTCGTCGCCAAGGTCGCCGAGAAGGTGCGGGCGCTGCGCGTGGGCAGGCCCGAGGGCTTCGGCTCGGTGGAGGTCGGCGCGATCACCTTCCCGCCGCAGATGGACACGATCAAGGACCACGTGGCCGACGCGACGGACAAGGGCGCCCACGTGCTCGCGGGCGGCCACGAGCTGCCGGGCCCCGGGCGCTTCTACGAGCCCACCCTGCTCGTCGACGTGGACCATTCGATGAAGATCATGACCGAGGAGACCTTCGGGCCGACGCTGCCGATCATGAAGGTCGCCGACGCCGAGGAGGCCGTGCGCCTGGCCAACGACACCCCCTATGGCCTCGGCGCGTCGGTGTTCACGCGCGACGCGGAGCGCGGCGAGGCGATCGCGCGGCGCCTGCAGGTGGGCGCGGCCAACGTCAACGACGCGATGATCAACTACACCGTGCTCGAGCTGCCGATGGGCGGGGCCAAGGCCTCCGGCCTGGGCTCGCGCCACGGCGCGGGCGGCATCCGCAAGTACTGCTCCCAGCAGGCGATCGTCGTCACCTCGCGCCTGGCGCTCAAGCGCGAAGTGCACATGTTCCCCTACAAGCGGCGCACCTCGCGGCTGCTCGCGCGGCTGTTCAAGCTGCTGTACGGGCGCGGCCGGCGCGACTAGCCCAGCGCCAGCCCCAGCAGCCCTTCGAGCTCGGCGATCGTGCTCGCGGGCGCGGTGTGATGCACGACCGCCATGCCGAGCTCCCGCGCGGGCGGCAGGTTGAAGGGCAGGTCGTCGACGAACACGCACTGCGCCGCGTCCACGCCGATGGCCTCGGCGCCGAGCTCGTAGATGCGGGGCGTCGGCTTGCGCATGCCCACCTCGCCCGAGAGGACGATCCCGTCGAACAGCTCGCCCAGCAGATCGTGGGGATAGCGGGCGGTCCCCCACGAGTTGGAGATCAGCCCGGTGCGCAGGCCGGCCGCGCGCGCCGCGCGCACGGCCGCCACCATCGCCTCCTCCAGCTCCGAGCCGGAGAACAGGCGGTCGATCAGCCCTTCGGCCGTTGCCACGCCCAGCAGCTCGCCGAGCCCCGTCTCGAACTGCGCCTCCTCGATGCGACCCTCCTCGAAGCCGACCAGCAGCTCGCGCGCCTGATGATTGGAGCGGAAGATCCCCGCCAGCGCGCCCGGGTCGAGCCCTTCGGCCCGGCAGAAGGCGCTGAAGGACGCCAGCAGGTTGCTGGTCATCACGCCGCCCCAGTCCAGCAGCAGGCCGCTGCGCTGGCCGTCCCGCGCCCGCTCAGCCGCCACGAGCCGTCTCCTCGGCCCGCTGGACGAGCTCGAGCACGCCCTCGCCGAAGCTCTTCAGGTACGGGTCGTCGGTCATGCCGGCCACCGCGCGCTTGTAGTTGCCCTCCATGAACACCGCCGACTTCCATACCGCCAGCGTGGTGTACCAGCGGATGTCGCCGACCGAGCGCCCCGAGCGCTCCTCGTAGCGGGCGATCAGCTCCGCGCGGGTGGGGAAGCCCTCGGCGCGCGTGACCTGGGCGAGGTGCTGGCGCAGGCCGCCTTCCTCCTCGCCGGCCTCGCTCCACATCATGCACAGGTAGCCGATGTCGGCCAGCGGATCGCCGATCGTGGCCATCTCCCAGTCGAGCACGGCCGCCAGCCTGGCGGGCGCGCCCGGCGCGAAGATCGTGTTGCCCAGGCGGTAGTCGCCGTGCACGATCGTCGCCGGGGTGGGCGGGTTCGGGTTGGGCAGGTGCTCGGCCAGCCACGCGCCGACCCTCTCCACGGCAGGGATCTCGCGCGTCTTGTTCAGCTCCCACAGGCCGCCGAAACGCCGCAGCTGGCGTTCCAGGTAGCCGGTCGGCTTGCCGAAGCCCTCCAGGCCCACGGCCAGCCAGTCGACCGCGTGGATCTCCACGAGCGCGTCGATCAGCTCCTCGCCGATCCGCCGCCGCTGCGCGGGGTTGTCGAGCTGCGGCGGCACGCTCGCGACGATCGGCTCGCCCGCGATCCGCTCCATCACGTAGAAGGGGCAGCCGATCGTCGCAGGGTCCTCGCACACCGCCAGCACCTCCGGCACGCGCGCGGGGGTCCCGCGCAGCGCCCGCAGCAGGCGCGCCTCGCGCAGTACGTCGTGGGCGCTGGGCGGCAACGGCGGGCGCGGAGGGCGGCGCAGGACCATCTCGCTCTCGCCGCGCTCGATCAGGTAGGTGACGTTCGAGTGGCCCTCGCCGATCGGGCTCGCCTCGATCTCGCCCTCGCCCAGGCCGTGCTCGTCCAGGAAGCGCTCCAGCGGCTCCAAGACCAGCAGCGGCGGGCGGCTGTTGGCCTGGGCGTCCGCGAAGCTCGCCACAATGTCGTCCGCTGCGATCGGCGCGCTCACGGCAGCGAACGGTACATAAAGACCGCAACCTTGCCTGCGTCGAGGTGTCTGTAGCGACCATGGCCCGAATCTCGAGAACCCTCATCACGTTGCTCGCCGGCGCCCTGCTCGCCCTCGCCGGCGGCGCGACCCCCGCCCTGGCCGACCACGACCAGACCAACTTCTTCGAGGCGAGCAACCAGCTGCTCAACCCCTCCGCTCGCGCCCATACCTTCCAGCAGCTCGAGCACCTCGGCG
>Ga0335074_10013040_pt1 | contig 11671 bp, 10 predicted proteins | sample Lox_Sample_23_FD_206715 | JGI IMG/M metagenome (GOLD analysis project Ga0335074, IMG submission 206715) | Soil microbial communities from Loxahatchee National Wildlife Refuge, Florida, United States - Lox_Sample_2.3 | ecosystem: Environmental > Terrestrial > Soil > Wetlands | place: USA...
GCACCCTATAGGGTGCCTAATGACCCATCATCTTCAAAAGTGCGTTCGGTGGCGGTGAGCGGTGCGGCCGGTGGAGCGGGGGAAGTTCGGGTCGCGCCGCGCGCGGTTGCCAGCAGGGCTGGGGAGGCTCGGGCAGTGAGCGGCGCGAGCAGTGCGGAGATTCGGCCGATGCTGCTGGGAGCGCCGGCGCGAGCGGGGCGGACTCGGGTGCTGGCGATCGACGGGCGGTCCGGGGCGGGGAAGACGCGGCTCGCGGCGGGATTGTCCGCTGAGCTAGGCGCGGCGGTGGTGTCGCTCGAGGATCTCTATGGCGGGTGGGACGGGCTCGATCGGGGCATCGGGATGCTAGTTTCCGAGGTGCTTGAGCCGCTTGCTGCGGGACGGACGGTGCGGGTGCCGCGGTACGACTGGGTGGGTCGCACGTGGGGCGAGCCGGTTGTCCTCGAACCGCCTGAGGTGCTGATCGTAGAGGGGGTCGGCGCCGGGGCGCGGCGGGCGGCCCCCTTCGAGAGCCTGCTGGTGTGGCTGGAGGCGCCGACGGCGGTCAGGAAGCAGCGGGCTCTCGATCGCGACGGGGAGACGTTCGCGCCCTACTGGGACATGTGGGCCGCGCAGGAGGAGGCGATGCTCGCCCGCGAGCGGACACGGGAACGCGCGGACCTGGTCCTCAAAACGGGGTAGCCGTACACTCGCCGGCATGGCGGCCCCCCTGGAGTTCGGCGTGTTCCCGCGCGGCCTGGCCGGGGCGCCCGGCTGGGTGGCGAGGGGGCGGCGGGACGATCCCGCGGCCATCGCGCGGGCCCTCGCCGAACTGAGCGGCGACGGACCGCCGCTGCTGTCGCGCGGGTACGTGAACTGGACCGGCCGGTGGCTGAACAAGACGGCGCTTGCCCAGGTCAGGCGCATCGCGGAAACCGGAGGGCCGCACGACCTGGTGCTCTGCTACCGCGACAAGTCAGGCGACGTAGCCGCCTGGGAGCGTTTCGTCAGCCGTGTGGTGAGCGACTACGGCCGTCGGCTCGCCGCCGTCCAGATCACCGGGGAGGCGAACCTGACCGGAGTCCCTGGCGGCGTCGACGGGGCGTTCCCGCGAGCTGACGAGGCGCTGGTCCGTGGCGTGCTGAGCGCGGCCGAGGCGAAGCGGGCGACCGGCGCGACCGCGGCGATCGGGTTCGCCGCCGCGGTTCAGGCCGCTCCCGACCCCGCCGGCTTCTGGCGCCGGGTGCGCGACCTCGGCGGGGCGGACTTCGCGGCCACGCTCGACTATGCAGGCCTCGATGTGTACGTCGACGTGTTCGGGCCGCGTGTCGGCGTGGAGCGGGTGGCGGAGGTGGTGGGCTGGGTACTGCGCACCTTCCGCGACCAGACGCTGCCGGTCGCCGGCATTCAGGCGAGCACGCCGATACGGATCTGCGAGAGCGGCTGGCCGACCGGCCAGGACCGGCCTGAGACCACGCAGGCGCGAGTGCTTGAGGCGACGCTGCGAGCGGTGCACGACCTCCGGGCTGAGCTGAACGTCACCCACTGGGAGCTGTTCACGCTCCGCGACGCGAACAGCTCGAAGGACGACATGTTCTACCGGTTCGGGGTGCTGCGCGACGACTACTCCCCCAAGCCCGCTTTCGAGGTGCTGCGCGACCTCTTCGCTGAGCTGCGTCAGGGCTAACCGGACGGGGCCGGTTTCAGACGATCGCGTCGGGGCCGAACTCCATGACGGTGCGGGCCGCTTCCGTGATGCTGCCGGACAGCGACGGGTAGACGGAGAACGTGTGCGCGATCTGGTCGACCGACAGGTTCTGCTCGATCGCGATCGACAGCGGCAGGATCAGCTCGCTGGCGCGCGGCGCGACCACCACGCCGCCGAGCACCATGCCGGTGCCCGGGCGGGCGAAAATCTTCACGAACCCGTCGCGGATCCCCGCCATCTTCGCCCGCGGGTTGGTCGCCAGCGGCTGCTTCACTACCCGGACATCGACCTCGCCGCGGTCCACGGCCGCCTGCGAGACGCCGACCGACGCGATCTCCGGGTCGGTGAAGATCGTGGCGGCCACGTGGCTCAGCCTGATGGGCTGCACCGCCTCGCCCAGCGCGTGCCACATCGCGATCCGGCCCTGCATCGCGGCCACCGAGGCGAGCATCTGCACGCCCGTGCAGTCACCCGCCGCGTACACGCCGGGCGCCGACGTCCGCGACACCCGGTCCACCTCGATGAAGCCGCGGCTGTCCAGGCTGACGCCCGCGTCCCCGCAGCCGAGCCCGGTCGTGCTCGGCACCATGCCGACCGTCAGCAGGCAGTGCGAGCCGGTCACCGCCCGGCCGTCGGACAGCGTCACGACCACGCCGTCGCCCTTGCGATGCACCGCCTGGGCCCTGGACCGGCCGAGCACGTTCATGCCGCGCCGCCGGAACACGCCCTCGATGACGAGCGCGGCGTCCTTGTCCTCGTGCGGCAGCACCCGGTCACGCGACGACACCAGGGTCACCTGAGAGCCCAGCGCCTGGTAGGCGCCGGCGAATTCAGCGCCGGTCACCCCCGAGCCGACCACGACCAGCTCTTCGGGCAGCTCGGGGAGATCGTAGAGCTGGCGCCAGGTGAGGATGCGCTCCCCGTCGGGCACCGCGTCCGGCAGGACCCGCGGGCTCGCGCCCGCCGCGATCAGCACCACGTCGGCGCGCACGGTCGTGCCCGCCGCATCGATCGTGTGCGGGCCGGTCAGCGTGCCCCTCGCCCTGATGATCTGGACGCCCTCGGCGGCCACCCGCTGGGTAATGTCGTCCGACTGGGCGGCGGCGAGCGCCTTGATCCGCGCATAGAGAGCGGGCGCGTCCACTTCGACCACCGGGTTGTGGCCGTCCTCGAGCTGCAGGCCGAGCGAGGCCGACCGGCCGAGCGAGGTCATCGTCGTCGCAGACTCGATCAGGGTCTTGCTCGGGACGCAGTCGGTGAGCACGCACGCGCCGCCGAGGCCGTCTTCGTCAATGACGGTTACCTCGGCGCCTAGCTGGGCGGCCACGAGCGCGGCCTCGTAGCCGCCAGGACCGCCACCCAGGATCGCGACACGTGGGCGTGGCAAGGTCACGTTAGGCAATTATCCCGGACGTTCACTACTGGGTTGCACGCCGGCTCGGGTGATTACGCTCTACGCTTAGGCAGCGTGGCACTATACGCCGCCTACGGCAGCAACATGGATCCGGCGCAGATGCTCGCGCGCTGCCCGCACTCCCCGCAGCAGGGCACCGGATGGATTGAAGGCTGGCGCCTGACCTTCGGCGGTGAGGACATCGGCTGGGACGGCGCGCTCACCACGGTCGTCGAGGACGCCGCCCAGCGCGTCTTCGTCGTGCTCTACGACGTCCCTGAGGTCGACGAGAAGGAGCTCGACAGCTGGGACGGGGTCACGCTCGGCTTCTACCGCAAGCTGAAGGTCCGGGTGCAAACCACCACCGAGGACGTGGACGCGCTCGCCTGGCTGTACGTGCTCGACGCCTACGAGGGCGGGCTGCCCTCCGCACGGCACCTGTCGATCCTGGTGGACGCCGCCATCAAGGCCGGCGCGCCTGCCGACTACATCGACTGGCTGCGCGAGCGGCCATCCAACCCGCCGGCGGGGACCGAAGGCCTGCTGCCCGGCTAAGGACCCGGCTCAGGCAAAGACGGCGATCAGCAGGGCGAGCGCGGGGACGACGATCAACGCGACCGCCAGCCAGTTCCAGGTGCTCACCGGCGGCACGGCCCGTTCGTCGGGGGCCGCCGCCTTCGCCTGGTCGGCGAGCGAGGTCAGCGCGGTGATCACGTGGTCGGCGTCCGCCGCGGTGGGCGCCGGAGGCCGCGCCGCCTCCGGCGGGGCGCCGAACGCGCCGAAACCCCGCGCCCCGGGGGCGGCCCGGGCGGCCCGCCGCCGTTCGCGCATCCGCGCGGCCGCCTGCTTGCGGCGGGAGGAATGCACGGCCCAGGAGTAGATGGCCCGGCTGCCGGTCCCGCCGTCGTCCAGCGGCCACTTGCAGCGCACCCGGATCAGCTCGGCGGCGTCGATGCCGACGACGGCGGCCCAGCCCACCCGGTGGTCGCGCAGCGGGTTGACCAACGTCAGGCCGCCGGAGTCGGCGACGATGCGCGGCCGCAGCGCGGCCGTGTACACGACGCCGGTGATGAGCAGCAGGGCGAACGCGGCGTCCACGGTCCCGTGATCGCGGCCCTGCACGGCCAGGTCGATCAGGTTGCCCAGCGCGAACAGCGCCCACAGCCACCAGATCGCGACCGCGAACGGCGACCGGAACTTCTGCGGCCGCGGCGTGGCGGGTGCGTCCTGGCCTGTCGTCAACGTTCTCCCTCTGCGGCGCCGGTGAGGGAGCCGCGGGTGGGGGGCTCTGGCGCGGCGGCGCCGTGCCAGAGGGCCGTCAGGGCGGTGGCCACCATCACGCGGACGCCGACGCCGATCGCGCGCTCGTCCACGTCGAAGGACGGCTGGTGCAGGTCGCCATCGGCGCCGCCCGGCGGCCTGGTGCCGAGCCTGGCGAGCGCGCCCGGCACGCAGTCCAGGTAATAGGCGAAGTCCTCGCCGCCGAGGCTCTGCTGGGTGGGCATCACCCCGTCAGGGCCGAGCACGCTCTCCGCCCCGGTCGCGAACATCGCGGCGCTGGCGGGCTCGTTCACCGTCGCGGGCACGTTGCGCTGATAGTTCAGCTCCACCGTCACGCCGTACGCGCCGACTACCGACTGGACGAGCTCGCCGAACAGGGCCGGCGCCGCCTGCCAGGCCTCGTTGTCCAGGCAGCGGACGGTGCCTTCCGCGATGCCCTCGTCGGGAATCGCGTTCGCGGCCGAGCCCGCGCTTATCCGGCCCCACACCAGGCTGAGGCTGGACCGGGGATCGACCCGGCGGGACAGCATGGCAGGCAGCTCGGTCACGACCTTGCCGAGCGCGTAGACCACGTCGGCGGTGAGGTGCGGGCGGGCGGTATGCCCGCCAGGGCCGCGCACGTGCACCTTGATGTGGTCGCAGGCGGCGGTGATCGCCCCGGACCTGATGCCCAGCTTGCCGACGTCGAGCCGGGGGTCGCAGTGCACCGCGAAGATCCGGCCGACCGACGCCAGGCCGCCCGCGGCGATGACGTCCTTGGCCCCGGTGCTGCCCTCTTCGTCCGGCTGGAAGATCAGCCGGACCGGCCCGGGCAGCAGCCCGGCCCTGGCCTGGTCCGCGAGGAACAGGCCAGCCCCGAGGACCACGGTGGTATGCACGTCGTGGCCGCACGCGTGGCAGGCGCCGGGGATCGTGGACCGGTACGGAACATCCTTCTCGTCGTCCATCGGCAGGGCATCGAGGTCTGCCCGCAGAGCCACCACCGTACGTTCTGGATAGGAAGAATTTTCCGCAGCGGCGATATCGGCGAGCAGCCCGGTGCCACCGGGAAGCACCACGGGGTCAAGGCCCGCCGCGGCCAGGCGCTCGATGAGAACGCGCGTGGTGCGGTGTTCCGCCCGCCCTATCTCCGGGTGGGCGTGCAGGTCCCGGCGGAACGCGATCAGCCCGGGCCCGCGGGCCGCGAGAAACTCGTCCAGGCTGCGCCGGACATTACCCTCCATGACCGCCATCCCCGCGAAGGACGAAGCGGTCCTCCGCGAACTCGGTGACGAGCGCGTCTACCACGCTGGTCAGATCGGCATCAGCGGCGTGCGCGGCCCGCTGCCGTTCGCTCGAGGCGCCGTACTCAAGCACCTCGGACGCGACCGCGAGCTCCTCAACACAGCCGAGCCGCCATGCTACCGGCTCCAGGTCACGGAGTAGCTCAAATACCTCGTCACGGAGGGGTGCGGTCGCGCCCGAGTCGTCGGTGATCACGACGGCGTCCAGTCCGTATCTGGTGGCACGCCACTTGTTGTCCCTGGTGACCCACGACGACCTCCTCGGCAGCTGATAGCCGCGGTCGAGCTGGGTGTCGAAGAGCTGCACGAGGCACTGCACGATCGCGGCGAGCATGCCGACCTCGCGGAACGTCGGGACGGCGTCGGCGATCCTCGTCTCGATGGTGCCGAAGTCCGGGTGCGGCCGGACGTCCCACCACACCTCCTTGATCGTGCGGATGGTGCCCGCGCGGAGCTGGGTGTCCATATAGTCCTCGAAGCTCTTCCAGTCGCGCAGGCCGGGAGGCGGGCCGGTGTTCGGCAGGGCGCCGAACACGACCGAACGGCACGAGGCGAGGCCGGTGTCGATGCCGGACCAGTACGGGCTCGACGCGGTCAGCCCCAGCAGATGCGGCAGGTAGGCGGCGAGCGCGTTGACGATCGGCATCGCCCGGTCGGCGTCCCGCAGCCCGACGTGCACATGCGTCGCCATCGTCTGGAGCCTGCGGGCCGGCCACTGGAGTTGCTCGACGAGCTCGGCGTACCGCTGGCTGGGCGCCATCTTGGCGTCCCGCCAGTCGCTCAGCGGGTGGGTGCCTGCGCCGGCCAGCACGATGCCGTGCGGTTCCGCGGTGCGCTGCAGTTCTTTGACCGTCATGGCGAGGTCGGCCTTGGCCTCGGCGACCGTCCCGCAGATTCCCGTCACGACCTCGACGGTGGACTGCATCAGCTCGTGGCGCATCTTCGGGTGCTCGCCGCTCTCCTGCAAGCCGCGCAGGCCTGCCAGCACCAGGCCGGCGTCCTGCCGCAGCATGCGCGTCTGCGCGTCAATGAGCTGCACTTCCCATTCGATGCCGAGCGTCGGGCCTGACGAGGGGGTCCAGGCAATCGCCACAACAACCTCCGGGTAGCGTCAAAACTAGAGAAACGCCAGAAAACTGGGCGCCTCAGTTACGATTTCCCGCTACCCGGGATTGAACCCTCGTTATGGCACGTCCGGCGGCCGGTAGACGCCCCACACCGCGCGCAGCGCGTCGCAGACCTCGCCGAGGGTGGCACCGGAGCGGAGCGCGTCCCTGATGGGCGGCAGGGCGTTGTCCGGGCCTTCCGCGACCGCCTTGACCATGTCGAGGCGCTTGGCCACGGCCCGCCGGTCGCGGTCTTCCCGCAGGCGCGCCAGCCTGTCCGCCTGGGCCTGCTCGATCCGCGGATCGACGCGCAGCGGCTCATACGGCTCCTCGTCGTCCGCGGTGAACTTGTTCACCCCGACGACCACCCGGGTGCCCTCGTCGGTCTGTTTCGCCACCTCGTAGGCGGAGCGCTCGATCTCGGACTTCTGGAAGCCCTGCTCGATGGCGGCGAGCGCGCCGCCCATCTCGCCGATCCGCTCCATCAGCTCCGTGGCGGCCGCCTCGATGTCGTCGGTCATCGACTCGACGGCGTACGAGCCGGCGAACGGGTCCACGGTCTTGGTCAGGTCGGTCTCGGCCTGGATCACCTGCTGCGTCCGCAGCGCCAGCCGGGCCGCCTTCTCGCTCGGCAGCGCGATCGCCTCGTCGTAGGAGTTCGTGTGCAGCGACTGGGTGCCGCCGAGCACCGCGGCGAGCGCCTGGATCGTCACCCGGGACAGGTTGACTTCCTTCTGCTGCGCGGTGAGCTGCACGCCCGCGGTCTGGGTATGGAAGCGGAGCATCTGCGACCTGGGGTCTTGGGCCCGGAACTCGTCCCTCATGATCCGTGCCCACATGCGGCGGGCCGCGCGGAACTTCGCCACCTCCTCGAGCAGCGTCGTCCTGGCGACGAAGAAGAACGACAGCCGCGGAGCGAAGTCGTCGACCTTGAGGCCGGCCTGCAGCGCCGCGCTGACGTACTCCTTCGCGTTGGCCAGCGTGAACGCTATCTCCTGCACCGGCGTGGCGCCGGCCTCCGCCATGTGGTAGCCGGAGATGGAGATCGTGTTCCACCTCGGCAGCTCGCTCCGGCAGTAGGCGAACGTGTCGGCCACCAGCCGCAGGCTGGGCCGGGGCGGGTAAATGTAGGTCCCGCGCGCGATGTACTCCTTCAGGATGTCGTTCTGGATGGTGCCGCTGAGCTTCCTGGCGTCCGTGCCCTGCTCCTCCGCGACCGTCTGGTACATCAGCAGCAGCACCGCGGCGGGCGCGTTGATCGTCATCGACGTGGACACCTCGCCGAGCGGAATTCCGTCGAACAAGGTCCGCATGTCCTGCAGGCTGTCGATCGCGACGCCCACCTTGCCGACCTCGCCGTGGCTCACGGCGGCGTCGGAGTCGTATCCCATCTGGGTGGGCAGGTCGAAGGCGACCGACAGGCCGGTGGTGCCGTTGTGGATCAGCTGGTGATACCTGCGGTTGGACTCGGCGGCCGTCGAGAAGCCGGCGTACTGGCGCATCGTCCACGGGCGCTGGGTGTACATGGCCGGGTAGACGCCGCGGGTGAACGGGTACTGGCCTGGCTCGCCTAGCCGGGTGGCCGGGTCGAACCCCGGCCTGGTGTCCTGGTCGTAAACCGGGTCGATGGGCAGGCCAGACTCAGACAGTTCCATGCGCTTCAGGTTACGCCGGGGTAAGCGGGGCCCCGGTCTCGACGGCGTCAGGCGACGGGCGGCAGGCCGCAGCGGTCCCGGACCACGGTCATCGTTTCTCCCGCGATCTTGCGGGCCCGGCGGGCGCCGTCGAGCAGCACCGCGTCCAGCGCGGCCGGGTCGCCGAGGATGTTCGCGGTCCGCTCCCTGATCGGGGCGAAGGTGTCCACGACGAGCTCGCCGAGGTCCTTCTTGAACTTGCCGTAGCCGGAGTCGCCGTAGGTGGCGGAGATTTCCTCGATCTTCTGACCGGACAGCGCCGAGTAGATGCGCAGCAGGTTGGTGACACCGGGCTTGGCCACTTCGTCCGCGCGCACCACCGACTCGGCGTCGGTCACGGCGCGGTTGATCTTGCGGCGGATCGCGTCGGGCTCGTCGAGCAGGTCGATGATGCCCTGCGGGGACGAGGACGACTTGCTCATCTTGCTCGCCGGGTCCTGGAGGTCGGTGATCTTGGCCACAGTAGGCAGGATGTACGGCGCGGGCACGGTGAAGGTCTCGCCGAAGCGGTGGTTGAACCGCTGCGCGAGCGTCCTCGACAGCTCCAGGTGCTGCCGCTGGTCCTCGCCCACCGGCACCTCGTCGGCCTGGTACAGCAGGATGTCGGCGGCCTGCAGGATCGGGTACGTGAACAGCCCGACGGAGGCCTGGTCGGCGCCGCCGCGCGCGGACTTGTCCTTGAACTGGGTCATCCGGTTCGCCTCGCCGAAGCCGGTGATGCAGCCGAGCACCCAGTTGAGTTCGGCGTGCTCGGGCGCCTGGCTCTGCACGAACAGGATGCACCGCTCCGGGTCCAGGCCCGCGGCGATCAGCTGGGCGGCGGCCACCCGGGTGCGGCGGCGCAGCAGGGCCGGGTCGTAAGGGACGGTGATCGCGTGCAGGTCCACCACGCAGTAGATGGCGTCACGGGTCTCCTGCAGGTCCACCCACTGGCGGACGGCGCCGAGGTAGTTGCCCAGGTGGAACGAATCGGCGGTCGGCTGGATGCCGGAGAATACGCGACGTGAACCCATGGGCACGAAGTCTAACGGGGCCTCGTGCCTGGCGGAGTGACGACAACCTCGACGCGCTGGAACTCCTTCAGGTCGGTGTACCCGGCGGTCGCCATCGTGCGGCGCAGCGCTCCCATCAGGTTCATCGAGCCGTCGGGCACGGTGGACGGGCCGTGCAGGATCTGCTCCATGGTGCCGATCGTGCCGACGTTGACGCGGGCGCCGCGCGGCAGCTCCGGGTGGTTGGCCTCGCTCCCCCAGTGGTAGCCGTGGCCGGGCGCCTGCGCGGCCCTGGCCAGCGGCGAGCCGACCATGACGGCGTCGCTGCCCAGCGCCAGGGCCTTGGCGATGTCGCCGCTGCGGGTCATCGAGCCGTCGGCGATCACGTGCACGTACCGTCCGCCGGACTCGTCGAGGTAGTCGCGGCGGGCGGCGGCGACGTCCGCGACCGCGGTCGCCATCGGGACCGCGACGCCGAGCACCGCGGCGGTGGTGTGGCCGCTGCCGCCGCCGAAGCCGACGAGCACGCCGGCCGCGCCGGTCCGCATCAGGTGCAGCGCGGCCGTGTAGGTGGCGCAGCCGCCGACGATGACCGGGATGTCGAGCTCGTAGATGAACTGCTTGAGGTTCAGCGGCTCGGCGCGGCCGGAGACGTGCTCCGCGCTCACCGTGGTGCCCCTGATCACGAAGATGTCCGCCCCGGCGTCCACGACGGCCTTGTAGTACCGGGCGGTGCGCTGCGGCGACAGCCGGGCGGCGGTGATCACGCCCGCCCGGCTGATCTCCTCGATTCGCCGGCCGATCAGCTCTTCCCTCATCGGCTCGGCGTAGATCTCCTGCAGCCGCCTGGTGGCCGCTTCTTCGCCGAGTTCCGCCACCTCTCGCAGCAGCGGCTCCGGGTCCTCGAACCGGGTCCACAGGCCCTCGAGGTCGAGCACGGCGAGGCCGCCGAGCTTGCCGATCGTGATGGCCGTCGCGGGCGAGACGACGCTGTCCATGGGGCAGGCGATCAGCGGAAGGTCGAACCGGTAGGCGTCGATCTGCCAGGCGATCGACACTTCCTCGGGGTCGCGCGTCCGGCGCGCGGGGACGATGCCGATCTCGTCAAGCGTGTACGCCCCGCGCCCGGTCTTGCCGCGCCCGATCTCTACGTCTGCCACTGTGTTCCTTTTTAGTTTGCTTACTTCCGGCCGCTGTAGTTCGGCGCCTCGACCGTCATCTGCACGTCGTGCGGGTGGCTTTCCGTCAGGCCCGCGGCGGTGATCTGGACGAACCTGGCTTCTTGCAGGTCAGGGATGGTGCGGCTGCCGCAGTACCCCATGGCCATCCGCAGCCCGCCGACCAGCTGGTCGGCCACGGCGGCGAGCGGCCCGCGGTACGGAACCTGCCCCTCGATCCCCTCGGGGACCAGCTTGTCCTCGCGCAGCACGTCGTCCTGGAAGTACCGGTCCTTGGAGTAGGACTTGCCGCGCTCGCGGTTGCGCATCGCGCCGAGCGAGCCCATGCCGCGGTAGGTCTTGTACTGCTTGCCGTTGACGAAGACCATCTCGCCAGGGCTCTCCTCACAGCCGGCCAGCAGGCTGCCGAGCATCACCGCGTCCGCGCCGGCCGCGATGGCCTTGGCGATGTCGCCGCTGTACTGCAGGCCGCCGTCGCCGATGACCGGGATGCCGGCGGGCCGCGCCGCCAGCGATGCCTCGTAGATCGCGGTCACCTGCGGGACGCCGACCCCCGCCACCACGCGGGTCGTGCAGATGGAGCCGGGCCCGACCCCGACCTTCACGCCGTCCACGCCCGCGTCGATCAGCGCCTGCGCCCCTTGCTTCGTGGCCACGTTGCCGCCGATGACCTCGATCTCGGTGTTCGCCTTGAGCTGCCGGACCATGTCCAGCACCGACTGCGCGTGGCCGTGCGCGGTGTCCACGACGAGGAAGTCCACGCCCGCGTCGATGAGCGCCTGGGCGCGGCGCTTGGCGTCCTCGCCGACGCCGACCGCGGCGCCCACCACGAGCCGGCCGCCCTCGTCCTTGGTGGCGCTGGGGAACTTCTCGCTCTTGGTGAAGTCCTTCACCGTGATCAGGCCGCGCAGCCTGCCGTCGGAGTCGACGAGCGGCAGCTTCTCGATCTTGTGCTGCCTGAGCAGCGTGCGCGCCTGCTCAGGGGCCACGCCGACCGGCGCGGTGACCAGCGGCATCGGCGTCATCACGTCGGCGACCCGCCGCGACAGGTCGGATT
>Ga0335074_10013041_pt1 | contig 11670 bp, 12 predicted proteins | sample Lox_Sample_23_FD_206715 | JGI IMG/M metagenome (GOLD analysis project Ga0335074, IMG submission 206715) | Soil microbial communities from Loxahatchee National Wildlife Refuge, Florida, United States - Lox_Sample_2.3 | ecosystem: Environmental > Terrestrial > Soil > Wetlands | place: USA...
AAAATGTATTGGAACGTCGCACAATAATTTGATCTTGCTGGGAGGGGAATGCGGGAGAGGTGGGTGGGGCGGGTGTTGGTTAGCGGGCGCGGGTTGGGGGCTCTGGCGTAGCGGCCGGTCGTGGGGTGGGTGGCGGGTGGTCCGCGGCTGGGTGAGGGCGGCCATGACGGGTGTGGGGGCGGTACGGGCGCGGGCGGGCGGGTGAGGGCGGGACGGGTTGCCGTGTCGCGGGGCCTTTCGATGCGGGGCGACATCTGAGTATTCAGCGGGTAGACGGCCGGGCTATACCCGAGGATGCTCGATTGCATGGTCGTCGGAGATGATCTTGGCGTCGGGTGGCAGCATGCGGCGCCCCCGCTGCCGCAGGGCCCCGATGAGATTTCCGTTGCCATCCGCGTCACGTTAACTGATCATTGAGGTAGAACTAGATTCTCATGAGATGCATTGCTTAGTTCCGCTCCGCTCCCCTGGAGGTAGCAGATATGTTCCAGCGCTCATCGCTCTCCGTCGTGGCCGTTCTGGCCGTCGGCGGCGCCCTCATCGCTGGGTGCAGCAGCAGTTCATCGAGCTCGTCAAGCGCCCCGGCATCGGCGCCGGCCGCGACCACGTCGGCCGCCACCACCACGGCCACCGCCTCCCCGGCGGCCGCTGCCACCGGCGTCTCGGCGGCCGACTGCAAGATCATCAACCCGATCAGTTCCAACGTCATCACCACGTTGACGCCGCTGCAGAGCGAGTCGACGAGCAAGGCGTCGGCGGCCCTCAAGGCGTACGTCGCCAAGCTCACCGCGGACGAGGCCAAGCTGACCTCGCCCGCGGGCAAGGCGGCCCTCGGCTCCTTCATTTCCGCGATACAGAAGGCCCTGACGGAAACCCCGTCCCAGGCGACCGGCGCCCTCGAGACCGCGATCACTAACCTCGGGTCGGCGTGCGGCAACTAGTGGGCTGAACGCCGCGCCGGCCGGCCCCCGCCAGCGCGGGGAGACGGCCGGCGCGGCAACTAGACTCCGGGCATGGCCTCAGCCCCGGCAACCACGATCAAGCGCGAGTCGGTGGAATTGCGGACGCGCCGTCTGGCCGCCGCCCGCCGGCGGGCGACCGCTCTCCTCGGGGCGGTGACGGTGCTGTTCGTGGTCGTGACCGCGGTCGGCGCCCACGGGACCTTCCTCTCCTATCTGCAGGCCGGCGCCGAGGCGGCGATGGTCGGCGGCGTGGCCGACTGGTTCGCGGTCACGGCCCTGTTCCGGCACCCGCTCGGCCTCCCGATCCCGCACACCGCGGTGATTGTCGAGCGCAAGGACCAGTTCGCCGCCACCCTGGGCCAGTTCGTGCAGGAGAACTTCCTCAACGGCGACGTGCTGGCCGAGCGGATCGGCGGCGCCCAGATCGCGTCCCGGGTGGCCGCCTGGCTGACCGACCCCGACAACGCCGCCCGCTTCGCCGGCCACGCCGCCGACATGGTCGTCCGGGCGGCCGACGGCCTGCGCGATGAGGACGTCCAGCGGGCGCTCGCGGCCGAGCTGACCCGGGCGGCCGACTCGGTCGAGGTCGCCCCGCTGGCGGGCCGGATCGTCGGGATCATCATCGCCGAGGGCCACCACTCCGAGGTGTTCAACACGATCGTGAACGGGGCCGACCGGTATCTGGCCGACCATCACGAGGAGCTGCGCGAGCGGTTCGAGTCCGAGGCGCCCCGCTGGGTGCCCGACATGGTGTACGGGCGGGCCTTTGACCGGCTCTACACCCGGCTGCGCGAGCGGCTGCCGGAGATGGCCGCGAATCCCGACGACGAGACCAGGCGGCAGTTCGAGGAGTGGATCGCCGGGCTCCCCGAGCGCCTGCAGACGTCCCCGGAGCTGCGCGAGCGCGGGGAGCGGATCAAACGCGACGTGCTCGGCAGCACGGTGCTGCGGGACTGGTCGTCGTCGTTGTGGAAGAACGTCAAGGAGACGCTGCGGATCCAGGCGGCCGACCCGGATTCCGAGCTGCGCCGCCGGCTGGCGGCCGCGCTCAGCGCGGGCGGGCGGCGGCTCGGCTCCGACCCGCAGCTGCAGGAGAGCCTCGAGCGGGTGGTCGAGTCGGCCGCCCGGTCGCTCGCCGACCAGTTCCACGATGAGCTGGCGGGCCTGGTCACCGGGACCATCCAGCGGTGGGACGCCGAGCAGACCTCGAGCCAGCTCGAGCTGCTGCTCGGACGCGACCTGCAGTTCATCAGGATTAACGGCACGGTGGTGGGGGCCGGGGTGGGGCTGGCGCTGCACGCGATCGCGATGGCGCTGGCGTAGCGTTAGCGTCTTGGGGTTGGCTGGGTTGCGGTGGGTCGGGGTGGGCGTTCAGGGTTAGGCGGCGCGGCCGGTGGCCTTCTCGACCGTCAGGCGGACGACGACGCGGACGGCGCCGGGGCGGTCCTCGCCCGGGTCGCGGCCGTCGTACTTCCAGGAGAGCTCGGTGTCGAACCGCCGGCCCTCGTCCGGGGTCATCGACACCCGGCCGCGGAGCTCGACGTAGTTCTCCGGGTCGGCCGAGTCGATGATGGAGACGCTGACCCGGTGGTCACGCAGCATGTTGCGGTGCTTGCGGCGCCCCTCGATCGTGGAGAAGAGCAGGTCGTCGCCGTCGCGGCCGACCCAGATGACGGAGGTCTGCGGGCTGCCGTCGGGGTTGATCGTTGCGAGGACCGCGTAGTTCTTTCCGTCGGTGAGCCTGCGGGTCGCTTCGCTGAGCGGGATCGCCATGGCCGCACCGTAGCACCCGGGCCGGCTCACCTCGGCGGGACGCCGGCGATGGCGACCGTGACCTCGTAGGGGAGGTAGCGGGGATGAACGAGCAGCGCCCGCGCGAGCTGGCGGATCTGCAGGCGCAGCGGGGTCAGCGTCTCGACCGCGTAACGCCAGGCGGCGGCCTCGTCGGCGCCGAACCGGTCCCGCAGGCCGGCCCGGAACCGCCGCGCGTCACCCCCGTCGGCGCGCCAGCCGGCCAGCCAGCGGCGCAGGTCCTGGTCGGACTCCGGCAGCGTCCAGTCCCGCAGCCGCTCGGCGACCTGGCCGCCGGCCGCGATGACGAACGACAGCTCCCCGCCGCCCTGAATCGAGTGCACCCGGCCGGAGGTCGACCCGCCTGCCCGGATGCTGGCCGAGCTGAACCGCGCCCCGACCGCGAGCGCGGCGACCGCGTGGCCGGCCTCGTGCCAGGCGGTGCTGACCGCCGCCGACCGGGCGGGCGCGTAGCTGGCGGCGAAGCCGCCCTGGTAGCGCTGCCTGAGCCAGGCCTCGTGCACGACCGACTCGTCGTCGTAGCGGATGAGCCGGGCGAGCTCGGCCTCGATCGCGGCCACGGTCCGACGCTGCGCGGGCGTCATTCAGAGCCGGCGGTACATCACGTGCAGGCCGACAAGCCCGTGGTCGGGGTGATCGAACGCCTCGGGCACGGTGCCGATGACCTCGAACCCGAGCGACTTCCAGAGATGCACGGCGGGGTCGTTGACCTCGACCACCGCGTTGAACTGGATCGCGTGAAAGCCAGCGTCGCGGCTCCAGTCGATGACGTACTCGCCCAGCGCCCTTCCCACCCCCTTGACCCGGTGGGCGGGATCGACGATGAAGGAGGCGGTGCCGACGTGGGCACCGCGCCCGGGGCGGTTCTGGCCCATCTTGGCCGAGCCGACGATCCTTCCGTTCTCGACCGCGACGATCGTGGCGCCCGGCGGCGGCTCCATCCACCAGGGGCGTGCCTCCTCGAGGGACTGCCCCTCGGGGAACGCGTACGTCCTGCCCTCGTTCATGACCGCGGCGTAGAACGGGTAAATGCTGGGCCAGTCCTCGTCGGTGGCTACTCGGATCTCCACCCGAGCAGGGTACCGGGGTCGCCCGGCCGGGTCATGACGGTTTTCGGCCGCCCGGGGTTAAGGAGCCGCGGGCGGATCGGGTGAAACCAGGGTCCGTTCGATATCGGGATGATTTTGACTTTGGGGTTTGGGTGCGATTGCGACGGCGGCGGCGAGGGCGGCGGCCGCAGTGGCGAGCACGATGAACGCGGACCGGCCGGGGGCGAAGCGCAGGACCAGGCCCAGCCAGACCATGCTGAGGCCGCCGGTGATCTGGCCGGCCACCCCGGCCACGCCGGTGATCCGGCCGAAGTAGCCGTCGGGCGTGACCCGCGCCCGCAGCGTGAGGTGGAACACGAGCAGGAGGCCCTCGCCGAGGCCGAACAGCGCGCCGCCGGCCAGGATCGCGGGCACTCCCCCGACCGCCAGCAGGGCGGCGCCGGCGGCGGCGACGCCGAGGCCGGCCGCCTCGGCCAGCCAGAGGTTCGCGGCGCCCTCGAACTTGCCCGCGAGCAGGGTGCCGGCCGCCGACCCGGCCGCGTAGGCGGCGACGGCGATGGTGGCGAGGGCGGCGTCGTTCCTGCCGCCCTTGGTGGAGACGTAGACGAGGCCGAGGACGATGCTGCCGCCGAGGATCGAGTAGAGGCTCCAGACGAGCTGGTCGCGGCGGAGCACCCGGTCGGCGATCATCAGCCGCAGGCCCGATCGGATCGACGCCCACATCGGCTCGTGAGTCTCGTCTGCGGCCGGCTCGAAGCGCGTGCGGATGGCGATGAGGCCCGCGACCGAGACGAGAAAGCTCGCCGAGTCGAGGCCGAGGGCCTTGCCGGTGCCGAAGGCGACCGCGAGCAGGCCGCCCAGGGGCGGGCCGATGACCCAGGCGATCGACTCGAAGCTCTCCTGCCAGGCGTAGGCGATGCCGCGCTTGTCCTCGGTCACCAGCATCGGGACGGCGGTGCCGGACGCCGAGTCGAACAGGGCCGAGAACGCCTCGATGGGGACGATCACGACGTAGATCACGGTCACGGTGTCGGCGTGGAACGCGGCCGCGACCGCGATGACGAGGGTGAGCAGGGTGCGGCCGAGGTCCGCGATGATCATCAGCCGCCGGCTCTCGAGGCGGTCCGCGAGCGCGCCGAACGGCATCCGGAGCAGGCCGAACGCGACCGCCTCGATGATCGCGATGGCGCTGACCTGCAGCGGGTTGTGCGTCAGTTGGAGGACGTAGAGCGGGATGAGGACGCCCCAGGCGGCGTCGCCGATGTTGGAGATCCCCTGGGTGCAGAAGAACACCCCGAAGTCCCGGTCCCACTGAAACATGCGCACGGGGCACCGTACTCTCTGACGGGCTCGGCGCGGTACTGAATAATTGGCCCATGCTGGAGGAATGCCCGGTGCTCGGGTGGGCGGCGTCCGGGGGGATGGCGCTGACCGGGTGGGCCGACGGGGCGCCGGTGGCGTCGCCGGCGCCGGCTTTCGGGCTGCTGTCGGCGGTTGCTGCTGAGCTGGCTTCCGTTACCGGGGCGACCGGGGTCGAGGTGCGGGCGGATCCGGGTGAGCTGCTGGCGGGGCGGGCCGCGCTGGCTGGGTTCCGGCGGCGGGGGCGGGTGTCGGCGGGTGGTTCGGCCCGGCTGCTGCGGGCGGCGGACGGGTGGTGCGCGGTCAACCTGAGCCGGGGCGACGACGTGGAGGCGGTGCCGGCGATTATCGGTTTGCTTGGCGAGGCTGGGGTGGCTGGCGGGGGCGGCTTGACTGGGACCGGGCACGGGGCTGGGGCTGGGGCGGAGGGCGTCTGGGGGACGCTTGAGGCGGCGGCGCTGGGGACGCGGGCGGAGACGCTGGCGGGGGCGGCGCAGCTGCTCGGGGTGCCTGCGGGTGCGCTGCCGTTGGGCGGGCTGGCGTCTGGGCGGGCGGTGTCCGGGGTGAGCGGATCGGCGGTGAGCGGATCGGCGGTGAGCGGGGGCTGGGCGCCGGGGCGGGCGAGTCGGATCGCGGCGCCGTCCGCGGGGGCGCGGCTGGCGGGGGCGGTGGTGGTTGACCTGTCCTCGATGTGGGCGGGGCCGCTCTGCGCGCGGCTGCTCGGGCTGGCCGGGGCGGACGTCATCAAGGTCGAGACGCCGGGTCGGCCGGACGGGGCGCGGGCGGGTGAGCGACGGTTCTTCGACTGGCTGCACCGGGGGCATCGCAGCGTGGTGGTTGACTTCCGTTCCGAGTCAGGGCAGCGGGCGCTCGGCGCGCTGCTTGCCGTGGCGGACGTGGTGATCGAGGCGTCCCGGCCGCGGGCGCTGGCGCAGCTGGGGCTGGCGCCGGAGATGGTCCCGCATCGGGAAGGGCAGGTCTGGCTCAGCATTACCGGGTACGGGCGGGGCGACCTGGCAGCCTCGGAGCTGGTCGCGTTCGGGGACGACGCGGCGGTGGCGGGCGGGCTCGTGGGCTGGACGGGTGCGGGGCTCGGGGTTGACGGCGGCTGGAGCGGCGGCGGTGGGAGCGGCGGGCGCTGGCGGTGGCGCGGTCGGTCGCCAACGGCGGCGGGGAGCTGATCGACCTGTCCATGCGCGACGTGGCGGCGGGGTTTGCAACGGCGGCTGCCGTTGATCATGGGGCGCACTCGGTCCGGTTGGACGGCGGTGACGGCGCTGGCGCGATCGTGACCTGCGCGGCGTTGGGGCTGGAGCAGGCGGTGCTGCCGCCGCGGCCGCCCGCGCTGGCCGGCACCGCGACGGAGATGGGGGCCGATACCGGGGCCGTGCTCGCCTGGCTGGGAACGGGGTCAGCCTGATGCTGATCAAGGACGCGCGGGTATGGCCGTCGGCCGAGGCGGTGGTTGACGTCCGGATCGCGGCCGGGCGAATTGCTGAATGCGGGCCGGGGCTGCGGCCGACCGCGGGCGAGGAGGAGATCGACGCTGGCGGGTGCGCGCTGCTGCCCGGGCTGCACGACCATCACGTCCATCTGCGGGCGCTGGCGGCCGCGCAGGCGAGCGTCGCGGTCGGTCCCGAACGGGTACGGTCGGCGGCCGAGTTGGCGGCGCGGCTGCGCGAGGCCGACGCGGCGGCGCCGGGCGACGCCTGGCTGCGCTGCGTGGGCTACCACGAGTCGGTGGCCGGGCCGCTCGACCGCTGGGCGCTCGACCGGCTGCTGGCGGATCCGGCGCGGCCGGGGCGGCCTGCCCGGCCGGTGCGGGTGCAGCATCGGACCGGCGGGCTGTGGGTGGTGAACTCGGCCGCGCTGGCCGCGCTCGGGCTCGGCGGCGACAGCGACCGTGGCGACGGTGGCGGCGACCTGGCCGGCGACCTGGCCGGCGACCTGGCCGGGGTGGAGCGCAACGCCGACGGCCGGGCGACTGGGCGATTGTGGCGGATGGACCGCTGGCTCGCCGACCGCGTCCCCGCCCGGCCGAGCGACCTCGCGGTCGGGCTGGCCTCGGTGAGCGCGCGGGCGGCCGCCCTCGGCGTCACCGGCTTCACCGACGCCACCCCCGGCGCGACCGGACCCGACGTCGCCGGCCTGGCCGTCGCGGTCGCCGACGGGACGCTCGCGCAGCGACTGCACTGCATGGCGCAGGCCGACGTTTCCGGGCCGGTGAGCGGGCGGTTCAGCATCGGGCCGGTCAAGATCATGCTCGACGACGACACGCTGCCGCCGCTCGACTCGCTCGCCGACTCGGTGCGGCGGGCGCACGCGGCCGGGCGGACGGTGGCGGTGCACTGCGTGACGCGGGTCCAGCTGGTGCTCACGCTGGCCGCACTCGACGCGGCCGGGCGGGCGCCGGGCGACCGGATCGAGCATGGGGCCGTCATCCCGGGCGAGCTGGTGCCTGCCCTGCGCGGGCTCACGGTCGTCAGCCAGCCGCACTTCGTGGCCGAGCGGGGGGAACAGTACGCCCGCGATGTCGCGGCTGAGGACCTTCCCGACCTGTGGCGGCTGCGGTCGCTGATCGACGCCGGGGTGGCGGTGGCGGCAGGCAGTGACGCGCCGTTCGGCGGGGCGGACCCGTGGGCGGTGATGCGCGCGGCGGCGCGCCGTCCGGCCTTGCTCGGGCCGGGAGAGGCTGTCGCCCCGGAGACGGCGATCGGCCTGTTCCTTGGCTCGCCCTCGACGCCGGGCGAGCCGCGGTCGCTCGCACCTGGCGTTGCGGCGGATCTCGTCCTGCTCCGATGCCCGCCCCGGGAGGCCGCCGGCTCGCTCGGCTCCGACCTGGTCGCGGCCACGATCATCGACGGCGCGGTGGCGTATCGCGCCGTCGTTGGCGGCGGTTAGGGCTGCCGCGGCTTTCTGAACAGGGTCTCCTGGGCGATGGTGGCGAGGCGAGATCCGGCGGCGCTGTAGACGACCCCGGTGTACAGGCCGCGGCCGGCCGCGGCGGTGTGCGGGATCAGGCCCTGCCAGTTCCATTCATCCATCCGCACCGGGCGGTGGAACCAGACCGCGTGATCCAGGCTCGGCCCGCCGTGGCCTTCGCCCCCCTCGAGGGTGATCAGGCCGGACGAGATGTCAGAGGTGTAGGTGAGGACGGCCGCGTGCAGCAGCGGGTCGTCCGGCAGGCCGGCGGTGCACCGCATCCAGAACTCGGTCGGGATCCGGAACCCGTGCTCCGCCGTCTGGGCCGTCCGGAACTCGAACGAGTCGTGATCGTGGGCGGACCAGACCGACAGCGTTTCCGGGGCGGGGGTGTCGGGGATCGGGTCCGCGTCGAGGTCCGGGCCTGATCCCGGTGCGGTGAACGACGCGGCCATGTTGAAGATGACCTCGCCGTTCTGGATCGCCACCACCCGGCGGGCGGAGAACGAGTGCCCGTCCCGGTCCCGCTCGACCTGGAACAGGGTCGGCCGCAGCGGGCTCCCGGCCCGAAGGAAGTATCCGTGCAGCGAGTGCGGCCGACGACCGTCGGGCACGGTCTTCCCGGCGACGTACAGCGCCTGCGCGGCGACCTGGCCGCCGAAGAGCCGCGCCCGCGGCCCTTCGACGATCACGCAGGACCGATACAGGTTCTCCTCGATGAACTCAAGGTCAAGCAGGTCGAGGATGGACGGCCGGTCTCCCACGAGTTGCCCCTCCAGGTCAGGATGTCGTCAACTTCTGCGCTTAGGAGAGCAGCCGGTCGGGCTCGCGCGTCGCTGCGCTCTCATCAGTCACCAGGACAATGTAACGGCCGACCGCGGCCGCGCGTCTAGAGCTTCCGCCTCCCGTGCGGAGCCATCGCGCCCGGCCCGGCTTGATCCGGGCCCGGGCGTTATCGTGGAGCGCGAGGGGGCGGCGGTGAGCAATGACGGAGTCGGGGCGGAGCGGCTTTACGGTGAGCTTCACCGTGACCTTGAGCTGGATCTAGCCGCGGACGGGGCGCCCGTCAACCCGCTGGTGGTGGTGGACCTCGAGCGCTGGCGCGAGGCGGCGGGAGGGCGCGATGCGGCGGGAGAAGCGGTCAGCCGGGCGGCCGGGCTCGTGGCCGCCGCGCTGCCGATCACGGTGGGGCTCCTGCGCGGCCCGATGACGCCGGGGCTGGCGACGCTGGCCGCCGCCGCGAGCCTGACGCTGACGGACGGCTCTTCGTCGGCCTCGACGCCGCTGGCGTCGTCGGCGCCTGAGGTCGTTCCGGTTGGCGACGTCTGCGGGGCGGCTCCAACGGATCTGGATGCGGCGGTCGGGCGACTGCGGGACGCGGTTCTGCGGTCGCCCCGTGCGGCGATCGCCTGCGGCCAACTGGTGCGGCAGACGGCAGTGCTCGGGACTGGCGAGGGCCTCGCGGCGGAGGCAACGGCTTACTCGCTGCTGCTCGGCGGGCCCGAGTTCGGACGCTGGCTGGGCGAGCGCGGGCCGGCCCGGCCACGCCGGATCCAGCCTGCGGAACCCGTGCTCGTCGCTCGGGACCGCGGTCGGCTGTCGATCGTGTTCAACATGCCCGAACGGCGCAATGCGTTCAGCGCGGAGGTTCGCGAGGCGCTGCTCGACGCGGTGCTGCTGGCTGAGGCGGACGAGACCATCGAGTCGGTCGAGTTGAGCGGGGCGGGCCCGGCGTTCTGCAGCGGGGGCGACCTGGACGAGTTCGGCACCGCGACCGATCTCGTCGCGGCCGCCCTGGTGCGCCTGTCGCGGGCGCCGTGGCGGGTGATCGAGCGGATCGCGCCGAAGGTCACGGTCTTCGCGCACGGCGCCTGCATCGGGGCGGGCACCGAGATCACCGCCTACGCGGGCCGCGTCATCGCCGCGCCGGACGCGTTCTTCGCACTGCCGGAGGTTCGCATGGGGCTGGTTCCCGGCGCGGGCGGCTCGGTGAGCGTGGTGCGGCGGATCGGTCGCTGGCGGGCCGCGTGGCTGATGCTCACGGGCGAGCGGCTGCCGGCCGCGACCGCGCTGCGCTGGGGCCTGGTCGACGAGATCGCGCAGCCGCGATGAGGGCTGCGGCCGACGCGGGCGTAACAGGGCCCGGAGGCGTTCCAGGACCCGGCCGAGTAGGCGCTGGTCGGTGACCACTCCGCCGCGCGGCGCGGACTCCATGACCTCGATCAGGTTCTCGTAGAGAAGGTCGCCGAGCAGGACGCGGACCACGCCAAGCGGGAGCCCGACGAGCGCGGCGACTTCAGCCACGCTCACCGGGACGCGGCACAGTTCCAGGATCTGGCCGCGTTCAGGGCTGCTGATGGAATTGGGATCGCCCGATCTGGCGCTGCGGACGACCATATCGACCAGGTCGAAGTACCGCGTTCCCCGCGGCCGCGTGCGGCCTCCGGTCACGGTGTACGGCCGGGCGACCGGGCCGGCCTCCTCGTAGGTCCATCTGTCGTCCTCGCTCATGGCCCGGCCTTACCTGGAGACCGGGTCCTGCACGGGGAACCTCGGGTTCGCGATCATGTGCTGTCCGACCCGTTTGACGAGGACGGCCATCTCGTAGGCGATCTGGCCTGCGTCGGCGCCCGCCTCGGCCAGCAGGGCCAGGCAGGTCCCCCGCCCGGCCGGGGTGATGAAGAGGAGCCCGGCCTCCATCTCGATGATCGTCTGGCTCACGTCCCCGTAGCCCGACCACATGCCCACGCCGCGGGCCAGGCTGGCCGCGCCCGCAGCGAGCGCGGCCAGGTGGTCCCCGTCGCTCTGGCTCACTCCGGGTGAGCGGCCGAGCAGCAGGCCGTCGGGAGAGAGGATGACCGCGATGCGCACTCCGAGGACAGACGAGGCAAGGTTGTCGAGCAGCCAGTCAAGCTCGCCCAAGGCAGGTCCTCCGCTCATCACTGACTCCAGCCAGGCCCGGCGCCGGGGCCTTCGCCGTTGGGCGCGGAGTCGTCGTCCTCCGGTGTACCGGCGGCGCGACCGCTCCGCAATCCCTGTTGAATGGCGGACATGAGTGACCGAGCCTGCTCGGGTGAGCGGCCCGCCAGCGGTCCCTTGGGTGCGGTCGGGCGGTTCTCGCGGAGCTGCGGCGCCATGCTCGCCTGAGGTGCCCGGCGGGGCAGGCCCGCTGGCCCGGCCCCGCCGGGTGACTCGGACGACCCGGACGCCGACGTCCCGCCGTCGACAGCGGCGCCAACGCCCAGCCCGCGCTCGGGCCGCAGCAGCCGCCGGCCGGCCAGCGCCTCCGCCGCTCCCCCGAGGGACGCTCCCGAGGACGCCGCGGCGGAAGCCGACGCCGCTGCCGCCGCGCGGGCGGCCGCTTGCGCCTCCTTCGCGGCCTTCCCCGCCAACGCGGGGACCTCGTCCTCGGCCACCACCAGCGTGCGCGGCAGCAGGACGACGGCCGACGTTCCGCCGTAGCCGGAAACGCGCAGCGAGATCTTGACGTTGTGCCTGGCCGCGAGCCGGCTAACCACGAACAGCCCGAGCTGGTCGCTGTCGGCCAGGTCGAACTCCGGCGGCTT
>Ga0335074_10013042_pt1 | contig 11670 bp, 10 predicted proteins | sample Lox_Sample_23_FD_206715 | JGI IMG/M metagenome (GOLD analysis project Ga0335074, IMG submission 206715) | Soil microbial communities from Loxahatchee National Wildlife Refuge, Florida, United States - Lox_Sample_2.3 | ecosystem: Environmental > Terrestrial > Soil > Wetlands | place: USA...
GGCGATTGCGTGCGAGCTTTCGTCCCAGCTCCAGCCGCTCGCCCGCCGCGAGCCGGCCGCCCTGGCCGAACTCGCGACTGAAGTCATGGCTATCCTCGGCGACACGATCGATCTCGCCGGCCATCTCGGCGCTCTTGAGCTCCATCCGTTTGAGCTCGCTGCGATCGCCGTGCTCGATCTGATTCTGAACCTCGCGCGCCTTCTGATTGAGCCGCGCCTCGGCGGCCTGCGCGCCGCGCTCGACCGCGTCTTTCAATTTCTCCAGATTTTTTTTAGCGTCCGCATCCTTTGATGCCGGTTCTTCTCCGGGGGATGGCGGCTTGGCCTCCTGGTCGAGCTCGATCGCGCTCTTGAGCGCCTCGATCTTTTGTTCGAGGTCGTCCTCCTGATGCTTCAAATCCCAGAGGTCGAGGATTTCGCGCCGGTTCAGCAGCTTCTCCGAGCGAATCGTCTCGAGCACCTGCTCGCCCAGCACCAGCGCCGCAATCGCAGCCTTGTCCTCTTCGAGCAGCGTGCGCTGCTTGAGCGCCTCGAACGAGCGCGACGGGATGACCGATGCCAGGATGGTGCGGTTCAGGAGCGCGCTCTTGCGCACGGCGTCCGGCGGTTGCCAGACCAGGTTGTATTTGAACAGCGCCAGAAACAGATCCTGCAGCAGCGCGCCAAAGTGCGGCACCAGCCGGGTCCCGGTCTCGACCAGCTCGCCGATCGCCGGCGCCTCGGCGACGATTTCGCTCCAGGCGCGGCGATCGTAACCGTCGTTTTCGATCCATAACGTCGCCGTCGGCATCACCGGAACATAGACACGGCGGGATTTTATCGGCTTGCGGCTGCGCGCCATCGGCTTTGGAACCTGCTAAGCCAGCCTAGCAGGGGCGGCGCATTTGTCGAAGGATCGAGTCCGGCCCGCTTGAACATCGCGGTCCCCGCGGACCACAATTGTACCGGGAATGGTTGACAAGTAGAGTTCAGGAAGCCGAACGTAACCGAACCAGATGGCTAACGGCTCCGAAAAACCCGAACTATCGCCCAGAAGCGAGGCGCTACTGCTCGCGACCATCGACGAGTTTATCGCCACCGCCGAGCCGGTCGGCTCGAATCAGATCGCATCGCGCTACTCGATCGGCGTGCGCGCCGCGATGGTGCGCAACCTGATGGCTGAGCTCGAGGAGCTGGGCTATCTCCATCAGCCACATGCCTCGGCCGGGCGCGTTCCCACCGACAAGGCTTTTCGCCATTACGTCGATCGGGTGATGCCGCAACGGCGCATCGGCTTCGAGGATCGTACGCAAATCGAGCTGCACTACTCGGGGCAATCGGGGAACACTGATATCGGCGCCGTGATGCGCGAGACTTCGCGCCTGCTGGCGGTGCTGAGCGGCCAGGCGGCGCTGGTGATGGCGCCGCGGCTCGAGGCGATCTCGCTGGAGCGCGTGAGCTTCGTGCGGCTGCGCGAGCGCGGCGTGCTCGCGATCTTTGCCGCCACCGCCGGCGCGGTGCATAACCAATTGGTCGAGACCGAGCGCGATTATCAACAGAGCGAGCTGGATCGGATGGCGGGCTACCTGAACGACTCGCTGCACGGGCGCACGCTGGTGGAGGCGCGCTCATGGATCGAGGCCCGGCTCAGGGAAGATCGCGCGCGTTACGATCGTTTCGTGCGTGAGGCGCTGGTGCTGGGCAGCGCGGTCGCGGGCCGCCTCGAAGAGTCCGAGCTCTATGTCGGAGGCAGCGCGCAGGCATTCGAGCAGCCCGAGTTCATGGATCGGAACAAGATGCGCGAGCTGTTGCGCGCGCTTGAGGACAAAACGGCGCTGCTCGATCTGCTCGAGCGCAGCCTCAAGGAAAGCGGTCCCACAGTTTCGATCGGAACCGAGAATTTCGACAGCCACCTGGCTGACTTCAGCGTGATCGCCTCACCCTATCAAAGCGGGTCGACGCCGCTCGGCAGCCTGGCCGTGGTCGGCCCGGTGCGGATGGATTATCAGCGCATGATAGCCCTGGTCGATTATACGGCCCGCGCGCTGTCGCGAGTCCTCGATCACTAGCGAAAGGTCTGCCCAAGGCTCATTTGTCATTCTGAGCGCAGCGAAAAATCCCGGATCTTCACAGCTTTTGTCAGCCCGACCGGCAGCAGTATAGAGCCAAAGCCAGGCATCCCGGCGGTCCGGATATTTCTTCGGTTTCGGGTGGCAAAAGCTGGGAAGATGCTTAGATTGCGAATCGAGACTGCTTTGAAACCATGAGCCGAAACAAGGAACATCCAGACGGCAAGAACGGACCGGGCGAAGCTCGCCACGACCATCCTCATCATCATAAGGCTGACGCTCAAAAGGCTGAGGCCGCCGAGGCAACGCCTACGGACGAGATGAAAGGGACGGCCGAGGGCGCAGCGCCCGAAACTCCAATCACTATCGAGGCGGCTCAAGCGCAATTGGCCGAGAAGGACCGCGAAATCGCGGAACTCAAGGACAAGTATCTGCGTGCGCTGGCCGATTTCGAGAACGCGCGCAAGCGAATCCGCCAGCAGAGCGAGGAATCGGTGCGCCTGCAACGTGAAAATCTATTGCGCGACCTGTTGCCGATTATCGACAACCTGGAGCGCGCCGTCAGTGCCGCACAGGGCGGCCGCGACGGCCAGGCGATAGTCGAAGGGGTCCAGATGGTGCTGGCCTCGCTGCTCGACTACCTGCGCGTGCAGGGCGTGACCCCGATCGCGGCCAAGGGCATGCTTTTCGACCCCCGACTCCATGAGGCGGTCGACCATGTCGAGAGCCCGGATCACGAGCCGAATATGATCGTCGATGAGATGCATCGGGGCTACGCGGCCGGCGAACGGATTCTCCGGCCGGCGCGGGTCTCGGTCGCCAAGGGGACATTCAAACCCGGCGAAGGCGACGACCGGGGAAACGGGCAGAATAGCGGCGGAAACTAGAGCGCAGCGCGTTGAAAAGCGTGAAAACATGATTATTTTCGAGATCTAAGAGGACTCTCATCAAATGGCAAAAGTAATCGGCATAGACTTGGGGACGACCAATAGCTGCGTTGCGATAATGGAGGGCGGCGACCCGGTCGTGATTCCGAATTCCGAAGGCTCACGCACCACGCCTTCGGTAGTTGCGTTCACGGATTCAGGCGAGATCCTGGTGGGCCAGATCGCCAAGCGCCAGGCGATCACCAATCCGACCAATACGGTGTTTGCGATCAAACGCCTGATGGGCCGGCGCTTCGAAGATCCCGAGGTTCAGAAGGCAATCAAGGTGCTGCCCTACAAGGTCGTCAAGAACGACGACGGGGCGGCCTACGTCGAGATTCGCGGCAAGAAATATAGTCCCGCTGAAATCTCGGCCTCGGTGCTCCAGAAAATGAAGAAGACCGCGGAGGACTATCTCGGCGAGAAGGTCACCGAGGCGGTCATCACCGTACCCGCTTACTTCAACGACAGCCAGCGGCAGGCCACCAAGGACGCGGGCCGAATTTCCGGCCTCAACGTGCTGCGGATTATCAACGAACCGACCGCGGCCTCGCTGGCTTACGGTCTCGATAAGAAGAAGGACGAGAAGATCGCGGTCTTCGATCTCGGCGGCGGCACCTTCGACATCTCGATTCTCGAGATCGGCGACGGCGTCTTCGAGGTCAAGGCGACCAACGGTGACACCTTCCTGGGCGGCGAGGACTTCGATCAGCGGGTCATCGACTACCTGGCCGACGAGTTTCGCAAGGACCAGGGGATCGATCTACGCAAGGATCGGATGGCCCTGCAGCGGCTCAAGGAAGCCGCCGAGAAGGCCAAATGCGAGCTCTCGACCGTAATGGAGACCGACATCAATCTGCCGTTCATCACGGCCGACCAGAGCGGTCCCAAGCATCTCAATATGAAACTCACGCGCGCCAAGCTCGAAGCGCTGTGCGCGGACCTGCTCGATCGGCTCGAGCCGCCGTGCGTAACCGCGCTGCGTGATGCCGGGCTCAAGGCCGGCGATATCAACGAGGTGGTGCTGGTCGGCGGGATGACCCGGATGCCGGCGGCGCAGGAACGCGTGCGGAGGCTGTTCGGCAAGGAAGGCCATAAGGGCGTCAATCCGGACGAAGTGGTCGCGATCGGCGCGGCCATCCAAGCCGGCGTGCTCAAGGGCGAGGTCAAGGACGTCCTGCTGCTCGACGTGACGCCGCTTTCGCTCGGCATCGAGACGCTGGGTGGAGTGTTCACGAAATTGATCGAGAAGAACACCACCATCCCGACGCGTAAGAGCCAGATCTTTTCGACCGCCCAGGATAATCAGAGCGCGGTGACGATCCGCGTCTTTCAGGGCGAGCGTGAGATGGCGGCCGACAACAAGCTGCTCGGCCAGTTCGATCTGATCGGAATTCCACCCGCGCCGCGCGGCATGCCGCAGGTCGAGGTGACCTTCGATATCGACGCCAACGGCATCGTCAGCGTCCATGCCAAGGACATGGCGACCAACAAGGAGCAGTCGATCCGAATCACCGCCTCCTCGGGACTCACCGAAGAGGAGATCAAGCGGATGGTGCGCGACGCCGAGTCGCATGCGGCCGAAGATCAGAAGCGCAAGTCCGAAGCCGAGGCGCGCAACAAGCTCGACAACATGATCTACGCCACCGAGAAGACCCTCAAGGATCACGGTGCGCAGCTCGATGAGTCGGCACGCAAATCGGTCGAAGATGCGCTCGCCGAGGCCCGCACCAAGCTCGAATCCAAGGACGCCGGGGAGATGAACCAGGCGGCCGAAACGCTCGCGCAAGCCTCGCACAAGCTGGCCGAAGCGATGTACAGCAAGACTCGCCAAGGTCAGGCGGGAGCCCAGGCGCCCGGTGATGGTGGCGCGAGCAGTGATGGACAACAGGCGCATGGGAACGAGAGTGGCGGCGAGAAAAAGGAAGACGTGGTGGATGCCGACTTCAAAGAGGTCAAGGAATAAAGCGCGCCGGTGCGCTGGGGACGAGTCCTCGTCCTAACTCACGATGACCGGTTTTTCGACGCGTGACCGGGTTTTTTTCGATGCGAGCCGCTTACCTCGGCGGCTCGCATCGAATAGTATCTTGCCCTGATGGCGACCAGCAGAAAGCGCGACTATTACGAAGTGCTGGGAGTTGCACGCGGCGTTTCCGAAGAAGAGCTGAAGAAGGCCTACCGCCGCCTCGCGATCCAGTGTCATCCTGATCGTAATCCCGGCAACAAGGAAGCCGAGGAACGCTTCAAAGAGCTCAACGAAGCCTACCAGGTCCTCTCCGATCCCGATCGCCGCTCCCAGTACGACCGCCTCGGCCACGCCGCCTTTGAGAATCATGCCGGCGGCGGCTTTGATTTCTCGCAAGGCTTCGAAGAGGTCTTCTCGGATATCTTCGGGGATTTCTTCGGCGCCGGCCGCTCGCGCTCGCGATCTCACAGCCGGCGCGGCGACGACCTGCGCTACGACCTCGAGATCGATTTTCACGAGGCCGCCCGCGGCATCGAGAAAAGCATCTCCTTTCAGCGCCTGGCGACCTGCGAGTCATGCAGCGGCAGTGGCGCGCGCAGCGGCGCGGCCGGCGTCCGCACCTGCCCCAATTGCCGCGGTACGGGCCAGGTCCGCACGCAGCAGGGCTTCTTCTCGATCGCGACCACTTGCGGACAATGCCGCGGTGAGGGGACGATCATCGCCGACCCGTGTCCAAAGTGTCAGGGACAGGGGCGCACGCGGCGCGCTCAATCGCTGGTGGTACGGATTCCACCCGGCGTCGATAACGGCTCACGCCTCAAGCTGCGCGGCGAAGGCGAAGCCGGCTCCAGTGGCGGGCCGGGCGGCGATCTCTACGTCGTCATCCATGTGCGCGAGCACGAGCTGTTCGCGCGCCAGGGCAACGACGTGGTGGTCGAAGTGCCGGTCAGCTTCCCGCAGGCTGCGCTGGGTGGCGAAATCGAGGTGCCGACGCTCGACGGCAAGGTCAAGATCAAAGTCCAGGCCGGCACGCAGTCGGGCAAGGTGATGCGTCTCAAGGGACGCGGCTTCCCCGATCTCCATGGCTATGGACGCGGCGACGAACTGGTCAAAATTCTGGTCGAGACGCCGCGGCGCCTGAGCGCCCAACAGCGCGAGCTGCTCGAAGAGTTCGCCAAGGCCTCGGGCGAGGACGTCAATCATCCGATGTCCAAAGGCTTCGTCGACAAGATCAAGCAGATGTTCGGCTAGGCCTCTCGCGCTCCTCGACTTCCGCCAAATCAGGCCCTCGCGCTCGCACTATCTGGCTCCGCGGCCTTGACCGGCGGAGAGATCGTTCCGGATCGATCCTCCGATACGCTTGCTCGCGGCTATCGAAAACTCGTATTGCTGCCCTTGGGCGATCCGAATCGATCCATCCCAAGGAGCTAGCCCAAGGAGTCATCCGATGAAACGCAGCAGCGAGCGAATCCTCACCACCCATACCGGCAGCTTGCCGCGTCCCGAACCGCTGGTCGCGATGCTCAAGGCCAAAGAGGCCGGCGCGCTGGCCGACCGCGCGGGATTCGAGCGCGACGTGAAGGCTGCAGTCGCCGACGCGGTGCACAAGCAGACCGACGCGGGCATCGACATCGTCAACGACGGCGAGATGAGCAAGGTCGGCTACTCAACCTACGTCACCGATCGGCTCACCGGCTTCGAGAGTGCGGCGCCGAGCTTCATGCTGCGAGTGGCGGACGTCGCCGATTTTCCGGGTTACGAACGGCGCTGGGCGGAGGACGTCTCGGTGACCTCGCTCAAGCGCCCGTGCTGCACCGGGCCGATCAAGTATCGCGGGCAGGCCGAGCTCGAAGCCGATTTTGCGAATCTCAAGGCGGCGCTGGCCGGCGTGAAAGTCGAGGAAGCCTTCATGAGCGCCGCTTCGCCGGGTGTGGTTTCGATGTTCCTCGAGAATCGCCACTATCCGACGCACGAGGCTTTTATCGGCGCGGTGGCAGACGCAATGAAGACCGAGTACGAGGCGATTTATCGCGCCGGCTTTGTGCTGCAACTCGATTGCCCCGACCTCGCGATGGGTCATCACGTGCGCTTTCCCGACAAGAGTGTCGCCGAGTTCCGCAAGATCGCGCAGACCCACGTCGAAGCGATCAATGCCGCGACCGCCGGCATTCCCGCCGATCGCGTTCGGATGCATCTGTGCTGGGCCAACTACCATGGGCCGCATCATCGCGATATCCCGCTCAAGGACATCATCGACATCATCCTGAAGGCGCGCCCGCAGGCAGTTTCCTACGTCGCCGCCAATCCGCGCCATGAGCATGAGTTCGAGGTCTTCAACGAGGTCAAGCTGCCGGCCGGCAAGCTGCTGATTCCGGGCGTCATCGATTCGACCTCGAACTTCATCGAGCATCCCGAGCTGGTCGCGATGCGCATCTGCAACCTGGCCCGCGTGGTGGGGCGCGAGAACGTGATCGCAGGTACCGATTGCGGTTTCGGAACCTTCGCCGGCAGCGCGACCGTCGACAGCGAGATCGTTTGGCACAAGCTCAGGGCGATGGCCGAGGGCGCGCGGCTCGCGACCAAGCGCCTGTGGTCGTGAAGTTCTGAAGTTCTAGCGTGCTCGCGCCGGTCTCCGCGGCTGCGGCGGGCGGCCAAGTTGTTCCATCAGCGCGCGGCGCATCACTTCGATCGGCGCGGGCACGCTGTTGAATAATCGAAATGCGAGCGCGCCCTGATGGAGCAGCATGGTGGCGCCGTCGACTGACGGTCGGCCCAGCTTCGCGGCCGGCTTCAGAAAGGGCGTGACGCGCGGCGCATAAACCAGGTCATAGAAGAGGCAATCGCGCGGCGTCGCTCGATAGTCGAGCGGTACAAAACGTGCAGTTTTCAGACCGAGCGGCGTCGCATTCATCAAGAGGGCGGCATCGGCCATCAATTCCGTATCGCGAAGCGCGTCAAGCCCCGCGGCCTCGATTAGGCTCGAGCGCGATGCGGGAGCGAAGCGCTTCGCCAAAGTCTCGGCGCGCGCGAGCGTCCGATTGACGATCACGATTCGGCGCGCCCGCAACCGCGCGGCGGCGACGATCGCCGCGGCCGCGGCTCCGCCTGCACCGATCACGATCGCGAGCCGGCCGGCCAGCGCGATACCGATTTCGAGCAGCGCCTGCTCGAGACCCCGCGCGTCGGTATTGTCGCCGTACAGAACGCCGCGGCGATTCACGATACAGTTGGCCGCGCCGAGCAGCCGCGCCTCGGCACTCAGCCGGCTGACGACCTCGAGTGCCGCCTGCTTGTGCGGCACCGTCAAGTTGACGCCGAGCAGATCGAGGGCCGGGATGGCGCGTAATGCCTCGGGCAGCCGCTCGAGCGTAACGTGACAGGCAAGGTACACGCGGTCCATCGCGAGGGCCGCATACGCCGCGTTATGGATCGCGGGTGAGAGCGAATGCGCGACCGGATCGCCGAATACCGCGGCGATTCGGGTGCCGCCGCTGATAGCGATGCGCTGCGACGCAGCCGCGGGCGGGCGCCTGGTAGTCAACGCCGGCAAGCCTCAGTGCGAAGCTTGCGCGGCGCGCGCGGCCCGCACCTCTTCAGCGGTGAACAGATAGACGTATTTGAGCCCGGCGTGCGCAAACGCCGCCGCGGCTCCTTCGCCGCGATCGACCAGTGCCAGCGCCACGGCCACTTCAGCTCCCGCCGCGCGCGCCGCTTCGGCCGCCTGCAGGCTGGAGCCGCCGGTCGTGATGGTGTCGTCGATTACCGCGGTGCGTGCTGCTTTGCGAAATGCGCCTTCGACGATCTGCTGCAGGCCGTGGGGCTTGATTTCCTTGCGCACGAAAAACCCGGTCAATGAGATTCGCCGCCGCCAGGCGGCGCCGATAATCGCGTCGGTAACCGGCAGTGCCCCCGCCGCCATCCCGCCGATCTGCTCGAGGCGGTTCTCAATCACCAGCTCGATCATCAGTTCGCCGGCCAGATAAGCGCCCTGCGGGAGATAGAGCGTGCGTTTGCAGTCGATGTAGTAATTCGAGGAGCGGCCCGAGGCGAGCGTGACCTGGTCGCGTTCGAAATAGGACTCGCGGGCCAGGAGCTGGAGCAGTTCTGTGCGTTGCGCGGTGTCCATCGTTGAGCCGCAATCTAGACGCTGGCGGCGCGGCGGACAAGGACCGGCGATCGCCGAATATCGGTCGCGAGCGGATATGCCATCGCGGACTGCGGGCTGCTATTATGCCGGTCGTGTTTTTCGCACCGTTCCTTTTCTTCTACTTTGTGATTTTCTTCCTGGTGTTGGCGCTTCTATTCGCGCTGATCGAGATTCATATCATCAACTTCGCTTTCCAGGCGGTCGGCCTGCCGCCGGAGCTCGCGTTCGTGGCGCTGCTGGCGAGCCTCATCGGCAGCTATATCAATGTTCCGATCGTGCGGCTCAAATGCGACCGCGTTCATGACGTCGATATCATCCACAAGTTCGGCGTTGCCTATCGGATTCCGATCCATCTGATTGGCGATTCAACCACGATTGCGGTCAACGTGGGCGGCGCGATGGTGCCGATACTGATTTCGATCTATGCGCTCACGCTGAAGCCGGAGGCGCTGTTTCCGGCGCTGGCCGGTGCGGGCGTGGTCGCGATCGTGGTTCATGTATTCGCGCGGCCGGTCCGCGGAATCGGCATCGCGGTGCCGATGTTCATTCCGCCGATCGTGGCGGCGCTTGCCAGCCTGGTGCTGGTGTCCTACGAATTGCAGCCGGTAGTCGCCTACGTGAGCGGCGTCGCAGGCACCTTGATTGGAGCCGACCTGGCCAATCTGCGGGGGATAAGGAATCTCGGCGCGCCGGTCGCCTCGATCGGCGGAGCCGGCACCTTCGACGGAATTTTTCTGACCGGCATCGTGGCGGTGCTGCTCGCCTGATACCCCGCGCACGCAAGCGATTCTAGGCCGGCTTGAATTTCACCAGCGTGCACTCCGGCGTCGCGTCCTCGAAGGTGACCGTCACCGGCATCCCGATCCGCACCTGCTCGGGCGGCGCGACGATGTTGGTGGTCATGCGCGGTCCCTCTTCCAGCTCGACGATCGCCAGCACGAAGGGCAGTTCCTTGAAGGCCGGCGTCGGCGCGTAACGGGACACGGTGTAGCTGTAGATCGTGCCGCGTCCGCTGACTTTTTTCCATTCGAGACGATCGGAAAAACAGTGCGGACAGAGCGGCCGCGGATAGTAGATGAATTGGCCGCAGCCCCCGCATTGCTGCAGTGCGAGCTCGTGGCGGCGCGCCGCCTCCCAGAACGGGCGGCTGGTGGGGCTCGGCTGCGGCAGGGGTTTGCCGTATTCGCTGATAAAGGCCGGACGATCGTTGTCTCGCCGTGCTTCGCTCATGATTGACGCTCCAGAATGATGCTGCACTGCTCGCTCATCACGCCGCCGTTGCCGTTGACATAGGCCAGCTTCGCGTCCTTGACCTGGCGCGCCTCGCCGCGGCCCATGAGCTGGCGGATTCCCTCGGTGACGTGCGACATGCCGCCGGCGAAACCGGCCTGGCCGAACGAAAGCTGCCCGCCATGAGTATTGCAGGGCAGGTCGCCGGCGTAAGTCAGATCATGATCCATCACGAACGGACCGCCCTGGCCTTTCTTGCAAAAGCCGGCATCCTCGAGCGTTACCAGCACGGTGATCGTGAAGCAGTCGTAGGGCTCGACCATATCCATGTCCGCCGGTTTCAGCCCGGCCATCTTGAAAGCCGCTTCAGCAGCCGGTTTGACGCACGAGGTGGTGACCGACGGCGCATAAGTGATGACTGAGTGATCGGAACATTCGCCCGCGCCGAGCAGCCAGACCGGCGGATGCTTCGAGCGTTTGGCGATTTCGGGCGAGACCACCACGAAGGCCGAGGCGCCGCATTGCGGGCTCACGATATCGAAGATATGGAGCGGGTCCGAGAGCATCCGCGAGTTCATCACCTCTTCGATCGTGAGCGGGCGGTCGTTGAAGCGGGCCAGCGGATTACGGAGCGCGTTGGCGCGTTGATCCACCGCGATCTTCGCGAGCTGCTCGGAGGTGGTGCCGTACTCGTGCATGTGGCGCTTCGCGATCATCGCGTACCCGAGGGTCGGCGCGATGTAGCCGTACGGCCATTCGAACTCGCGCTCCAGCGAGATCCAGGGAAACGGCATGCCGGTGGTGCGGTTGAGGTCGCCGCCAACGCATAACACCGCGTTGCACATCCCGGCGTCGATCGCCGCGGCCGCCCGCCAGAACATCCCGGTGCCGATTGCGCCGCCGGTATCGACGACATCGAGCATGCGCGGTTCGATGCCGATCATCTCGCAGAACGAGGCCGGGTAGAATCCCGCCGGATCGCTAAACGGCACCGCATTAAGCACGCCGTCGATATCTTTCTTTTCCAGGCCTGCGTCCGCGATCGCTTCCGCCGACACCTTGGCCATCAGGGACAGCGCGGTCTCGTTACCCGGTTCGCGAAACGGCCTCACCTCGCCAATTCCAATCGCTGCGGCCTTGCGCTTGAGACTCATAACGTTGCCTCCGATTCTGCGTTTCTAATTCGCAACGCTTAACACAATCGTTCAGGGCGCGAAAAGGGTCGCCGCCGCCGCGCGATCGAGTCAGGAGCAGATTACGAGCACGTTATTGACCGCGCGCGCGGCAGGCCGGTAGTATTCGCGCGCGGGGTGGAGCAGTCTGGTAGCTCGCCGGGCTCATAACCCGGAGGTC
>Ga0335074_10013043_pt1 | contig 11670 bp, 7 predicted proteins | sample Lox_Sample_23_FD_206715 | JGI IMG/M metagenome (GOLD analysis project Ga0335074, IMG submission 206715) | Soil microbial communities from Loxahatchee National Wildlife Refuge, Florida, United States - Lox_Sample_2.3 | ecosystem: Environmental > Terrestrial > Soil > Wetlands | place: USA: Florida...
AGGCCGCGGTCCTGCGTGTGAAGCTTCGCTACCTCGATGCGTGGACGGCATCGCGCCGCGCGATTGCCGCCCGCTATAACGAAGGCTTTGGCGCGTCCGGCGGTATTGAACGTCCGATCGAAGAGAGCGGCTGCTACAACGTGTACCATCAATACACGATCGGCGTCGCCGAGCGTGATGCGCTGCAAGCGCATCTGCGCGATCGCGGGATCGCAACGGCAGTCTACTATCCGCTGCCTCTTCACGTACAGCCCGCCTACGCGATGCTTGGGGGCAAAGAAGGCGACATGCCGTTTGCAGAAGCCGCCGCGAAAGCGGTGCTATCGCTTCCCGTGTCTCCCGATATGCCGGCCTCGGATCAGGATCGCGTGATCGAGGCGGTACGCGAGCTGACGTCCATATTGAGCGCGGCATGAGGACGATTACGGTCGTCGGCGCGCGGCCGCAATTCGTCAAGGCTGCGGTCTTGGCGCCGGTACTCGCACGCGCGGGGATCGCCGATTCGATCGTCCATACCGGACAACACTACGACCGCAATATGTCCGACGTGTTTTTCGACGAGCTGGAGATTCCCGAACCTGCCTACACGCTCGGCGTGGGATCGGCTCCGCAAGGCGAGCAGACCGGTGAGATGATGTGCCGTATCGAGCCGGTGCTCATGCGCGAGCAGCCGGATTGCATTATCGTGTACGGCGACACGAATACCACGCTCGCGGCGGCACTGGTTGCCGCAAAGATGGGGATCCCGATCGCGCATGTCGAGGCCGGATGCCGGTCATTCGATCGTTCCATGCCCGAAGAAGTCAATCGCGTCCTCACCGATCATCTCTCGACGTTTTTGTTCGCGCCGACGGAGGTCGCGGCTGCGAACGTATACGCCGAAGGGATTCGTAACGGCATTCACGTCGTTGGCGACGTGACGATCGATCTAGCGCAGGCGACCAGCGAGCGTTTACCCGCCGCTCCGGATATCTTGAATCGATTGCAAGTGCGGCGTGGAACCTATGCTTTCGTCACCATCCATCGTGCCGGGACGGCAAACGACGTGCTTGCCTTCGAACGAATCGTGGGGGCGCTGCGTCTGCTCGGTATGCCGGTGATCTTCGCCGCGCACCCGCGCGTGCGTCCAATGCTCGATGCAATGGGTGCCGGAGTCCCTGGCGATCCGATCACGGTGACGGATCCGCTTTCCTACATCGAAACGATTGCCGCCGTCAAGAATGCCCGCGTCGTGATTACCGATTCCGGCGGCTTGCAGAAAGAAGCCGCAGTTCTGGCTGTCCCGTGTGTTACGGTTCGAACGTCGACGGAATGGGTTGAGACCGTACGCTCGGGTTGGAATGTCCTTGCCGGGACCGATCCGCAGGCAATCGTTTCGCTCGCGCACCGCGCGCGTCCCGATACGCCGCTCCCATACACGTCGGACGGACGCACCGCGGAACGCATCGTGAGCGTCTTATTGGAATCACGCGCGGCGATGCAGGAGATCGCGTGAAATTGCTGACCGAGCCGCGCACGGTGCGGTTCATCGTAGCGGCTGCGTCGGGAATTCTGCTCGCGCTGATGGCGTTCGTCGTTGCGCACGGGACTCTTCGGACGTTTGCGCTCGGGCTGGCGGTTGCGGTCGTTATTCCTCTTGCCTACATTGCCATCGAGCATCCGTTGATCTTTCCGTTCGGCGTTTACGTCGCTCTGGTGCCGTTCGAAGAAATTCTCGGGTTCGGTAAGGTCGGAACGATCAACAAGCTGCTCGGCGTCCTGTCCGTCGCCGCAATTGCACTCGCCATTTTGCGCCGCGGTGAATTCTGTAAACCCTCGCCGGCGGTCGTCGCATGGATGGTGGTGGGTTTTTGGATGGGTTTGACCGGCTTGTGGACGATCGATCAAAAAGACTTTCAGATCGGTTATCTGACGTTCATTCTCAATTTCTGCCTGTACGCGCTGATCGCGATGACGATCGCAACGCGGTCCGACATCGAATTCTTGTGCACCTCGATCGTTACCGGCGGATTACTCGCTGCGGCGTTCGCGCTGTGGCCCCTCATGCACGGGACGCCGCTCGGTCCCGATGGACGCATCACGCTTCCCGGTGCGAATCCCTTCGATCCGCCCGATCCCAATCAATTCGCCGCGGCGCTATTATTGCCGTTTGCAATCCTCTTCGCTGCGACGCTCTCGACGCGTCAGCTTTCGCTTCGAGTCATCAATTGCTCCGGTCTCTTGCTTTTGGCAATCACGATCGTGCTGAGCGGATCGCGCGCAGCGATGCTCGCGATTCTCGTGCTGGGCGGATACATGATCGTGCGAAGCCGGCACCGCGCGCAAGCGTTGATGCTCGCGGGCCTTGCAGCTCTCGCAATCGTTCCCTTCGGCGCGTGGATTCAGAGCCGTTTCTCGAACGCCGTATCGAGCGGCGGCGCGGGCCGCGCTGATATTTGGCGCGTCGCCCTCGTCGCATTTCACGACCACACTGCCTTCGGCTCGGGCTTCGCGTCGTTCCCCGTGGCCTTCGATGACGCCGTCATGCGTGCGCCGCTCATCCATTATATCGGCTGGCATCGCGGACCCCACGACTTGATCGTGTCGACCGCGGTGGAGCTTGGCGTCGTGGGACTGATTCTGGTCGGAGCGGCGCTTGTGATCGCATTTCGCGATCTGTCGATCGTCAGGGGCGCCGGCTTTTTGGGGGATCTGCGCATCGCACTCCAAGCCACCCTGCTCGGCATCTGCGTCGACGCCGTCTTCCTCGACATGATCGATCGCAAGTATTTTTGGCTTTTATTCATGATGATCGCTCTCGTGCGATCGACCCTGCTGGCGCAAACGAAAACCGAACTCGACCGAAGGAGAACTCTATGCGAAGCGCATTCCTCCCTTACGCCCGTCCCGACATCGGAGCCCGCGAGATTGAGCGCATAACGGAATCGCTCAAGAATGGCTGGCTAACGACGGGTCCGTGCGTGAAGGCATTGGAAGATGCGTTCGTGCAGGCGTCGGGCGTGCCGCACGCGATCGCACTCAACAGCTGCACCGCGGCGCTGCATCTCGGATTGCTGGCCATGGGCGTGAAACCGGGCGACGAAGTCGTGATGCCGTCGCTGACGTTCGTCGCGGGCGCGCAGTGCGCGCGTGAAATCGGCGCCGTGCCCGTATTCGCGGACGTCGACGAAGAAACGCTCACAATAACCGCGCAAACGGTTTCGAGCGTCACGACCGCACGCACGCGCTGCATCATTCCCGTGCATTACGCGGGAGCCCCGGCGCCGGTCGACGAGATCGTGGCCTTCGCGAGGCCGCGCGGTATCCGCGTTCTCGAAGATGCAGCGCATTCGGTTGGAATGTTGTCTGCGGGAAGATGGGCTGGTGCAGCATCGGATGGCGCCGCGTTCAGTTTCTATCCCACAAAGAACATCACGAGCGGTGAAGGTGGACTGCTGCTGACGCACGATGCAGAAATTGCTGCTCGCGTCCGCCGATTGTCGCTTCATGGAATGAGCCGTGATGCATGGAAGCGGTATACGGCCGGCGGCGGATGGCGCTACGACGTCGTCGAGCTCGGCTACAAGTACAATCTTCCGGATCTCGGTGCGGCGCTCGCTATCGCGCAATTCGAACGGCTAGAAGAGCTGCAGTCTGAACGCGAACGCCTGGCGCAGTTGTATCTCGATCGCTTAGAAGAAATTCCCGGCGTCCGCGCGATCACGACGTTCTTGGAAGAACCCGACCGGCATGCATGGTGCATGTTCGTCGTGCGCGTCGATCCCGAGGAAGCTGGTATCACGCGAGATGCCATGATTGATGCGTGTCGCGTCGCAAACGTCGGAACCAGCGTGCATTATATTCCCACGCATCTCTTTACAGCGTACAAAGATCTTCCGGCAAACGTTCCCGTAACGGATCGAATCTGGGAACGCATTCTTTCTTTGCCGTTGTATCCTGGGATGACGGCGAGCGACGTCGACGACGTTACACAAGCATTGAAACGAGCGACGCGAGCGCGATCGATCAAGACGAACGTCGCGTAAAGATAACTTTACCAACTTAACAATTCCGCCGCCAGGTTCTTCGAACGTAAAAATTTAAGGGGTTGCGCGAGCGTTTTGAGCACGCCGCGCGCTCCTTTTTGTAAAGATGCATTGTATTCGCGTGCTCGCTTGCGCGCTCTTCGAATGAGCGTGCCTCCGTTCGCACGCCAGGAGCTCTTTGTCGCCCGGCCTGAAGCGGTTTGCAGAGAGTAGAGGCGCGCGTCTCCTCACGCCCAGATCAAGCTAAACGCGCGCTACCTTATATAAAAGGGAGATTAAGCTTTGAGAGGGCGCAATTTAATTTGCGGCGCACTTTTTGCTGCGCTGCTGCTAGCTGGTTGCTCGCATGATACCGGAGGCGGGGTCAGTCAAATGCCTTCGCTCGCACAGCAAGCAAACGGCACGACCCGGGACACGAAGAGCGTAATATCGACGAGCGGTTCGACCTCAACGGTGAGCGGCACGATCTATGCCGGTACTGCTTCGGAGATGAACGTCAATGCCGGATCCGGCTGTGGTTACGTCAACGTTTATACGAACAGCTCGACGAGCTGGACGTACAATGGTGATACCGTCAGCTCGGGCACACCGATCACGTTTACGGGAACCGGCAACTGCGGGACCTCGTTCACGGCGAGCTCGGTTACGCTGGGCTCCAGCTCGTCCGCTAACCTAACGGGAACGATCTACGGCGTCAGCGGGTACACGATCGGCGTCAACGGCGGCTCCGGCTGCGGCAACGTCAACGTCACATATACGAGCTCGACCTCGATCACATACAACGGCGACTCGATTGCGGCCGGAACACCTATTCAAGTGTGGGGATCGGGAAACTGCGGGACGTCATTTTCAGCCACGAAGATCGTCCTGGGTTCGTCAACGAGCAGCTCGACGATCGCGCAGACGCATGTCTTGACGTCCGATTACCTGGGAGGCTACGGCGGCTCGACGACGATTGCGTGGAGCACTGCCGCGACCGTTTTGAGCTGGGCCGAGGTTTCGACGGAGTACGCGAGCGCGATCTCCGCAGCCGGCATCAAGACGATGGACTATCTCGCGCCGTTCTTCCAAGAATCGACCGATCCACTCTATACCTCCAACTCAGCGACGTTCTCGGTGAACTGCAGCGCGGCGAGAATCGGCCTCTCCTATAACGGCGGCACGCTGTGGCTCATGAACCCCACCTCGACCGCGCTGGAGGGGCTCGTCAACACCTGGGAGGCGGGTCAGGAGGCCCAAGGTCACATCGATGCGTTCTTCTACGACGACATCGATACGCTCTATGGCGTTCCGAGCATGCCGTGCAATACGACGCAGAGCTCGTGGGATTCGGAGGGCTCGTCGTTCATCCAGACCTCGACCTATCCGGTCATCTTCAACGGATATTCGAGCAACACGGATACCCAGTCGCTGATCAAGACGTCGAAGATCTCGGGCGGTATGTCGGAGAACTGCTACGCAACGACGGGAAGTCCAACGCCGCCGTTCATCACCGGCAGCACCTGGGTGACCAATGAGAACCTCGAGTTGCTCGCGGCAGCCGACAATAAACTATTCTTCTGTTACAACAACGGCGCTCAGACCGGTTCGTCTGAGATTCAGCTCCGGAACTACATCTACGCGTCGTTCTTGTTGACGTACAATCTTTCGACGTCGGTACTCTGGGATACGTTTACGACGCCGAGCGACGTCCACGTTTTCCCAGAGACAAAAATCGTCGCGACGAGTCCGCTCGTCTCGGCCCCCAGCTCCGTAACGAGCTTACAGAAGTCGGGCGGACTGTACGTGCGCGAATACTCGGCCTGCTATCTGGCGGGCAACAGTATTGGGCACTGTGCGGCGATCGTCAATTCCTCGTCGTCGACATCGTACGCGATGCCGTCGCTGAGCCAGTCATACAGTCACACGATGTCGATCAGCGGCGCGGGCAGTCTCGACGGTGGAACCGTTTCGGCTACCGGTGGTGCGCCGCCGTCGAGCGTAGCGCCTGAGACGGGACTGATCGCGATTCAATAAGTCCGGGATTATGGAGCATGCCGCTATCGCGTATGACGGGAACGGCATGCTCCCTCCGGACATCTTCGCCGCGCATGACGTCGGCGATCAGATACAGCGGCCGCGCTTTAACCTGATCGTAGATGCGGCCGACGTATTCGCCGAGCGTGCCGATCGATATCAGCTGCACGCCGCCCAAGAACAGAATTGCAAAGATCGTCGACGTGTACCCGGGATAGTTGTATCCGGTGAAAAGCTTGAGGAGAATCTCGGCACCGGCGACGACGAAAGCGAAAATCGAGACGGCGAATCCCATGTAGGACGCAAACCGCAGCGGAATCTCGCTGAAGCTGGTAATACCGTCGATCGCAAACCGGAGCATTTTCGTGAACGGATACTTGGTGTGTCCCGAGAAGCGTTCGTCCCGGTCGTACTCCACGCCGATCTGCGGATATCCAACCCAACTGACGAGTCCTCGGAGAAAGCGATGGCGTTCGCGCGTGAGCTTGAGCGCGTCGACGACGCGCCGGCTCATTAGGCGAAAGTCGCCGGTGTCGACGGGAATCGCGACGTTCGTGAGGCGCCGGACGATCCGGTAGAACATTTTCGCCGTGAACAGCTTGAACGCGCTCTCGCCTTTGCGGTTGCGGCGCGTCGCATAGACGACGTCATAGCCTTCGCGCCAACGCTCCAGGAATTCGGCGATCAACTCGGGCGGATCCTGAAGGTCGCCATCCATGAGAATGACGGCATCGCCCCGAGCTTCGTCGAGCCCCGCGGTCGCCGCGATCTGATGTCCGAAGTTGCGCGAGAGGTTGACGACCGAGATCTCGTCGTGCGCTAGAGCAAGCTGAGCGAGGCGCGCGTGAGTCGCATCGCGCGATCCGTCGTTTACGAGAATCAGCTCGTACCTCGGATGTCCGTCCAGGCCTTCCATGACCGATCGAATGCGTCGAACGAGCTCGAATACGTTCCCTTCTTCGTTGTAGAGGGGCACGACAATCGAGATCAGGGGATCTTCACGAGGTTCGAAGTGATTCACGGTTTTCTCGCTTGATGGAAAAGAAAGAGAGCACGAGCGGAATGATGCACGCGAGGTTCACGAGCGATAGCAGATGGATAGCGGTGCTCAGAACGGTCGCGGAAACGTGGCCGGATAGTTCTTGTACCCCGACGCCCAAAACAAATGTCACCGTCAGGACGCAGACACCCAGGCGTGCGTATCGTCCGTATTGCCACATGAGCGGCGTCAAGACGAGAGCGGGCAGGATGTAGCGCTCGTGCATTCGGGTCGTGAGCAGAAACATCGCCGCGAGCACGATGAATGCGGCGACGACGAGCGCGTCGGGTTTGCTCGGAGATCCCCGCCGGAAGAAGATCCAATACGCCGGCAGCGCGAGCGCAAAGAACGCGAGCCAACCCCAGACGTGTAACGATATTCCGAGAAACGGCGTTGCGTCAGGGACAGGTCTCGAAACGAGCGTCCACAGGTTGTAGGCGTTTTCCGAGGTGACTTTATAAAGCGATTGTCCCGTGATCATGATCGACGCAAGCCAGCGAAATGTCGCGAGCGGCGCCGCGCTGGGTGCAAACGGGAGCGACGTAAGGTAGGCGATGACGCCGGCGAAAAATGGACCGAGCAGGACACCGAACGACGGCCCTTCGTCTTGCAGCTGCGCCGCGACGATCAGTGGAGCAATCACGACGGGGAGCGGCTTCACGAGGACGGCCAACGCGAGCGCGATCCAGGCGAGGACGTAGCGCCGCTGCATCGTCATCGCGATCGCCAGAAGCATCAATGCCGCGGGGACCGAGTCGATTTGTCCCCAAATCGCGGAGACCGGCCACGTTGAGGGCATGAACGCGGCGATCGCGGCAGCTCCGATCGCGGCGGCGCGACCGTTCTGGCGAAGGACGATCGCGTAGGCGAGCACGACGATGCCGGTGTCGGCAATGACTCCCGGCAATTTCAGTAAAACGCGCAGAAATGCGTCGCTTCGGAAACCGTGTAAGAGGGGCAACTGATAGACCCATACGACGGCAGCCAAGATCAACGAGTAAACGGGCGGATAGTTGATCGGAACCGTCACGACGGAATCCGTGTGTCCATACAAACCGTGCGTGCCGTACGTCATCAGCCAGTGCGCCCACCGCACGAAGATAGTGAGGTCGCCTTCGGTCCCATGAACGCGAAGCAATGCGAGCCGAAAAATGAACGCGCTTGCGACGATCGCGTAGAATGCCCAGTTCGTCGCCCAGCCGGCAAGCGGGCGTGCCCTTACATCAGGGGTGCTGGAACCTCGGGCATAGATGTGCTGCATCGGAAAACGTTCGCAGAATCATCCTCGCAGAGGAAACCAGCCGGTGCGAGCGTCGAAGGTCCTAGAAGCTTGCTCCTTTAGGTCACGGCAGAAGTATGTATCCGGTGAGAGCCGGTATCGTGGCCGGGATTGCCGCTCCCGTCATCGAGACCGTCCCACCGTCCAGCACGTCGAGCTGACTGCCGACGACCATCGTGTGGCTGTAGGTTCCGTGCAGGGCCGGCTTGGCATGACTGCTCGAATCCGGATTCACGACGAAGGCGCACGCACCGATGCTCGTGCCGTCGTAATAGCAGTTCGCGTATTCGCGCACGTACGTTCCGCCCGAATCCTTGAGTGCTGAGATCCCGCTTGCCGTCGACGGATAGGAGACGAGCGGATTGTACGCCGTCAACTCTTCCTCGGGAAAGACATGAATCTGCGGGTTCGTAGAATTTGGGTGCACGCCGTCGCTGGGCGTGCCGTAATAATCGTTCTGATAGACGGTGTAGTTGGGATCCCAGGTCAGCATGAATGAAGCGAACGCGTATGTCCGGCCCGCGTACGATGTCGTGCCGCGGGAAACCGAGTCCTGATCCTGCAGCCAGAAGACCTTGTGGAGGTTCACGAGCGTGATCGCGGCGTCTTGGACGAGCGTCCACTGGTTCGCGATCTCGCCGGAGGTGTTCGTACCAACTGCCGGATTGATCGTGTCTGCGTAACAGCCTTCGCAATTGAGCGCGAAGACGTTGGCCGGTGCCGTCAGTGCGTCGAGCGCCGTTGAGAGCAATGAGGCGCTCTCACTGGTTTCGACCATCATCGGGTATAGCGTATTTAAAAGGAAGCTGGGAGGCGCATGCCCGCTTGCTAAGTTGAGAACCGTGATCGCGGAGATCATCGCCGCATATGCCGCCGACGCGGACGGCTGCGTCCAGACCGTTCCGGCGTTGCATGGTACCGCGTTGTTGTCGTTATACGCGTATCCGATGTCGTCCAGATAAACGATGCCGTACTCCGAGCTGTAGTTGTATTGCGTCGTCACGTCGTTGTCGTACAGTTGGAGCGTAGCCGTTTGATAGGGATCCGAAAGATAGCCGGTATGATTTTTAACGGTGATCGGGTTACCGGAACAATCCTTCGCTTCGGCGCTCGCGTCGGGCCCGCCGGGGGCGATATTGTTGTATTGCGCGTCACCCTGATAAATGTGCGAGTCGTCGACGTATGCGTAGACGTGACTTGAAGGGATGCCGGCGGCGATGAGACCCGGAGTTCCAAAGCTCGGATACGTGCCGGTTGAATCACCGTTGGCGGACGGCATGGCATAGTAGCTGATCCAGGCCTTGGCCGTCCCAACACCGCTCGACGGCGTGTCGTTGGCGTATCCGCCGCAGCAATAATCGCCCGTTTGTACGTGCGCAAGCACGCTGGATGGTGCAGACGACGGCGATGAAGATGGCAACGAAGATGGCAAGGAAGAAGGCGAACTCGTCGGGGTGGACGCTCCAACGCTGCCTGAACCCGTTAAAGAATTCTTTTGCGGCGCTGGCGAGCCCGACATGCCCGACGATCCACACCCGATCGTCATCATGACGCAACAGACACAGATGACGCGTACGACTCCGTTCACACGCGGATCCTCAACTGAAGATAAGCAATGACAACCGCTTATCAAGTAAGCCGCTGCCTTGCCGTCTATTGTGCCGCTGCCAGTCCTAATCCGTCAGTGACGAAGCGCACGATTAGAAATCTGAGAGAACGACCGCGTGCGTAAAACGATTGCATGCTCGTACACCTGGCAAGCGTACAATTCTTGACACGATATAGACACGTGCACCACAGTAGCTATTGCTAAGCGCGCGCATTTATGCTCGCGCTGAGCCGCCACAATCAAACAACATAACCACCACTCCTTTACTCTCAAGGAGTTCTTGCGTTGGCTCGATTTGCGTTTCTATCGAGTATACTAACGTGCTGTTGCTTGCTTGCTTTCAACGGCTGCAGCGGAGGCGCGCGCTCCACGCCCGCGCTTTCTCAGAGCACAGCATATACCGCTGCCCCTGCGTCCAATACCGGATCGTCGCGCGACGTGCAATCAACAAGCACGAGCTCCTCGCCAATTATTGGTGGCACGATTTACGGCGTCGGCACCAACCTGATCAACATTCAGGGCGGACCGGGTTGCGGATACGTCAACGTCAATTACACGAGCTCGACGCAAATCACCACGAACGGCTTGACGCTTGCTGCCGGCGTGTATGCGAGCGTCTACGGTACCGGCAGCTGCGGCACGTCGTTCAGCGCGACCGCGATTACACTCAGCAGTGCGACGCCCGTCATGAGCGGTACGATTTCCGGCGTCAACGGCAATACGCTGAGCGTGGTCAACGGCGGCGCGTCCTGCAGCTCCGCGAGCGTCACATACTCCAGCTCGACTGCAGTGACGTACAACGGCTACACGATCCAACCCGGAACGAACGCGACGGTCTACGGTTCCGGGACGTGTTCCAGCACGATAGCCGCAGCTCGCATCGCGCTTACGGGAACCTCGCCGACGCCGACGCCGTCACCGACACCGACTGCAACGCCCGCGCCAAACGTCGCCGGGACGATTTACGGTGTCTCCGGGACCACGATCAACCTCAACGGCGGCGCGGGATGCGGCTACGTGAACGTAACGTACACCACATCGACGCAGATCACGTATAACAATTACACCTTGGCGTCCGGCGTTTACGCGAGCGTCTGGGGAACGGGGAATTGCGGGACGTCGTTCAGCGCGACGAAGATCGTGCTCGGCGTTCCGGCGAGCCCGTCGCCCTCCCCGACTCCGACGCACGCACCGACTCCGACCCCAACGCCCTCACCTACTCCGACGCCGGCACCACCGTCGAACTTGGTGGCACACGTACAAACGGGTGATTATTGTTGCGGAGGATACGCCAACGACACGCCGTCGGGCGGCGTGACGGCTGCGAAAACGTGGATCAACTACTTTGCGATGCCCTCGGCCAATGGCGATTCGACCGGTACCTATCCCAGCTTCGGGACACCGGGCCTTGCGGCGGCCGGCATTACGCCGGGTCACGTTTATGCTTACGTCGACGATTCACGCATCTACCAGGGCGACGCGCAGTACAACAATATCGCCCCCGGTGGACCCGACGCGAGCGCCGAGGCAAAGGACTGTTCCGGCAACCCGATCACGGTTAGAAATCATACCGGATATCTTTCGGACCCCTACAAGCCGGCAACGGTCCAGCTCTACGACAACGACGTCAAGACGCAATATAACTACAGCTCGGAGTACGGGGTCATCTATCTCGACGATATCGGCTACGCGTATAACGATA
>Ga0335074_10013044_pt1 | contig 11669 bp, 6 predicted proteins | sample Lox_Sample_23_FD_206715 | JGI IMG/M metagenome (GOLD analysis project Ga0335074, IMG submission 206715) | Soil microbial communities from Loxahatchee National Wildlife Refuge, Florida, United States - Lox_Sample_2.3 | ecosystem: Environmental > Terrestrial > Soil > Wetlands | place: USA: Florida...
TGACCTCGCGAAACTTGCGGCAGAGCACGGGCTGCGGAACGCCGGGGCGCGGCCGACGCTGCGCGCTTACCTGAGGATGCTCTGGCAGCGTCGGCACTTCATCGTCGGCTACGCCACCGCCCGCAACATCTCGATGTACACCGAAGCCAAGCTCGGGCAGCTCTGGCAGGTGCTCACCCCGCTGCTCAACGCGGGCGTCTACTACCTGATCTTCGGCCTGCTGTTCGAGGCGGCCCGCGGGGTCGCCCACTACCCGGCGTTCCTGATCACCGGCGTGTTCGTGTTCGCGTTCTCCGAGCGGTCGATCGTCACCGGCTCCAACGTGATGCGGGCGAACCTGCAGCTGATCCGGGCGCTGTACTTCCCGCGGGCGTCGCTGCCGCTCGCCTACGTGATCGTCGAGCTGCAGCAGATGCTGGTCGGCATGGTCGTGGTCACCGTGGTGATGCTGGTCAGCGGCCAGTATCCGACCTGGTACTGGCTGCTGCTGATCCCGGCCATCGGCCTGCAGGCGATGTTCAACACCGGGGCGGCGCTGATCGTGGCCAGGCTCGGCGGCGCGATGGCGGACGTGTCCGAGCTGATCCCGTTCTTCCTCCGAATCTCGCGCTACTTCTGCGGCGTGATGTACCTGATCATCACGCTGCCGGCCGCGCTGAAGCCCTGGGAGAAGCAGGTCCTGTCGCTCAACCCGTTCGCGGTCTTCATCTCGCTGATCCGGGTCGCGTTCATGAGCTCGTACCGGGCGAACTCGGCCGGCAACCAGCCCTACAACTTCGGGCTCTGCCAGCAGTTCCTCGGCAAGGCCACGATCAACGGCGTCACCAGCGACACCGGCGGGTTCATCCTCAAGGGCACCCAGAACGTGCCCACCTGGTTCATGAACGCGAACCTGTTCAAGGGCGCCAAGCCACCGACGGTCAATATCCCCGCGTCCGGTACCAGCGCGCTCACCCGGATCTCGAACGTTCCGCTGCAGTCCTACTGCCACGCGATCGTCACCAACAACGACCTCTGGATCGCCGCCGCCGGCTGGGGCATCGTCATCTTCCTCCTCGGCATCGTCTTCTTCTGGCAGGCCGAGGCCCTCTACGGCCGAGGCTGACCCCCGCCCGGGCGGGAGCCATCATCGTGTTTCGTTTGGGGCGGCGTTTTCCGGCCGCAGGCGTCAGCGTGTTGCGTTGGGGGCACTCCACGACCCGAACTACCCACAATGACCCCTGGATCCGCCCAGCCTGTTGCGCGCGGTGACAATGGGAACGGTGTGTCGATGACCGCGCACCAGACCCGTCGTAGCCGCCGCGTCCGCGGCGTTATCTCCTGATAACAGCAAGAAGCGCGGAGCGCCTGGCCGGGGTTGGCCGGGGCGGCGCCGGTCAGGAGACGCTGACGAGCTGCGCGGGGTTGCGGGCGTGGCGGTAGTCGCCCGACCGCAGGCAGGCGAGGGTGGCCAGGGCCCAGACGGAGGCGTGGTCGGTGTGCGGCAGGGCGAGGAGCTTCTCGGCCGCCGAGCGGTTCACGACCGTGAACAGGCCCGCCGGAGCGCCGAGGTCGAGGGTGTAGTCGCGGAGCAGGGCGGCGATCGCCTCGCCGTACTGGCGACGCCAGTCGAACGGCGCCTGAGCCCCCGCCGGCGGCTTGCCCGCCAGCGGGACGTCAACCAGGGCCGGGCACAGTTCGGCCAGCACGGCCGCGGACAGCGCCCCGCTGATCCGGTCAGCCAGCGGGACGGCCCTGGCCGCGAGCACAACGCGATCGTCGAACAGCGGCTGGACCAGATGCTCCCTGATCAGGTACGCCTGCCGGGCCGCCGCCGACCACCGGCCGGCCCGGTTGACCAGGTAGAAGTCGTCGAGGGCGTGCAGCGGGCTGCGGGCCAGCGCGGCCGACCACGGGGCGAGGCTGGCGACGTAGCCGGCCGCCGGGCCCCGGCGGATCAGGCCGAGGTGCTTGCTGGTGAGCCGGCGGAGCAGCTCGGTTGACCGCGCGGCCCGGCGGGCCGGTCCCAGGGCGGCGCGCAGACCGCCCGCCGCGCCGGGCCGGCCGGCCGCGGTTTCCGCGTAGCCGCCGCGGAGCAGCTCGCCGCCGTGGCCGCCCGCGGTGACCACTGAAGAGGCGGCTGGGTCGGGCCTGCCGACGTTCTCGAAGGCCGACAGCATCCCGTCCGCGACCAGCACCGTCGCCCGGATCCGGCCGAGCACGTCGACCTGCTGGCCGGGCGCGGCCGGGGTCTTGACGAGGTGCTCGAGGCCGAGCCGCCGCGCGATCTCGGCCGCCACCACGACGTCCGGATGATCGGCGAACCCGTGCGTCCGCGCCACCACCGGAACGCCCGCGCGGACCAGCGCGGCGGCGATCAGGCGGCTGTCCTTCCCGCCGGTCAGGCTCAGCTCGACCGGCTGGCCGGCGTCGGCCAGGTGCGCGACGGCCGCGACCAGCCCCTCGGCCACCGCCCGGGCTCCGCCCGGGCTCCCGCCGTCATCGCCGCCCAGCCCGTGATCGCCGCCCTGGCCATCACCAGCACCGATGTCGGCCTCGGCCCGAAGGCGGGTCAGGGCGCCGTTGAGCAGGTGCAGGGTGGTGGACCCGGTCAGGGCGGACACCCCACGGAAGGGGGTCGCCGAGGCGAGCGGGAAGCCGGGATTGAGCAGCGCCGCCACGTGCAGCGGGTCGTGGGCGTCGAGACGGCCGACGGTCCAGGCGGCCCAGGTCGCGCGGTCGGCGACGATCACCGCGCCCGGCATCCGCGCCACGTAGACCGGATCGACGCGGGTGACCGAGGTGCGGGCCAGCACCGGTGCCCGCCCGCTGCCCGGGGTGGGCGGCTCGGCCCAGATCGTGCCCGCGTGCGAGGTCGCCTTGGCGTCCTCGACCCCGCCCGAACCCCCGCCCGAAGGTCCGCCCGAAGGTCCGCCCGAACCACCGCCCCAGTGCAGCAGGGCGGCCCGCCCGTCGGGGGAGCGCCAGGCGACCACGGCCGGGCCCGGGATCGGCATCACCGCCGGAGCGGCGACCCGGGCCCGGTCGGCCAGTTCCGCGCACAGCCGCGGCGAGGCCGCGCTCACCGCGAGGGTGAAGAACATGCCGGTCAGCGTGGCCGACGGAGGTTCATCGGCGGGCGTCCTCGAGCTGGTAGGCCGGGCCCTGGCCGTCGGCCGGCTCGCCTCGGATCAGCCGGTGCCAGGCACGGCAGACCGCGCCGAGCTCGAACGCCTGCGCCTGCTCGTGGGCGGTCCGGCCAGCCGCCCGCCAGGCCTCGTCTGAGTCGAGGGCGGCGACGTGCGCGGCCAGGTCGGCCGGGGTCTCCCCGATCCAGCGGCGGTCGTAGATGGTGTCCGCGCCCGGCCAGTGCCTGATCACCGGCACCGCCCGGGACGCCATGCCCTCGGCCGGGCCGACGTGGAACGACTCGTCGTCGCTGGTGGACAGGACGTAGCCGACCCGGCGCAGCCACGCGGCGACGTCGGGACCGGCGTCGTCGAAGACCACGGCGTCGCGCAGCAGCGGCGAGCGCTGCACCCGGCGCAGCGCGACCGAGTAGTGCTCGCGCTCGGCCGGGATCTGCCAGACCCACCAGTGCTCCCAGGGCATGCCCGACTTGACGTAGAGCAGGTACCTGTCGTCGTCGCGGCGCAGCTCCTCGAGCACGTCGAGGGCCAGGTCGAGCCGCTTGCGGGACGGCACGATGCCGATCATGCCCAGATGGAACCGCGCCCCGTCGAGCTTCGGCCGGTCGAGCTGGGAGACGTCGAGCGGGTTGGACACCGTGATCACCTTGGCGGCCGGCCAGCCGGTGTGCTCGCGGGTCAGCCGCGCGTAGTGATCGGAAACGCAGATCACCTGGTCGACGTTGCCGATCTTGACCTGGCCCGGGTAATGCGAGTAGAGCTCGAACCGGTGCAGGTGGACCAGGAGCCGTGCGTCGCGGCGCTTGTGGCGGCTGTACCAGACGGCGTTCGGCCCGCACCACTCGCAGATGACGACGTCGGCCCAGTCGGCCAGCTCCTTCGACACCCCCTCGTCGTGCTCGCCAAGCGCCGCCCACTGGTCGACCCGGACCTCGAGGTCCGGCTGGAGCCTGAAGTACCTGATCAGCGGGGTGAAGAACTTCAGGTCGTGCCCGGCGATGACCACCCGCAGCGGCCCGCCGCTGCCGTCGCCGCGGTCGACCGAGGCCGCCGTCGGCTCATCCGACGCGACCGCCTGCGCCAGGTAGACCCGCAGCCGGCCCGCCGCCCGGTCGAGCGCGAACGCCTCCGCCGCCGCCTGCGTCCGCGCCGCCGCCAGCCGGAACACGGCCGGCGAGCCGGCCGCCAGGGCGGCCACGTCGGCGACGTCGTCGAGCGACGCCGCGAACAGCGGGTAGTCCGCGCCAAGGAGCGCCTCGTGCATCGGCGTCCGGTTCAAGATCACCGGCAGCCCGAGCTGGCCGAACTCAAGCACCTTGGTCGACAGCTCGAGCGAGGCGTCGAGCTCGGGATGGCGCCAGGACAGCCCGATGTCGCCCTCGGCGGCGATGCGCATCGCCTCCGCCCGCGGCTGCCCGCCGTGCCAGATCACCCCGTCCGACGTCGGCGTCCCGACCTCGCCGAGGGCGGCCCGCATCCGGCGCTTGTAGCCGGCGTCGCGCGGGTCGTCGTGCACCTTGTCGCCGACCATGTGCACCTCGGCGGTGACGCCGCGGGCGGCCAGCAGGGCCGGCAGCCGGGTCATCTCCAGGGTGTTCCACCGGGGCGCGAACTTCCCGGTGTAGACGAGCTTCAGCGGCGTGCCAGCGGAGGCCACGGTCCGTTCGGGATCGCGGTGGATGTCAAGCGCGGGCAGCACCGGCGGGAACAACACCGACTTCCCGCACGCCGCCGCCACCGATCCCTCGAGGAAGCAGCGCAGCTCCTCGGTCTGGCAGAGCAGGAACCGGGAGGCCTTGGCGATGACCGTGAGATCCTCGGCCGCCTTCGGCGTCACCGCCGGGATCGCCTGCGGCACGTCGGTCAGGTAGGACCAGAGCCGGCCGTCGAACGCGCCGTCCCGCGCGGCCGCCGAGACCAGCGCCCGGCCGCGGAGCACCACCAGATCGTGCCGGCGGGCGGCGTCGACACTGGCCAGCACGGTGATCGCCTGCGGGACGGTGAGGCTGGACTCGGTCAGCCCGGGCAGCAGGTTCTCCGCGTGCGGGGAACGGATGGTGACGTCCGCCACGTCGCGCAGCGGTGCGATCAGCCGGTCGGTGCGGACCGGCGCCTTGAGCACCAGCGTGACCGCGCACCCGGCCGCCACCAGAGCCTGGGTGACGGACTGGAGCCAGATGGCCGAGCCGTCGAGCAGGTTCAGGTCGACGTCACCGTAGACCAGCGCGCGTGGTCTGGATCCGGCCAATGGGTGTCGCTCCGTTCCTGGGAATTTGAAGATTAAGCGATGATCGTGAACAGCCGCAGCCCGTGGCTGCCCCAGTCGCCCGCCGCCGGCCCGCCCGGGGCCAGCAGCGCCGAACCGACCAGCGCGGGCTGCTCCAGCCAGTGGGTGAACTCGTACTCGCCGCCGCCGAACCCGACCGCGTCCGCCTGCGCGCACTCGCGCGCGCAGGCCAGGTCGAGCAGGTAGGTCACGGGCCGGGCGGCGTCCTCGGCCGTCCACGGCGCCAGCCACGGCGCCTCGGCCAGCCGGGCCAGCGGTCGCGCCCAGTCAAGGCCCCGGCCGCGACCGTCGGCCCCGCCGCCGGCGGTGCCGTCGGCAGCGCCACCGGGCGCCGCCTCGGGGGTGACGACGACCCGGATGTCGTGGTCGGTGAGCTTGCCCAGCGCCTCCCGCACCGCAGAGGCCGCGCTTGCGGCCGGCACGGCGGCGACCACCTCGGTCGGCCGCAGCCGCTGGTCGAGCAGCGCCGACGCCAGCCGGCCGGCCGCGTCGGAGTCGGCGACCCGGGCGAGCACGGCGATCTGCCTTCCCCGCACGAGGTCGGCCGGGAGTTCGGCGGTGCGGACGATGTCGGCCAGCCGCGCGGGCGTCGCGTGGTTGACGAAGATGTCCCGCAGCCAGCCCCGGACGTCGGTGATGCCCGCCGGGCGGCCGCCGCGGACCGCCTCGAGCTGGCCTCGGACGGTGCCGGCGTCGGTCCCCGAGCCGAGCGGCCCGATCACCCGGGCGCCGCTGGCGGCCTGCTCCCTGGCCTGGTCGGCCGAGGCGGTGACGAACACCGCGTGCTCGCGGTAGAGCGCCGGCAGCGACCGCCACGACCGGGCGGTGTCGCCCGCCAGCTGCACCGCCGGGTTGGGGCCTTCGGTCAGCGCGTCGAGCAGGGCCCGCACTGCGGGCGCCTCCCGGGGGTCGCGCGCCCCGGCGTAGACCGGCGTGGTCGGCCGCGCGACGGTGACCCCGATCGGGTTGAAGCGGGCCAGTTGCACGCCGAGACCGCCCTCGACGACCGCGTCGCACGACGCCGCGAGCCAGCCGATGCCCGGCATCAGCGCCTGCGGCACGTTGCGGACCAGGATGACGGGTTTGCCCAGGGACCGGGCGAGCACGATCAGCCGGGCCAGCCTTCGTCCCCGGTCGGCCGCGGCCGGGTCGGTCGCGTACGCCCACGGGGCGCCCGGCAGCAGCGCCGCCGCCTCGATCAGCACCAGGTCGGCGCCGGTGCCCTCGAGCAGCACGTCGGCGTCGTGCGGGAGCAGCGGGTGCACGACCGCATCGGGGGCCAGGGTGGCGCAGCCGAGCGCGCTGATCGCGCCGGTGATCACCAGGCCCGCCCCGGCGCCGGCCGATCCGGCCGACAAGCCGCCGGCCAGCGCCAGGGCCGGGTCGGCGAGCGCCAGCACGCCGGGCGCGGTCAGCGCGGACAGGAACCGGCCGCCGGTCCCCGACAGGTCGGCCAGCTGGGCGGCCGCCAGCGCGGTGGCCGCGTTGGCGGCGCCGCTCTTAGGCGCGGCCCGGTCCTTCCAGAGCCGGAACAGGTCCCGGGGCAGCAGCGCGCCGCGCGGCCACGGCTTCTTGGCCGCGTTCGCGATCGTGCGACCGAACTTCATCGTGGACGACTGCTCGAGCGCGGCCAGCCGCGTCTCGGTCATGGCCAGCATCATCCGGGTCTCGCGGAGCTGGCGGGCCAGCCGCTCGCGCTCGGCCGCCACCCCGGCGTCCTCGGACAGCGCGCTGCCGTCCGGGCTGGCGGGGCCGGCCGGGATCATGTCGGTCATCGGCCCGCCTCGAGCCAGCCGGTGATGATCCGCGCGATCCGGGGCCCGGCCTGGCCGTCCCAGAGCGGCGGGAGCTCGCCCGGGTAGGGGCCGTCGTCGCAGGCCTTCAGCACCGCGGCCGCCAGCTCCTCGCGGGTGACGAGGCGGTTGGAGCCGCTGGTGATGGTGATCGGCCGCTCGGTGTTGGGCCGGAGGGTAAGACAGGGCACGCGCAGCAGCGTAGTCTCCTCCTGCACGCCGCCCGAATCGGTGACGATCGCTGCCGCCCCGCGCACCAGCGACATGAACTCGACGTAGCCGAGCGGGTCCACTGCGTGAATGCGCTCGCTGTCGAGCAGCCCCGCCGCGGTGAGCGTGGCCCGGCCGCGGGGGTGCAGCGGGATGATCACGTCGAGCTTGGTCGCCACCTCGTGCAGCGCCTGCACCAGCTCGGCTGCCCGCTCCGGGTTGTCGACGTTGGCCGGCCGGTGCAGGGTGGCCACGACATACGGCCGGTCGCCGAGGTCGTACACCGCCCGCGCGGCCGCCGAGTCGAACTTGTCGAGGTTGGCGATGAGCGTGTCGATCATCGGGTTGCCGACGAAGTGCATGGCCGAGTCCGGCCTGCCCTCCCGCGCCAGGTGGCCGATGGCCTCGGGCGAGGTGACGAACAGGAGGTCGCATAGCTGGTCGGTCAGCCGCCGGTTGATCTCCTCCGGCATCGTGTTGTCGAAGCTGCGCAGCCCGGCCTCGACGTGCGCGAGCGGTACGCCGAGCTTGGCCCCGGCCAGGGCGGCGCCGACGGTGGAGTTCACGTCACCGTAGACCACCACCAGCGAGGGCGGATTGTCGAGGAACTCCCGTTCCATCCCGACCAGCACGTCCGCCGTCTGGGTGGCCTGGGTGCCAGAACCGACCCCGAGGTTGACGTCGGGCTCGGGCAGGCCGAGCTGGACGAAGAAGACGTCGGACATCCGCTCGTCGTAGTGCTGCCCGGTGTGCACCACCCGCTGCTGCTGCCCGAGCGCCCGCAGGGCCCGGATAACCGGGGCCGCCTTGACGAAGTTCGGCCTGGCCCCTAGTACATGCGTGATCCCGCTGCCCATTGCCTTCCCTCGTGCGTGTCCGTGCGGGGGTTCTGCGGTTGAGACTACGGTCCGCCGTGGTCTACCGCTAATTGCCGCTACCATCTGCCCTCGTGACCGTAAAGCCGACGCCGCGCGCCGTCGTACTCGCCGCATCCGTCATGGTGCGGCACGTGACCGACGACCCGGTGCGGGCGGTGACGCTCGCCTGGCGGGCGCTGCCCGCCCCGCTGCGCCGCTGGCTTGCCCTCGCCGGACCGTACGGCCGCGCCGCCGCGCTGTGGGGCGCGGGAGACCGACGCGGCGCGCTCACCGCGCTGGAAGCGCGCCCGGCCCGGCTGGCCGCCTTCAGCCTCGCCGTCGACCAGCCTACTGTCGCGCGGTCGGCGCTCGCCCGACTCTCGCACGACAATCCGGCCCGTCCCCGGCTGGCGGCCCGCCTGGCCTACCGGGAGGGCCGCCTCGCCGACGCCGTGACCGCCCTCGACGGCGCGTCCGGCTGGCGCGCCGCCCGGCTCCGCCGCACGCTCAAGGCCGAGATCGACATGCTGGAGCCCGGCCGGCTCAGCCTGCCCCCCGGACAGGCGCGTGGAACCGCGCCGGCCACGGCAACCAGGGGCCGCGTGCTGCACATCGTGACCGACGCGCTGCCGTCGACCAGCGCCGGCTACACCGTCCGGACCCAGGAGATCGCGCTCGCCCAGCGGGCGGCCGGGCTCGACCCGCACGTGGTGACCCGGATCGGCTTCCCGGTCACGGCCGGCGCCATCGACGGCAGGAAAACCGTCTCCGTCGACGGTGTGCCCTATCACCGGCTGCTCCCGTGGGTCATGCCCGGCCGGATGGACCACCTCTACGAGACCCACCTGCGGTACGCGGCCACGCTCACCACGGGGCTGAGGCCGGCCGTGCTGCACGCCGCCTCCAACTACGCCAACGCGGTCATCGCGCTCGCCCTCCGCGACGCGACCCGGCTCCCGGTCGTCTACGAGGTGCGGGGGTTCTGGGAGGACACCTGGCTGTCGCGGCACGCCGGGACCAGGGACCTCAAGCTCAGCGACCGCTACCGGCTGACCCGGGCGCTCGAGACGCACTGCATGAGGTCGGCCGACCTGGTGGTGACGCTGGGCGAGGCGATGCGGGACGAGATCCTCGAGCGCGGCGTGGACCCGGACAAGGTGATCATCGTCCCCAACGGCGTCAGCGAGGAATTCCTCCGGCCGCTCCCCGACGACCAGGGAAAGCTCAGGCGGAGCCTCGGCATCAAGCCCGGTGAGCACGTCGTCGGCCTGGTCTCCAGCCTGGTCGCGCACGAGGGCATCGGCACGCTGCTCGAGGCGGTGAAGATCCTGGGCGACCGCGGCGTCCGCACCCGGGCGCTGATCGTCGGCGACGGCCCCGAACGCCCGGCCCTGCAGCGCCAGGCGGCCGCCCTCGGGATCGACGCGATCTTCCCCGGCCGGGTGCCGATGAGCCGGGTCAGGGCGTACCACGCGGTGCTCGACGCCTTCGTCGTGCCGCGCACGCCGGACCGGGTGTGCCAGCTCGTCACCCCGCTCAAGCCGGTCGAGGCGATGGCGAGCGGCCTGCCGGTCGTGGTCAGCGGGGTCCGGGCGCTCAGCGAGATCGTCAACGACAAGGTGACCGGCCTGGTGTCGGCCCCGCTCGACCCGGCCGCGCTCGCGGACGCACTGTCGGGACTGCTCGACAACCCCGGCCTCCGGGCCGAACTGGGCGCGAACGCCCGGGAGTGGGTCGCGCGCGACCGAACCTGGGCGCACAACGCGGCGCGGTACCGTGAGGCGTACGAACGGCTCGGCGCGCTCTGAGCGCTTGCTTCGCGTTAGGACGGCCGTCGAGGCGTCTGGCCGCGGCTAAGCTGCGGCGACGCTACGATTAAAGGTCGTTGTTTCTAGGAGGTCGGTTTCGTGAACGTCGTGATCATCGGGCTCGGCTACGTGGGCCTCCCGCTGGCCCAGGAGGCCGTCCGGGTCGGCCTGAACGTCACCGGATTCGACGTGAAGCAGTCGACGGTGGACGGCCTCAACGCGGGCCGCAGCCACATCGACGACCTGACCGACGGCGATATCGAGACGATGGTCGAGGGCGGCTTCCGCGCGACCGCCGACCTGGCCGAGCTGGCGGGCGACAACGCCCCCGACGTCACCGTGATCTGCGTCCCCACCCCGCTGTCGGAGTCCGACGGCCCGGACCTCACCGCGGTCAAGGCCGCGACCGACTCGGCCGCGGCGATACTCAAGCCGGGCGCGCTGATCGTCCTCGAGTCGACCACCTACCCGGGCACCACCGACGAGATCGTCCGCCCGATGCTGGAGAAGGCGACCGGGCTGACCGCCGGGATCGACTTCCACCTGGCGTTCTCCCCGGAGCGGATCGACCCCGGCAACGAGGTCTACGGCATCCGCAACACCCCCAAGGTCGTCGGCGGCCTCACCCCGGCCTGCACCGACGCGGCGGCCGACTTCTACGGCACCGTCTGCGACACCGTCGTCAAGGCGAACACCGCCCGTGAGGCCGAGATGGCCAAGCTCCTGGAGAACACGTACAGGCACGTCAACATCGCGCTGGTCAACGAGATGGCGATCTTCTGCCACGAGCTCGGCGTTGACCTGTGGAACACGATCGACTGCGCCGCCACCAAGCCGTTCGGCTTCCAGGCGTTCTACCCCGGACCCGGCGTCGGCGGCCACTGCATCCCGATCGACCCGAACTACCTCTCCTACAAGGTGCGGGCCGAGCTCAAGCACCCGTTCCGGTTCGTCGAGCTGGCCCAGGAGATCAACTCGCGGATGCCCGGCTACGTCGTCGACCGCGCGGCCGAGCTCCTCAACACCGACGCCAAGCCGCTCAACGGGGCGAAGGTCCTGCTGCTGGGCGTCACCTACAAAAAGGACATCGCCGACCAGCGGGAGAGCCCGGCCCGCCCGATCGCCCGCAAGCTGCTGCAGCGCGGCGCGGTGCTCACCTACCACGATCCGCACGTGGACAGCTGGCAGGTCGACGGCCGCGACATCCCGCGCGCCGCCTCGCCGGCCGCCCCGGCCGACCTGACGATCCTGCTCCAGGCGCACAGCGCGTATGACCTGCCGGACATCGCCGCGAAGGCGCACCTGCTGTTCGACACCCGTGGCAAGATCTCCGGAGAATCGGTTTACCCGCTGTAACAAGGAGGCCCGTGGTGCGCGTCGTCGTCTGCACGGTCGTGCATCACCCGGCCGACGCCCGGATCTTCTACCGCGAGATCCGGGCCCTGCTCGACGCCGGCCATGACGTCACCTACATCGCCCCGCACGGCGAGCCAGGGCAGCGGCCCATCCAAGATCAAGGTCAAGATCTAGATTTTCCCGAACGGACCGTTGGTTCCCTGACCACGGTCACGATCCCGCGCGCAGTC
>Ga0335074_10013045_pt1 | contig 11668 bp, 10 predicted proteins | sample Lox_Sample_23_FD_206715 | JGI IMG/M metagenome (GOLD analysis project Ga0335074, IMG submission 206715) | Soil microbial communities from Loxahatchee National Wildlife Refuge, Florida, United States - Lox_Sample_2.3 | ecosystem: Environmental > Terrestrial > Soil > Wetlands | place: USA...
TTTCGAGGTTGTAGCGCAGCAGCGTGACGAGCGGTGCTTCGTCCTCGACGATCAGCACCGTCGGCTTCATTGCGCTCTCCATCATGGGGAGACTGCCCGGTCGCGCGACACGACTTCCAGGCTCGAGGTGTCGCCTTTGGGCCGCGCCTCGGTGAGCGGCGTGCCATGCACCAGGTAGTAGAGGTTTTCCGCGATGTTTGTGGCGTGGTCGCCAATGCGCTCGATGTTCTTCGCCATAAACAACAGGTGCGTGCAGGCGCCGATATTGCGCGGGTCTTCCATCATGTAGGTGAGAAACTCGCGGAACAGGCTCGAATACATTTCGTCGAGCTCTTCGTCGCGCCGCCATACCGACAGCGCCTTGTCGGCATCGCGCTCGACATAGGCGTCGATGACGTCGCGCACCAGTGCCAGCGCCAGCCCGCCCATGCGCGGCAGCGCGTGGACCGGTTGGATCGGTGGCGTCTGCGCAAGCGCAATCGAGCGTTTGGCGACATTGGCGGCGTAATCGCAGATGCGTTCGAGGTCACTGCCGATTTTCAGCGCCGCAAAAATCTGCCGCAGATCGCGCGCCATCGGCTGACGCAGCGCCAGCAGCCGGATTGCGAGATTGTCCAGCTCGCGTTCCAGTTCGTCGACCTTGCCGTCGCTCTCGACGACACGCGCAGCGAGCTCGCTATCGCGTTTGGCGACGGCGTCGATCGCCGAGGAGAGCTGGTTCTCGGCGAGACCGCCCATCTCAACGATCATGTTGTTGAGCCGGCCCAGCTCCTCGTCGTAGCTCTTGATGATATGTTCGGCAGCCATTTCAGCCATCCTTCGACCAAAACCTCCTTAGCCAAAGCGGCCGGTGATGTAGTCCTCCGTGCGCTTCTCCCGCGGGTGCGTGAAGATCTTTTCGGTCTCGTCGAACTCGATGAGTTCGCCCAGGTACATAAAAGCGGTGAAATCGGAGCTGCGCGCCGCCTGCTGCATGTTGTGCGTGACGATTGCGATGCAATAGTCCGATTTCAACTCGGCGATCAGCTCCTCAATCCGCTGAGTGGAAATCGGGTCGAGCGCAGAGGCGGGCTCGTCGAGCAGCAGGATTTCGGGCCGCACCGCAATTGCCCGGGCAATGCAGAGGCGCTGCTGCTGGCCGCCCGAGAGGCCGAGGCCGCTTTGCCGCAGCTTGTCCTTGACCTCGTCCCACAGTGCGGCGCGGCGCAGCGCCTGCTCGACCCGATCGTCAAGCTCCGATTTCGGCAGGCGCTCGTACAGCTTGATGCCAAAGGTGATGTTGTCGTGGATCGACATCGGGAACGGCGTGGGCTTCTGGAAAACCATGCCAATCTTCGAGCGCACGACGTTGAGGTCGAGTCCGGGCGCAAGGATATTCTGTCCGTCGACGAGGATCTCGCCGGTCGCTGTCTGGCCAGGATAAAGCTCGAAAATCCGGTTGAGAATTCGCAGCAAGGTCGACTTGCCGCAGCCCGATGGACCGATAAACGCAGTAACCCGCCGGTCATGCAGCGGCAGGCTGATGTCCCTGAGCGCGTGGAACTTGCCGTAATAAAAGTTGACGTTGCGAATATGACATTTGACCGGCAACGCATTTGCGGCGGCACTCACACCATTCTGCATCAGCCGTTCCGTGCGCGGCGGGGACGTTGTGGCGAGGGACACGCTCATTTCTGCAGACCACTCCACGAGGCAAACAGGCGAGCGCTGATATTGAGACAAAGGATCGCCGCAGTAATCAGCAGCGCACCCCCCCAAGCCAGCACCTGCCAGTCGGCGTAAGGGCTCATTGCGAACTGGAAGATGACAACCGGCAGATTGGCCATCGGGCGGTTGAGGTCGGCGCTCCAGAACTGATTATTGAGCGCGGTAAAGAGCAGTGGCGCAGTCTCGCCCGAGATGCGGGCGATCGCCAGCAGCACCCCCGTCAGCATGCCCTGGATCGCCGAACGGTAGGTCACCATCACGACGATCTTCCATTTCGGCGCACCGAGTGCCGCAGCCGCCTCGCGCAGCGCGCTCGGCACCAGGTTGAGCATGTCCTCGGTGGTGCGCACGATCACCGGGATCATAATGATGGCCAGCGCCACCGCCCCGGCCCAGGCCGAGAAATGACCCATCGGCACCACCAGGATCGCGTAGACAAAAAGGCCGATGATGATCGACGGCGCCGACAGCAGAATATCATTAATGAAGCGCACGAATTCGCCGAGCCGACTGCCATGGGCATATTCGGCGAGAAACGTGCCGGCGAGGATGCCAGTCGGGGTGCCGACCAAGGTCGCGATCGCGGTCATCGCCAAGCTGCCAAAGATCGCGTTGATGAGGCCACCGGCGCTGCCCGGCGGCGGCGTCGCCTGGGTGAAAAGGGTAGGGCCGAGCGCGCCGATACCGTTGACGAGCAGCGTACCCAGAACAAAGATCAGAAACAGAATGCCGAACGCCGTCGCGGCGAGCGACAGACCGACGATCAGATAATTGTTGGCCCGACGACGGGTGTAAATCTGCATCACGCGCTGGCCCCTGCGCCCTTTTGCAGCCGGATCAGCATCAACTTCGCCGCCGCCAGCACGATGAAGGTGATGACAAACAGAATGAAGCCGAGCGCAATCAGCGACGACTGATAGATATCTCCCACAGCCTCGGTGAATTCGTTGGCGAGCGCCGCGGAAATTGTCGTTCCGGGCTGCAGGATCGAGGCCTGAACGTGGTGCGAATTGCCGATGACAAACGTCACCGCCATCGTCTCGCCAAGCGCGCGGCCGAGGCCCAACAGGATGCCGCCGATGACGCCTACGCGGGCATAGGGCAGCACGACGTGCCAGACCACCTCGGCAGTCGTCGCACCGAGACCATAAGCGCTCTCCTTGAGCAATGCCGGCACGGTCTCGAACACGTCGCGCATCACCGAGGCGATGAACGGCAAGACCATGATCGACAGAATGAACCCCGCCGTCAGCACCCCGATCCCAAGCGGCGGCCCGCTAAAGAGCAGGCCAATCACTGGGATGTTGCCGAGCGTGTCGATTAGCAGAGGTTCGACATGCTCCTGGATGAACGGGGCCAGCACGAACAACCCCCAGATGCCGTAGATGATGCTGGGTATCGCCGCCAACAGCTCGATCATCGTGCCCAGCGGCCGCTTCAGCCAGGTTGGACACAGCTCAGTGATAAAGAGCGCGACGCCGAATGCGACCGGGATGCCGATCAGCATCGCAATCAACGAGGTGACGAGCGTGCCGTAAATCGGCGCCAGCGCGCCGAAATTATCGGTGACCGGGTTCCACGACTCACCGACGACAAAGCCGAGGCCGAATTTCCGGAACGCCGGCCACGCACCGTAGAACAGCGAGACGATTACACCGCCAAGGATCATCAGGACGACAAGCGCAAAAAAGATCGTCAGTCCGTGAAAGACCATATCGCCCGCGCCGCCCGCGGGGCGGCGCCGCGTTTCCCGTTGCGCGATCGCGACCATGTTCGCCTCGGCGGTCACGCTTTAAATCTCCGTCTTAATCTTAAAGGGGAATGGGGGGCGAGGGAGGCGTGACGTCGCCTCCCCCCAAAGTGCGCAGCGATCAGGAGCCCTTGCCGGCCCAGACGGGCTTGCCATCGGGCCCGACAATCGTCTTCCAGCTGCCTTCGACCAGGCTGACCACATTGGCCGGCATCGGCACATAGTCGAGCTGCTCGGCCATCTGACCCCCGTTGTGGTAGGCCCAGTCAAAAAAGTTCAGCACCTCGCGTGCCGTCTCCGGCTTCTCCTGATTGTGGTGCATCAGAATGAAGGTCGCGCCGGTGATCGGCCAACTGTCCTTGCCCGGCTGACCGGTCAGCAGCAGGTAAAAGCCAGGCGCCTTCGCCCAGTCGGCATTCGCTGCGGCGGCCTGAAAGGCCTTGGAATCGGGCGCGACGAAATCGCCGTCCTTATTCTTCAAAAGCGCATAGGTCATCTTGTTCTGCAGCGCATAAGCGTATTCGACATAGCCGATTGCACCGTCGGTGCGACCGGCCAGAGCAGCGACGCCCTCGTTGCCCTTGCCGCCGAGCCCACCCGGGAATTCGACCGAGGTGTTCTCGCCGATCTTTGCCTTGAATTCGGGGTCAATGCTGGACAGGTAGTGGGTGAAGATGAAGTTGGTGCCCGACCCGTCGGAGCGATGCACGGTCGCGATCGCCTTGTCGGGCAGCGTGACGCCCGGATTGAGCGCAGCGATCGCCGGGTCGTTCCATTTGGTGATCGTACCGAGATACATCCCGGCCAGCACCTTGCCGTCGAGCTTCATCTCGCCCGGCTTGATGCCCGCAAGGTTGATCACCGGCACCACGCCGCCCATCACCATCGGAAACTGCTGCAGCCCGGCTTTCTCGAGCACGTCGGGTTCCAGCGGCATATCGGAGGCGCCGAAATCAACGGTCTTCGCCTCGATCTGCTTTATGCCGCCCCCCGAACCGATCGATTGATAGTTCAGCGCCATCCCGGTCTTTTCCTTATAGGCCTCCGCCCATTTGGCGTAGATCGGATAGGGGAACGTGGCGCCAGCGCCGGAGATCTCTGCAGCGGAAGCCGGTCGGGGGACGAAGAACGCCGCGCAAAGCGCGGCGGCGATGGTGGCGGATAGCACGGTGCGGCGTGCGGGCACGGCTCTCTCCCTGAAAATTGCGAGATTGGCCGGGGAAGGGACCGGGGGCTTTCTACGCGGACACCACGACGCTCCTATGTCACTTTTGTGAAGGTTCAGTGACGGTCTCCGACCGTGCAGAGCCCACCGTTTGCAGCAAGACCGTGAACGTCGAACCGACGCCGAGCGTGCTGGCGATCTCCAACCGGCCGCGATGGCGATTGAGGATGTGCTTAACAATCGCAAGGCCAAGCCCAGTGCCACCCAGCGCGCGGGACCTCGCATTGTCGACCCGGTAGAACCGCTCGGTGAGACGCGGCAGATGCTCGCCGGCGATGCCCTCGCCCTGATCGGTGACCGAGACCCGCACCACCGCGCCGCCATTTCCGTTGCCGGCGAGACAATCTGCCGCGACCCTGACCGTACTGTTCGGGCGGCCGTATTTGATCGCATTGTCGATCAGATTCTGAAACACCTGCGCCAACTCATCCTCGTCACCGACGACGCGCGGGATCGTGCCCGCCACTTGGACGTCGAGATGCATGCCACGCTCGGACGCGCGCAACTCGAGCACCTCTGCAACCTGTTCGACGAGCGGCCCGAGCGCCACATGGCCCGTCGGTGCGACATGTTCGTTGAGTTCGATCCGCGACAATGACAACAGGTCGTCGACGAGACGCGCCATGCGCCCTGCCTCACCTCGCATAATCCCAAGAAACCGGTCCCGGGCCGCAGCGTCGTCGCGCGCCGCACCGAGCAACGTCTCGATAAACCCGACAAGACTTGCAAGCGGCGTCTTGAGCTCGTGTCCGGCATTAGCGACAAAATCGGCGCGCATCTGCTCGGCCGCCTTGAGCGCGGTGATGTCATGCAGCGTCAGGATCGCCGCCGTGCTGCCGTAGGAGGTCGGCGCAACCCGGGCGATGCGTGCGCGCATGACGCGCTCGACAGGGGCCGACAGCGCAAAATCGACAACGCGCCCGGGCTCACCGCCGAGCACCGCGTCCGCCGCGGCCAGCACGACGGGGTTCCGCAGCGACGCCGCAAGATCGCTGCCCTCGGATACGACACCGACAAATTCGGCAGCTGCCGGGTTGGTACGGACGATTCGGCGCTGGCCGTTGATGAGGATTAGCGGATCCGGCGTCGCCGCGAACACCGCCTCGGCCGCAGCCAGCCCCATCTCCGCGCGCAAGGTTCGCTCCCTCCAGCCGCGCGATTGGCGCAGCGCCGCCTGCCAAAGCGCGTCCGCGGTGCGTCCGACATTCCCGAGCCGCCGAGCCGCCAGCGCCTCGACAGCGGAGTCGGCGTTCGGCCCGATCGTCTCGATCGCGTCTTGCACCGCCATGAGCGAACATGCGAACGGTGCCAGCACAATAGCCAGCAATAGCGGAACGAGCACCGCGCCAACGAGGGCCGCGGTCAGGTCGATGCGCCCGGCGAAGCAAAGACCGAGCAGCACCGCGACGCTTGGCAGGGCCCAACCCAACGCAAGCATGGGCACGCGGCGCAATGCACGCCAGTTCATTCCTCGAACCTGCCGCCCCCCGGCAATCGGAGTAGCGGCGGAGAGCGGCAATTCTGCGTCAGCGGATTGCATCGTGCGCCGCGAGCGCGGCGAGGTTGACGAGATCCGACACCGTGGCGCCGATGTTGACGATCTGCACCGGCGAGGCGAGGCCCATGAGCAGCGGGCCGATCGCGGTTCCGCCGCCGAGATGGGCGAGCAGCTTCGCGCCGATATTGGCGCTGTGCAGGTCGGGCATGATCAGGATATTGGCCGGTCCCGACAGACGGCAGAACGGATAGAGCCGCCGCATCAGCCCGCCGTCGAGCGCAACATCGGCACTCATTTCGCCGTCGTACTCGAAATCGACCCGCCGCGCGTCGAGCAACGCCACCGCCTCGCGCGCGCGCCCGCCGCCATCCGCCATCGGGTTGCCAAAATTGGAATATGACAGCAGCGCCACCCGCGGTTCGAGGCCGAGTTCACGAGCCTTCGCCGCCGCCTCGACGGCGATCTCGGCAAGTTGCGCGGGGCTCGGGTTCTCGTGCACCAGCGTGTCGGCCAGCAGAACGGTATGGGCCCGCGCCATCAGCACGGTCAAACCGAACATCTCGCTGCCAGGTTTCATTTCGATGACGCGCGAAACTTCGTGAAGGACATCGAACGAATTGCGTGTCACGCCGGTGACCATCGCATGGGCGTCACCACAAGCGACCATGCAAGCGGCAAAGACGTTGCGATCCTGGTTCACCTGTCGCTGGCAGTCTCGGTAGAGCATGCCGCGGCGCTGCTGGCGGTTGTAGAGAAACTCGGTGTAGCGCTGGTTGCTGGTCGAAAGCCGCGCATTGTGGATTTCGAGCGGTGCCCCGGGGGCCAGCCCCATTACTGCCATTGTCGCGCGGATACGGTCCTCGCGCCCGACGAGGATCGGCGTGCCGTATCCGCTATCGGCGTAGATTAGCGCGGCGCGGATTGTCATCTCTTCCTCGCCCTCGGCGAAGACGACGCGGCGGGGGTGGCGCTGCACCTTCTCGAAGATCAGCTCGAGCCGGTCGGCGATCGGATCGAGCCGCGCGCGCAGCGCGCGGCGGTAATGGGGCATGTTGGGAATCGGCCGCCGCGCCACGCCCGAATCGATCGCCGCCTGCGCCACCGCGGACGGCACCGCCCAGATGAGCCGCGGGTCGAACGGCGCCGGGATGATGTAGTCTGGACCGTAACGCAGCCGCTGCCCAGCATACGCCGCGGCAACCTCGTCGGGCACATCCTCGCGCGCGAGCTGGGCCAACGCTTCGGCGGCGGCGATCTTCATCGCGTCGTTGATCTGCGAGGCGCGGACGTCGAGCGCGCCGCGGAAGATATATGGGAAGCCGAGAACGTTGTTGACCTGGTTTGGATAATCCGAGCGGCCAGTGGCAATGATCGCATCGGAGCGCACCGCGCGTGCGTCCTCCGGCGTGATCTCGGGGTCGGGATTGGCCATCGCGAAAATGATCGGCTTCCCGGCCATCGACCGCACCATGTCCTGGGTCACCGCGCCCTTGACCGAAAGGCCGAAGAAGACATCGGCGCCTTCGATCGCCTCGGCGAGCGTGCGTGCCGAGGTCTCAACCGCATGCGCCGATTTCCACTGGTTCATGCCGTCGGTCCGGCCGCGATAGATGACACCGCGGGTGTCGCAGAGCGTCACATTCTCGCCGGGCAGCCCCATCGACTTTAAGAGTTCGACGCAGGCAATCGACGCCGCACCAGCGCCGTTGACCACCATCTTGATCTCGGAAAGCTCGCGGCCGGTCAGATGCAGCGCATTGATGAGCCCCGCCGTCGCGATGATCGCAGTACCGTGCTGGTCGTCGTGAAACACCGGAATGTCGAGCAATTCGCGCAGCCGCTGCTCGATCACAAAACACTCCGGCGCGCGAATGTCCTCGAGGTTGATACCGCCAAAAGCGGGGTGCAGGAAGCGCACGCAGTTGACGAATTCATCGACGTCCTTGGTGTCGATCTCAAGGTCGACGGAGTCGATGTCGGCAAAGCGCTTGAAGAGCGCAGCCTTGCCCTCCATGACCGGCTTCGCTGCGAGCGCGCCGAGATCGCCGAGGCCAAGGACGGCCGTGCCATTTGAGATCACCGCGACGAAATTGCCTTTCGAGGTGTAGTCAAAGGCGGTCGCCGGATCCTTTTCGATCTTGAGGCACGGGTAGGCAACGCCGGGAGAATAGGCAAGCGACAGATCGAGTTGCGTGACCAGCGGCTTGTGCGGGGCGATGGAGAGCTTGCCCGGGCGGCCCTTGGCGTGGAACTGCAGAGCTTCGTCTTCGGTGGCGTTGATCTTGCCGGTGTCCATGGCTCCCGGGCGCTCCTCACAGATGTTTCTCTTTTATGGCGAGCCACGAGTGTAGGCGCGCCCCGCCCGCCGCGTCAAAGCCACGCCGATTCGGCGAAATGAGCGTCAGCGGCCGGCGCCAGCGGGCCTTAAAGCCAAGAGCCTTACGGCATCTAGCTTCAGTCGGGCTTTCCACCCCGGATTGTTCAAGCGGAAATTATGCGATTATCACAAAGATGACGATAGACAAATGCCTACGGGATTGACAGCAAAGCGTCGCTCCTTATATTCCCTGCTCCCGGACGGGCCGGCCCGTCCATGTCACGTTTGCGCGCGCATTGTGGCGCGTTTTCCTGAGTGGCGGCCCCAAAATGTTCGCAGTGATCCGCACCGGCGGCAAGCAATACAAGGTCGCCCCTGGAGAGGTGATTGCGGTCGAAAAGCTCGACGGCGAGCCTGGCGCGACGGTCGAGTTGGGCGAGGTGCTGATGGTCGGCGACGGCGCCGATGTCTCGACTGGCGCGCCGCTGCTTGCCGGTGCCTCGGTCAGCGCCGAACTTGTCGAGCAGACCCGCGCCGCCAAGATCATCGTCTTCAAGAAAAAGCGCCGGCACAATTACCGGCGCAAAAACGGTCATCGCCAGCACCAGACGCTGCTCCGCATCACCGGGATCAACGCGGGCTGAGCCGGAGCCGGACCGAGGAGAGACAAGAAATGGCTCACAAGAAGGCAGGCGGCTCGTCGCGCAACGGACGCGACAGTCCGGGTCAGCGGCTTGGCGTCAAAAAATTCGGCGGCGAGATCGTCGTCCCCGGGAACATCATCGTTCGCCAGCGCGGCACAAAGTTTCATCCCGGCGCCGAGGTCGGGCTCGGTCGCGACCACACGATCTTTGCGCTGGTCGGCGGTGCCGTGAAATTTCACAAGGGGCTGGGCGGACGCACCTATATCTCAGTCGTGCCGCCGGCAGAGGCCGCCGAATAGCCGTTCCCCGCCAGGATCAAAGGACGAGGGAGCGGCCCGCCGCTCCCTTTTTTGTTGCAGAACCGCGATGAAATTTCTGGACCAGTGCAAAATCTATTTGAAGAGCGGCGATGGCGGCGCCGGCTCGATGAGCTTTCGGCGCGAAAAATTCATTGAATTCGGCGGACCGGACGGCGGCGACGGCGGCAAGGGAGGCGACATCATTTTTGTCGCGCAGGACAATCTCAATACGCTGATCGACTACCGCTATCAGCAGCATTTCCGGGCGCAAAACGGGCGCGGCGGGGCCGGGCGCGACCGCACCGGCGCCGGTGGCCGCGACCTCGAACTCAAGGTGCCGGTCGGCACCCAAATTCTCGACGAAGATGGCGAGACCGTGCTCGCCGACATGATCCGCCCCGGCCAGCGGCGGGCCTTCTTGCGCGGCGGGGACGGCGGGTTTGGCAACGCCCATTACAAGAGCGCGACCAACCAGGCGCCGCGCCGCGCCGACCCCGGCTGGCCGGGCAGCGAAGCATGGGTCTGGCTGCGGCTGAAGCTGATCGCCGATGCGGGCCTTGTCGGGTTGCCGAATGCCGGGAAATCGACGCTGCTGGCGCGGCTCTCCGCGGCCAAGCCGAAGATCGCCGACTACCCGTTTACGACGCTGCGCCCGCAGCTTGGCGTCGTGCGACGTGACGACCGCGAATTCGTCCTTGCCGACCTGCCGGGACTCATCGAAGGCGCCAGCGACGGTGCCGGGCTCGGCACGCGGTTTCTCGGCCATGTCGAGCGCTGCGCGGTGGTCCTTCACCTCGTCGACGGCACCGCAGACGATGTGCTCGGCGCCTACAAAACCATCCGCCATGAGTTGGCCTCCTACGGTCATGGCCTGACCGGTAAGCCGCAGATCGTCGGGTTCAACAAAATCGACGCGATCGACCCGGCCGAGGTCACTCAGAAATGCCGGGCGCTGGCGCGGGCGGCCGGCAAGGGATCGACCGTTCTGCCGCTTTCCGGGGTCAGCGGCGCCGGGGTCAGCGACGTCGTCGCCGCGCTGTTCAGAGCGATCGACGCCGGGCGCGCAGAACAGGAACCCCTCTCCGCCCTTGAGGGAGGAGAGGAAGGGGCCCATCGCCTCGCGATGGGAGAGTAAGGTGGGTTTTTCAACGGCGTCCAGTTCGCCCCACCTCACCCCAACCCGCTCCGCCGCCGAGGGCGAAGAGGGCGTTGCTCCTGCCCTGACACCATCTACTGCGCTGACTGCGTCAAAGCGGCTGGTGGTCAAGGTCGGCTCGGCCCTGCTCGTCGATGAGGAAGGGGAGATTCATCGAGCCTGGCTTGACGCACTCTGCGCGGACGTCGCGCGCTGCCGGGCACGCGACCAGGAGATCATTCTCGTCTCGTCCGGCGCGATCGCGGTCGGGCGGCGTCACCTCGGTCTGGTCGGCCGATCGTTGCGGCTCGAGGAAAAGCAGGCCGCAGCCGCGACCGGGCAAATCCGGCTGGCGCATGCCTATCAGGAAGCACTCGCCCGGCATGGCATCACCGTCGCGCAAATCCTGCTGACCCCGGAGGACACCGAGACCCGCCGCCGCCACCTCAATGCGCGCTCGACATTCGCGCAGCTGCTGACACTTGGCGCGGTGCCGGTGGTCAATGAGAACGACACGATCGCCACCGCCGAAATCCGCTTTGGCGACAACGACCGGCTTGCCGCGCGCGTCGCGCAAATGGTGAGCGCCGACATGCTGGTGCTGCTCTCCGACATCGATGGGCTTTACACCGCCGACCCGCGTCACGATCCGAAGGCGGCGCACATCCCGCTCATCCGCGAGATCAGCGCCGAGATCGAGGCGATGGCCGGCACCGCACCGCCCGGCTACAGCTCGGGCGGCATGGTCACCAAGATTGCCGCAGCGCGGATCGCGATGGGCGCCGGCTGCCACATGCTGATCGCAAAAGGAGGCACCGAGGCGCCGCTTTCGGCGATCGACGCCGGGGCCCGCGCCAGCCTGTTCCTGCCGCTCGCCGAACCGCGCTCAGCGCGCAAGGCGTGGATCGCCGCTACGATCAGCCCGGCCGGCACTGTCGTCGTCGATGACGGCGCGGCCCGCGCGCTACGCCAGGGACGCAGCCTGCTGCCCGCCGGAGTGACCGCGATCGACGGCGTCTTTGAGCGCGGCGATTGCATTGCCATCCGCACCCGCGCAGGTATCGAGACAGGGCGTGGGCTTTCGGCCTATGCC
>Ga0335074_10013046_pt1 | contig 11667 bp, 6 predicted proteins | sample Lox_Sample_23_FD_206715 | JGI IMG/M metagenome (GOLD analysis project Ga0335074, IMG submission 206715) | Soil microbial communities from Loxahatchee National Wildlife Refuge, Florida, United States - Lox_Sample_2.3 | ecosystem: Environmental > Terrestrial > Soil > Wetlands | place: USA: Florida...
GCAAGTGATTAAAGTTTTGATCAACGACAATCAATCGGTTAAAGCCGGCGATCTGCTGGTGCAATTGGATCCTTCAGACTACCAGACGCAAGTTGACAATCTTCAAGCGCAGCTTGATCAGGCAAAAGCCGCCAGTGATGCCAGCGCTTACGAACTCTCACAGACGCAGCAAAGCGCTGTTGCCACGCTCCGACAAGCTCAGGCGGCTGTAGCTTCTGCTCAAGCGGATTTGGCCCGTGCTCAGGCACAATTGCTGGCCGATCAGGCCGAGGCCTTAAAAGCCTCCAACGATTACAAACGATATTCTTCCCTCTTGGCCACTGGTGATGTAACACCGAGCCAGGTCGATCAATATCGCGCCGCTGCCGTAAGTGCGCAAGCAATCGTTGACGCCGACATAAAAACCATTGCCGCCCGGCAAGCCGACATCGCCCAGGCCCAGGCCCAGCTGCAGGCGGTCAATGTTGTCCCTCAACAGGTTGGACAGAAAAAGAGCAACTACAACAGTGCCACGGCCCGAGTCGCGCAAATTGCGGCCGAACTGGCCCAGGCTAAGCTCAATCTTTCTTACTGCAATATCTACGCCGTTGTTGACGGCTATGTGACCGGAAAAAACGTCGAACCCGGCGATTATGTTACCCCAGGCCAGAATCTGCTGGGTCTTGTGCAGCCTGATATGTGGGTCGTCGCCAACTTCAAGGAAACACAATTAACTTACATGACACCGGGCGATCCAGTGACGATCAGGGTGGATGCATATCCCGACGTCAGGCTTGATGGTTATGTCCAAAGCATACAGGCTGGAACCGGCGCGGCGTTCAGTTTGCTTCCGCCGGAAAATGCCACAGGTAATTATGTAAAGGTAGTCCAGCGTATTCCCGTGAAAATCCTGTTCAAGGATTTACCGCAAAATCTGCCTTATCTGTCAGTGGGAATGTCCGTTGAACCCGAGGTAAAAGTGCGGTGAGCGCAGCGGCTTTTAATTCCGGTTCGATTGCAGCCAGGTCCGGCCCGCGACCGGTTAATCCATGGATTATTGCGCCGCTCGTCGCATTGGCGGCGTTCATGGAAGTGCTCGATACCACCATTGCCAACGTGGCCTTGCCGCATATCGCCGGCAACATGGCCACAACGGTTGATGAGAGTACGTGGGTGCTCACCAGCTATCTGGTGGCGAACGCCATAGTACTTCCTTTAAACGGATTTTTATCCGCTCTATTCGGCAGAAAAAGATATTTCATGCTTTGCGTTATTATTTTTACCATCAGTTCACTTTTATGCGGACTGGCGCCGAATTTTCAAATGCTTATTTTCTTCCGCATAATCCAGGGGCTGGGTGGTGGGGGCCTGCAGCCGGGCGCTCAGGCCATTCTTCGCGATACTTTTCCCGTGGAAAAAATAGGCGCGGCCATGGCGGTCTACGGTATTGTGGCGGTAGTAGGCCCGATCCTTGGTCCGCTATTGGGCGGCTGGATCACGGATAGTTTTTCATGGCGCTGGTGTTTTTTGATCAATGTGCCTATCGGCATTGTCACATTGTATCTTTTGATGCTGCTGTTAACCGATCCGCCGCATCAACGCCGCATTAAACTTAAGGAAACAGGTTTTGATTATATCGGCCTGAGTTTTCTGGTGATCGGCGTTGCCAGCCTGCAAATCATGCTCGATAAGGGCCAGGACGCCGACTGGTTTAATTCGAATCTGATTCGTGTCCTGGCATTGCTGGCCGTGATCGGCATGTTATGTTTTTTCGTTTGGGAATGGTTTGAAAAACACCCGATTGTGGATTTGCGATTGCTTGAGGAGCGCAATTTCGGCCTGGCCACGCTGGGCATGTTCATTTTCGGCGGCATACTTTACGGCAGCACGACGCTGCTTCCGCTAATGATGCAGACGCTGATGGGCTACAACGCCAGTCTGGCCGGAGAAGTACTGGCGCCTGGTGGTGTTGCGGTGTTGTGTTTAATGCCACTGATCGGATTTCTTATACCTCGCGTGCAAACACGCTGGTTAATTATTATTGCGGTGTTAATCAACGTTACCGCATTGGTCATGATGTCGTGGCTGAACCTGCAGACCGATTTTTTCAGCCTGGTCTTGTGCCGGTTTGTACAGGGTCTTGGTCTGGCCTTTCTGTTTGTGCCGTTCAACACCGCCGCATTCGGTTTTGTGCCGCCTGCACGCGTCAGCGATGCTTCAGGCATTATCAACTTGGCGCGCAATCTCGGTGGGAGCTTTGGTATTTCCCTGACCAATGCTTATGTCCGTCAAATGGCACAGACGCACCAGAATTTCCTCGCGGCAAATATCAGCCCCCTGAATCCTGCGTATCAGAATTCGCTCAATAATATGAGCGCGGCCTTAATGCGTTCCGGTGAAGCATCGTCATCAGCCCATGCCACGGCACAGTCGATGATTTATAACCTGGTCCAGAGCCAGGCAGGCGTACTGGCGTATTTGGATGCCTTCAAGGTTCTGGCCGCATTTTTTCTGATTGTTATTCCTGTTGCTTTGTTATTGCGTACACCGTCGTTTAAAAGCCGCCCTGTGATGAAAGAATAAAGCCTGAATGTCAGGAGGATAGATAATGAATACCAAAAAATGTTTTTCGCTGATTGCCGCCGCGGCTTTATTGATCGCCGGCGGATGCGTCGATCAACGGGAAGAAGTCGCGCATTACGAGACAGTTTTGCACAACCAGCCTCCGACGACCCAGCCGGTTGAGGCGCCGAAAAATCTCACGCTTGCCGAAGCCATGCGGATGGCCAATGAGAATAATGAGCAACTGGCGATTTCCGGTGAAGATTATCTGCAGGCTTTAATCGCGGTTAACCGGGCATTTGCCACATTTTTGCCCAGCGTCAGCATTGGCGCCGAGGATTACCAGGCTAAAGGGTATACCGTTCCATCTTCAATTCCCTTTCCAAATTTCACCCAGATCTTTCAAAATTGGTATTTTAATGCCCCATTGCAAACGCAACTTAACGTGAACGTACTGCGGGATGCCACGGCGGTTTCGGCGGCGGACATATATTCCACCGAGAGCAAAGACCTGCTGCTGGATATGCAGGCCAACATTCTGCTGGAGACGGCGCAAACTTATTACCAGGTACTCTCCGACGAACACTCGGTCAAGGTTCTCAAGGATACACTTGCGGTTCAGCAGGCTAATGTAGCGACCATGCAGCGTGAAGAAAAAGCAGGCATCGTACTGCGCCTGGATGTTTTGCAATCCATAGCCCAGGCCGCACAGACCCAGAGCGATCTTACAGGTGCGGAACATGACGTTCTAAACGGCCGCGCAACGCTGGCCTTTCTGATCGGCGTGCCTTCACTGGATTCTGTCCAACTGGTTGACGGTTTTCAGACGCCGAACAAGATTCCGGATATGGATCAAATGGAACGAATCGCATATACACAGCGGGAAGATCTGATGGCCGCCTCATCCGCGGTGGAAGTTGCACAAAAAAATCTCTCCGCGGCTTATGAGGAATTTGCACCTACGATCTCGATCAACTTTAATACATTTCTTTTCAGGCAACAGTTTCCATCCGATCAATGGTGGACGGGATTATTTAGTGTGAATATGCCTCTGTTTGAAGGAGGGATGATTTATGCCGATATTCGCAATGCTTATTCCAGGCTTCGCCAGGCTCAATTGCAGCAGCACTATCTGGCTCGTCAGGTTCTTGAGCAGGTAAAGATCTCCCGTGACAACTGGCTTAATAGCGTTCAACAGGCGAATAATTTTTATATCGAAATGACCGCGGCAGTGGCCGCATGGAAACAGGCACAGCATTCATACAGTGTGGGTTTGGCGACCAATCTGGACGTGATTACCGCCCAAGATCAGGCTTTAAACGCCCAACTGGCCTATGTGAGGGCTATCTATGCTGAGCGGACCGATATGCTCGACATGGTGCGCGAAATCGGCGGCCTCACATACGCAACGCTCGACAATATCAGTCAGACTGGGACGATCTCGTGGACTTCGCTGGCGGATAATTCGCAATAAAGAACAAAAAGATTTAGTAAAGATTATCCGGACCTAAGAGCCGATATGATTTATATGTGCGGAAATGCATGTTTTTTTAATTTCCGTCACGAAATGGTGTGGTCCGGGGATAAGACCTGTCCCGAGCTAGCACTTCATGTATGTTCGCTTTGAACTGCGGTCATTTTTAAACAGCTGCCAGAGGCAGCCTCGTGCATTGAGGAGAAATGGATGTCGAGCCCGATGCGGATGCCCCTCGCTTATGCCCAAACTCAAATAAAACTAAACAACGATTCATCTACTGACAACATTCCGCCACTTTCAGAATTCCGTTCTAATGTTCCTGAGATGCCCAATCCGGATTTTATTCCCGTCGAATCAACTTCCGATTTCTTGCACAGCGCGGCACGGATCATTCGTTCAGGCGACACGATTGTCGAAATTGGCTGCGGACGCGGCGAACGAGCCATGACTTTAGGACGCCTGACCGGTTCTATGGGGTACGTCATTGGCATAGAAAGTTCACCCGAGGCCATAGCCCAGGCACGCCGGATCGCATCCGAGGCCGGCATGAGCCATATGGAATTTTATCTTTGCCGTATCGACACCATTCCGCTGCCGGCTGACGCGGCGGATTGCGTGCTTAGCGAAGGGCTTGCCTGTTCCGCGGCGGGCAAAATGGCCGTGTTTCGCGAAATCTATCGCGCCCTGAAGCCCGGAGGACGCATGCTGGTTCACGATATCGCCGTGAAAAAGTTACTGCCGCCGGAAATCGCCGACTCCATGGCCGAATTCGCGTGTGGTCTGGCGGGTGCCATTGAAATTTCAAGTTTCAAACATGTTGCGGCGCGCGTTGGCTTTACCGATGTTCGGGCCTCGGAATGGGATCTGCAGCACAGAATCCATTCGCTTTGGGAAGATGCGCCGGCTTCATTTAAGCCGAGGGTTGTTCGATTTAATAACGGTCATTCTGAAATGACCGGAAATATTGCTTTTTCCAATGCGGAACCACCACCGCAAAAAGACCAATGGCTTTCAGAATTTATCACAGGCGTGCGTTTGGAAGCGGTTAAACCGCTGTAGGTACACAAAGTTTCCCTTAGAGCATTTCCACTACAGATATGGCGTATGCGTTGGTGTAGACGGGATTGGCCGCAAGCAAGAGCGACAAGGCGGGTTTGCCAAAACCCGTCGCTCAGCGATGACGCAGCGGACGACCCCGTCTGTGCCAACCCGTAAGGGTCGCTTCAAGCGACGCGGACGCTATAGCTGGAGTGGAACTGCTCTAAATATCCTGATATACACGTTGGATATGGAAATTATTTAGAAGCTATCGGCTGCTGGCGCTGACCGGTTAGCTCCATAAGCTTTGCCTGTGTACTGCGGTCGGGTTCGCCCGGTTCCGGACGCAATTGAGTCCAGGTTCCATTGGATGAAAGTTCCCACGCCTGCCGATTATCGGCGAGCATGACATCCAGAATTTCCCGCAGCCGCGCCCGCAGCAGGGGATTTTCAATCCCCACTGCGGCTTCCACGCGATGGTTCAAATTTCGGCTCATCCAATCGGCGGAGCCGGTATATATTTCTTCCTTGCCGTCGTTGTAAAACCAGAAAATGCGTGAATGTTCCAGGAACCGGCCGATGACGCTGCGCACGCGTATATGTTCGCTCATGCCTTTAATCCCGGGTCGCAGGCAGCAGAATCCTCGGACGATCAAATCAATCTTAACGCCGGCGTTGCTGGCTTTATATAAAAGCTCGATTATGTCCGGATCTTCCAGCGCGTTGATTTTGGCGGTCAGTGCCGCCTTGCGTCCGGCCTGGGCGTGTTCGATTTCCCGCTGGATCATGTCTCGAAAACGTTTGCGCATCGTCACTGGTGCTACCAGCAGCTTGCGATAATCGTTTTTCAGCGAGCGCCCGGTCAAAAAGGCGAACAAATCCACCACGTCCTGGCAGACGTCGTCCTGACAGGTGAATAAGCCCAAATCAGTATAAAGTTGCGCGGTTCGGGAATTGTAATTACCTGTGGAAATGTGGGCGTAAGAACGCACCATATCATCTTCCTGACGGACCACCAGGGCTATTTTGGTATGCGTTTTAAGGCCCAGTATGCCGTAAACCACGTGGGCGCCGGCGCTTTCCAGGGCCTGAGCCCATTGAATATTGCTCTCTTCATCAAAACGCGCCTTGAGTTCAACCAAAACCACTACCTGTTTGCCCGTTTCCGCCGCCCGTGCCAGCACAGATACGAACGGCGAATCTCCGCTGGTGCGGTAAAGGGTCATTTTGATCGCCAGGACCTGTGGATCATCCACGGCGGAGAGAATGAATCGTTCGACTGAACTATTGAAACTTTCATACGGGTGATGCACCAGTATGTCGTTTTGCCGGATAATACCGAAAATACTCGCGTCGGGATCCGCCAGGGCAGGTGCACAAACTGATTTCCAGACGGGCAAGCGCAACGCCGGCCGATCCAATGATCCAAGGCTCATCAGATCGACCATGCCCAGCGGTTCAGGTTCTTCAAACAGGTCGCTTTCGTGGATTTCCAGGCCGTCCAGAAGATAATGCCGCATTTCCGCGGACATATCCGGCGAAATCTGCACGCGAACGGTTTCCGCGAAACGCCGCGCACGCAATTCCTCCTGAACCACTTCCAGCAAATCCTCAGAATCGTCCACGTCCGCTTCAACTTCTGCGTTGCGGGTCACCCGGAAGCAGCGCGATTCAACAATTTCCATTCCCGGGAACAAGGTCTGCAACTGCCCCTGAATAAGGCTTTCCAGCGGGACAAAACTAATGGCCCCGGCTTCTTCGATTTTGAACCAGCGTGGGAACAGGCGCGGCACTTTAACGCGGGCGAAGAGCGATTCGATATGACCCGGTTGTTTGAGTAAAACGCCTATGGAAACGCTCAAATTGCTGATGAACGGAAACGGATGCCCGGGATCCACCGCTAAAGGAGTAAGCACGGGAAATACATAACGCCGGAAATATTCCCCCGCCTGCTGTTGTTGGTGGGATTCCAGGCGATCATAAGTCCGCAAAAATATATTTTGCTGGGCCAGTTGCGGCCGGAGCTGTTCGCGCCAAATGGTATCCTGAAGATTCGAAAGTTCAAAAAGCCGTTTGCGCACCAGATCGAGCTGTTCCCTGTGACTGAAGCCGTCAGATCCAATTTCATTAGGTTTCGCGACGATCAACCGTTTGAGCAGGCCAATGCGCTTCATGAAAAATTCATCGGTGTTGCTGGCGAAAATCGCCAGGAACTTGACCCTTTCCAGCAATGGATTCCGATGGTCCATGGCTTCATGCAGAACTCGATAATTAAAATCGAGCCAGCTTAAATCGCGGTTAAAAAAGCGGCTTTCACCCGCGGCGGGGGCGGTCGGCGGAGTAATGGACTTTTTTTCAATTACGCTTGGCTGAGGCATCGTTTATTTAACTCCACAGGCGCTCTGCTGCCTGAAACCATCCATTATATCGGCTTGATGAAGTTATCGCGATTGAGAGCCTCTTCCAAAATGAAGCGGCCCCGCCGCCGTCCTGTTCCCTGTCACCTATTACCTAAAAATGCTCTTCTGATCCACTGATCTAAATTCGCCTGTTCTCGGCGTGGCTATGGCCACGCCGTGGCTCTCCAGCTTGAGTCATACAGCCCCGTGGTGGAAACCCGGGGCTTCGTGGTCCAAATCAGTGCCAATCTGCGTCATCTGCGGATTCGTCGTGTTGTTGTGGTAAAAAATCTCTCTGTGCTCTCAAATGTAGAACAACCTCTCCAGGTTGTTCCAAGCCCCGGGATTTCTTCCCGGGGCTAAGTCATGTGGGACAGGCATCTTGCCTGTCATTTTTAATTTTTACTTTTGACTTAATCTATTCACTGTCAGCTGTACCCTATCCCCTAATCTATCCCCTAAATCAAATGACCCATGGAAAAAGTTAGTCAGCACTGCCAATAAAACTATTAAGTTTTTCTGAAAGAACCACGGATTGCCTGAGTTGTGGATCGTGACTGGTCTGGGCATATATGGATTGAATTTGCCCAAGGAAAATTTCAGGTCGATATTGGCTCTCAAAATCAGCTTTTGCTTCGCGTCCCAAGTTTGCTCTAAGTTGAGAATCACCGACGAGCGTGTTGATGCACCCGGCCAGTTCTTTAGGATTTCGCGCGGGAACCAATAGCGCGTTGCGGCCATCCTGAAGAATTTCCCGTGTTTGCGCTGTTGCAGTGCTTATAATCGGCTTTCCGGCCGCCATCGCTTCCAAAAGGCCATTCATACCCACAATCTGATCTGGAGTAAACACGACAAGTTCACAAATCTTCAGAAGCTGGCGCCATGATAATTGTCCCGGCGCCATGGCGATCAAACCCGGATCTTCGATCGTGTCCCTGAAGTATTTATACCCGGTCAGTGAATTATTCAATTCGCTGCAGATAGTTGAATCTGTTCGGATAATGCCCCAAATCTGGGGCCGAATTTTGGCTACAATCGCCAGCGCCCAGATTCCATGCTCGTGATGGACATTTTTCTCCGGCCAGCCGCCCAGCAGCACCACAGGGCCGTCCTTTGGTTCCATGCCCAGATAACGACGAAAATCTTTGGGCAGCGTTGGAGCGGCGTTTATTTGCCGGATTCCGGGGTTAATCTTCACCATTCGCTGCGGTGCAATGCCCGAGGTCAAAAGGGCATCCAGCGTTGATTGCCAGGGAGATACCAACAGCCAGGGTCTTTGACGAAAAGAGTCCAGAACTGGTTTGGCCATATTTTGCGACAAAGGGGTCTGAAGAAAAATAATGTGTGGGCCATCGAACTCAATTTTACTTGATAAAGCCCGGAGCCCCCAGATTCCCCACGCATGAATATGAGTCGGCTCGAAAGATTTAATGACTTTGTGGATGCCGCGACGAATTGCCGGATCCCAGATGGAAATCCCACGATTCCATTTCAGCGACTCGCGAGATATGCCCGCTAAAAGCGCCGCTTCAGCCCAGTCCCGATGGCCTAAAACCAATACAGTATGGCGTCCCGGTACGCCGTTGGCGATCAGCGCGACGGTATCCAATGTGTCCAGGCCGCAGGTACAGTCAACCAGATGCAGAACATTCATTGTGGCACACGTTTTCGGAACGCAGGCGTCCCGCCTGCCTCAAAATCTGTTCCCTGTACCCTATCACCTATTACCTAAAAATGCTCTCCTGATCCACTGATCTAAATTCGCCTGTTCTCGGCGGCAACGCCGCCGTGGCTCTCTAGCCTGAGCCATACAGCACCGTGGTGGAAACCCGGGGCTTCATGGTCCAAATCAGTGCCAATCTGTGCCATCTGCGGATTCGTCGTATACTTCGTGGCCTCCGCCGCCGTCCTGTTCCCTGTCCCCTGTCACCTCCGTTGTCGCCTATTCCCACAGGATGTCCGCGGTGTCAAATACCGGTCCATCAGTGCAGGTAAGTTTATAAACCCAGTCTTTCCAGCCGGCGGGCCGGAATTTAATTACACAACTCTGGCAGGTTCCCATACCGCAGGCCATGGGCTGTTCCAGCGAAGCCTGGCAACGAAGGTTGAATGCCGCAGCGACATCGCCTGTAGCGCGCATCATGGGCGTCGGGCCGCAACAAAATACAATCGTTTCCGGCGGCAGGGAAGTTCGTTTCTTCTGTAGCCAGTCGCGTAAAGCAGCGGTGACAAATCCTTTAACGCCCATCGAACCGTCATCGGTGGTAATGATGCTGGAAATGCCGTGTCGGGCGAATTCCTGGGCACAAGGCAATGGGTTTGGCTCCGCACTGGGCTTCGGCGCCGATGGAGGGAAAGTCAGAGAAACCAAATCGGCGGACTGTGCGCCCATAAAAGTCACGGCTTGAATGCCTGCTAAGGCGAGGAATTCGGCCAGATAAATCATCGGCGGTATGCCAACGCCTCCGCCGACCAATAACGCCAGACCCGTGGGACCTGGAAGCTCGAAGCTGTTGCCCATTGGTCCTAATAAGTCCATGGCGTCACCGGTTTTTAGTTTCTGCATGGCTTGTGTGGTCTTGCCGATCACGCGATAAATAATGTCCAAATCAGCGTATGGCCGGCCATTGGCGTCCGTAGCGTCACGCCGTCCGGCAATGGAAAACGGGCGGCGCAGATATGGCCGGCTGCCAAGAAAAAATGGCTCACGGAATTTCGGCGCCGGGCGGCCCAATTGCCATTCCAATTCACGCAATTCGCAGTCATTCTCACCGGCCCCCGGTTTTTTATCAGCCAATATTTGGACAAAATTGCCCGGATAACTGGCCGGAAATTCCGGCGTCCGCACGGTTAGCCGATAGTGCTCGCGGCAAAGAAGAACATTTTCCACCACTAAGGCTTCGAAGCTGCCTCGTTGCGGGTAGATTTCAGGTAAAGTTTTACCGGTCGTGGGCATTTTTTCTCGCTCATGTCTAAGCGCTCTTCAGGCTGCTTAAGATAATCCACCGTTATAGCACCTGCCAGCGGCGGCGTCGCGTCCGGAAAATGTTATTTGTTTGCGAGCTTAGAATTGTATTTATAGGCGAACGATGTTTATCGGAAATGCCTTAAAAACGAGGGGAAAATCGCCAATATTTTTCGATGTCATGCGCTGAACCTGTCGATAGTAAATCTGTGCTGATCGACGAAAGTCAAAAGCAAATCTGCTGAAGATCGGTACCTGGGAAAGACAGAATAGAACGTAGGACGATAAACCGGCGCAAATCTATTGCTGGAAAAATTTCGATCCTGATGCATCTGTCTTACCGAAACGACGTTGAGAATTGAAAATTTGAATCGGTATTCCATCGGAGGGAGCGAGAGCCTCCGGAGGGAGTGAGAGGTAGTTACACAGGCATGCATAAGCATGCACCAGATCGATATGGCTCAGTCTGAGCCGCCGCGCCAGACGGTGCGAACACAAAAAATTTGCGTGACCACGGACGGGGTTCAAGGACGTTCTGCGCTTTGCAGTTCCCACTGGAGGTAGAGGGAGGTGGGGAGAGACACGCACCGGCAACTCGGCATTAAACCGCTGAGTTGCCGGGCTTTTTTATGTGCAAAGAAAGCCAAGACATCTCTGCTCGCCTTCTCACCTGATCTAAATTCGCCTGTTCTCGGCGTGGCTATGCCATGCCGTGGCTCTCTAGCCTGAGCATAGCCCCGGGATTTCTTCCCGGGGCCATCGTCGTGTCGTCGTGGTAAAAACTCCCGACTCCTGTCTCACAACTCCCAACTCGGCGGCGGAGCCACGCCGAGTCGGGAGACGGGAGAACGGCGTAGCCGAGTCGGGTGTTGGGAGACAGGAGACGGGAGCGACGGCGCGGCGAAGCCACGCCGAGATAGTAGTTGTGGGAAAGGTGATCAGGTGATCGCAGGTGATACGAGACCCGCAAAAATATATTTATTTAGCCCCCAGCCTTATTTCTCTCCTGATCTCCTGCTCAACCCGCACCTGCTCTATTTTGGCCTATGGTTAAAATTTTGATCAGTAGAAAAGGTGAACAGTAGACCGCAGGTGAAAAGATTCGATTACAGGAAGCCTTTATTTTTCCCCAGCCTTATTTGCTCTCCTGATCTCCTGTTCCAAATTCACCTGCTCTATTTTGGCCTGTGGCCAAAATGCGCCAGGCGGGAGTCGAACCCACAACCTTCGGCTTCGGAGGCCGACGC
>Ga0335074_10013047_pt1 | contig 11666 bp, 8 predicted proteins | sample Lox_Sample_23_FD_206715 | JGI IMG/M metagenome (GOLD analysis project Ga0335074, IMG submission 206715) | Soil microbial communities from Loxahatchee National Wildlife Refuge, Florida, United States - Lox_Sample_2.3 | ecosystem: Environmental > Terrestrial > Soil > Wetlands | place: USA: Florida...
CGGGCCGACGACAGGATCGCGGGCAGCGCGGCGGTGAACGAGTCGGCCTGCCCGGCGGTCAGGATCAGCGGCGGCGCGAGCCGGATCGCGTCCGGCTGTACCGCGTTGACCAGGAAGCCGGCCCGCCGCGCCGCGGCCTCCACCTCGGCCGCCGCGGGGCTGGTGAGGGCGATCGCCCGCCACAGGCCGGTGCCGCGCACCCCGGCGATCAGCGGGTCCTCGATGGCCCCGATCCCGGCCGCCAGCCGCTCCCCGACCTCGGTGACGTTCGCCAGCAGGCCCTCTCGCTCGATGGTGTCCAGCACGGCCAGCGCGGCCGCGCACGCGATCGGGTTGCCGCCGAAGGTGCTGCCGTGATCGCCCTTGCCGAGCGCCGACCCGCACTCGCCGATGCCGACGCAGGCGCCGATCGGCAGCCCGCCGCCGAGGCCCTTGGCCAGCGTGACGACGTCGGGGACGATGCCCTCGCGCCGGTGCGCGAACCAGGTGCCGGTGCGGCCCACCCCGCTCTGCACCTCGTCGAGGACCAGCAGCGCCCCGGCGGCGTCGCAGGCCGCGCGCGCGGCGCGCAGATAGCCGTCGGGGGCCGGGATCACGCCGCCCTCGCCCTGCGTCGGCTCGAGGAAGACCGCGGCGCAGTCCGGGCCCACCGCGGCGCGCAGCGCGTCGGCATCGCCGTACGGGACGAACCTCACGTCGAGCCCGAACGGGGCGAACGGCTCCCTGATCGAGGCCTTCCCGGTCAGCGAGAGCGCGCCCATGGTCCGGCCGTGGAAGGAGCGCTCGGCCGCGACGAAGACCGGCCGCCCCGCGCCCTGGCGGCGCCGGACCAGCTTGATCGCGGCCTCGTTGGCCTCGGCCCCGGAATTGACGAAGAACACGCGGCCGTCCGCGCCGAGCAGCCCGATGATCCGCTCGGCCAGCCGGACCTCGGGCTCGTGCAGGTAGAAATTCGAGGTGTGCGCCAGCCGCCCGGCCTGCTCGGCCACGGCCGCCACGATGGCCGGATGCGCGTGCCCGAGCGCGCTCACCGCAATGCCGGCCAGCAGGTCGAGGTAGGACCGCCCGTCCACGTCCCAGACCACGCAGCCGCTGCCGTGCGACAGGGCGACGGCGGGCATGCCGTAGTTGAGCATGATCGCGGCGGTGTACCGGTCCTGCAGCTGCTCGGTGGCGGTCATGGGTTCCCTCCTGGCGGGTCGGTAGCGGGACGGGCGGCTGCGGCATGCCGCGCCCCGTCCGGGACCACCATGGTGCCGATCCCGGAATCGGTGAAGATCTCGAGCAGGATCGCGTGCGGCAGCCGGCCGTCGAGCACGTGCGCCCGCGGCACGCCGCCGCGCACCGCGGTCAGGCTGGCCTCCATCTTCGGGATCATTCCGCCGCCGAGGCCCGGCAGCATCGCGGCCAGGTCGGTCGCGCCCAGCTGGCTGATCACCTCACCGGGCCGGTCCGCCGCGGCGGGCCCGGCGGCCCCCAAGCCGCCGCCCGGCGGCCAGTGCGCGTACAGGCCCGCCACGTCGGTCAGCAGCACCAGCTTCGCCGCGCCGAGCGCGACCGCGACCGCGGCGGCCGCGGTGTCGGCGTTGACGTTGTACACCTCGCCGCCCGCGCCGCGCGCCACGCTCGAGATCACCGGGATGCGGCCGTCGGCGATCAGCGCCCGGACCGCGCCCGGGTCGACGCTGTCGATCTCGCCGACCTGCCCGAGGTCGACCGGGGCGCCGTCGACGGTGGCCCGCGCCTGGACGGCGGTGAGCAGGTTGGCGTCCTCGCCCGACATCCCGACCGCGAACGGCCCGTGCCGGTTGATCAGGCCGACCAGGTTCCGGTTCACCTGGCCGGTGAGCACCATCCGGACCACGTCCATCGTCTCCGGCGTGGTGACCCGCAGCCCGCCCGCGAACGTGCTGGGGATGCCGAGCCGGTCGAGATGCTCGCTGATCTGCGGCCCGCCGCCGTGGACCACCACCGGGCGCAGGCCCGCGTACCGCAGGAACACCACGTCCTGGGCGAACGCGAAGCACAGGGCGTCATCGGTCATCGCGTGCCCGCCGAACTTGATCACGACGGTCGCGCCGTGAAACCGCTCCAGCCAGGGCAGCGCCTCGATCAGCGTCGCCGCCTTGGCCAGGGCGCCAATCTCGCTGCCGGTCATCGCGGTCACGTCGAGTACGCCGAGTTCTCGTGCACGTACTGCGCGGTCAGGTCGGTGGTGCGGACCGTCGCCGAGTGCGGCCCGGCCGACAGGTCGATGGTGATGCTGACGTCCCTCGGCCGCAGGTCGACGCCGGACCGGTCGTCGGCCGCGAACCCGTTGCGGCAGATCCAGACCCCGTTGATGGCCACGTTCACCCGGTCGGGCTCGAAGGACGCGGCCGTGGTGCCCACGGCGGCCAGCACCCGGCCCCAGTTGGGATCCTCGCCGCCGATCGCGCACTTGAGCAGGTTGCACCGGGCGACGGCCCGGCCGACCAGCACCGCGTCGTCCTGGCTGGCGGCCCCGGTCACCTCGATGTCGATCGCCTTGCTGGCGCCCTCGGCGTCCTGCTGCATCTGACGGGCCAGGTCGTCACACGCCCGGGTCAGCAGCCCGGTGAACTCCGCGGCATCCGGGCGGACCCCGGACGCGGCGCTGGCCAGCAGCAACACGGTGTCGTTGGTGGACATGCAGCCGTCGGTGTCCAGCCGGTTGAACGTGACGCCGACGGCCTCGTTCAGCGCCGCGTCCAGGGCGGACGCGGGCAGGTCGGCGTCGGTGCAGAGCACCGCGAGCATGGTGGCCAGGCCCGGCGCGAGCATGGCCGCGCCCTTGGCCATGCCGCCGACGGTGTAGCCGGGTCCGGGCACCGCGCAGGTCTTCGGGACCGTGTCGGTGGTCCTGATCGCGTCGGCGGCCGCGAGACCGCCGTCGGCCGCCGCCGCCGCGGCGGCCGCGTCGACGCCGGGCAGCAGCCGGTCCATGGGCAGCCGCTCCCCGATCAGGCCGGTCGAGCAGACCGCGATCTCCCCCGCCGATACGCTCAGCGCGCCGGCCAGCCGCTCGGCGGTGTGGTGGGTGTCGGCGAACCCGTCGGGCCCGGTGCAGGCGTTGGCGCCGCCGGAGTTGAGCACCACGGCGCGGACCAGGCCCCCGGCGACGACCTGCCGGGTCCAGATCACCGGGGCGGCCTGTACCCGGTTGGACGTGAACACCCCGGCGGCCGCGTGAGCGGGCCCGTCGTTGATGACCACGGCCACGTCGGGCTGGCCCGACTCCTTGATCCCGGCCTTGACGCCCGCCGCCCGGAACCCGGCGGCTGAGGTAACGCTCATGGTGCGACTCCGCAGGCGGTCAGGCCGGCCGTCTCCGGCAGGCCGAGCATGAGGTTGGCGTTCTGGATGGCTTGCCCGGCGGCGCCCTTGCCCAGGTTGTCGATGGCCGCCACCACCGTGGCCCGGCCCGTCCTGGTGTCGGCCGCGGCCTGCAGGTGGACGCCGTTCGATCCGGCCACGGCGGCCGTGGTCGGCCACCGGCCCTCGGGGAGCAGGCAGAGGAACGGCTCACCCGCATACGCCTCGGCCAGGGCCTCCCGCAGCGCGGTGGTGGCCTTGGTGGCCGTGCCGCCGGCGCTGCCCGGCGCCAGCCGGGCCGTGCAGGTGGCCAGGATCCCGCGCGGCATCGGCGTCAGCACCGGAGTGAAGCTGACCGTCACCCCGGCCCGCCCGGCCGCCTCGCCGAGGGCCTGCTCGATCTCGGGCGTGTGCCGGTGCGCCCCGCCCGCCTGGTACGCGGAGACGGCGCCCATCACCTCGCTGGCCAGCAGCTCCGGCCTGGGCACCCGGCCGGCGCCCGAGGTGCCCGACGCGGCCACGATCACGATGTCGGCCGGCTCGATCAGCCCGGCGGCGAGCACCGGCGCGAGCGCGACGATGGCCGCCGTGGCGTAGCACCCGGGCACCGCGACCCGGTCCGCGGCCGCGATGCGCTCCCGCGCGCCGGGCAGTTCGGGCAGGCCGGTTATCCAGCGGCCCGGGTACGGGTCCCGGTAGTGCCGGGCCCAGGCGGCCGGGTCGGCCAGCCGGAAGTCGGGCCCGAGATCGACGACCTTGATATCCGGGCCGAGGCGCCCGGCCAGCGACGCCGACTGCCCGGCGGGCAGGGCGAGGAACGCGAGGTCGCAGCCGGAGTCCGGCAGCGCCGCGGCCGCGCCGGCGGCATCGATGGCGTCGAACGTGCGCCCGGCCAGCGACGGCACGCCCGCGAGCTGCGGGTGCACCTCGGCGATGGGGCGGCCCGCGTTGCTATCCGCGGTCACCGGGCCGAGCTGCAGGTCGGGATGGCTGGCCAGCAGCCGGAGCAGCTCACCGCCCGCGTAGCCGCTGCCGCCCGCCACCGCCACCCGCGCACCCATCCGCCCACCGACCCTGTTGCTCGCGTCCCGTGTCATCGACCGCGCGCCGATGTCGCCACCCGCCGCCTGTTGAATTATTATGCAGTCGAATGAGTGAACATGCAAACACCCGGCCCGGCCGACGCCCGGCCGACGCCCGGCCGACCCCGGCCGACCCCACCCGACGCCCGCCGGCCGGCAGGCGACCGCGAGGGAAAAAAGGGACACGCCGGGCGGTCCGAACCGGCGCCCCGGCGCGTCTAACGGACAGCACGGGACGGCAGCCGCGCGGCACCTCATGACGCACGCGCGGAATCTCGCCGCCGGGAGTCCTGCCCGGCCGCCGGAGCGTTGAGCGATTCGCCCGAGAAAAACCGGGGGAGTCGGCTTGGCCGCCGGGCATGCTCGGGCATGATGATGGGCGCGGAAAGGAGACGGCCATGCGCGTTCGCCGGCCGCAGGCGTTGGCCAGCGAGCGGCTGACCGCCGCGGTGTGCGGCATCGCGGTTGCCGCGATGCTGCTGATCGCGGTCGGCGGCTGCGGGTCGCCGGGGTCATCGTCGACGACCGGGAAGACGACCGGCGCCGCGAGCCGCATGACGGCGTGCGGGACCACGAAGACCGCGGCCAACGTCCCGGTCAACATCCGTATCGCCCGCGGCCAGGTGGCCTGCTCGGTGGCGCTGGCGGTCGAGCGCGCGTACGCCAAGGCGATCCAGTCCGGCAAGGTGCCGGGCACCGGCGGCGGCGCCCCGGTGCACGTCCAGGGCTGGACCTGCCAGGGCTTCGCCACGCCGGTGGTGCTGCGCACCGGCCAGGCGTCCAAGTGCGTGGACGGCGACAGGGAGATCCTGGCCATCCTGCCCAACCCCAGCTAGCATCCCGCGAGTTATCCGCCGCCCCGCCCGTCTCCTCTCGGCGCGGACCCGGCTGGCATCATGCAGTGAGACATTTCCGGCCGAACAGGGAGGCTCGCCCATGCCAGGCACGCCCGTCGCGGTCCACCACGCCGACGTGCCCACATCCCGGCTGCGCACCCACGTGCTCACCGCGGGCCCGTCGGACGCGCCGGTGCTGGTGCTGGTGCACGGCAACGTGTCGTCGGGGCGGTTCTTCGCCCCGGTCATGAGCACGATGGCCGGGCAGTTCCGCTGCCTGGCCCCGGACCTGCGCGGGTTCGGGCTGTCGCAGACCGCTCCGGTGAACGCCCGGCGCGGGGTCCGTGACTTCGCCGACGACCTGCACGCGCTGATCACCGACGGCGGGCTCGTCCCCGACGGGCAGCCCGTGCACCTGCTCGGCTGGTCGCTGGGCGGCGGCGTGGTGCTGCAGTACGCGATCGACCACCCGGGCGCGGTGGCCTCGCTCGTACTGGAGAGCCCGATGTCACCGTACGGCTTCGGCGGCACCCGTGACCTGCCGGGCACGCCCTGCTGGCCGGACTTCGCCGGATCGGGCGCGGGCACCGCGAGCCCTGAGATGGTCCAGCGCATCGCGGACGGTGACCGCGGCGCCGACCACCCGGCCTCGCCGAGGAACGTGATGACCTCGCTCTACGTCAGGCCGCCGTTCCAGCTGCCCGCCGGGCTGGAAGACGAACTGGTCGACGGGATGCTGCAGATGGTCATCGGCGACGACAACTATCCGGGCGACTCGGCCGCCTCGCCGAACTGGCCGGGCATGGCTCCGGGCGAGCGCGGGGTCAACAACGCGATCTCCCCGAAGTATTGCGACCTGTCCGGTTTCGCCGACGCCATCGCCGGGCCGGACGTGCTCTGGGTGCGCGGCGACAGCGACCCGATCGTGTCCGACACGTCAGCCGTCGACCTGGGTCAGCTCGGCCTGCTCGGGGTCGTGCCGGGCTGGCCGGGCGCCGAGGTGTACCCGCCGCAGCCCATGGTCGGCCAGACGCGCGATGTCCTGGACCGGTACCGCGCCGCGGGCGGGCGCTATGAGGAGCATGTCTTCCAGGACTGCGGGCACTCGCCGCACCTGGAGCGGCCACAGGAGTTCCAGGCCCTGGTCGGCGACTTCCTTCAGGAACGCGCCGCCGACCGGGCCTGAAACCGAGCCCGAAACCGAGCCTGCAACCGAGCCTGAAACTGCGCCGAAAACCGCCGCGTCAGGAGCCGCCGCGCAGCACCGCTCCGGTGCGCCGGCCCGCCTCGGCCACGGCCGCGTCCCGGGCCGCGGTGACCTCGTCGGCGGTCAGCGTCCGGTCCGGGGCCCGGAACCGCAGCGTGTACGCCAGCGATTTGCTGCCCTCGCCCGCCTGCTCCCCGGTGTACACGTCGAACAGCCGGATCTCCTCGAGCAGCGTCCCCTCCCCCGGCGCGGCGACCCCGGCGACCCCCGCGGCCAGCGCCGCCTGCACGTCGGCGGCCGGCACCGGCGCGGGCACGATCAGCGCCACGTCCTGCGTGGCCACCGGGTAGCCGGACACCGGCGGGGCCTGGACCGGCCCCCGAGAAGCGGCGACGGTCTCGATCACGGACAGGTCGAGCTCGGCCGCGCAGGTCCGGGGCGGCAGCCCGAACGCCTGCACCACCCGCGGGTGCAGCTCGCCCGCGTGCCCGGCGAGCACCTCCGCCCCGGCGTCGTCGGAGACGTAGAGCGCCGCGCACCGGCCGGGATGCCACGGCTCGTACTGGGCGGAACGGACCGTGAACGGCACCCGGGCGACGCCAAGGACGCCGCGCGCCGCCTCGATCGCGTCCTCGAACACCGCCGCGCGGCCCGGGCCCCACCAGCCGGACTGCTCCCGGTGGCCGGCCAGCACCACCGCCAAGTGCAGCGGCTGGTCCGGCAGCGCGGCCTCGAGCTCGGCCCGCTCGGCCGGGGTGGGCGCCCGGTCCACCGGCGGGATCGGCGCGATGCCCGGCCCGCCCGGCCGGTTCCGGAACACCAGGCCGGTCTCGAACAGGGCCACGTCGGCGAAGCCGCGGCCGAGGTTGCGGTTCAGCACCCGCAGCAGCCCGGGCACCAGCGTGGTCCGCATCAGCGGTTCCTCGTCCCGGATCGGGTTGACCACCCGGGGCGCACGGCGGCGCGGGTCATCCGGCGGCAGCTGCATCCGGTCGGCGTCGGCGGGCGGAACGAACGGGCTGCTGAGCACCTCCACGTACCCGGCGCCGGCCAGGGCGCGCCCGATCGTGCGGCGCAGCCGCTGCCGGGCGGTCAGGCCGCGCCCGGCCGCGGCCCGCGCTATGCGCACGGGGATGTTCTCGTAACCCTCGAGCCTGATCACCTCCTCGGCCAGGTCGGCCGGATCCGTCAGGTCGGTCCGCCAGGACGGCGGCAGCACCCGCAGCCACGCGCCGTCTCCGCCCTCGCCGCCGGGCGCCGGCTCCACGACGCACCCCACCTGGTACAGCCGGGTCAGCACGGTGTCCCGGCCGTAGGCCATCCCGGCCACCCGGTCCGGGTAGTCGGCGGCCATCGTCACCGAGACCGGCTCCACCTCGACCTGCGCATGGGTGCAGCCGGGCACGACGGTCCCGCCGGCCAGCTCGGACAGCATCGACGCCGCCTTCGCGGACGCGCGCAGCGGCAGCTCCCGGTCCACGCCGCGCTCGAACCGCGCCGAGGCCTCGGAGAACAGCCGGTGCCGCTGGCTCATCCGCGCCGTCCCGTCGGCGGAGAAGTGCGCCGCCTCGATGACCAGGTCCCGCGATTCGTCGCTGACCTCGGTGGCCAGCCCGCCCATGGTCCCGGCCATCGAGATCGGCCCCGAGTCGTCGGTGATCAGGATGTCATCGGGGTCCAGCTCGCGGACCACGTGGTCCAGGGTCTCCAGCCGCTCGCCCGGCCGCGCCCGCCGGACCACGATCGGCCCGGACAGCCGGCCCCGGTCGAACGCGTGCAGCGGCTGGCCGAGCTCCAGCAGCAGGTAGTTGGTGACGTCCACGGCCAGGGACACGCTGCGCATCCCGGCCCGGGCCAGCCGGATCCGCATCCACAGCGGGGTGGGACGCGTCACCTCGGCCCCGCGCACCTCGCGCAGCACGAACCGGTCGCACGCCGACGGGTCGGCGATGCTCGCCGGGTACACCTCACCGGAGACCTGGTCCACGCCGGCGGGCAGCCCCAGGTCGGCCGGGTCGGTGAACCCGACCCCGAACGCGATCGCCAGCTCCCGGGCCGTGCCGCGCACCGACAGCGCGAACCCCTTGTCCGGGGTGACGTTGATGTCGAAGACGTGGTCGCGCAGCCCGGCGTAGGCGGAGAAGTCGGCGCCCAGCGGGGCGTCGGGCGCCAGCACGAGGATCCCGGAGTGGTCGTCCCCGATGCCGAGCTCGGAAGCCGAGCAGATCATGCCCTCGGACATCCGCCCGTAGGCCTGCCGGGCGCCGATCTCGAAGCCGCCCGGCAGCACCGAGCCCGGCGTGGCCAGCGGCACCCGGTCGCCCACGGCGAAGTTCACCGCGCCGCAGATCACGTGCTGCTCGCCGGACCCGGTGTTCACCGCGCAGTACCGGATCGGCTTCTTGAACCCGGACAGCTCCTCGATCTCGGTCACCTCGGCGACGATGACGCCGCTGATCTCCTGGCCGACCGGCTCCACGGACTCGACCTCGAGCCCGGCCGCGGTCAGCCGCCGCGCCACCTCGGCCGGATCGGTCTGCGGGTCGACGGCCGCGTACTCCAGCAGCCAGGACAGCGGGACCCGCATCACGCCTCCATCCCGAACGCCCGGCTGAACCGCACGTCGCCCTCGATCGTGTCCCTGATGTCGCTGACCCCGTGCCGGATCATCAGCGTGCGCTCGATGCCCAGCCCGAACGCGAACCCGCTGTAGCGGTCCGGGTCGATGCCGCAGGCGATCAGTACCCGGGGGTTGACCATGCCCGCCCCGGCGATCTCGATCCAGCCCTGGGACCGGCACACCCGGCACGGGTCGCCGCCCGCCCGCGTGGACGCGCCCCGGCACACGTGGCACTCCATCGACACGTCGGCCGACGGCTCGGTGAACGGGAAGAAGTCCGGGCGCAGCCGGGTCCGCAGCCCCTCGCCGAACATCGCCTCGACGAACGCCGTGATCGCGCCGCGCAGGTCGGCCATGGTCAGGCCCTCGTCCACGGCCAGGCCCTCGATCTGGTGGAACACCGGGCTGTGCGTGGCGTCCAGCGTGTCGGTGCGGTAGCACTTGCCCGGGCTGACCACGTACAGCGGCAGCGGGCGGCTGAGCATGGCCCGGACCTGCACCGGCGAGGTGTGGGCGCGCAGCATCACGTGCGAGTTGGGTGTCCCGCCCGGCCCGGCCACGAACATCGTGTCGTACTGCCCCCGGGCCGGGTGGTCGGGCGGGAAGTTGAGGGCGTCGAAGTTGTACCACTCGTCCTCGATCTCGGGTCCCTCGGCGACCTCGTAGCCCATGGCCACGAACACGTCGGTCAGCCGCTCGGCCACCGTGGTCGCCGGGTGCCGCGCCCCGGCCGGAAGCCGGTCCCAGGGCAGCGTGACGTCGGCCGCCTCGTCGACCAGGACGCGGGCGTCGCGCTCGGCCTCCAGAACGTCCTGCCGCTGGGCCAGCGCGGTCCGGATCGCGCCGCGCGCGGCGCCGACGCGCTTGCCGGCCTCGGCCCGCGCGGCCGGCGGCAGCGCGCCGATCTCCGCGTTGGCCAGCGTGACCGGGGCCCGGTCGCCGGCGTGCGCGATGCGCGCGGCCTTCAGCTCGTCGAGGGTGGTGGCGGCGGCGATGGCGGCCAGCGCGTCATCGAGCATGCGCTGCACCTCGTCGGCTGACAGCACCGCCACCTCCACGGGGTCATAGCTCTTATTAGGTGCGGACATAGCCTGCTGCTCTCCAAAGATCACAAAAGACTTAAAGGATTTACCGAACGCCCGGTCTCGTCACCGTCCTGGCCTCCCAGGCGTGAGTCATCGCCGGGGTAGCTCGCCGGACCGCGCGGTGTGCCGCTGCGGGCGGCCCGCCGGTCAGCCGAAGTCGGGTGTGCCGGCGGGCATGGTAAATCGGAACTCGGCCCCGCCGCCGGGCGCCTGCTGCACGGCGATCGTGCCGCCGTGCGCCTCAACCAGCCCCTTGACGATGAACAGGCCCAGGCCCGCGCCACCGCGCCGCTTGACCCGCCAGAACTGGCGGAACACCCGCGGGGCGAGCTCGGGCGCGATGCCCTGCCCCTGGTCGCGGACGGACACCGCGACCCCGGGCGCCTCGTCGGTCCGGGCCGGCTCCACCATGATGGTTACCGTACCAGCACCGTGCCGGACCGCGTTCTCGATGAGGTTGCCCAGGATCTGGAAGATCTTGTCGGCGTCCAGCCAGGTCTCCGGCAGCTCGCCCGCGACCTCCAGCCGGAACCGGTCCTCCGGGTCGCCCGCGGCGACCCGGCCCGCGATGACCTTCTTGGCCTGGTCGGGGATGTTGACCAGTTCGCGGTGTACCTCGATCCGGCCGGACTCGATCCGGGACACGTCGAGCAGCTCGGTGATCAGCCGGGTGACCCGGTCCGCGTCGGCGTTGACCGTCTCCAGCATGACCAGCTTCTGGTCGTCGGTGAACTTCGGCCACTTGGCCAGCAGCGTGGCGGTGAAGCCCTTCACGCTGGTCAGCGGCGAGCGCAGCTCGTGGGCCACGGTGGAGACCAGGTCGGCCCGGCTGCGCTCGGCGCGCATCCGCTGCCGGGTGCCGCGCAGGGTGACGGTCAGCCGCCGGACCGGGCCTGGCCGGCGCCGCCGGTCGCCGTCCTCGATCCAGTCACGGACGTAGCCCATGGTGACCAGCAACTCGGTACCGTCCGGCAGGTACAGCGAGTGCTCCGGATGCCGGGTCCGCGTGTTCAGGCCCCGGTAGGGCTGGGTCTGCGTCCACCAGCAGCGGTCGTCGCCGTCGCGCAGCGGCAGCGCCTGCCGGATGTCGTGGCCGAGAGCCGACGCGGCCAGGATGCCGGTGAGCCGCGCCGCGGCGCGGTTGAAGACGATGACCCGGCCGGTGTGGTCCGCGACGACCAGGCCGTCGGGCAGCTCGTCGGCGCAGACCATGCCGCCGACCGCGAAGCCCGGGTCGGGCCCGGGCGCCGGGGTGCCCGGCATCGCCTCAGCCGCCTGCCCCGCGCTCATCCTGTCCACCCTGACCGCTGCCTCCGCCTTGGCCTGGCCTGTCGTAGCCGCTACCACTCCCCCGGTGAATCGTCCGGACACCGGCCCTGGGTTGGGGGGTAACCGCAGGCCGGCCGCATCGTCATGACGAACTAGTCCGACGGCCCGCAGAGGTAACACCGGCCGAGTCCGTCATGACGCAACGTGATCAGATCAGACTCTAGCGCGTCCGGA
>Ga0335074_10013048_pt1 | contig 11666 bp, 12 predicted proteins | sample Lox_Sample_23_FD_206715 | JGI IMG/M metagenome (GOLD analysis project Ga0335074, IMG submission 206715) | Soil microbial communities from Loxahatchee National Wildlife Refuge, Florida, United States - Lox_Sample_2.3 | ecosystem: Environmental > Terrestrial > Soil > Wetlands | place: USA...
GCTCTCGCGGCCGATCTCGGAGCTCGGCATCTATCCTGCCGTCGATCCGCTTGCGTCGACGTCGCGCATTCTCGATCCGCAGATCGTCGGCGACGAGCACTACGCGGTGGCGCGCGGCGTGCAAGAGACGCTGCAGCGCTACAAGGACCTGCAAGATATCATCGCGATCCTCGGCATCGAAGAGCTCTCCGAGGACGACAAGGTCGCTGTCGGCCGTGCGCGGCGCATGCAACGTATGTTCTCGCAGCCGTTCTTCGTGGCCGAGCAGTTCACGGGCACGCCCGGCAAGTACGTCAAGATCGCCGAAACGATCGCGGCCTTCCGCGAGATCCTCGACGGCAAAGTGGATAATCTGCCGGAGCAGGCGTTCTTCTACAAGGGCGGCATCGACGAAGTCAAAGAGGCCGCCGAGAAGCTCGGCGCGTCGGCCTGACCCTTCGATGGCGAACACGGTTCCGTTCAAGCTCATCACGCCGACGAAGGTCGTCTTCGAGGGCGACGCCGAGTTGATCATTGCGGTGACGACCGAGGGAGAGGAGGGCATCCTGCCCCGGCACGCGCCGTTCCTCGGCGCGCTCAAACCGGGCGTCGTGCGTGCGAACGTCGCCGTCGACGGCAAGACCCAGCGCCTCGAACTTGCGACCCGTGAAGGCTTCATGCAAGCGCTACCCGACCGGGTGACGATCCTCGTCGACGAGGCCGTCACCTTCGGCGACGTCAACGTAGCCAAGACCCACGACGAGCTGGCGCATGCGACCACGCAATCGGAGATCGACTTCGCCAACGCCAAGTTAAGGCTGACCGGACACTAGCTGCCTTTCTCGGCCCTCTCGCCTTCCCGGCTCCGGGCCTCGTTCAGAGCCTCCTCCCACTGTCGGACCATCGGCTCCGCGTCGGTCAGCCTTCACTGCAAACATGTTCCGGGACTTCGTCTAGCGAACCTGACACACAATGCTCGATAGGCTAGAGACCACACTTCGCGTGCGCGGCGGCGCCCGCTTGGAGGGTTCGGTTGCAACGCACGGCGCGAAAAACGCGGCGCTGCCGATCATGGCTGCGGCCATTCTCTGCAAGGGCAAAGTAACGCTGCACCGCGTGCCGCGCATCACCGACGTCTCGGTGATGTGGTCGCTTCTCGAAGCGCTCGGCGCGCGTATCCGCTACGAAGGCGACAATACCGTTACCGTCGATGCGAGCAACGTCGCCTCGTATCGCGCGCCGTATGCGCTGGTGCGCAAGCTTGCGGCGTCATTCGACATCGTCGGTCCGCTCCTGGGACGCTTCGGCAAAGCGGAGGTGCCGCTGCCGGGCGGATGCATCCTCGGCACCCGTGCTACCGACATGCACGAACAAGCCTTCGTCGCGCTCGGATGCGACGTGCGTAACGCGCACGGCTATCTGATTGCCGAAGCCAAGCGCAAGCAGATGCACGGCGCGTATATCGAGTTTCGCATGCCGAGCGTCGGCGCGACGAAGAACGCGATGCTCGCTGCCGTGCTCGCCAGTGGAACGACGACACTTGCGAACGTTGCGATGGAGCCGGAGGTCGTCGACGTCGGCAACTTCTTGAATGCAATGGGTGCGAAGGTTACGGGACTGGGCACCGACACGATCGTGATCGAAGGCGTCAAAGAGCTGCGCGGCGGAGAATATGAAATCATTCCCGACCGCATCGTCACCGGTACGCTATTGCTCGCGGGCGCGGTGACGCGTGGCGACGTGACGGTTACCGGCTGCCGGCCCGATCAACTCGAAGCATTCATGATGAAACTACAAGAGTGCGGCGTCGATCTCACCTACGGCGAAGATTGGATTCGGGTCGACGGCGGTACGATCACCGGCGGCACGGAGATTCTCACCGCGCCGTATCCGGGGTTTCCGACCGACTTGCAACCACCGATGGTTTCCTTTCTCTCCACGGTGCCGGGCACGAGCGTCGTCGAAGAATCGATCTTCAACGCGCGCTTCTCGTACGTCAACGAGCTTGCGCGCATGGGCGCCGACGTGCGCGTTTCGATGGAGAGTAACACCGCCGTCGTCAAAGGGGCGAGCCAACTTTCGGGTGCGCCCGTCGAAGCGCCGGACATTCGCGCGGGTGCGGCGCTGGTCGTCGCAGGGCTAGCGGCCGTAGGCGAAACCGAGATCATCGGTCTGGAATACATCGATCGCGGCTACGAACGCTTGGAAGAGCTGCTCTCGAGCCTCGGCGGTCAAGTGCAGCGAAGTAGCGGCATCACGCCGCTCGTCGAGCCGGCGGGTATCTTTGAGACGCGCGAATATCCGCGCGTCGGCTCAGTCGCCGGATGACCACCACCTTATTACCACCACGTTCCTGGAGTTCGAGTTTGGATATCGGTATCGATCTTGGCACGGCCAACGTGCTCGTGCACGTCAAAGGCAAGGGCATCGTTTTGCGCGAGCCGTCGGTCGTCGCAAAGGATATGAACACCGGCAAGGTGTTGGCCGTCGGCGAGGAAGCGCGCCAGATGCTCGGCAAAACGCCGGCGCACATTCAAGCGATCCGGCCGTTACGCGACGGCGTGATCGCCGACTTCGAAGTGACCGAGGCGATGCTGTCGTACTTCATCAAGAAAGTGATGAAGGATCGCTCGTGGTGGTCGACGATCGTGAAGCCCAAGCCGCACGTGACCATTTGCGTGCCGGCGGAGATCACGAGCGTCGAAGAGCGCGCCGTCAAAGATGCGGCCAAGCTCGCCGGGGCGCGTAACGTCGATATCATCGAGGAGCCGATGGCGGCCGCGATCGGCGCGGGCCTGCCGATCGACGGACCGTCGGGCTCGATGGTAGTCGACATCGGCGGCGGTACGACCGACGTTGCGGTGATCTCGCTAGGCGGCGTGGTCGTTTCACAATCGCTGCGCGTCGCCGGCAACAAGCTCGACGACGCGATCGTGCGCTACATTCGCCGCGTCTACAACCTCATGATCGGCGAGCGCACGGCCGAGGAGATCAAGATCAAGATCGGGTCGGCCTACAAGCTCGAGCAAGAGCTCGCAATGGAGATTCGCGGTCGCGATCTCATCAACGGTTTACCGAAGACCGTCAAGATCACGAGCGAAGAGATTCGCGAGGCGCTCTCCGAGCCGGTGGGTTCGATCGTCGAAGCGGTGAAGGCGGTGCTCGAGAAGACGCCACCGGAACTCGCCGCCGACATCATCGACCGCGGCGTCATTCTCACCGGCGGCGGCGCGTTGCTGCGCGGGCTCGACAAACTCTTATCCGAGGTTACCGGCGTGCCGGCAATCGTCGCCGACGATCCGTTGTCGTGCGTGGCGATCGGCACGGGAATGAGCATCCACCTGTAAGATGCCGGCGATCGACGCGCGCGTCGAGCCGCGTGAGCGCGTCGTCGAAGCGAGCGCGGCGACCATCTTCGCCGGCGGCACGCTCGTCCTTCCCGGCGATACGAACTATTGGCTGGCGTGCGATCCGTATCGAACGAACGCGGTCGAGCGGATCCGCCAAACGAAGGGCCGCGCAAACGGTGAACCGCTGCTGCTCCTGGTCCCGTCGGCGACCGAATTCTTGGAGTACACCGCCGGCAACTCGCTTGCCGTCTCGGCCGCAAAGCGGTTCTTACCCGGTCCCGTCACGCTCATCGTGCGCAAGCCGGCGTTCGTGGGCGATCACGTTACGGCCGGACTCTCCACGCTGGCGATACGCGTGCCGCAAAGCGACCTCACGCGTGCAATCTTGGAACGAACTGGGCCGCTCGCTGCTATGAGGGCCGGTTCGCGAGAGCCGGCGTGCGCCGATCTCGTGATCGAGAATGGTGCACCGCCATGCGAAGGCGAATCGAGCATCGTGGATTTAACCGAACCGACCCTTCGAGTGCGCTCCCTATGACGAGACCCCTCGTGCTCGTCGCGGTGATGACGTTCGCATTGCTCGCCGCGTCCCCGAGCCCCAAGCCCTCACCGTCGCCGTCGGCGCTTCCGTCGACGGGACCGCCTACGTTCCAGGTCGGTGTCTGGACCGTTCATGCCTCGCTGCTCGACGTCAACTTCAAGTCGGGCGATTTCAGTACGCCCAAGCAGCTCACGATGACGCGCGGGGGCGGTGACATTACGGCCGATCGCGCGAGCGGAAACTACAAATCGCAACAAGCGACGCTTTACGGAAACGTCGTCATGCACGACACCGAAGGCAACTTCGCCGGGCTCTCGAGCACGAAGCCGGCGAAGTCCAAGGGCCCCTCGACGCTCACCGCCGACCAAGTGCACATCGACGGCAAGGGAAAAATCTATACTGCGACCGGCAACGTGCATTACGTTCAAGCCGACACGACGGTCGACGCAAACAAGGGCGTGCTCGACGACCTCACGCACGATCTCGACCTCACCGGCAACGTCAAGATCGTTCAAGGGACACGCAACATGGTCGCAGACCACGTGCTCTACAACACGGTCTCGGGTCAGGCTCACGCTGAAGGCGACGTCGTGATGCAGTTCCCGAGCGATGTCAGCCGGACGATTGCGACCCCGCGACCGATCAAGATCCACAACCCGCTCGAACACCACAAAGGCGCATCGCCCGCACCGGCGCCGGCTTCGTCGCCTCACTGATCATGAACTCGCTCTTCGAGGAGCCGGACGCGCCGCTTGCGGCGCGCATGCGTCCGCGCACGCTCGACGAGTACGTGGGCCAGGACGAGATCGTCGGTCCGGGGCGCGCGTTGCGCCGCGCGATCGAAAACGACCGCGTACCATCCATGATCCTTTGGGGTCCGCCGGGCACCGGCAAGACGACGCTGGGAGAGATCGTGGCGCGCTCGACCGGCGCGCACTTCGAGAAGCTCTCGGCGGTGAGCGCCGGGGTCGCCGATCTGCGCCGCGTCGTCGCCGAAGCGCAGGCCCGGCGGCGCGTGGGACAGCGCTCCGTGCTCTTCATCGACGAGATCCATCGTTTCAACAAGGCTCAGCAAGACGCGATCCTTCCCTACGTCGAGGACGGCACGATCACGATGATCGGCGCGACGACGGAGAATCCGTCGTTTGAAGTCATTTCAGCGCTGCTCTCGCGCTCGCGCGTCTTCGTGCTGCATCCGCTCTCCGAGAGCGAGATCGCGACGATCGTAGACCGCGCGCTCTCCGATCCGCAACGCGGACTGGGCAGCGAGACGATCGAGCTCGACACCGACGCTCGAGAGACGCTCATCAGCTATGCGAACGGCGATGCGCGCACCGCCCTCTCGGCGCTCGAGTTCGCCGCGGCGAGCGCGCCGCAACGCAATGGCGCAAAGGAGATCGACCGCGCCCTCGTGCTCGAGGCGCTGCAGAAACGGGGCTCGACCTACGACAAGAGCGGCGAGCAACACTATGACGTCATCAGTGCGTTCATCAAGAGCGTGCGCGCGAGCGATCCCGACGCGGCAATCTATTGGCTCGCGCGTATGATCGACGGCGGCGAAGATCCGCTCTTTATCGCGCGGCGTCTGGTAATCTTGGCGTCGGAGGACGTGGGATTAGCCGACGCTAGAGGCATCGCGGTGGCGACCGCCGCGCAACAAGCCGTGCATTTCGTAGGTATGCCGGAGGGCTTCTATCCGCTTGCGCATGCAACGCTCTATCTCGCCCGCGCGAAGAAGAGCAACAGCGTGGGACGCGCGTACGGCGCGGCGATGCGCGACGTCCAGGAGACGCGCAACGATCCGGTGCCGTTGCATCTACGCAACGCACCGACGGGTTTGATGAAGGGACTCGGGTACGGGCGCGACTACCACTACGCGCACGACGACTACTCCGTCAAGCAAGAGAATCTGCCCGAGAATTTGCGAGGCCGGCGATATTATGAAGCGGGCGAAAACGACGAAAAAAATTAACGGTCCGGGGGAAGACCCCCGGACCGCGTTCCCGTTGCTACTTCTCGGAGTGTGCAATGGAGCTTCGCACACGTGTAATCGTAGAGCATCGCTCTGAGATGGCTCTGAGAAATCGATGAAAAAAGCGCGCATCTACCTCGATCATGCCGCGACGACCCCCGTCCACGACAGCGTGCTCGCGGAGATGCTGCCGTATTTTCGCGAGGCGGGGGCAAACCCGAGTTCGCTGCACGGCGAGGGACGGCGCGCCCGCGCCGGCCTCGACCAAGCGCGCGACCGGGTGGCCGCATCGCTCGGGGTTTCGCGCAAGGAGATCACGTTTACGGGCAGCGGCTCGGAGAGCGACAATCAAGCGATCATCGGCGTCGCTCGGACGCATCGCGATCGGGGGCGGCACATCGTCTCGACGCAAATCGAGCACCACGCCGTCTTGCACGCACTCGATGCGTTGCGCGACGAAGGCTTCGAGATCACGCTCCTTCCGGTCGACGAGCGCGGCATGATCGATGCGCAGACGTTCGCGCGCGCCCTGCGCGACGACACGATTCTGGCAACCGTGATGTATGCCAACAATGAGATCGGGGTCATCGAACCGATTGCGCAGCTCGCCGCCGCGGCGCGCGAGAACGGCGTGATCTTCCACACGGACGCAATTCAAGCACCGGGCTGGATCGACGTGCGGCCGCGCGACCTGGGAGTGGACCTGCTCTCGCTCTCCGCGCATAAGTTCTACGGTCCCAAGGGCGTCGGCGTTCTCTACGTGCGCGAAGGCCTTGCGCTTGCGCCGCTCGTCCACGGCGGCGGTCAAGAGTTCGGACGCCGGTCGGGGACGGAAAACGTGGCGGGGATCGTGGGCCTTGCGGCAGCGCTCGAACGGGCGGTGCGCATGCAGCCCGACCGCGCTGCGCGAGCCGGGCGTCTGCGCGATCGGCTCGAAGCGGGGCTGCGTGCCGGCGGCATTCGCGTCAACGGCGAGGGGGCGCCGCGGTTGCCGAACTACAGCAACGTCTCGTTCGTGGGTTTGGACTCGGAAGCGTTGCTCGTACGTTTCGATCTGGAAGGAATCGCGGTCTCGACGGGTAGCGCCTGTACCTCGGGTGCGATCGAGCCGAGCCACGTGATTGCGGCGCTCGGCGGCGAACCGCATCGGGGGCAGGGCGTGATTCGTTTCACTCTCGGGGAATCAACGACCGAGGAAGAGATCGACCGGGTTTTGGCGCTGGTGCCGCGTATCACTGCGGAACTACAGGGGAGTGCATCGTGATTGTGGATTGGAGCATCGTGCTCGACATCGGCGTCGGCGTGGGCGTTTTTCTCGTTGGGATCGCGGCGCTCGTCGCCGGGATTGCTTTTGCGAGCACGCTCGGACGCGTCAACCGTTCGCTCGACGTGGTCGACCGGCAGCTCGAGAGCCTCGGGCGGCCGATCGGCGAGACCCTCGATCATCTGGGCGGCATCGCCGACACCGCCGACCAGACGCTAGCTCGCTTACGCGGCGTCGTGGCATCGCTCGAGGACGTGGCGGGGTCGCTTTCGGAAACCGCCGCGATCGCCAGGGGAGCACTCGCCCCGGCCATCGAGAACGTCGGCGCGACGATCTCGGGGATAAGCGCTGGTTTACGGCGCATTGTGACGGGAAGAACATCGAGCGACGGGTCGTAAGAGGGGAAAGGCATGAGCAGCGACGAGGGCGGCGGCAATGGCAGCGGGTTCTTTGCCGGCTTTCTCCTCGGTGCGATCGCCGGCGGTGCGGTCGCCATGCTTCTGGCACAAGAGGAAACACGGGATCTCTTGGTTGGGAAGGCCCGCGAAGCGGGTAACTTAGCGATGGATGCCTCGGGCGATTTGCGAGGCCGCTATGCTGATTTATACGAGCGCGGCCGAACAATCGTCGAGAATAGCCGTGCCACCATGGGTGATGCAAGCGAGCAATAGAGTGGAGAAGACGTTGGATATCAAGGTAAACGTTCGCGAAGCGCAAGGTGATTGTTACATCGTCGAATTGAGCGGTGAAATCGACGTCTACACCTCGCCAAAGGTCAAGGACGCTATCGGCGATCTCATCGATCGCGGCGTCTACAATCTCGTCATCGATTTGGAGAAAGTCCGCTATATCGATTCGACGGGACTCGGGGTGCTGATCGGCGGCCTCAAGCGCGTGCGCGAGCACGGCGGTTCGGTGAACCTGGTTTGCACCAATCCGCAGATACGCAAAATCTTCGATATTACGGGCCTGGTCAAAATCTTCGGCATCTTCGATAGCGAAGAGGCCGCAATGCAGGCCCTGGTGTGAATCAGCCGCTGCCGAACGCCGACGACGTCGATATCGTCGATCTGCGCATTCCGTGCAAGGCGGAGTGGGTTGCGCTGGCGCGACTTTCGGTTGCCGCGGTCGCGAGCCGCTTGAATTTTTCGATCGACGAGATCGAGGACATCAAGCTTGCGGTCGCGGAGGCATGCACCAACGCGATCCAGCACGCGCGCGGCAGCCCGTATATCGAGATCAAGTGCGAAGCCGTGCCGAGCGGCCTGCGCCTGAGCATCCGTGATTTTGGGCGCGGTACGCGGCCCGAGCACATTCGCTCGCGCGAGATGGCCGACGAGCGCGTGGGGGGCCTTGGTGTATTTCTGATCCGCTCCTTGATGGATGACGTGGATTTCGAGGTCCACCCGGATCAGGGTACACTCCTGGTCATGGTGAAGCGGCTCGCCGTTTAACGTGCGCGACCAAAGCGGCGATGCGCGCTCGATGCGAGAACGCACGCGCGACCTCTTTTCGCGTTTCATTCGGGCCCGCGTTCGTCACGAGCAGCAGCCCAGCATTTGCGAGCGCGATTATGAGTCGATGCGTAACGATCTGGTCGTGGCGCATCTCAATTTGGTGCGCTTCCTCGCGCTGAAATTCGCCAATCGCGGCGAACCGCTGGACGATCTCATTCAGGTCGGCACCGTTGGGTTGCTCAAAGCCATCGACCGGTTCGAGCTCGACCGCGGCGTCGAGTTCACGACCTACGCAACGCCGACCATCGTCGGCGAGATCAAGCGGTATTTTCGCGACAAAGGCTGGGCGGTCAAAGTGCCGCGCCGTCTGCAAGAGCTCAATCTCGCCGTCAATCGCGCCAACGAAAAGATGTCGGTGGAACTCGGGCGCAGCCCGACCGTCGCCGAACTCGCGACCAGCCTCGGGGCAAGCGAGGAAGAGATCCTCGAAGCGCAGGAGCTCGGCGGAGCGTACAATCTGCTCTCGCTCGATTCCGAGATCACGAGCGAGGGCGACAAGCGCGCGCAAAGGCTGGCCGATACCGTCGGCATCACCGATCCGGGCTTGGAGCTGCTCGAGGACCGCGCCAATCTCGAGCGCGCGTTCCACGTGCTCACCGGGCGCGAAAAGGTCATTATCTACCTACGCTTTTACGAGTCGGTCTCGCAAACGGAGATCGCCAAACGCCTCAACGTCTCGCAGATGCACGTCTCGCGGCTGCAGGCAAAAGCGCTCGAAAAGCTTCGCGCGGCTCTCGGAGAATAGCGCCGTCGCTCGGCCCCGGCGCCGGTTAACGGCATGCCGGGCTCCCTGCCCCGAGACCGGTCGTAGGAGGCAGGGCCCTCTCTCTGCTATCATCCCTCATTGAACCCATGAAGAGCCAAGAACTCCGCCAGGCTTGGGTCGATTTCTTCGTTACCAAGCAGCACAAGCCAATGCCCTCCGCGAGCCTCATACCCGACGAGATGAGCACGACGCTCTTCACCATCGCCGGGATGGAGCAGTTCGTGCCCGTCTTCCTCGGCGACGCACCGGCACCGGCGCCGCGCGTCGTTACGGTGCAGCGCTGCCTCCGCGTTGCGGGCGCGAAGAGCGACATTGAGAACGTCGGGCGCACCGGACGCCACGGTACGTTCCTCGAGATGCTCGGCAACTTCAGCTTCGGCGACTACTACAAGCGCGAGGCCATCGAGTGGGCCTGGGAGTTCGTTACGAAGGTGCTCAAGCTCGATCCGGCGCGCCTCTACGTCACCGTGCACACCGGCGACGACGAAGCCGCCGAGATCTGGCACAAGGACGTCGGTCTGGAGAAGTCGCGCATCACGCGTTTCGACGAAGAGAACTTCTGGACGATGGGTCCGACCGGGCCCTGCGGTCCATCGACGGAGATCTTCTACGATACCGGCGAGGCGTACGCGAGCGCAAGCGAAGACACCGGACCGAATCTCGGCGATCGGTTCGTCGAGATCTGGAACGTCGTCTTCCAACAGTACAATCGCGGTGCCGATGGCAAGCTGACGGAGCTGCCGAAGAAATCGATCGATACCGGCGCCGGGCTCGAGCGTATGCTCGCCGTCAGCAACGGCCAGGCTTCGATGTACGAGACCGATCTCTTCACCGACCTGATCGAAGCGCAGCCGCCCCTCGCGGCAGCGAACGTGCACCCGCAAGAGCAGCGCGAGCGACAGAACATCATCGCCGATCACGCGCGCGCGGTAACCTTCCTGATCAACGACGGCATCTATCCGTCGAACACCGATCGCGGCTACGTACTGCGCTTCTTGATACGGCGCGCCATTCGCAACGGCAAACTGCTCGGCTACCCGAACGGCTTTCTGACGCACCTCGTCCCGGCCGTCGTGAAATCGCTCGCACCGGGTTATCCCGAGCTGCGCGATAACGTCACGCGCATTGAGCAAACCCTGCGCGCCGAGGAAGAGACCTTCGATCGCACGCTCGAGCGCGGCATGGCGATGCTCGACGGCCTGATCCAAGACGCCAACGACAATTGCACGCGGCTGATCTCGGGTCACGACGCGTTCCTGCTGCACGACACCTACGGGTTTCCGATCGAGTTGACGCGGGAGATCGCCGCCGACGGCGGCGTTGCGGTCGACACCGTCGAGTTCGAAGCGGCGATGAACGAGCAGCGCGAGCGCGCGCGTGCGGATGCGAAGGCCAAGCGTGCCGTGGTCTCGCTGGCAGAGTTGCCGGCGGTGAGCTCGCAGTTCGCGGGCTACGGCGGCCTCGAAAGCGACGGCGAGATCGTCGCCATGCTCGCGGCGGATAAACCGGTCGAGACGCTGAGCGCGGGCCAGAAAGGCGTCATCGTGCTCGATCGTACGTCGTTCTACGCCGAGCGCGGTGGACAGATCGGCGATCGCGGCCGGCTGACACTCGAAGACGGCTCCGTCTTCGACGTCGACGACACGCAGTACATGGGCGAAGCGATCGCGCATCACGGCGTGGTGAAAAGCGGCGAGTTCACGGCCGGTGCGCGGGCGCAGACCGTCGTCTTCGATTGGTGGCGGCGCGAGATCCGGCGCCATCATACCTCCGCACACTTGTTGCAGCGCGCGCTCAAAGACGTGCTCGGCGAAGAGGTCACGCAGGCCGGATCGTGGGTCGGCATCGATCGGATGCGCTTCGATTTTCGCAATCCGGCGGGCGCGCTGACACCCGAGCAGAAGCGCGCGGTCGCGGCACGGGTCAACGAAATGATTCGCGACGACTCGCCGGTCGTCACCCGCGAGCTGCCGATCGAAGAGGCCAAGCGCAGCGGCGCGATCTGGATGTTCGGCGAGAAGTACGGCGAGAAGGTGCGCGTCCTCCAAGCCGGACCGTCGATCGAGTTTTGCGGCGGCACGCACGCGCACTCGACCGGGGAGCTCGGGCTGTTCGTGATTCTGAGCGAATTTTCGATCGGCAGCGGCATTCGCCGGATCGAGAGCTGCGTCTCGGCGTCGGCCGAGCGCTTCGTGGTCAATCAGCAAGAGCTCGTAACCGACCTTGCGACGACGCTCTCGACGACACCGGAAGAACTGACCGAGCGTGTGAACAAAC
>Ga0335074_10013049_pt1 | contig 11665 bp, 9 predicted proteins | sample Lox_Sample_23_FD_206715 | JGI IMG/M metagenome (GOLD analysis project Ga0335074, IMG submission 206715) | Soil microbial communities from Loxahatchee National Wildlife Refuge, Florida, United States - Lox_Sample_2.3 | ecosystem: Environmental > Terrestrial > Soil > Wetlands | place: USA: Florida...
TCTGGTAGACCAGGTTATCGAGCCGGTTGCGGCTCTCGACCTCGGCCAGCCGGTCCTTGTCCTCGGATGCGTGCGACTCGGCCTCCTTCTTCATGCGCTCGGCTTCGTCCTTGCTGAGGCCGGTGGAGGCGGTGATGGTGATCTTCTGTTCCTTGTTGGTCGCCATGTCCTTCGCGGACACGTTGAGGATGCCGTTGGCGTCGATATCGAACGTCACCTCGACTTGGGGCATGCCGCGCGGAGCCGGCGGAATTCCCATCAGATGGAATTTCCCGAGCGAGCGGTTGCCGCTGGCCACAGGGCGCTCGCCCTGCAGCACGTGGATCTCGACCGACGTCTGGTTGTCCGCCGCCGTCGAGAACGTTTCCGACTTGCGCGTCGGGATCGTCGTGTTGCGCGGGATCAGCGTGGTCATCACGCCGCCCAGCGTTTCGACGCCCAGCGAAAGCGGGGTCACGTCGAGCAGCAGGATGTCCTTCACCTCGCCGCCGAGCACACCACCCTGAATCGCTGCGCCGACCGCGACCACCTCGTCCGGATTGACGCCCTTGTGGGGCTCCTTGCCGTTGAACAGACCCTTCACGATGTCAACCACGCGCGGGATGCGCGTCGATCCGCCGACCAGCACGACTTCGTCGATTTTGTCCGGCGTGATTCCGGCGTCGCTGAGTGCGCGCTTTACGGGCTCCACCGTCCGCTGCAGCAGGTCTTCCATCAACTGCTCGAGCTTGGCGCGCGTCAGCTTGAGCTGCATGTGTTTTGGGCCAGAGGCATCCGCCGTCAAGAACGGAAGGTTGATCTCGGTTTCCTGAAGCTGCGAAAGCTCGATCTTGGCCTTTTCCGCGGCTTCCTTGAGCCGCTGGATGGCCATCTTGTCCTTGCTGACATCGATGCCCTGATCGCGCTTGAATTCAGCCGCCATCCAATCGACGATGCGCTGGTCGATGTCGTCGCCACCCAGGTGCGTGTCACCGTTTGTCGACTTCACTTCGACGACGCCTTCGCCGACTTCGAGGATCGAGATGTCGAACGTGCCGCCGCCCAGGTCGTACACGGCGATCGTCTCGTCCTTCTTTTTGTCGAGGCCGTAGGCGAGCGCAGCAGCCGTCGGCTCGTTGATGATGCGCAGGACTTCAAGTCCCGCGATTTCGCCGGCCTGCTTTGTCGCCTGCCGCTGGCTGTCGTTGAAGTAGGCGGGAACGGTGATCACCGCCTTGGTTACCTTTTCGCTGAGAAAATCTTCTGCGGCTGACTTCAGTTTCTGAAGGATCATGGCCGAGATTTCGGGCGGGCTGTAGACCTTGCCCTGAATCTCGACACGCGCGTCATCGTGGGGCCCCTTCGCGACCTTATAGGGTACGCGCTTGGCTTCCTCGACCACTTCGTCATAGCGGCGGCCCATAAACCGCTTGATCGAATACACCGTGTTCTCCGGGTTCGTGATCGCCTGGCGCTTGGCAACTTGGCCCACCAAACGCTCTCCGGTCTTGGTGATCGCGACCACCGATGGCGTCGTCCGCGCGCCTTCCTGGTTGGGAATCACGATGGGTTCGCCGCCCTGCATCACGGCCACCACGGAGTTGGTCGTGCCCAGGTCAATACCAATAATCTTGCTCATGGAAATCCGCTCCTATCGAATCAGACTGGCTCAGTTCTCTGGAATCTGGGCCGCCGAGGGTAATTTTACAGATTGAGTGAGTTATTGTCAAGTTTCTTGTGTGTCCGTATTCTACTGTACATAATACACTTACTTCTATCCTATCCGCTCTCCCTCCCATCTTCTCATGCTCCCCCAACGGCCTGAGACGGCTACCGCACTCAGGCCGATGCCTGCAAACCTCTATCCCCAGACGACGCATCCTATTAGTTAGGCTCGGGTAATTTGCTCGATGCGCCACATTCCGCTGCCAACTCATGGATGGCCGGAGTCTGTTTCGCGTTACAATACCGCCGCTTGCAGTGGGACCTGGGGGGAGGCTGACGTTGAATCTGCGTTCGAATAGTTCTCGCGCGAGGTATCTGTCGAAGGGCCGCCGCCTTCCATGGCCGGTTTTGCCCATTCTATTCGTCCTCATTCTCGGGCTTGGCGTGGTGTCGCCGTCAGCTATCGGCAGGAGCGGGAAAGCGGCTCGCAAGGCGTCGCGCGTCGTTGAGCCCGTTGGGCCGCCGGTGAAGGCGTATGGTTCCAAGGATGCGCCCATTACGATGGAAGTCTTCACGGACTACCAGTGTCCATCGTGCCGCAACCTGTATGAGAACACTCTCCGCGCGATGATCAACGACTACGTCGCGTCGGGGAAGGTCTATCTGGTTCATCACGATTTTCCTCTTCCAATGCACAAGTACAGCTATGAGGCGGCTCGCTGGGCGAATGCGGCCGCGCGAGTCGGAGAGTTTGCAAACGTCGAGGCGGCGCTGTACGACAACCAGGATGCATGGGGTGCCGACGGCAATATCGCGAAGTACGTCTCGGCGGCGATGTCCGCGGCGGAGTTCAAGCGTGTGGAAAAGCTGATGGAGCCGTGCCAGGGGCCGATATCGGCGTCCGACTACGCGCCGGGATCGGCGCGAATGGTCAACGTGGCGCAGACCGATCGCGGCTGCCCCTTCGACGCATACATCAACGCGGACCGCGCGATCGGCATGCGCGTTCCTGTCCAGGCGACGCCGACTTACGTGATCACGTATAAGGGGCAGCATCTGCCGCCGGCGTCGGGCTTCGTCTCTTGGCCGATTCTGAAGCAGTTTTTTGATTCGCTCCTGAGCCAGTAACCGGCGCCTTGACCACAAACCTCCGATGAACGCGTTGAATTCGTTGCTGACTTGGCTCGCTCTGCACGGCTACTGGTTCATCTTCGCCGGGCTGATCGCGGCCTTCTGCGTGCGGGATGCCCGGAAACGCCGCACCCTCGTCCGCATCATGCTGGTCTTCGGCGGCATCCTCATTGGATCGATTTTTCTCGCGGCGGCGTATGGGAAGCTGAAGCCGCTGGCCGGTTTTCCCTGGTCGATGCGCTCCGTAAGAACCTCGATTTTGCTTTTCTCGATGCAGGTGGAGTCCTACCAAATTCTTTCGCCCGCGGCCTCGAGCCTGCTTGCTCACGTACTGCCCTTTTTCGAGCTGGTCCTCGGATTGTGGCTGGTCAGCGGCATTTGGAGGCGTTTTTCGGCGCTCCTCGCAAGCTTGGTTTTCCTGGGATTCATGGCCGCGATCGCGTACGCCTACTTTCACGGCTTGCACATTGAGTGCAACTGCGGAGTCGGCCCGAATGAGGATGTTGGTCCGGGCGCTTTGCTGCGCGACGGATTGAAGTTTCTTCTGCCGAGCCTGATCGTGATGTGGGGCTCGTTCTGGGTTCGGCGCGCGCCGAGCGTTACTTCGGCTGCGCCGCTTCCAGCCGCGACCCCGGCGGGGGCGTCGCAATAGCTTCCTCTTGCCGCTCCTCTCTTAGAGATTCGCCGATACGCCCGCTGAACTCCTTCGAAGCCTCGTACGTCATGTGCAGCGGGTCTGCGAACATCGATTCGTCCGGCATCGTGTGGCTCGCGTCGATGAATTGCGCCCCAGCTCCAACCAGCATGCCTTGCACGTGCGAGCGGTATTGGTCCCACGCGGCCGTGTCGTAAAATGACTGCACGTGCGCGGGCGGCAGGGGCATTTCGATGAAGACGACTTTCATGCCTGCGGACTTCCCCTGGCGGATGATTTCTCGCACCGACGGGATCAGGTCGCGCCGGCTTGCGCGCCCGCACTCCTCGATGAATGCGGGCCTGCTGGGATATTCGAGCAGCGAAAAATCGTTGGCGCGCCCCAGCGAATTCGTCTTCACGGGTGGCATTCCCTGTTGTTCGAGCTTGCGCCGGAAGAGCTCGACGCGCTCCCACGTGACACTTCGGTCCACGAAAAGCGGGAAGCGCCGCATGATCTCGAACTCGATCCGATCGTGCAGCGAGAGATGATAGAAGCGCCGCGCGTATTCCGGATCGAGATAGTAGAGCATCGCTCGATTTCCGATTAGGTCGCTGGTGGCGAATTCGGCCGGATGGGTCAGTTGAAAATCGAAAAAACCGTAAATCAGCAGCCGCGGGCGTTCCCCGTTGTGAAGCGCGTAGCGCAGCAGCATCAGATGCTCGACCGGGGTCGAGTTGCCGAGGCCGAGGTTGATCATCCCTTGCTGCTGATTCAGCCCGATTCCCTCATCGAATGCGGATTCGTCGAATCCGACGCCCACGAGCGAATTTCCCAGAGCTACCACTCCCGCGCCGGGCCGCTCGCGCACCTGGGCCATCAACTGCCGCGGAAATGTGTCGCGCGCTGACCGTGCGACGGCTTTGTTGAGCGTAAACAGGAGCAGCAGAAGCCCGGCAAGCGCAAGGAAAAACTGCCGCCTCGAAACTGCCCTTGGTGTCGTTCCCGTGTTTGCCAAGCTCCGCCTCAGAAATCGATGTAAATGAATTTCGAGCTCTGCCCCGAGAAAACGAAAATCACGAGAGCCAGCGCTCCCCACCAGATCGCCCAGAAAAACCAATTGCCGAGAGAAACCGGCAGCCCGGGGGGAGGCTCGTCCCTCTCGCCGCCGAGATATTCGACCGCCTGCTTGATCCATTCGAGTGTGGTGATCCTGCCAGCCGTGCTATCCAAGGAAAAGCCTCCGGAAAAAGAAAAACGCGGTCCCTACGTCCATACAGAAGAAAGCCCACAGCAGATTCACCGCGACGAACGTCAACGCCCACGAGCCCATCACGGACCAGCGCGACGGCTGCTCGGGCATGGGACGAAACAGGCGCCAGGCGCGGCGAATTGCGAGCAGCACGCCGTGCAACAGTCCCCACACGACGAAGTGAATTCCCGCGCCGTGCCAGATGCCGCTGATCAGCATCGTCACCAAAATGTTCGCGTAGACGCGTTCGCCGCGCACGCGCGAGCCACCCAGCGGAATGTAGATATAGTCGATCAGCCAGTCCGTCAGAGACATGTGCCAGTGTCGCCAGAAGCCGGCGATGTTCGTCCGCAGGTAGGGCCAATCGAAATTTTCGGGCACGCGGACCCCGAAAAGGCGCGCCGAACCGATCGCAATGTCGGAGTACGCCGAAAAGTCCGCGTAGATCTTGATGCCGTAGGCGAGCAGCCAGAGCGGCAGCACGGCCCGGTTCGCCTGGCTGATGTCCGCGCGATTCAGATGGCTCGTGTACGCGGTGAGCAGATCGGCGATCGCGAACTTCTTCGCCAGGCCCGCGAGGATCCTCGTGATCCCACGCTGCCAGTCCAAAGCCCAGTCGGCCGGTATGCTGCCCAGCTTCGGGACGAAATCCTGGTAGCGCTTGATCGGACCGGCGACCATGGTCGGGAAAAACAGAATGAATGCCATGTAGTCGGCCACGGAGCCTTTCTCGGCTTTACCGCGGTAGCGGTCCATCGCGTAGTGCGCGAATTCAAAAGTGAAGAACGATATTCCGAGCGGCAGAAACGCGTCCTTCCAGTAAAGCGGGTTTTGCGCCGGATCGGACCACACAAGGCCAGTAAGAAAATTGCGATACTTGAACACGATCAGAAATGCGACCGCCAGCGCGACTCCCGCCCAGCAAATCCACGACGACGGCTTATAGAAACGGCTGACGGCCGATTCCCACAGAAAGATACCTAGGCATGCCGCCCCAGCGATCCCGCCCAGTTGCGTATAGGAAAAGTAGACGAAAAAGAGGCAGCCGCTGGCAAAGATCACCCACGGCCGGACGCGCTGGCTCGCCGCGCGAAACAGGATCGCGCTCGGAACCAGAAAGAGAACGTAATAGTCCCAGCCGTTGAAGATCATGAATGATGGAAGGTTTGGCCTGTCCCGTCACAGGCTCAATACATATACGCTGGGGCGAAACCAAACTCTATCCGACAAGCCCGGGCTTTGCAATTTACTCGCGCGCTTGAACTGCGGGAAGAAAGGAGAGACAGGAAAGAATCGACTTAGTCGCCGGTGCCGGTTGGCGCCGGAGTGGTGGCCGTCGCGTCGACTGTCGCGGTCGGCGAGATGTTGCGGAGGAACCGCCAGGGGTCGACCGGCGTATTGTTGATGCGAACTTCATAGTGCAGGTGCGGGCCGGTCGAGCGCCCGCTGTTGCCTTCGTAGCCGATCACATCTCCGCGCTTCACGTGCATTCCCACCTGAACGTTGAAGCCGGAGAGGTGCCCGTACCACGTGCTGACTCCGAAGCCGTGATCGATCACGATCAGCCGGCCGTAGCCCGCGCAGAGCCCGGCTTGGGTCACATCGCCGTCAGCTGTCGCGCGAATCTCATCGCCGTAATGCGAAGCGATATCGAGACCCGAGTGGAAAGCGCCCTCGCCGCTGAACGGATCGAGGCGCTCGCCGAAGTGCCCGGTAATCTCGCCGACCACTGGCCACAGTGTGGGCACGATCCCAAGGGTGCTCAGTTGGTCCGCAGGCAGTATGCGCTGCTGCACGCCGAGCGTGCTCACCACCGCCGCGTTCTTCTCAAGGTAGCTGAACTCGTCGACCGATTGCTGGAAGGCAACTTCCGTGGCTTCCGGGGTCGCGTTGTCGTCGTCGGTCAAGCCGAAAGCACTCTGGCGGAAGCGCGCAATGCCGTAGGCCATCGCCACTTCACCTGCAAGCGATTGCAGCGAATCGAGGCGCTGATTCGTATCCTTTACCTGGGTTTGCAGCTGAACGTACCGTTGCTTGAGGTCCGCCTGATCCCGGCGCAGCGAATTGTAGCTCGCCGCTTTCCACAGCATCCGCGAATAGGAGCCGACCGCCGCAGCCACCGTGAGGCCGCCCACTACGGCCAGGATTGTCAGGACGTGCAGGACGTAGAAGGGCACCGACACACGTCGCATGCCGCCTGACGCGCTCGATGCAATAAAAAACGTGTAAGACCTACCCCTCATAGTCTGTCTTACCCTTAGTTTTTCGACGGCTGGCTTGAACCGCTTGCCCCGAAAGGCGGTCCACTGATCCCGGCGAACGACCCGCTAGAAGTTTGAACCGAGAGCCCTGGTTCGAAACCCGGGGAATTGTAATAACCAGACCGCTGAGCGTCAACCTTAATCTTCCATTTCACGTAGGCGCTCGCTTCTGGGTTGCGAGACAACCTATAATTCTTCCGCTCTCAAAGTCTATCCGATTGGCCGTGATCGCAACAACTGTACGTAAGGACAGTAAATGGGCGGCGAAGACCAGCTAATCAGGAAGTTAGCCCTCGTGGTGCCGTCCGAGACCGGCCCGCGCGCCGTGGGCCACTCGCGGCGCGCCAGCACGCGACTGGGAATCGGCGATGACGCCGCGGTAATTATGCCGGGCCGGCACGCTGACCTGATCGTCACGTGTGACGCTTTTCTCGCGGGAGTGCATTTCCTTGTAGATCGCCATCCGCCTGATTCCGTCGGCTACAAATCCCTGGCGCGGGCGACGAGCGACGTTGCCGCAATGGGTGCGACGCCGCGATACTTCTTGCTGACGCTGGCCTTGCCGCAAAACATGGCAGGTCAATGGCTTAGCGGGTTTCTGCGGGGCATGCGGCGAGCGGCGCGGCAATTGGGCTTGCAGTTGATTGGCGGCGATACAACGCGCTCCTCATCCGTTTCCATCGGAATTACAGTTCTAGGTGAAATCGCTCCCGGCCGCGCAATCACTCGGTTCGGGGCACGGCCTGGTGACATCCTTTACGTCACCGGCAAGCTCGGGCGCGCGAAATTGGGCCTCGAAATCGTCAGAAATTGCCCGCTTAGCCAAACTAAGAGCGTCATTCGCGGCCAAAATCGGCTTCTTGGTCAACACCTGTATCCACGGATTCGCGTGAAGCTAGGCGAGTGGCTCGCGAAGCGCGGGCTCGCGACGTCCATGATCGACATTTCCGACGGGCTCTCAACCGACCTCCGCAGAATCTGTGCGGCCAGCGGAGTCGGGGCCCGCGTTTGGGCCGGACGCATCCCCTGCGTCGAAATCCCCGCCCGCCAGTCGAGCCTTGCCCGCCAGCGGAAGCTCGATCCCCTGCAGATGGCGCTGCACGGCGGCGACGACTACGAGCTCCTCTTCACCGTTCCCCGTGAACTCGCGAGGCGCCTGCAATCGGCCCCGGAGTTTCGGGACATAACGGCGATCGGCGAAATCACGCGTAGTGAGCAGGTCCTGCTGGTGGACGCGAATGGCCACGCGAGGCCTTTAAAGCCCTGCGGCTGGGATCCCTTCCGGAAAAGCGACTCAGACTAGTGCGCTGCGCCGGTAGATGGGTCGGCTGGCGTGGGCAGCAGAGGCGGTTTCGGCGCATCCTTTAGCGGCGAAGCAACTACGGGTTCCGGTGACGGCACGGTCGCTTTGACCTGGGTCAGCCCTTGTTCGGCGGCATCGGCCGGCGGAGCCGTGTCTGGCGTGTCGACCTGCTCGATGTGCTCGCCCGCTTGCTTTTCGAGCGGCACCACGTTCGGAAAATCCTCGACGGGCATTCCCTGCATCCCCTTCTGCATGAACTCGAGCCAGATCGGCAGCGCCGCGCGCGCGCCCGTTTCTTTCTTGCCGAGCGAAACTTTGGGATCGTCGTTGCCCACCCACACGCCTGCGGTGATCTGCGGCGTGAAGCCCATATACCACGCGTCGGTGAAGTCGTTCGTCGTGCCGGTCTTGCCGCCGGAAGGGCGGCCGAGCTCCTTGGCGCGGACGCCGGTGCCGAACTGGACGACATCTTCGAGCATCGCCGTCATGGTGTGCGCTACGTCGGGCGTAATCACGTCCGTCACGTTTGGCCGGTCTTCCTCAAGCACGTTGCCGTCATACGACGTCACGCGCCGGATGAAGTGCGGCTCGATGTGGATACCGTCGTCGGGGAACACCGAAAAAGCCGAGACGTGCTCGATCAGCGTCAAATCGGCCGCACCGAGCGCCAGCGGCAGGTACGGGGGCAGCGGGCTCGTGATTCCAAACTTTCTTGCTAGATCGATTGTGTTCTCGATTCCGACGCGGTCGAGCAGGCGCACCGCCGGCACGTTGCGTGAATCGGCCAGCGCGCGCCGCAGGGTGATGCGGCCCTCGAATTTCTCGTCGTAATTGTGGGGCGAGTAGTCCAGGCCGCCGCTGTGATAGGTCACCGGCTCGTCCACGACCGTGTCGAACGGCGACATGCCCTGCGAAAGCGCCTCGGAGTAAACGTACACTTTAAACGAGCTGCCCGTCTGCCGCATCGCTTGTGTCGCGCGATCGAATTTCGACTGCTCGAAATCGTAGCCGCCCACGAGCGCCTTGATTTCGCCGGTTGCGTTGTCGATCGCCAGCAGCGCGGCCTGCGCGGTCGGCTGCTGCTCGAGCCCGACCTCCGCCGCGACCCCGGATAACTCGTTGACATGAACGCAGACCAGGTCGCCGACCTTCAGCAGCTTCTCGACGGACTTTTCGCCGGTCCACGCGAAATCGGCGGGCGTGAGCATGGCGCGATACGCGCCGATCTTGATGGTCGCGAAGGTCGGCCGCACTTCCGTCACGAGCCCGGTGACGTAGTCGCCCTTCGCGATCGGCGCATGCCAGTCGTCGTTGTCGTATTTCTCGATTGTCCCGAGATGATCGCGCAAGATGTTGGGAAGGTTGCCGCGCCAGCCGTGCCGGCGATCGTAGGCGTGCAGCCCGTCGCGCACGGCTTGGTCCGCGGCCTTCTGCATCGCGACGTTCAGCGTCGTGTAGACGCGCAACCCATCCTCGTGCACGGCCTCGGTGCCGTAGGTGTGCTCGAGGTACTGGCGAATCTCTTCGACGTAATAGGGAGCGAGATCGTCGCGCAGCGATTCGATGTGGAGCCCCAGCGGCTCGCGCCGGGCCTCCCCGTACTCGGCCTGCGTGATCTTGCGGTCGCGCAGCATCAGCGAAAGCACCAGATTCCTCCGGTCCAATGCACGCTCCGGATGGGCGATCGGCGAATAGATTGGGCCTCGAATGATCGCGGCGAGGGTGGCGGCTTCGGCGAGCGTCACCTGCTCCACCGGCTTGCTGAAGTAATATTCCGAAGCGGCCTCGAAGCCGTAGTTGCCGGCGCCGAGGTAGATCTGGTTGCAGTACATCGTGAAAATCTGATCCTTGGTGTAGTGCCGTTCGATCTCGAGCGCGAGAATCGTCTCTTGGATTTTGCGGTGGAAGCTGCGGTCGGAGCGGTTCAGGAAAAGGCCGCCCGCGAGCTGCATCGTGAGCGTGCTCGCGCCTTCAGCGACTCGATGGCGCAATATGTCGTGATAGGCGGCCTGCAGCACGCGCGGGAAATCGACGCCCCAATGCTCTTCGAAGTGCTGATCCTCGGTGGTGAGGATCGCGGCCTTCAGCACCTTGGGAATCTGGTTGTAGGTCACCAGAATCCGGCGCTGCAGCGCGAAGCTGCCGATTTCCTGGCCGTCATCGGCGTAAAGCTCGGTCTCGGTGATCGGGCGGTAGTCTTCGAGCGCGTGAATCTGCGGCAGATCGCTGCTATAGACGAAAAGCAGCCCTACGGCCGCACCGAGCGCGATTGAGCAAACCAGCAGGAAGGCGAAGGCGAGGCGCCCGAGCAGCGTCCCGCCTCCGATTTTCATCGTCGCGCGGTAAAACCGGTCTTCCATTCGAAGCCCCTATTCTAACGCATCGGCGAGCCGGAGTCGGTGCTGGGTGCGGGTAAGTTTCGCAGATGCATTTGCGACGGGGCCTGACACGCCGGGCCCGATGGCGTAAAATCGCGCGGTAACCGGCAGCTCGAAGGAGACGCGGAATGCACGACTGGGCGAGCTCCCTGAAGGGCGTGTTCGTGGGCGCAGCTGTCGGAATCATCTTCGGTCTTGGCGGCTTCTTCCTTTCGGAAAATCATCGCACCGGCTCGATGGGGCCGGTGATGTTCCTGCTCGTCCCTTTCGCCGCCGGATTTGCCATCACGATGGTTACGGACGGCGCGCAACAGATCTCGGCGGCCGCGCTTCTCTCCATGCTGGCCTCTCTTTCCTTATTGATCGCGATGAGGATGGAGACATTCCTGTGCGCTGTGCTGGCATTACCGTTGTTGTTCACGGGACTGCTCTGCGGCATCGCACTGGGGCACGCTTTTCACTGGCTTCGGCGCAGGATCGGAAACAGCGGCGCCGCGCTTCCCTCCGTCTTAATGCTCTGCATGCCGCTGATGATTTTCGCAGGGCATCGCGCGGAGCTCTCGACCCTCGTTCATCCGCGCACGGAGGTTGTCACTTCGAGCGTGCGCATCGCGGCGCCGATCGATCAGGCCTGGGCCGACCTGCAGTCTTTCGATAGCGTTATCGCCGAGAAGCCGTTACTGATGCACATCGGTCTCCCGGTTCCGATGCGCTGCGTCGAAAAGGGAACGGGCGTGGGAGCGAAGCGCACCTGCTACTTCGATCGCGGCTCGATCGAGGAAACAGTTCTCGAATGGTCTCCGCCAACTCTCATGCGGCTTTCGATCGATCGCACGAATATGCCTGGGCGCCACTGGCTGAACTTTGAGAATGCCGAGTACACTTTGCGCCTGGATAACGGCGAAACCGTCGTGACTCGCACCACGACGATCCTCTCGAATCTATATCCGGCCTGGTACTGGCGGCCATTTGAACGCCGCGGAGTCAGCGACGAGCACGAGTATATTTTTGGCGATCTTTTGCGACGCTTGCGATAAACGGATCAGAAGATCCCGACTTCCG
>Ga0335074_10013050_pt1 | contig 11665 bp, 8 predicted proteins | sample Lox_Sample_23_FD_206715 | JGI IMG/M metagenome (GOLD analysis project Ga0335074, IMG submission 206715) | Soil microbial communities from Loxahatchee National Wildlife Refuge, Florida, United States - Lox_Sample_2.3 | ecosystem: Environmental > Terrestrial > Soil > Wetlands | place: USA: Florida...
GCCTGCTCGGCGCGATCGCCCGCGGCGGACTCCAGTTCATGCTGGTCATCTGGCTGGCCGGCATCTGGCTGCCGCTGCACGGCTACGACTTCACGGTGACCCCGCTGTGGGCCGGCATCTACATGCTCCCGCTGACCGCGGGCTTCCTGATCGCCGGCCCGATCTCCGGCACGCTGAGCGACCGGTACGGCTCGCGCCCGTTCGCCACCGCCGGGCTGCTGGTCGCCGGGGCCTGCTTCACCGGCCTGATGCTGCTGCCGATCCACTTCCCGTACTGGGCGTTCGCGCTGCTCATCTTCGGCAACGGCATCGGCTCCGGCCTGTTCGCCTCGCCGAACACCTCCGCGATCATGTCCAGCGTCCCCGCGTACCACCGCGGCGCGGCGTCCGGCATGCGCTCCACGTTCCAGAACTCCGGCATGTCGCTGTCCATCGGCATCTTCTTCTCGCTGCTGGTCATCGGCCTGGCGAACACGCTGCCGCACACGCTCACGAGCGGGCTCACCGCGCAGGGCGTGCCGCTGGCCACCGCGTCGAAGATCGCGCACCTGCCGCCGGTGTCCACCGTGTTCGCCGCGATGCTCGGCTACAACCCGGTGCGGAACCTGCTGGGGCCGAGCGGCTTGCTGCACACGCTGCCCGCGCACAACGTCGCCGTGCTCACCGGCAAGCAGTTCTTCCCGAACCTGATCTCCGGGCCGTTCCACCACGGGCTGATGATCGTGTTCACCGCGGCCGCGATCATGTCGATCCTCGGCGCGGCGGTGTCCTGGATGCGGGGCAAGCCATCGCCGCTCCAGGCGGAGGAACCGTCCGTTCCGAATGAAATTATCGAACCGGCCGTTACGGAGTAAAATCCTTACCGTGCCACGCTATGAGTACCGCTGTCGCGCCTGCGGCGACACGTTCGAGCTGAACCGGCCGATGAGCGAGTCGTCGGCGCCCGCCGCCTGCCCGGCCGGTCACGACGACACCGTGAAGCTGCTGTCCACGGTCTCCGTCGGCGGCCGCGCCGCGGCTCAGCCGATGGGCGGCGGCGGGGGCTGCTGCGGCGGTGCCTGCGGTTGCGGCGGCTGAGCGCCGCCGCTTCTTGCTGTTATCAGGGTTACAGGTCCGCGCCCGCCTTGGCCGCGGTGGCGCGCGCCCAGCTCGTCGTCGAGATCACCCCGAGCACGAGCACCGTGTAGCCGCAGCCGGCCATGATCCACCAGCCCGCGTGCGCGGCGTCGAGGAAGCCAGCGTGCATCGAGCCGCGCAGGGACGCGGCGAGCACCGAGCCGACGATCGCGACGCCGAGGGACTGGCCGAGCTGGCGGCTCGAGGAGTTCATCCCCGAGGCCATGCCGGCCTGGGACTTCGGCACACCGGACATGACGCCGTTGGAGATCGGCACGTTCACCATGCCCGCCCCGATCCCGAACAGGCCGTAGGTGGCGATCAGGAACGCCGGGCCCGAGTAGGCGTTCAGCTGGGACAGCGCGGCGGTGGACAGCGTGAGCGCGGCACCCGCGATCACGAACGGGACCCGGGGGCCGCCGCGGGCGAGGATGCGGCCGGAGATGGGCGACGACACCGCCATCATGATCGGCATCGGCAGGATCGTCAGCCCGGCCTGGAGCGCCGAGTACCCCCGCACGTCCTGCAGGTAGAGCGTGGTCAGGAACAGGAACCCGGCCAGGGTGGCGATCGCGCAGACCGCGGTCAGGTTCGCGGCGCTGAACGGGACGCTCCGGAAGAACCGGAAGTCGATGAGCGGCTCCTGCCGCCGCGGCTCGTACTTCAGCAGCGCGATGAGCGCGGCGACGGAGATGGTGAAGAAGAGCGCGATGCGCGGCGAGAGCCAGCCGTCGTCCGGTCCCTGGATGATCGCGTACGCCAGCGAGCCGAGCATGAGGATCACGAGGACCTGCCCGACGGGATCGGCCTTGCGGCCGTGCTCGGCCTTGGAGTCGGGTACCAGCAGCGCGGTCAGCGAGATCGCGGCGAGCCCGACCGGGATGTTCGCCCAGAAGATCCCGCGCCACCCCACGCTGCCCACCAGGATCCCGCCGATGACCGGGCCGAGCGCCATGGACAGGCCGGACACGCCGTCCCAGACGCCGATCGCCTTGGCCCGGTCGCCCGGCTTGGTGAACGTGTTGGTGATGATGCCAAGCGCCGCCGGGGCCAGCATCGAGCCGCCGACCCCTTGCAGCACGCGGAACCCGATCAGCCACGCCAGGCTCGGGGCCAGGCTGCTCAGCCAGGAGCCGAGCGTGAACAGGCTCAGGCCGACCTGGAAGATCGTGCGCCGGCCGATCCGGTCCGCGGCGGCCCCGGAGAACAGCAGCAGGCTGGCGAGCACGATCGTGTAGCCGGCGACGGTCCACTGCAGGCCCGACACCGCGGTGTGCAGGCTCCTGCCGATCGCCGGCAGGCCGACGGTCACGATCGTGTTGTCCAGGCCGACCATGAACAGCGCGCTGCAGCAGACCACGAGCACGACCGTCCGCCTGCTGCTTATCGCCGCCGTGGCCTGCGCCGGCGCGGCGGTCACCGCCGGGAGGGCTGGCTCCACCGCGGACTGAACCACCGGGACCACTTCGCCCGTTACCGGAGTGGAGAAGGCCATCGCTGCATATGGTGACGTACTCGGCACTTTCTGTAGCTGAGCACGGGCAGCAGAGACCGATCGCATGGGGCACCGCCTGGGGGAGCAGCGATGGTTATGTCGGATATGACACTACATGGCTGCGGGCTGTAGTCAATAGGTTACGGAAGAGAGAAGTCCGCTTTCCTCGCTGCGGGTTCTGCACGCACGCCGACTTTTATCGGTCTACATTTTTGTGCAGGGTGCCGGTTCGGGCCGGTGCGGTGCTTGTTGTACAGGATTACAAGGGGGCCGGCGTGCTAGAGGGGGGAAATGTGAGCCGCAGGCTGCTTCAGCTTGTCATGCCCGTGTTCCCCGACCGCCGCATGTTCCGGATCCACGATCCCGAGGTCAGCCCCGACGGGCTCGGCAGCCCGCTGCCGCCGGTCGGCGTGCTGGTGTCCGCCAACCGCGAGCAGCTTCTGGTCGGCAGCCTCCAGCAGGACATCGATGTCCGGCTGGTACTCGAGGAATGGGACGGACAGCCGCTGCTGCCCGACGCCTGGGACGAAGAGGGCAAGGCGCGGCTGTACCTGCGGGGGCAGCTGAGCATCGACATGGGCTCGGCCGGCAGCGCGGTCTCCCGGCTGCGCCTTTCTGGCGGCGTCGGCGACTACGAGGTCCGGGTGTACGCGCGGTACCGCGAGGCGGTGGTCCGGATGTACGCCGACCTGTTCGCGCTGCACAAGGACCCGCTCAGCGACGACTTCCAGCGCGAGAAGCGCAAGCTCGAAGGCGTGGAACGTTACCTGGTCCAGCTCTGGCGCGACTCGTTACCGATCTAACCCGGTTACCCGGCGGGGTTCGGGCTCGTCGACTGCGCGGTGGTGGCGGGGTGCGTCGTGGTCCCGGTCTTCGCGGCCCCGGTCTTCGCGGCTGTGGTCTTCGCGGCCGGCCCGCTGCGCACCTGGGCGCTGGCGGCGGGGCGGCTGGAGGCCTGCGTATTGGCCGCCGGTTTGTACGTATGGGCGCGGAACGGAACCATGGCGTAGACCATCAGCGCCACGACGGCCACGAGGGCGACCGTAAGCAGGGAACCTATGATCTTGCCCCGGGTCGACCGGAGCCTGACGGCCGGTCCCGGCCGCCGGAACGAGGACAGCCTGGCGGCGAGACCAGGGTCCTCCGCGGACAGCCGCCGCTCAATCTCGGCGAGCATTCGCTGCTCGTCCATTGAGAGCGCCATAACGCCATACCTCCGCGTTCCGCGCGCCAGTGGGAACTCTCTAACTATCCCCCACGGAGGCAGCTTTATCCAATCGTTCTGAGTTTGTGCCCGTCGCTTTTTAGAACACTCTAGGCACGATCACTCACCGTGGTCACAGTAGTGTCAAACAGTGATCGAAACCTCAATGGGCGTCGCCGTCCGAACAGGTGTTTGCAATGATCGAAAAGCCGTTCTATGCTGACGGACATGCGCTGGGACAACCTGCGACTCGACTCCGACGGCGAGGAGGACCGCGGCCAGGTGCCGATGTTCGCCCGCGACGCCGTCGTCCGCACGTTCGACACGCCAGGCTTCCGCGGCATGACGTTCTACGAGGTGCACGCGAAGTCGATCGTCTCCCACGTCCCGCAGTCCTCCCGCATGCCCTTCCGCTGGACCATCAACCCCTACCGGGGATGCCAGCATGCGTGCCGCTACTGCCTGCCGGGTTTTACCCCGATCTTGATGGCCGACGGGACGACCAAGCCCCTCGCTGACGTGCGCGTAGGCGACGCCATCTATGGCACGGTGCGCGACGGGTACTACCGCCATTACGCGATCACCGAGGTGCTGGCCCACTGGTCCACAGTCAAGCCTGCCTACCGGATCAAGCTGGAAGACGGCACCCAGGTCGTGGCCAGCGGCGACCATCGGTTCCTCACCGAGCGGGGCTGGAAGCATGTCACGGGCGCTGAGCAGGGTCCGGATCAGCGGCCGTTCCTTACGGTGAACAACAAGCTCATGGGCTTCGGCGGCTTCCCGGAACCGCCTAAGAAGCTGGCCGACTACCGGCGCGGATATCTCTGCGGCATGGTTCGCGGTGATGCCAGCCTCAGAAGCGGGTCTTACCAGCGTTCCGATGGGACGAGTTACGAGCAGCACGCGTTTAGGCTCGCGCTGGCCGACCAGGAGGCTCTCGACAGAACCCGTGACTACCTGAGCCGGATCGGCATAGGCGTCAGGGAGTTCACCTTCGCACCAGCGACCGACACTCGAAGGCGAATGATGGCGATAGCGTGCTCGTCCCGGGATCGGGTACGCGCGATCGAATGGCTCATCGCCTGGCCGCAAGATCCGAGCCGCGAATGGATCTGCGGTTTCCTCGCGGGCATCTTCGACGCGGAGGGCAGCTACAGCGGCGCGTGGCGGCTATCGAACACCGATCCGGAGATCATCGGCTGGACGACCAGAGCGCTGGACGTGCTCGGGTTCGAGTACGTGCTCGAACCGGTGCGTACCGCCAACGGGCGCGTCGTCGTGCGGATGCGGGGCGGGCTCAGGGAAGCGATGCGGTTCTTCCACACCACGGACCCGGCGATTACGCGGAAGCGGTCGATCGAGGGCGTGGCGCTGAAGAGCGAAGCGAAGCTAAGGGTGGCCGCGATCGAGCCTCTCGGCATCGAGATGCCGATGTACGACATCACGACCGGGACCGGCGACTTCATCGCCAACGGGGTGGTGAGCCACAACTGCTTCGCGCGGAACTCGCACACCTACCTGGACATGGACGCGGGGCACGACTTCGACTCCCGGGTGGTCGTGAAGGTTAACGCGCCCGAGTTGCTGCGCAAGAAGCTGGCCTCGCCGGGATGGGCGGGCGAGCACATCGCGATGGGCACGAACGTCGACTGCTACCAGCGGGCCGAGGGGAAGTACCAGCTCATGCGCGGGATCATCGCCGCGCTGCGGGATGCGGCCAACCCGTTCTCGATCCTGACCAAGGGCACGCTGATCCTGCGCGACCTCGACCTGCTGCTCGAAGCGGCCGAGGTGACCGACGTCGGGCTGAACGTGTCCGCCGCGTTCGTCGACAAGGAGCTGTGGCGGGCCATCGAGCCGGGCACGCCGGCGCCGGAACGGCGGCTGGAGGCCTGCGCCACGCTGAACGACAACGGGCTGCGCTGCGGCGTGCTGATGGGGCCGGTCGTGCCGTACCTGTCCGACTCCCCCGCCCAGCTCGACGCGGCCGTCCGGCAGATCGCCGAGACGGGCGCGAGGCACGTCTCCCCGATCGTGCTGCACCTGCGGCCTGGCACCAGGGAATGGTTCCTCGGCTGGCTGCGGACGGCGCATCCGGAGCTCGTCGCCACGTACGCGGCGCTGTACGACCGCGGCGCCTACGCGCCCAGGGCCTACCAGGAGCGGATCGCCGCCCAGGTGCGCGAGCTCGCGGACAAGTACGGCGTCGGCCGCGGCAGCCCGCGGCAGGCACGGGCGATCCGCTCCCCTTCCGCCCCCTCCGCGGCGATCGTGGCGGCCGTGACCGGGTCAGCGCCCGCGGCCCCGGCGCCCGGCGCGGCCGCCACCCCGCCCGAGCAGCTCACCTTGCTCTAGCCCACCGCCCCGCCAGTCCCGTAGGCCTCACGGCTTTTAGGCCGACCGGGATACCTAGGGTCACTTTGTATCTGAAATGACCACTTGTGACCGATCACATTACTGAGAAAATGGTCATAGCGCATACAAAGTCCACAGAAGTGACTGGAGTGACCAATGTGGAAACAAGCTGGACGGCTTCCGAGGGGACTATGCCGGGGCGCGTTAACGGGACGCTGCGGGCGGCGCTCATAGACGGTACGGGCGGTGCTGATGGCACGGTAGTGGCCCTCGCCGACGGGACGGTATTGGCCCCGGGGGTCACGGGGCCAATAGAACTGAGCCTGTGGGCCACAGGGCCAATACACCGGCCGGCAGTGGCGCATGCGCGGGGTTTGCCGGCCGGCAGTGGCGCATGCGCGGGGTTTGCCGGCCGGCAGTGGCGCATCCGCGGGGTTTAGCGAGCCGGCGGCGGCCGCCGCGGCCGCGGGCCCGGCGCCGCTCGGCGCCACGCCGCTCGGTGCCCGGGACCGCGGCGGGTCAGCGACCGAGCCCGCCTAGCCGTACTCACGAGTAGGCAGGTAAGACCGGCTAAAACAGTGCCCGAACGCGGTTCGCTAAGACGGAATCCGTGCCCGCACGGCCAAATGTGCGCGCTTTCCGAATTCGCGGGAGAACGGGTACCGGAGTGGATAGGCTCCTCGCGTAAGGCTCCCCTGGAGGGGACCAAGATCCCTTGCGGCGTCGGGGTTTCGAGAGTTCAGCGAGCCAGATGTGGCTCCGCTGAACAATGCGCGCTGAATGGCGTGGACTCACCCGAGGAACTCTTAGATATACGTGGTGTCACGTTATGGCTGGATCGGTAGCAGCGACCGCTGATGCGGGTGAGTATTAGCCCATGACGAATCAGACGGAGCTCATGGTGGAGCCCGCCATTGAGTTTCCCTGCCCGCCGCTCGGAGCGGCGGAGCTCTCGGCCTCCGAGGCCGAGCAGATGGCCTGCATGTTTAAGGCGCTCGCCGATCCGGTCCGGCTCCGGCTGTTTTCCCGGGTCGCGGCGCACCAGAGCGGGGAAGCCTCCGTTTGCGACATCCAGAACGTGGGCGTGTCACAGCCCACGGTCAGCCACCACCTGAAGAAGCTCAGGGAGGCGGGCCTGATTATCTCAGAGCGCCGCGGCACCTGGGTGTACTGCCGGGTCGCTCCGGGCGTGCTGCCCGCGATGGCGAGGATGCTCGCGCCGAACGATTAACCACGAGGAACTGCTCACCGGGAGCGAGCAGCCGGCGGAACGGTTAACCGGGGGAAAACACGCAGCTAGTGAGGCATGCCGGTGGGCAGGCTGCCTGCGGTTATCGAACCGGCTATTACAATTTCCTCTCATGGCAGAGGCGTACGGGAATTACCGTGACGTGGAGGGGCGGCCGGACGGGGACGACCGGGGCAAACAGCTAGTAGTCCGCAGCGTGCCGGTGCCCGATCCCGGTGACCTGATCAGCAGGCTCCCTGAGCCTGGCGCGCTCGCCTGGGTGCGGCACGACGCCGGCCTGACCGGCTGGGGTGAGGCGGCCAGAATCACGCTGCCGTCCGGTGCGGACCGGTTCACCGTCGGCGAGAAGTGGCTGCGCGAAGTCTTCGAGAACGCGGACGTCAGGGACGAGGCCGGGTGCCGCGGCTCCGGGCTCGTCGCGTTCGGCAGCTTCACCTTCGACGACTGCTCCGAAGGCTCGGTGCTCGTCGTGCCCCGCGCGGTGCTCGGCCGGGACGGCACCGGGAACGCCTGGATGACCACGATCACCCCGCGCGGCGAGGGCCCCTGGCATCCCGCCCAGCACCGCGAACTGCGCGCGCCCGAGGGCGTCCGCTGGCACGACGGGTCGCTGTCGGCCCCCGAGTGGGAGCAGGCGGTCGCCGCCGCGGTGGGCCGGATCACCCGCGGCGACCTGCGCAAGGTGGTGCTCGCCCGCGACCTGTACGCGTACGCAGGCGAGCCGATCGACGCGCGGGTGCTGCTGCGCCGGCTGGCGGCCAGGTACCCCGGCTGCTACACGTTCGCCTGCGGCGGCCTGGTGGGGGCCACGCCGGAGTTGCTCGTCCGCCGGAACGGCCGCAAGGTCAGCTCGCTCGTGCTGGCCGGGACCATGCCGCGCGGCGCCACGGCCGAGGAGGACGCGCAGCTCGCGGCCGCGCTGCTCGGCTCCGCGAAGGACAACGAAGAGCACGGGTACGCCGTCGCGTCGCTGCGCGACGCGATCGCGCCGCTGTGCCTGGCGCTGCGCATGGCCCCGCGACCCGAGCTGCTGCGGTTCGCCAACGTCCAGCACCTCGGCACGTGGGTGCACGGCACGCTGGCGACCGACCACTCGGCGCTCGCCCTGGCCGCGGCCGTGCATCCCACCGCCGCGGTCGGCGGCACGCCGACCGACGTCGCGGTCGAGCTCATCAGGGAGCTCGAGCGCATGGACCGGGAGCGGTACGCCGGCCCGGTCGGCTGGATCGACGCGAACGGGAACGGCGAGTGGTGCATCGCGCTGCGCTGCGCGCAGCTCGACGGGAACCGGGCCCGGCTGTTCGCCGGCGGCGGCATCGTGGCGGGCTCCGACCCGGCCGCCGAGCTGGCCGAGGCGCAGGTAAAGTTCCGGCCAATGCAATCCGCCCTGGAAGAAGCCGACTGAAGCCTCTGACCAGGCAAATCACCGCAAACCCTACAGTTGTGTGATTTTGTTGGATTGCCTGGACCACCTCACACGACACGAACGTTACGTCGCGTCGGTCACGCCTTGATGACACAGCGTCAAGCTGCGTATATTGCCATGTATCCATGGGACCGGCGTGACCAGAGTGACTGTCGTTAATCATCGTGATAGCCCAAAATATCGCGCTACCGACCGTGGATCCAAGGTGATAAAAACCGGACATCAGTGATGAGACGTTAGGAGCTTCCCGCGATGGAAGCCTTCACCTCATGGCGCCGTTCCGCCTCATGGCGCCGTTCCGCGGCCAGGAGCCGCGCGACCCGGCTGCTGGCCGTGGCCTGCGGCGCGGCCCTCGCGATCACCGTGGCGGCCTGCGGCGGCAGCAACAACGGCGGAGCCGGCGCCAGCGGCACCGTCAGCCCCCCGGCCGGCGGCACCCCGGTCGAGGGCGGCACGGTGACGTACGCGCTGCCGCCGTCGACGGTGCCGAACTACATCTTCCCGTTCTCCGCCAGCCAGTACTTCAGCGTGGTGAACGTGGAGTACTTCCAGTACCTGCTCTACCGGCCGCTGTACTGGTTCGGCAATGGCACCAGCCCGACGCTGAACACCAGCCTGAGCCTGGCCGACCCGCCGACGTACAACGGGCGGAACGTCACCATCACCCTGAAAGGCTGGAAGTGGTCCAACGGGGAGACCGTGTCCGCCCAGGACGCGGTGTTCTTCATCCACATGCTGCAGGCGGTCGGCTCCGCGGACTGGGGCGCCTACGTGCCCGGGGGCTTCCCCACCAACGTCACGGACGTCAAGGCGGTCAGCCCGACCGAGCTGACGATGACGATGGACAAGGCGTACAACCCCACCTGGTTCACGTACAACGAGCTGAGCCAGATCACCCCGATGCCGATGGCCTGGGACCGGACCGCGTCCGGCCCCAGCCACTGCACCACCACGGTGTCCGACTGCGCCGCCGTCTACACCTACCTGGACAGCCAGTCCAAGGCCCTGTCGGGCTGGGCGTCCTCGCTGATCTGGTCGGTGGTCGACGGCCCGTGGAAGCTGTCCGGCTTCAACTCCGACGGCAACTCCACGTTCGTCCCCAACCCGGGCTACGGCGGCAGCCCCCATCCGCGGCTCGCCAAGTTCGAGGAAGTGCCGTTCACCACGGAGGACTCCGAGTACAACGTGCTCCAGGCCGGTTCGGCGGGCGGCCAGCAGATCGACGTGGGCTACCTGCCGACCACCGACGCACCGGTGAAGCTGGCCAACCAGGCCGTGGGCGCCAACCCGGTCAGCGGCTACACGCTCGACCCGCTGTACGCCTGGTCGATCAACTACTTCCCGATGAACTTCCAGTCCACGACCGGGAACGGCCCGGTCATCAAGCAGCTGTACTTCCGTGAGGCGTTCCAGTACCTGATGAACCAGCGGGCGGTCATCGACGGCCCGCTGCACGGGTACGGCTTGTACACGGTCGGCCCGGTCGGGACTTACCCCGCGACGGACTACCTGTCCGCCCAGGGCAAGCTGGGGGACCCGTTCCCCTATAACCCCGCCAAGGCGAAGGAGCTGCTGTCCAGCCACGGCTGGGACGTGGTGCCGAACGGCACCACCAGCTGCACCGACCCGGGCAAGTGCGGCCCGGGCGTGAAGCAGGGGCAGAAGCTGGTCTTCACCCTGCCGTACGCGACCGGGGTCACCTGGCAGGAGCAGGAGATGACGCAGCTGCAGTCGAACGCGACGCAGGCCGGCATCAAGCTGAACCTGGAGCCGAAGCCGTTCGACCAGGTGACCGCCATCGCCGCCGCCAACTGCGTGGTCGCGCACACGTCCTGCGACTGGGACATGGGCAACTGGGGCGCCGGCTGGACGTTCGCGCCCGACTACTACCCCTCCGGCGAGACGCTGTTCATGTCCGGCTCCGGCGCGAACTCGGGCGGCTACACCGACGCGAAGAACGACTCGCTGATCAACGCGACGCTCACGACCAACTCGCTGCAGCCGCTCTACACGTGGCAGGACTACCTGTCCACCCAGCTCCCGTTCGTCTGGCAGCCCAACGGGGTGTACCAGCTCACCGAGATCAGCAACAGCCTGCGCGGCGTGATCCCGCAGTCCACCACGCTGAACATCACCCCCGAGAACTGGTACTTCGTGAAGTGAGTCAGCCGCGCTCGTTCTGAGGAAAGGTTTTGATTGGCTTCCTGATCAGGAGAATCCTGCAGGCCGCAGTCGTGGTGCTGCTGGTGACGGTGATCACCTTCATCCTGCTGCGCGCCATCCCGGGCAACGTGGCGGTCGCGATCCTCGGCCCGTCGGCGTACCGTAACCCGGCGACGCTGGCGCAGTTCAACGCCCAGTACGGCTTCGACAAGCCGTGGTTCGAGCAGTACCTGCTGTGGCTCGGCCACCTGCTGCAGGGGAACCTCGGGTTCTCCTGGACGCTGGACCAGAGCGTGGCCTCGCTGCTCGGCGAGCGGCTGCCGAAGACGATCATCCTGGTCGGCTTCTCGACGATCCTCGCGCTGGTCGTCGCGGTGCCGATCGGGCTGTGGCAGGCCGTGCGCCGGAACAGGGCGGTGGACTACACGTTCACCGGGCTGTCGTTCCTGTTCTACGCGGCGCCGACGTTCTTCGTCGGCACGGTGCTGATCTACGTGTTCTCCGTGAAGCTGCACTGGTTCGGCGCGGAGGGGCCGCAGGGCGGCTTCTACGACGACTTCACCGACTGGCGGGACCTGACGCTGCCGGTGGTCACGCTCGCCCTGGTCACGATCGCGCTGTTCAGCCGCTACATGCGCTCGGCGGTGCTGGACAACA
>Ga0335074_10013051_pt1 | contig 11665 bp, 5 predicted proteins | sample Lox_Sample_23_FD_206715 | JGI IMG/M metagenome (GOLD analysis project Ga0335074, IMG submission 206715) | Soil microbial communities from Loxahatchee National Wildlife Refuge, Florida, United States - Lox_Sample_2.3 | ecosystem: Environmental > Terrestrial > Soil > Wetlands | place: USA: Florida...
CAACGTGAGCGCGCACGGCCTCGCCTGGTGGTGGCTCGAATTCAAGCAGAGCATCATGCCGATCGCGGTGATCGGCTTGTTCCAGGGCGCCTCGCTGGTGCGCTACGTCCGCTCCTCCATGCTCGACGTGATCCGGCTGGACTACGTCACCACGGCGCGCGCCAAGGGCATTGGCGGCCGCCGCGTGCTGATCCGCCACGTGGTGCGCAATGGGCTGATCCCGGTGGTGACGCTGGTCGCGGTGCAGCTTCCCCAGATCTTCGGCGCCACCATCATCACCGAGCAAATCTTCCGCGTGCCGGGGATTGGCTCGCTGCTGATCGCATCGATTCTTGCCGCCGACACGCCGGTGGTGATGGCGGTAACCTTCACCTACGCCTGCCTCGTGGTATTGCTCAACCTGATTGCCGATCTTTTGTATGTCTGGCTCGATCCCCGCATCGCCCTCCGTTGAGGCCCTCGGCCCGGCGGCCGCCGCGGCGTCCCGCGCCACGGCACCGCTGTCGCCGACCGCCGAGGCCTGGCGCCGCTTCCGCAAGCACCGGCTCGCGGTCATCAGCCTTGGCGTCCTCGCGCTGATCGTGCTCGGCGTCGTCGCGGGACCGCTGCTCTGGCCGACGCCGATCGACGCGCTCGACTTCTCTGCCATGCTGCAAGGCCCCTCGGCGACGCATCCCTGCGGCACCGACGCCCTCGGCCAGGACCTGCTCGCGCGGCTGATGTATGGCGGCAAGGTCTCGCTCGCGGTCGGCGTCGCCGCCATGTTCGTCGCTGTGTTCGTCGGCATGGTGGTCGGCGCCATCTCCGGCATGGCGACCGGGCGGCTCGACGCGGCGCTGATGTGGATCACCGACATGTTCCTGTCGCTGCCGCAACTGCCGCTGCTGCTGCTGCTGATCTATTTGTTCCGACCGGCGCTGCAAAGCGTGCTGGGCGTGCAGGGCGGCATCTTCGTGCTGATCGTGGTGGTGATCGGCGGCCTGCGCTGGATGCCGCTGGCGCGGCTGGTGCGCGCGCAGTTCCTGTCGCTGCGGGAAAAAGAGTTCGTCGAGGCAGCGCGTGCCCTGGGCGCGTCCAGGCTGCGGCTGGTGGTCCGGCACATCATGCCCAACGCGATGGGCCCGGCGATTGTCGCCGGCACCATCGAAGTCGCCAACGCCATTATCGCCGAATCGACGCTATCGTTCCTGGGCGTCGGATTCCCGCCTGACGTGCCGAGCTGGGGACGCATGTTGTACGACTCCCAGGATTATCTGCAGCTCGCGCCGCACTGGGCCCTGTTCCCCGGATCGGCGATCTTCCTCGCGGTGCTGTCTATCAACTTCATCGGCGACGGGCTGCGCGACGCGCTCGATCCGCGGCGAGTGATTTAGGGGTGCGGCAGATGTCATTAGACGCGCTCTGGTACGCTGCAATGACACCAGGCACCAGATGAGCGGGAGCGTGACCGCCGCGGCACCCTTGCCCGCGGCACGGCGCGAGGCCTCTGCCGCCGCGGGCGGGGCAACGCCCGAGGTATTGCTCGACATCCGGAATTTGAAAACCTGGTTCCGCACCGATGACGGCATGGTGCGGGCAGTGGACGGGGTCGATCTGTCGGTGCGGCGCGGCGAAACGCTGGCGGTGGTCGGGGAATCCGGGTCCGGCAAGACCGTCACCGCGCGCAGCGTGCTGAAACTGATCGACATGCCGCCCGGGCATTTCGAATCCGGCGAGATCATCTGGCAGGGGCGCGACCTGATCCCGCTGCCGGCCGATGCAATGGACGACGTCCGCGCCCGCGAGATCGCCATGGTGTTCCAGGAACCCATGACCTCGCTGAACCCCGTCTACACGATCGGCGACCAGATCGGCGAATCGCTGCGCATCCACCAGAAGATGTCCCGCAAGGCGGCCTTGGAAACCGCGATCGATATGCTGCGCCTGGTGCAGATCCCCAATCCGCAGCAGCGCGTGCACGACTATCCGCACCATTTCTCCGGCGGCATGCGCCAGCGCGCGATGATCGCCATGGCGCTGGCCTGCAAGCCGCAGCTTCTGATCGCCGACGAACCGACCACCGCGCTCGACGTCACCATCCAGGCGCAGATCCTGGAACTGCTGCTGGACATGAAATCGCGCTTCGGCATGTCGGTGATGCTGATCACCCACGCCATGGGCGTAGTGGCGGAAAACGCCCAGCGCGTTGCGGTGATGTATGCGGGGAAGGTGGTCGAGCAAGCGCCGGTCGAGGAACTCTTCGCTCATCCGCACCATCCCTATACGCAAGGGCTGATCCGTTCGATCCCGCGTGTCGACCGCGCTGCCGGAGGACATGCGCGGCTGGTGCAGATTCCCGGCACCGTACCCAGCTTGCTGAACCCGCCACAGGGCTGCCGCTTCGCCGACCGTTGCTCCTTCGTGCGCGACATCTGCCGCGCCGAACCACCACCGTTGCGCGAGATCGCTCCCGGCCATCGTTCTGCGTGCGTATTATGAGCGGTACCGACGTACGTATCATGAGCGATACCGAGCCACTGTTATCGGTGACCGCGCTGCGCAAGGAGTTTCCGCTGAAGGGCGGCTTGTTCGCCAAGGACGTGCCGGTCGTGCACGCGGTCGATGGCGTCAACTTCGAGATCGGCGCCGGCGAAACCCTCGGCCTCGTTGGCGAATCCGGCTGCGGCAAGTCCACCACCGGTCGCTGCATCCTGCGCCTGATCGAGCCGACCTCGGGCCGGATTCTGTTTCGTGGCCGTGACGTGACCGAGCTGCAAGGCGAGGATCTGCGCAACCTGCGCCGCGACATGCAGATCATCTTCCAGGACCCGTTCGCGTCGCTGAATCCACGCCACACCGTGCGCGGTATCGTTGGCGAGGCATTGGTGATCCACCGCCTCGCCGCCGGCCGCGGGCAACTCGAAGATCGCGTGGTGGAACTGCTGGAACTGGTTGGCCTGCAATCCGGCCACCTGCACCGTTTCCCGCACGAATTTTCCGGCGGCCAGCGCCAGCGCATCGGCATCGCCCGCGCGCTCGCGGTGGAACCCAAGATGATCGTGTGCGATGAGCCGGTCTCCGCGCTGGACGTCTCGATTCAGGCGCAGGTCATCAACTTGCTCGAGGACCTGCAGGACAAGCTCGGCCTGACCTATCTGTTCATTGCCCACGATCTTTCGGTGGTGGAACATATCAGCGACCGCGTCGCCGTGATGTATCTCGGCCGCGTCGTCGAGATCGCCCCCTCCGACGCACTCTACGAAAATCCGCGCCATCCATACACCGAGGCGCTGCTGTCGGCGGTGCCGATCCCCGATCCGCAGGTGAAGCGAAGGCGCATCGTGCTGCAAGGCGAAGTGCCGAATCCGATCAATCCACCGACCGGCTGCCACTTCCACCCCCGCTGCCCGCTCGCCGAGCCGCGCTGTGCCAAGGAAGTGCCACCGCTGCGCCAGAGCACTGCAGGGCATTGGACCGCGTGTCACGTGCGAGGATGATGTTAAAACATTAACATTGTTACGCGTCGGCGATCACCTGCCCCGGTGAATCGGCACACCGGATGCGCTGCCGGTCCGGTGGCGCACGCGCGATAGTTGCGGCCTGCCCGGGTGCCTCGCGGCGATGAAATCGCCTGCTGCCATCAGTCCCCGTGCAACTAACATCAAAAGTTCGTTGCTGACAGCGTAAACGGCCATTACTATCCCATCCCAATCGGACCCGGGAGGCGCCGCGTGCGCGCCGTTCAGGTGGCGGCGTCGCAACCAAACCGCTCCGAAAATGATGTTCGGCAAATGCGGAGCGAGTCCTGAATGGATGCGATGGCGAACCCGATCTCCACCGAACCCGACGGGACTGCTGTCGAGACCGGCGCGGCGCCGGCGGCCGCATCCTCCAATGCCGCTGCCGCGGCCACCGCGGAGCCCGCGAAAGGCCCGTACCCACCTCCTGCAGCGCAACCAACGCAAGCCGGCCCTCAGGGCGTCCGCTTCGACTTCAACCACGGCGCGCGCGTCGTCCTGCCGCCGCGAACCGAGGGCAAATGGCGCGTCCGTCTGCGTGATCTCGACACCGGCAACATTCTGTTCCAGAGCGAGAACAAAGGCGCCTTCGTTTCCTCCGCCAAGCGCTACTACGTCCGTATCGGCATCGATGTGTGGGACGTGGATGACGCCGGTACCGCCACCTCGGTGCTGACCCACGAGTACGATGCAAGCGGCCGCGAGGTGCTGATCCAGCTTCCGGTCGGCACCATCGGCGACACCATCGGCTGGTTCCACTACGTCGCCCGCTTCGCCGCCGTGCACCACGCCCGCGTCATCTGCGCCATGTCCGGGCTGATCATTCCGCTGCTGCGCGACGCCTATCCGGAGCTTCGCCTGATCACGCATGAGGAACTGGAAGCGGAAAAGATCGGCGAACGCGTCTACGCCACCTACTCGATCGGATTGTTCTTCACCGACAAGGACAACATCCATCAGCCCACCGACTTCCGCCATGTCGGGCTGCACCGCACCGCCGGCTACATCCTCGGCGTCGATCCGAAGGAAGCGCCACCGCGCCTTGCCATCCCTGACGAGACGCGGCCGATCGCCGACCCCTATGTCTGCATCGCGGTGCAGAGCTCCACCCAGTGCAAATACTGGAACAATCCGCGCGGCTGGCGCGAGGTGGTGCGCTTCCTGAAGGACAGCGGCTTCCGCGTCATCTGCATCGACCAGAAACCGGTGCACGGCAGCGGTATCGTTTGGACCCACATTCCGCACGGGGCGGAGGACGAGACCGGCGACCGTCCGCTGGTGGAGCGCGCGCGCTGGCTCAGGCACGCGGCGTTCTTCGTGGGACTGAGCAGTGGCCTGTCGTGGCTGGCGTGGGCGGCGGGCACGCCGGTGGTGATGATCAGCGGCTTCACCCACACCAACAATGAATTCGATACGCCGTATCGGGTGATCAACTGGCACGCCTGCAACAGTTGCTGGAACGACGTGCGGCATTTGTTCGATCACAAGGATTTCCTGTGGTGTCCGCGCCATGCCGGCACGCCGCGGCAATTCGAATGCACGCGGCTGATCACCCCGGAGCATGTCATCGCGACGATCCGGCGCGTGCCGGCATTCGCCGCACTCAGCGTGGGTGACGCCGGCACTTCGAAAGCGGTTTGAGAAGGAGACAGAGACGATGGTCGATTATACCGTCTCCGGCACAAATGCCAGCGGCAGTGGCATTCCCCTTCACAACGGCGACAACCTGTACGTGTTCTCGGGCGGCGTCGTAACCAGCACGACGGTGTTCGACGGCGGCAACGAATGGGTCGGCTCGGGCGGCACCGCGAGCTACACCGTGGTCAGCAGCGGCGGCTACGAGCAGGTGTCCGGCGGCCATGCCAGCTTCACCACGGTCAGCTTTGGCGGCGTGGAAAACGTTTCGTCCGGCGGCGTCGCCGTCAGCACGACGGTGAGCAATGGCGGCTATCAGTCCGTCTCGGCGGGCGGGATCGCCAACAACACGACGGTGGCGACCGGCGGCTACGAGTACGTCAGCGGCGGCGGCAAGACGACCGGCACCATCATCCAAACCAACGGATACCAGATCGTCTCCGCCGGCGGTTCCGCGGTCAGCACCACGGTGGAGGTCGGCGGTACCCAGTTCGTCGCCTCGAACGGCACCGCCATCGACACCACCATAAGCAGCGGCGGCTACCAAACCGTCTCCGCCGGTGCCACGACGATCAGCACGACGGTGAGCAATAGCGGCACCGAGAACCTGGGTCCTGGCGGCGTTGCCAGCTTCACCACGATCAGCAGTGGCGGCAACGTAAACGTCTGGTTCGAAGGCATCGCCAGCTCTACCACCGTCAGTTCTGGCGGCACCTTGTGGGTCAATGGTGGCGGCACGACCACCGGCACGACGGTACTGAATGGCGGCGGGGAATCGGTCGACACTGGCGGCTTCGCGTCGAACACCACCGTCAGTTCCGGCGGCACGCAATGGATCAATGACGGCGGCAGCGCGTTTGGCGCCGCGATCACCAGCGCCGGCTATCAAAACGTCGAAGGCGGCGGCGCGGCGGACCTGACCTATGTCGACGGCAGCGCCATCGAGAACGTCTATGGCGGCGCCACGACCAGTTCGCTGATCAGCAGCGGCGGCGTTGAGAACGTCTTTTCCGGCGGCACCACCTCCTACACCGTCGTCAGCAAGGGCGGCGAGGAGATTGTCTCCAGTGGGGTTGCCAGCAACACGAGTGTCACCAGCGGCGGCCTGCTGGTGGTTGTGGACCATGGCGATGCCAGCGGCACGAACGTCGACGCCGGGGGATTGCTGCTGGTTCTGCCCGGCGGCGCGGCAACCGGCACGAACGGTGAGGTCGTCTCCACCGGCATCGTGATCGACGCGCCGACCGGCATCACCAGTGATGCGTCGCCGCCGCCGTTTGGCGGCACGGTGGGCAGCGGAGCGACCGAATTCGTCCTGCCCGGCGCCACGACGAGTGATGCAACGGTCGACAGCGGCGGCACCCAGAACGTCTATTCGGGCGCCGCCGCGAGCGCCACCACGGTGAGCGGCGTACAATTCGTTTATTCCGGCGGCACGACGACCGCCACCATGCTGGTCGCCGGCGGCAGCGAGCAAGTCAACAGCAGCGGCACCGCCATCGGCACGGTGGTCAATTACGCGTTCAGCTATGAGCAATTGAATTCCGGCGGGGTTGCCAGCCTGACGATCGTCAGCAGCGGCGCCGACTATATCTGGCAAGGCGGCGTTGGCATCAGCACGACGGTGCACAGCGGGGCAACCGAGTGGGTGGGGGGAGGCACCGCGAGCTACACCACCCTGAGCGGCGGCACCCAGACCATCTGGTTCGGCGGCGCAGCCGACGCCACGACGATCGACGCCGGCGGATTCCAGATCGTTTCTGGCCCGTCATCCAGTTCCGGCGTGGCGCTCGATACCACCGTCAACAGTGGCGGCACGCAGGCCATTTCGTCCGGCGGGGTCGCCAGCAACACCGTGGTGAACAGCGGCGGCACCGAAATCGTCTGGTCGGGCGGCAGCGCCGTCAGCACGACGGTCGATAACGGCGGCCTGCTTGTCGTGCTGTCCGGCGCGACGGTGACTGATCTCAATGGCACCGCGGCCTCGGGTGGCGTCGTCGTCTCACGGCCGATGACGGGGATCCAGGATTATGGCCTGGTCGCCAACAACGCCAGCGTCGGCAGCGGTGCGACCGAGTATGTGCTGAGCGGCGGCACCGCCAACAACACCAAGATCACGTCCGGCGGCAGCGCCCTGGTCACCGACGACGGTGTTGCCAGCTTCACCACGATCAGCGGCGGCTCCGAAACAGTGATCAGCGGTGCCGTGGTGAGCAATACCGTCACCGGCTCCGGGGGGACGCTGAACGTTTCGTCCGGCGCATCGGCGAGCGGCACGGCGGTTGACGCCAACGGCGTGCAGAACATCATCGGCGGGACCGCGACCGCCACCATCATCAGCGGCATCGTGTCGTCCGCCCTCGTCGGCGGCAGCATGAGCTATTACGTCAGCACCGCCGATGAGTCCGTTTGGGACGGCGGCACGACGACGGGCACCACCGTTCTCTCGGCGGGCTACGAGACCGAATACGACGGCGGCACAGCTTATTTCGTCACGCTCAGCAGTGGCGGCCAGGACAATGTCTACTCGGGTGGCACCACCAGCGACGCAACCGTGTCCAGTGGCGGCAGCGAGTGGGTGAACAGTGGCGCCTCGGCCGTCAGCACCACGGTTGAGGGCAATGGTTTTCTCGGCGTCTCCGGCGCCACCGCGCTGGCCATTGATACCGTCCTGAGTGGCGGCGCACTGAACGGCGGCAGCGAAAACGTCTACGACTCAGGCATGACCGTCAGCACGACGGTACAAAGCAACGCGTTTCTGACCATAACGGGCACCGGAGCGACGGCCAGCAACACTGTCCTCGCCAATGGCGGCAATGAGTGGGTCTACGACGCGGGCCTGACCGTCAGCACGATGGTTCAGAGCAATGCGTTTTTGAATATCTCCGGCCCGGATGCGGCAGCCAGCTACACATCCATCAGCGCCGGCAGTTTGTGGATCATGGACGGTGGCAGCGCCGTCAGCACGACGGTTTCCAACGGCGGCTACGTGACCGTCGTCAGCGGCGTCGCCAGCATCACCAACCTGGGCAGCGGCAATGAATGGGTAAGCGCGGGTGGTGTCGCCATCAGCACCACGGTTGGCAGCGACAGTTGGATTGGCGTCTCCGGTGGGATCACCAGCTTTACCAGCGTCGACAGCGGCGGGACAGAGCAAGTCGCTTACCAGAGCGCTGCCGTCGCCGGTGTTGTCGCCGACCTGGCGGACGCCGCGATCGGCGGGGGACCGATCGGCGGTAGCGCCGTCAGCACCACCGTGTACTCCAACGGCAATGAATATGTCTATTCCGGCGGCACGACCAGCTATACTGTGCTGAGTGGCGGCTACCAGAACGTCTCCGCCGGTGGCGGAGCCAGCGACACGATCGTCAGCAGCGGCGGCATCGAGCAACTTGGCTCTGGCGGGTCTGCCGTCAGCACCACGGTGAAGTTCGATGGCGCCGTGTTTGTCGGCTCCAACGCGGTCGCCGGCTTCGCCACGGTGAGCAGCGGCGGCGTGCTGAATGTCAGCGGCGGCAGTACCGACAGCGCGGTGATGGCGTTTTCCGGATTCGAATTCATCTCCTCCGGCGGCACCGCGACCGGCACCACGGTTAATCTCGCCGGACTCGAAGATGTCGGCAACGGCGGCTTCGCGGTGAGCACGACGGTGACAGCCGGCGGCTACGAGAACGTCTACGCCGGCGGCTCCAGCCTGGACGACATCGCCAGTTCCGGCGGTGTCGACACCATCTGGACCAGCGCCAGCGCCAGGTCGATCACGGTGAGCACTGGCGGCATCGGGCAGGCGTTTGGCGGCAGCGCCAGCTTCACGACGGTGGAAGCCGGCGGCCAGATGGTGGTCAGCGGCGTGATATCCGGCGCATCGCTGGTCAGCGGCTTGCTCGTTTCCACCTTGGTCAACAGCGGCGGCACCGAGATCATCGGTTCCGGCGGCACCGCGACCGATACCGATCTGATGCAGGGCGGGACGCTCCAGCTTGCCTCCTATGCGTTTGCCGATGGCGGAACCGCGAGCATTGACGGCAGCGATCTGCTGACGGTCAGCGTTGGCGGGCTGGTCTATACGCAGCAATTGAGCGGCGACTACAGCACTTTGCGGCCGGAGCTTTCCGGTGTCATTGGCGGTCCCACCGATGTGACGCTCGGCCCGCTCTGCTTCTGCCACGACACGCTGATTGCGACGCCCTCGGGGCAGCGCAAGGTGCAGGACCTCGCGGTTGGCGACCTTGTGCTGACGCAGCGCGGCGAGGCACGCCCGATCACGTGGCTCGGCGTCGGTGCCGTGCTGGCGACGCGCGGGCGGCGCAATGCCGCGACGCCGGTCATCATCCGCAAGAATGCGCTGGCGGCCAACGTGCCGTACTACGATCTGAAGCTGACCAAGGGCCACTCCTTGCTGGTCGATGGCGTGCTGATCCCGGTGGAGTTCCTGGTCAACCACCGCTCCATCGTGTGGGACGACCGCGCGCGCGAGGTTCGGCTGTATCACGTCGAGTTGGCGACGCATGACGTGCTGATCGCCAATGGTGCGCCGGCGGAGAGCTACCGCGATGACGGCAATCGCTGGTTGTTCCTAAACGGCAACAGAAATTGGGGCAAGCCGCCGCAACCGCCCTGCGCCCCGGTGCTGACCGGCGGGCAGGTGGTGGATGCCGCGTGGCGGCGCCTGCTGGAACGCGCCGGGCCGCGTCCGGGCCTGCCGCTGATCGATGAACCGGACCTGCATCTGTTGGTTGCCGGCGAACGCGTCGAGGCCGCGCGGCATGCGGACCGGTACATATTCCGCCTCAAGAGCAGTACCGGCTCGGTGCGTATCGTTTCACGCGCCGCGGCACCGCAGGAGTTGGGTCTGGCGCGCGACCCGCGCGCGCTGGGCGTGGCGTTGCGGCAGATCAGCTTGTTCCACGGCAGAAAAGTGCGAACGGTGGAACCGGCTGATCCGCGGCTGGCGCAGGGGTTCCATGACTATGAGCCAGACTGCGGGTTCCGCTGGACGAACGGGGATGCGTTGTTGCCGCCGGCGTTGTTCGAAGGCTTCGAGCCGCCGATCGACGTCGTGCTGAGTGTGGCCGCCAGCGCCTGCTATGCATTGCTCCGAGAGCGGGAGGCGACTGCGTTCGTGCCGGGTGCGGCGGCTGCGTAGGTCAGGGTGTCCCCGGTCATTGCGAAGACAGCGAGCGAAGCGTGGCGGGCCGAGGCAATCTTGCTCGTGGAATGCGCGGACGCAGCGTCCGGTTGAGCGAGGTTGCGTCGTTCCGCCGCACCTCGCTCGCGGTCGTCGCGATGACGCGGGGGAAGGGTGCGCCGCTTATCGCCAGGCCTTCAGCCGTTCCGCCGCGTCGCGCATATCCGCTTCCGGTCCGCAGTACGAGAATCGCAAGAAATGGCTGCCCCGCGCGTGGTCGAAATCGACGCCCGGTGTCGCGGCGATCCCCACCTCCGCCAGCATGCGCCGGCAGAACGCGACGCTGTCGTTGCTGCGGTCGGCAATGTCGGCGAACAAGTAGAAGGCGCCCTGGGCGGGGGACAGGCGGGTGAAGCCCGCCTCGGGCAGCGCGCGCAGCAGGTGGTCGCGGGAGCGGCGGTAGCGCGCGGCGTTGGCGCGCAATTCGGCATGGCAGTCGAACGCCGCCTCCGCCGCGATCTGCGAGATATGCGGGGCGCTGATGAACAGGTTCTGCGCCAGCCGTTCCACCGGGCGGATCAGGTCGTCGGGCAGGATCATCCAGCCGACACGCCAGCCGGTCATGGAGAAATATTTCGAGAAGCTGCCGATCACCACCGCGCTGTCGCTGCGCGCGGCGGCGGTTGCGATCCCCGCGCCCGCCGACCCGGTCGCGTCCACCGCGGATCCGGCCTCGGGGTAATGCAGGCCGTGATAGATCTCGTCGCTGATCAGCCGCACGCCGTGCGCGTCGCACCAGCCGGCGATCGCCGCCAACTCCGCCGGGTGCAGCATGGTGCCGGCCGGGTTGCAGGGGCTGGCGATGATCAGCCCGTCCGGCGGCGGGTCCAGCGCCTCCAGCAGCACCAGGCTGGGCTGGAAGCGCGTCTCCGGCCCCGCCTCCAGCACCAGCGGCTGGATGCCGAGAGCGGTCAGGATGTTCACGTAGGGCGGGTAGAATGGCGCCGCGAGCGCGACGCGGTCGCCGGGGTCGAACGCGGCCAGGAAGGCGAGCGGGAACGCGCCCGAGGCGCCGACGGTCACCGCCACTCGCTCCGGCGGCAGCGCCAAGCCGTACCAGTCGCGGTAATGCGCGGCGATCCGCTCGCGCAGGGAGCGGCGGCCGAACGCCTCGGTGTAGCCGAGCCAGTCGCCGGAGCGCAGCGCCGCTGCCGCGGCCGCGAGCGCGCCCGCCGGGGCGCCGGTGCCGGGCTGGCCCACTTCCATGCGGATCACGTGCGGGGCACCGGGCGGCAGCGACGCGGCACGGGCGTTGGCCGCGGCGATCACGTCCATCACCATGAAGGGCGGCGCCGCGGCGCCGCGGGCGATCTTCAGCGGCATGGCGGGAAACCCATCGCGCGGC
>Ga0335074_10013055_pt1 | contig 11664 bp, 7 predicted proteins | sample Lox_Sample_23_FD_206715 | JGI IMG/M metagenome (GOLD analysis project Ga0335074, IMG submission 206715) | Soil microbial communities from Loxahatchee National Wildlife Refuge, Florida, United States - Lox_Sample_2.3 | ecosystem: Environmental > Terrestrial > Soil > Wetlands | place: USA: Florida...
GGTCACCAGGTTGTACTGCGACGAAGCCGAGAAGCCCTGGACCGTGTACTCCTTGCCGTTCTGGGTGAACGACACGGTGTTGTTGCCAAGAGTCACCGGGACCAGGCCGGGCGCGTGCTCAGCCTTCAGCGCGTACAGGGCCGGGTTGATGAGACCGAGCCGGTGGTGGGCCACCTGGTCGGCCAGGGCCACGATGCCGGCCATCAGCGGCGTCGCCTCGCTGGTGCCGCAGGTCACGTACCAGCCAGCGGTCACGCCCGGGAAACTCTGGTAGGTGTCGACCAGGCCGGAGCAGGCGGCGCTCATCGAGATGTCAGGCACTCCGCGCTGGTTGCCGGTGACACTGGCCACGCCGTTCTGGTACGGCGGCCTGGCGAAGATGACTGACTTGCCGCCGCCTCCGGCCAGGGCGTTCGGTCCTGGGTCGCCGAAGAACACCTCGTTCAGGGACTCGTTGTACGTGTCGTTCCAGGCGCGGTCCGGCGCCGTCCGCTGACCGGCGGAGTTGAGCGAAAGCTGCGTGCCGCCCACCGCGGTGACCAGCGGGTCGGTAGCCGGCCATGAGGCCACTGGGTGGGTGTACAGCAGGGTCGCTGCGGTGTTGGACCAGTCGGTCGCCCCGGCGTCGCCAGCCCCGGCGAGCACGGTGACGTCGTGAGCGTTGGCGTTGATGTAGGCGCTGCGCAGGCTGAGCAGGGCCTCGCTGGACGGGAACGTCTGCTCGGTCGCGGCGAAGCTCTGGCTGATCACGTCGCCGAGGTTGTGGTTGATGACGTAGTTCTCGGCCTTAACGATCTGCGGGAAGCCGGCCTCGCCTTCGGTCTCGGCGACCGGGGTCTCGACCAGCACGATGCTGGCGTCCGGTGCGATGGAGTGGGACCACTCCACGTCGAGGGTGGTCTCACCGCCCCAGTTGACCATGGCTGAGTCGGCGGGGTTCCACGGCGGGACCTGCCCGGCCGGCTGGATGATCGTGAACCGCGGCGGGGCGGGCAGCCCGAACTGAGCGTCGAAGGTCGCCAGGTCGGACTCGATCGTCGGCGTCCCGAAGGCGTCGACGATCACGATCGTCTCGCCTTTGCCGTTGATCTTGTTGGCGAACAGCGGGGCCTCGTCGTAGGCGGTCTGGATCTGCGCCGGGTCGTAGCAGGGGACGGTGAAGGACGCTACGCACTGAGCCTCGGTGGGGGGCTGGGAGATGGTCGCCAGCCGGCTGATCGAGCCGGGCGCGATCTGGACGCCGTCACCGGTGGCGGCCTGGGCGGGCGCGGCCACGGTGAACAGCGTGCTCCCGGCCAGGGCGACAGCGCTGGCAAGCAGGCAGGGGGCTCTGAGTCGCAACGCAACCTCCGAATTGCCGATAGACAACAGAAGGGATTGTGCGATATCAAACAGCCCGCTGCCTGTCATTACGGCAATCTGAGGCGCCTTCGTTACCGCCCATTGGGCGCAAAGCCCGGGCGCCGGGGCTACTCCCCCTCGGGGGCCTGCCATACATAAGTCGTGCCGGCGGAGGTCTGGCCCGGGGTGGAGGCCGGTCCGTCAGCGGTGGCGATAGACCCGCCATTCGGAGCGAACACGACCCTGCCAACCGGCAGGCCCTTTGGCTCAGCCAGCGAGGCGATGAGCCGATGGGTGGCAGTGCTCCACAGGTAGGTGGTGCCGGCGCCATCGGCGGTGGCCAGGGTCTGGCCGCCCGGGCTGAACGCGAGCCACGTGACACCTTGCTGGCCGGGGCCGGCCATGGCCGCTATCGGTTCGCGGGCGGCGGCCGGGAGTCCGGTGGCCTGGCTGTCACCGCTGGCTGACGGGCTGGGCCGGGCAGGCCGGGTGGCCGCGGACGAGCATGAGGCCAGGATTGCGGCCGCGGCCAGCACGGCGACGGCAGCGATGGGGCGCCGGATCATGTCTACGCTCCCAGATGAATGGAGAAGGTGTCGGCGCCCGCTGGCTGTCCCGGCGGGAGGGATGCCGCGTTGACGGTTCCGCAGCCGCTGCACTCGGTCCACTGCTGCACCGTCGGCTGGATCTTGAGCGTGGCGGTCTGCGTTGTATCGGGCACCTGGAACAGCAGCGATGCGGTGCCCGGGCTGCTGGTGCTGGCGGTGCCGGAAGCGGGGACGGCCGCACCGCCCGGGAGGACCAGGGTGAAGCTGCTGGGCACGTTCAGGGACAGATTGAAGACATTGGCGTCCAGCGAGAGCTGGACGGACATCACCAGCCACGCTTGCCCGGACGGTGCCCATCCGGGGCTGTCCATGTAGGGCTCGAGCACTGCCGTTCCGCTGCCGACGGTGAGATCCACGTCGCTTTCGGTCGGGCCGCTGCCGTCGCCCGCCCACCACTTCAGCGCGGGGATGTACAGCACGTTCCAGGACCACGACAGGTTCGGGTTCAGGCTCTGCTGCGGCACCGGGTAGTACAGGCTGCTTACCTCGCTGGTCCGCAGCCCGGTCCTCAGGTTGATGTCCTGCGGCCGGCCTCCGTCGTTCATCTGCAGCGCCACGGGCGCCCCATCGGGCACGCTGGCGGCGAGGACGTCACCAGCGCCTGGTACTGACGACAGCGGGGTGCTCTGGCCGCCGATCACGATCGACGGCCCGGCGTAGTTCTGGCACGCGGCCGGCGGGCTGGAGCTGGAATCCTGGCACTCGGGCAGGCCGGGCTGCGGCACCGTGGCTTTCGGGTTGTTGTTCATCATGACCAGCAGCAGCTGATGCCCGGCTGCGGCCCGCACCGCCCGCGGCTGCGCCAGCGCGCAGGCCTGCGTGCCGTCCACGCTGGTAACCGTGGCTTCGCCGCCAAGCAGCAGCACCGAATGCGGGCCGATCAGGTCGGCCTCGCTGGATGGCGGCTGGGCCATGCCGGGAAACTCGCGGTCGAACGCAGCCCAGGAGACGCCCTCGTCCCCGCCCCAGCTACTCAGGTAGTTAGCCGCGAGGGTCCTGGCCGCCCGGGTCTCGCAGGCCGGCCGGCCCAGGGCCCGGGGGACGGTTGTCGCGGGTGAGGACGCACACCCCGCCGCCACGGCGGCCGTTACGACGCCAATGATGACCAGAGCCCAGGAACGCATGACTGTGAGCGTGGCCGGCTCCGCTAGCACCCCGGTAGCACGCGGATAGCGGTGCCCGCCCGGCTTCCGGCTGGCTGCGGTCAGCTCCAGCCGCAGGCGGAACGTTGCCGCAGAACCGCGTTCGCCGCATGATATATGTCAAAGGGGCGGCTAGCATCAAGAATTTTCGCTGATTCGTCGCGATATCGGGAGGACTTCCGGTGAAATCGATGAGTGGACCCGCCGGGAGCGTGGTCAGCCCGGAACAGGTGCACGATGTGCTCGGCCAGCATCTGCTCGCCGACGGCTTCAAGCTCGTCTACGACACCAGGGCCAGCCATGGTTCGTGGATCGTGGACGCCAGGTCAGGGGATGAGTACCTGGACCTGTACACGTTCTTCGCCTCCGCGCCGCTCGGGTCTAACCCGCCCGGGCTGGCCGACGACCCGGAGTTCCTGGCGCTGCTGGCCGAGGTGGCGGCGAACAAGCCGGCTAACCCGGACATCTACACGACGCACTACGCGCGGTTCGTGCAAACATTCGCGCGCGTGCTCGGTGACCCGGCGCTGCCGCACCTGTTCTTCGTCGAGGGCGGGGCGCTCGCCGTCGAGAACGCGCTGAAGACGGCGTTCGACTGGAAGAGCCGCGAAAACGAGGCCGCCGGGCGGCCAGCGTCGCTCGGAACCCAGGTGCTGCACCTCACCCGGGCATTCCACGGCCGGTCCGGGTACACGCTGTCGCTGACCAACACCGAGCCGGCCAAGACCGACAGGTTCCCGAAGTTCGGCTGGCCAAGGATCGACGTGCCTGCTGTCACGTTCCCGGTATCGGAGCACCTCGAGGAGATCCAGCAGGCCGAGCAGCGGGCACTTGCCCAGGCCCGAGCGGCCTTCGACGCGCATCCGCACGACATCGCGTGCTTCATCGCCGAGCCGATCCAGGGCGAAGGCGGTGACAACCACATGCGGCCGGAGTTCCTGCAGGCGATGCAGGCCCTGTGCCGCGAGCGCGGCGCTCTGTTCGTGCTCGACGAGGTGCAGACCGGGGTGGGTTTCACCGGAACCCCATGGGTGTATCAGCAACTCGGACTTGAGCCCGACGTGGTGGCGTTCGGTAAAAAAGTCCAGCTCGGCGGCGTGATGGCGGGCGGCCGGGTCGACGAGATCCCCGCGAACGTGTTCCGCGTGCCCGGGCGGATCAGCTCGACCTGGGGCGGCGGCCTCACGGACATGGTCAGGTCCACCCGGCTGCTGGAGATCATCGAGCGCGACGGTCTGGTCGAGCGGGCGGCAAAGACCGGCACCTGGCTGCTGACTGAGCTGCGCGCCCTGGGTGAGCGGCACGCCGACGTGGTCGCCAACGTCCGCGGCCGGGGCCTCATGTGCGCGCTCGACCTGCCGGGCCGCGAGGACAGGGACACTGCGGTCCGGCTGCTGCGCGAGCAGAATGTCATCATGCTGCCGTGCGGTGAGCGGTCGCTCCGCTTCCGGCCTGCACTCGACATCACTGAACACGACCTTGAATTCGGGCTGAACGGTCTAGAGCGCGCGCTCGCCGCCCTCACCCACTCACGTGCGGGGGAGAATGCCAATGGATGATCACAGGAGCGTCTGCTCGGTTATCGCTGGCCAGCGGGCCGCCGGAGCTCCGGGCGGGCGGCTGCAGTCCACGAACCCGGCCCGGCTTGACGACGTGGTGGCCGACGTCGCGCTCGGCGACGCGCCCCTGCTTGAGGCCGCTTGCCGGGCAGCGCGCGAGGCCCAGCGGACCTGGGCGGACGTGCCAGCGCCCGTGCGCGGCCGGGCGATCGCGCACATCGGCCGGCTGGTTGAGGACAACAAGCAGGCGCTGGCGCGGCTGGTCACCCGCGAGATCGGCAAGCCCTACGCCGAGGCACTCGGCGAGGTCCAGGAGATCATCGACACCTGCGACTTCTTCCTCGGCGAGGGACGGCGCCTGTACGGGCAGACGGTCCCCAGCGAGATGCCGGACAAGCAGCTGTTCACGTTCCGCAACCCGGTTGGCGTGGCCACGGTGATCACCGCCGGGAACTTCCCGGTCGCGGTCCCGTCCTGGTACATCGTGCCCGCGCTGCTGTGCGGCAACGCGGTCGTGTGGAAGCCCGCCGAGTATTCAGCCGCCGCGGCCGCGGCGTTCCACGAGATCTTCTGCCGGGGCGGCGGGCTGCCGCCGGGAGTGTTCAACGTCGTCTACGCCGACGGTGCGGCGACCTATGCCGGGCTCGAGCAGGCGCTGGCCGGCGGGCTGGTCGACAAGATCGGGTTCACCGGCTCGACCGAGGTGGGCGTGCGCATCGGCGAGCTGGCCGGACGGCACCTGCAGTCGCCGTGCCTGGAGCTTGGCGGCAAGAACCCCATGGTGGTGACCCCGAGCGCCGACCTGGAACTGGCGGTCGAGGGGGCGCTGTTCGCCGGGTTCGGCACCGCTGGGCAGCGGTGCACCTCGCTGGGAACCGTGATCTGCCACGAGTCCGTGCACGACGAGTTCCTCCGCGCGTTCGCCGAGGCCACGGCGGCGGCCGCGGTCGGTGACCCGTTCGCCGACGTGCTCTACGGGCCTATGCTCGACATGCGGTTCGCCGAGCGGTTCGAGAAGTACCTGGGCTGGATCAGGCCGCAGCACACGGTGCTCGGCTCGACAGCGACCGGCCGGATCACCGCCTCGAACCCGCGGGCCGGGTTCGTGGGCGACCCGGACGCGGGCATCTTCTACCACCCGGTGATCGTCGACGGGGTGCGGCCCGGTGACGAACTGTTCGGCACCGAGACCTTCGGCCCGCTGGTCGGCGTGACCACCTACCGTGACCTGGGCCACGCGGTCGAGCTGGCCAACGCGCCGGGCTACGGGCTGTCGTCGTCCATCTACACCCGTGACGCCGCCGAGGCATTCGCGTTCCGGCGCGGTGTGTCGGCCGGCATGGTCAGCGTGAACAACTCCACGTCGGGCGCTGAGGCGCACCTGCCGTTCGGTGGTAACGGCAGGTCAGGCAATGGCTCACGCCAGTCAGGGATATGGGTGCTCGACCAGTTCACCCGCTGGCAGGCACTGAACTGGGACTATTCGGGCCGGCTGCAGAAGGCCCAGATGGACGTCACCGAACTCGTGCCCGACCTGACGTTCCGGCTTTGACGCGAACGTAACAGCGCCTACTGACAAAATCAGAAGCGTGAAACGGCGTAGTAAGTCTGGCCCCAGAGAGCTGGCTGTCCGCGGATGACCAGCCCGGCAGAGCTTGACCGGCACTTCCGCGAGGTCGTGGGGGGTATGCCGGGTGGATCGCCCCGGCCGGGCGGCGGGCTCGACTGGGCGGCCCCGGTGCGCGCGGGCAGCCGCCTGGACGGCGGCACGATGCTGGCCATCTTTGACGTTCAGGCGCAGAGCCGGCACCTGGACTTCGCCGCCCGCTGGATGCAGCAGCAGGGCCGGGGCTTCTACACGATCGGCTCGGCTGGCCACGAAGGCAACGCGGCGGTGGCCGCCGCACTGCGGCCGACCGACCCGGCGCTGCTGCATTACCGGTCGGGCGCCTTCTACTGCGCCCGGGCCCGCCAGGTAGACGGCGTCGACCCGGTCAGCGACATCCTGTTCGGCGTGGCCGCATCAGTGGACGAGCCGATAGCCGGCGGACGGCACAAGGTGCTCGGCCGCCGTGAGCTCGGCATCATCCCCCAGACCTCGACAGTTGCCTCGCACCTGCCGCGCGCTGTCGGGCTCGCGCTCGGCATCGGGCGCGCGGTGAAACTGGGGGTGCCTTGCCCGTGGCCGCGCGACGGGATCGTGGTGGCCTCACTCGGCGACGCCTCGGTGAACCACTCCACCGCTCTCGGCGCGATCAACGCCGCGTGCCACACCGCGTTCCAGGGCATCCCGGTCCCGCTGCTGATTATCTGCGAGGACAACGGGATCGGGATCAGCGTGCCGACGCCGCGCGGATGGGTGGCTGCCGCGTTCAGCGACCGGCCGGGCCTGCGTTACCTTGCCGCCGACGGCTGCGACCCGGTGGCCACGTTCGACGCGGCCGCCGAGGCGGCCATGATCGCCAGGACCAAGCGGCGGCCGGTGTTCCTGCACCTGTCTATGGTCCGCTTCCTTGGCCACGCGGGCAGCGACGCCGAAGCCGCCTACCGCTCGGCGACCGACTTGATCGCCGACCTGGCCCGGGATCCGCTGGTAGCGACAGCGGGCGAGCTGGTCAGCGCCGGGCTGCTCACGCCGGGCGAGGCCGTCGCGCGTTACGTCGCGATCGGCGGCCTGGTACACGGCGCGGCCGAGCGGGCTATGGCGAGCCGGCCACTCGCCGGCGCGGCCGAGGTGATGGCGCCGCTGGCGCCGCGGCGCCCCGACCTGGTGGCCGCCCAGGTGCGGCAGGGTCCTGCGCCGGCCGGAACGGCGCCGGCGCCCGCGCCGCCCGCTGAGCCGCCGACCCTCATAGGCATGGCCGTCGTTGCCGATGCGCCCAGTGCCTATGAGACGTCAGGCTTCCCGGAGTCGCCGACTGTCATCGGCATGGCTTCCGGTGTGCCCGAGCCGCTTACCGGGCCGATGGCCGCGCGCACCCCGCTCACCGGGCCGGTCCCGCTGGCCAGCACTCAGCGGCCGGAGCACGGTGGCTGGGTCAACCCGGGTGCGGCTCCGGTCGCTCCTGGCGCACAGCTCACCCTGGCCCAGGCGCTGAACCGGGCGCTCGCCGAACTGCTGGAGACCTACCCCGAGATGCTTGTGTTCGGCGAGGATGTCGGGCGCAAGGGCGGCGTCTACGGCGTGACCAAGGGGCTGCAGCGGCGGTTCGGCGCGGCCAGGGTTTTCGACACTCTGCTGGACGAGCAGTCCATCCTTGGTCTGGCTCTCGGCGGCGGCCTGGCCGGCCTGCTCCCGGTGCCCGAGATCCAGTACCTCGCGTACCTGCACAACGCCGAGGACCAGATCCGCGGCGAAGCTGCCACCCAGCAGTTCTTCTCATCCGGCCAGTTCCGCAACCCGATGGTGCTGCGGGTCGCCGGATACGGCTACCAGAAGGGCTTCGGTGGCCACTTCCACAACGACAACGCGATCGGTGTGCTCCGCGACATCCCCGGCCTGGTGATCGCCTCGCCGTCCCGCCCCGATGACGCGGCGGCGATGCTGCGCACCTGCATGGCCGCCGCGGCCGTGGACGGCTCGGTGTGCGTGTTCATCGAGCCGATCGCGCTCTACCACACCCGCGACCTGCACGGGGATCGGGACAGCGGCTGGCTGGCGGCCTACCCGGGCCGCGACGAGCACGTCCCGGTCGGCCGGGCGCGCTGCTACGGCGACGGCGGCGACCTGACCATGGTCAGCTTCGGCAACGGGCTGCGGATGAGCCTGCGGGTCGCCAGGCGGCTGGCCCTGCGGGGGATCAGCGCCCGGGTGATGGACCTTCGCTGGCTCGCGCCGCTTCCTCTCGACGACCTGCTGCGCGAAACGCGGGCAACCGGCCGGGTGCTGGTCGTGGACGAGACCCGGCGCAGCGGCGGGGTGTCGGAGGGAGTGGTCAGCGCACTGGTCGACGCGGGCTTCTGGGGCATGGTCGCCCGGGTGACGAGCGAGGACAGCTTCGTTCCGCTGGGCCAGGCGGCCGACTCGGTGCTGCTTGACGAGGTCACGATAGAGAAAGCAGCGGTCGACCTGGTGAACTCGGGCGAGCGCTGATCCGGGCGCGGCTAGCCGGGGCGTGCTGGCCGCGGCGTGCTAGCCGTGCAGGGGCAGCACGTCGCGCAGGCTAGCCGGGCTGTGGCCGAACAGCGCGCCGACCGCCGCGAGCAGCGCCACCAGGGTGACGGCCACTGACACCAGCAGCAGCCTTGTGGACCGCTGCATTCGCGACTCGCGGACGGCGAACGCGCCCGCGGCCCAGATCAGCGGGGTAGCGGCGAGCATGGCCAGGCCGATGATCACGTCGTTCTTGAGCGTGACCGCGCCCACAGCCGCGAACGCGATAGCGGTGCGTGTCCAGGCCAGCCTGGTCCGCTCCCGCGCCATGCCCGGGTCGGCATCCTCGGGATCGTCAGGCGCCATGCGGCCTCCTACCGGATTGCCGAGATCAGCAGCACGATCGCGGACAGGATCGCCATGCCCGCGATTGTGGTCGCCAGAACCACTGGCAGCACAGACTTGGGCAGGGGGGTGCCGTGGCGCAGCGCGTACCGGACACGCAGCCATTCCCGGTAGGCGATGATGGACACCGCCGCGCCGAGCAAGATCAGCGGGATCCCGAGGACATGACGGCCCCACGGGACTCCCGGGAACGGCGGCAGCAGCTGGATGATGCCGAGCCCGGCCACCACCAGGGCGAGCGCGGTACGGTTCCACGCCAGGAACGTCCGCTCGTTGGCGAGCGTGAACCGGGCGTCCGGCTCGGTGCCGTCGCCCGCTTCGGTGTGCTGACTGTCGCCGCTTTCCGTCGTTCCTCCAGCCCTTGTCCGCAGGCGCTCCCATGGTGACAGGTCCTCTTCCCGGCTGGTGAAGCCGCCATGTTGACTGCCAGGGCCGGCCAGACCCGGCCCGGCTGCCCGATTTCGTGGGACAACCGCCGTGCGCGAGACTGGGCAGAGAGCCGCCGGCTTGATCAACCCCCGCGGCCGGTGGCCTGTGTGCCCGAAAGGACGATGAGTGCCGTACAAGATTCCGGACCCCGATGTCGTAGCGATCGTCGATGCGCCGCCGACCCCGGTGGCGCTGCTTGCTCCGGGTGGACGGTACGCGGCCCTCGTCCACTATGAGCCGCATCCTCCGGTCGCCCAGCTCGCGCGCCCGTACCTGCGGCTCGCCGGGATCCGGGTCGACCCTGTGCTCGCCACCAGGCAGCGCGTGCGCAGGCTGACCGGTCTTTCGGTGCTCCGGCTGGCCGACGCGGAGCAGCGCGCCATTTCCCTGCCCGACGGTGCGCGGCCGAGCGCGCCCGCCTGGGCGCCGGACGGGCGCATGTTCGCGTTCACCGTGGACACCGATGACGGCATGTCGGTGTGGGTAGCCGACGCCGAGTCAGCGACCGCCCGGCAGGTTCCCGGGCTCCGGGTCCGGGACGTCCTCGGCGGCGACCTGTTCACGGTCGGGGCGGCCGTCCGGTGGTCCCGGGACGGGAACTCGCTGCTTGCGCTGGGCGCGCCCGCCGGCGGGCCCCCGGTGCTGCCGGACGCGCCCACCGAACCGCGTACCGAGGAGACGGCGGGCAAACGCTCGCAAATGGCGACGTACCAGGACCTGCTGCGGACAGCCGGGGACGAGGAAGCGTTCGAGGCGCTCGCCACCACGATCCCGCTGCGCGTCGAGCCGGCTACCGGGGCGGCCAAGGAACTCGGGCCGCCAGGCCTCTACCAGCGGCTGTCCGATTCCCCCGACGGCGAGCACCTGCTCGTGCACCGGCTGCGGCGGCCGTTCTCGTTCCGGGTGCCCTATCACTACTTCGCGCGAACTGTCGAGGTGTGGTCGGCCGAGGGCGAGCTTGAGCGTGTCGTCGCCGACCTGGGCGTCAGCGACGAGATCCCCCGGCAGGGGGTGCCGACCGGCCCGCGGCAGATCTCCTGGGACGAGAACGCCCCGGCCAGCCTGTCCTGGGCTGAGGCCCTGGACGGCGGGGACCCCATAGCCCCGGCCGAGCACCGGGACCGCGTGATGCGCCTGGTCGCCCCGTTCACCGGCGAGCCCGAGCAGGTGCTCCTGGTCACGCACCGCTGCCTGGGCTGGCTCGACCTGGAGCGCCCGGGCCAGGTGCTGATGACCGAGCATGACCGGGACCGCCGCTGGCTGACCACCTGGCTGGCCGACCTGGCCGATCCCGAGCGCTCCAAGGTTCTCTTCGACCACTCGATGGATGACGCCTACGCCGACCCGGGCTCCCCGCTGACTATCGTTCATCCTGATGGCAGGCGAACCATCCTGCAGCAAGGCACTGCCATCTACCTGCGCGGAGACGGAGCCACACCAGACGGCGACCGGCCTTTCCTCGACCGGCTTGACCTTGAGACGTCGCAGACGGAGCGGCTGTACCAGAGCCCGGAGGACAGCCTTGACCATGTGCTTGGCTTCCCTGCGGGCAGCCTCACGCCGGGCGGCGGGGAAGCGCCCGGGGCGCGGGACGTCGTGCTCTGGCACGAGAGTCCCAGCGAGCCACCGAACCTGTTCCTGGCCGCTCTCGACGGCTCGCGTTTTGTGCCGCTGACTTCGTGGCCGGACCCACATCCCCAGCTCACCGGCATCACCAAGCGGCTGGTCGTGCACGACCGGGGCGACGGGGTGCAGCTGTCCGGCATGCTGCACCTGCCGCCTGGCTATGACCCGGCCACTGGCGGGCGGCTGCCCCTGGTGATCTGGGCCTACCCGCTGGACTACGGAGACGCGGCAACCGCCGGCCAGGTCCGCGGCAGCACCAGCCGGTTTATCCGGCTGAACGCGCTGGAGCCTACGTGGTTCGTGCTGCGCGGTTACGCGGTCCTCTCGGCAGCGACCATGCCGGTGATCGGCGACCCCGAGACCATGAACGACACCTACATCGAGCAGGTCACGGCGGCGGCCCGGGCGCACGTGCGCGCCCTGGACGAGATGGGCATCGCCGACCCGGAGCGGGTAGCCGT
>Ga0335074_10013056_pt1 | contig 11664 bp, 8 predicted proteins | sample Lox_Sample_23_FD_206715 | JGI IMG/M metagenome (GOLD analysis project Ga0335074, IMG submission 206715) | Soil microbial communities from Loxahatchee National Wildlife Refuge, Florida, United States - Lox_Sample_2.3 | ecosystem: Environmental > Terrestrial > Soil > Wetlands | place: USA: Florida...
GGAGCCCAAACGGTCCCGAAGCTGCTATCATCCTCAGCGGGCGGCGGGCGCTCCAAGCCGGGCGTTGATCGGGCCTTTGGGTTCGGTTGAGCCCTCTCTGGGGTTACCCCAGGGCAGCGTGAAGAACTGAGATTTCGTCGCGTGAGGCCCCTGGTGCGTTACTCGCACCGCCAGCTCACGCAGGGTCAGACTTGTTGGGGCGCCCCGCTGCCCGGAATCGCATGGCGAATCCAACCGTACTCACGCAACTGGCCCAAGCCTTCCTGGCCGGCGAGCCAGCCGTGGATGCAATCGTCGCGCGCGGCGCCCAGACCACGGGCAGGAACTGGCGCTGGCTGCGTCCATTGGCGCGGCGGTATCTCGCTAACTTCAAGGGCCAGACTCGCCCGCGCGAGCGCGATGTCATCGAGTTTTTCCTTCACGATCGCGGCTTCCGGCGCATCTGGTGGAATCACTTCGATGAATTGCGAGTGGCCCATTGGTTGAGAGAGCCGCCGCGCATGCAGCCCGTCCCGGCAGCGAAAAAGTGGCCGTTACCGGCCATTGAAACCGTCGGCGCGCTCGCCGAGTGGTTGGAAATCACCGATGACGAGTTGCTCTGGTTCGCGGATCTGAAGGCGCTCGCGCGTAAGACCCGGAACGCCCGGCTGGCCCATTACCATTATCGCGTCCTGACGAAAAAATCCGGTGCGATTCGACTAATTGAAGCACCCAAAAGCCGTCTAAAAGCTCTCCAGCGCCGGATATTGACGGAAATTCTGGATATTATTCCGCCGCATCCCGCGGCGCACGGGTTCGTCCCTGGCCGGTCCGTCCACACCTTCCTCGCACCGCATGTGGCCAGGCGCGTCATCTTGAAAATGGATTTGAGCGATTTTTTTCCATCCATCGCGGGCGCGCGCGTCCAGACGATTTTCCGCATGCTGGGGTATCCGGAATCCGTCGCGGATTTGCTTGGCGGAATCTGTACCAATGCCGTGCCGCGCGGCGCGTGGAACGAGGCCAGGGAAATCGATCCGCAACGGCTCTTCGAAGCCCGCATGCTTTATTCGCGCCCGCACCTCCCGCAGGGCGCGCCCACTTCGCCCGCGCTGGCCAATATTTGCGCCTATCGCGCGGATTGTCGATTAGCGGGCCTGGCGCGCTCGGCCGGCGCCCAATATTCGCGCTACGCCGACGATCTGGCGTTTTCGGGCGGTGAAGATTTTGAGCGCGGTGTCGAGCGCTTTTCCACACATGCCGCGGCCATTCTGCTCGAAGAAGGATTCGCCGTCAACCATCGCAAAACACGCATCATGCGCCAGGGCGTCCGGCAGCGCTTGGTGGGCCTGGTGGCGAACGAGCGCGCCAATGTCCCGCGCACCGATTTCGACCGGCTCAAAGCCACGCTCCACAACTGCGTTCGGCTGGGCGCGGAGACCCAAAACCAGGCCGCGCATCCGCACTTCCGCTCGCACCTGGATGGCCGGGTCGGGTGGGTGGAGTCCGTGAATCCCGCCAAAGGCCGCCGGCTCAGAGCGATTTTCGATCGGATCGCCTGGGCATAATCGGCTTTTCGCTCGTTAGCATAGTCTTAATAGAGATGACTCAAAACGGTTCCGGCCGCAAAACTGTCGAAAGCCGCGCCGCCAAAACCATCCGCGAGATCTTCGAATCGGGCCGCCCGCTGACCTATATTCGATCCTCGGAAGAACAGCGTGTCGGGCGCCTGTTGCGGGAAGTGGCCGGAACCCTGCGCTCGCTGCCGTTTTTCACCTGGACTTTGACCGACGGGATGCTCAGCCAGGACGGCGCGTTCTGCGCCAACACCAAGGGCGCGCGCGAAGCGCTCGATTTCATCCTCCGGGCCGGACCGGGAATTTTCCATCTGAAGGATTTTCACGAGCCGCTGCGCGAATCTCCCGAGATCCGCCGCCGGCTGCGTGATGTGTACGAGAGCTGCCTGGACCGGCGCAAGTTCGTGGTCATTAGCTCGCCGGTGCGCTTCGTGCCGGAGGAAGTGGAGCGCAGCATCCTGTTCCTGGATTTGCGCACGCCGGACATCCTTGAGCTGGCCGAATTTGTGCGCGAGGAAGTCCCCCAGGCGCATGAGGATGTCGTCCAGCAGGTGGCTCGCGCCCTACTCGGCCTCACGCTCGATGAAACGCGTTTCGCGCTGCGCCGCGCGCTGGCAGGCGGCCGTGCGCTCGGTTCGGATTCGCTCCCCGCGCTGCTCGAAGAGAAGAAGCTGCTGGTGAACCGCAGCGGCTACATCGAGTTCGTGGCCGATCCCACGAGTCTCGGCGACGTCGGAGGCTTGGAAGGGTTGAAGACGTGGCTGGTGGAGCGCAGCAAGCTGTTTGAAATGCGCGACAACCTGGACGCCGAAATCGTGCCCAAGGGCCTGCTCATGATGGGCATCCCGGGCTGCGGCAAAAGCCTGTGCGTGAAGGCCATCGCTTCCCAGTTTCAGCTTCCGCTCTATCGCGTGGACATGACCGAAATCTTCTCCGGCCGCCACGGCAAACCCGAAAGCGCCTTCGTCGCCGCGTGCAAGATGATGGAAGACATGGCGCCGGCGGTGCTGTGGTTCGACGAAATCGAGAGAGGCATCACCACCAACGAGTCCGGTGGCGAGCAGGGCCGCATCTTCGGTTTTTTCCTGACCTGGATGCAGGAGAAAACCCGCGGGCTGTTCGTCGCCGCAACCGCCAATCGCATCGAGCTGCTCCCCGCCGAAATGATCCGCAAGGGCCGCTTCGATGAAGTGTTTTTCGTCGACCTGCCGAACGAACGCGAACAACTCGAGATTTTCAGGATTCACCTGAAACGCCGCGGCCTCAACCCGTCCACTTTCCAGATCGATGAACTCACGCAATTCACCGCCGGTTGGTCCGGGGCCGAGATTGAACAATGCGTGGTCTCGGCCATCACCCGGGCGCGGCTGGCGGATCGTGGGCTGAGCGATGATGATCTGATTCAGATCGCGGTGCGAACCGTGCCGCTTTCGCGAACCATGAAGGAACAGATCAACCAGATTCGCGGCTGGGCCTTCGAACGCGCCCTCCGCGCCACGCCGCAGGGCATCCGGCGGTAGGGCCGCTCGGATTTTAGGATTTGAGCGCGATCCGTAGCGTCATGTCGCCGGGATTCTCGCGTTCAAAAGCCATGAGGGCCACTTTCAGGGGAGAAGAACGGACCGGACTGCTGAACCACTGCTCGGGAATCGGAAGCACACTTTGATCAATTTCTTTCCAAGGTTCGGCGTTCAGCGTGCGCTGGTCGATGCGCGCCACCTTGTTCTCGATACGCACACGCAGGTCCTGCGTTTCAAAAACGACATTATTCATATAACTCTATTGTCCCACGGAGGCGCTTTCGGCGGGGTTTCGCGGCTACCGCGCTAGAATTCGTTGGCGCGCCAGGAAGGCGCTGGCGCAAAACAGCGCCGCAAGCAGGAGAACGGAATTAGGCTCGGGGACAGGCGATGGTTGTCCCACCGCCGATATCGTCCAGGACCCGCTGCCGGACGCGGTGCTATTGGGAGGGCCGAAGACTTCGGTGAACACCAGGATGCCGGCGTTGGTATCCAGGTTCGAGCTTGCAAATGAGAAAGCGTCGAAGCCGCCATTATCATTCGGGGTGTACTGCAGAGCAGTCCAGTCCGTCGCGCTGCCGGTTGGGGGAGAGTCACAATCTCCCGATAGTAAATCAAATGTCGCGGCTGCCCCGGTGGCAGCGCCCAGGCAAGCCGGTTCCGGCGGCGTAAGAGACGGAGCGTTTGCAGCGGCCGTAAAATTCAATACAACTCCAGCCCACGTCACCGTAAAGTCGGAGAAGGACGGCACGGTAGAGTCATAGGTAAACGATCCCGCGGTGGGGACCGTGCCGCTACCGGTGAAGTTGATGTCGTAGGTCGTGATCGTATCCGCGAGGGCGGCTGGTGTGCCGCAGGCGGCGAGGAAAAGTACGGCGGTCCACAATCGGCGTTGCGTCATGGAGTGCTCTATCCCTCCTCTCTTGGGATTTTACTGCACCGAACAACGATAATATACTCTGATTTCTTCCAGTGCTCCTGGCGCGATCATCGATGCAGGCGCGGATCGGCGACTTTTCAAAATGTATGCCACAGAACATACGTGGGTTGCGGGACGGCGTGCCCATATCCATTAGTTGTATGCCCTCCGATCTAACCGCTACATCTCGATAAATACCCGCTTTACTTTCTCGGTGACCCCGGTTACCATTAACCAATCCCCCGATACGATAATGGAAGGGGAGCTATTTTGCTGAAGCTCAAGCGGGTAGAAATCCAAGGTTTCAAATCGTTCTTCGACCGGACTGAGATGAAGTTCGCCGGTTCCGGCATTGCAGCCGTCGTGGGTCCCAATGGCTGTGGGAAATCCAACCTCAGCGACGCCATGAGCTGGGTTTTGGGCGAGCAGTCCGCCAAGAGCCTGCGCGGTTCCAGGATGGAAGATGTGATCTTCGCCGGAACGCGGGATCGTAAGCCGCTGGGCCTGGCTTCCGTCACCATGACCCTGGTGGATCCCTCCGCCGAGGTCACAGAGCATCACGAACAGAACGGCCTGGCAAACGGCAACGGGTATGCGAATGGCAATGGCCATCACAGGCCGAGCGAAGTCACCATCACGCGGCGGCTGTTCCGCTCCGGCGAAAGCGAATACCTGATCGATGGCAAGAGCGCTCGTCTGCGCGACATCCAGGACCTGTTTATCGGCACCGGCCTGGGACCGGAAAGCTACGCGATTATCGAACAGGGGCGCATCGGGCAGATCCTGAGCAACAAGCCGCAGGATCGCCGCGCCATCATCGAAGAGGCCGCCGGCATCGGAAAATTCAAAACCAAGAAGCGGCTGGCCGAAGCGAAGCTGGAAGGCGCGAAACAAAACCTGTCGCGCGTGTTCGACATCCTGGAAGAGGTGTCGCGCCAGGTGAATTCGCTCAAGCGGCAAGCCTCGAAAGCTAGAAGATATGACGAGCTGAAGGCCGAGATGATCGCGCACCTGCGGGCGTCTCTCACCGCGCGCTTCCGCATGCTGGAGCGGGAGGCCGCCAAGACCGCGCTCGATTTGAACCTGGCCAACGGGGAATTCCAGAACCTTTCCACTCAGGTGGGCGAGCGCGAGCGGGAACATAGCGCCTTGCGGGAGGCTTGCTATCGGAACGACGCCGAGCTGGCCGAAGCGCGCCGGCGTCTGGCGGATTTACAACTGGAACAAGAGCGCACGCGCGGGCGCTTGGATGCGCAGGCGCGGCAGATCGCCGGAATCGAACAGCGGCTCACCGCGGGCGAGTCCGAATCGCTGGAGCTGGAGAAGCGCCACCAGCAATTGCGCGCCGAATTGGAAACGCACCTGCAATCAGTGGTGGAGCTGGAGGCCGAGATCCAGTCCGCGCGCGAGCGCCTCGCGGCCAAAGCGTCCGAACGGGAGCAGGTCCAGCAAGCGCTGCAGCAGCGGGCCAAAACGCTCGAAACCGGGCGGCAGAACGTATTGCGGCTGTTGGGAGAATCGTCGGCGCTCAAGAACCAACTGGTGCAGATCGCCGAATATCTTTCCGCCATGGATCGCGATACCGCGCGTTGCCAGCGCGACGAGCAAACCGCCGGTGCGGATCTGGAGCGCCTGTCGGCGACGAAGGACGAATTGTCGCGCAAAATGTCGGCCGGCCAGATGGAGCTGGAATCCACCGGCGATAAGCGGCGGCGCGTGGAAGACGATCTGGCCATCCGCAAGACCCAGGCTGTTGAAGCCAGAAAGCTGCTGGATCAATTGCGCACCGACGCGTCCCGCCTGAAGGCGCGCAAGGATTCGCTCGAAGAGATTCTTTCGCATCGCGCCTATACCGCCGAAAGCGTCAAGCGCTTATTCACCGCCATCGAGCGCGGCGAGGCTGAGGAGTTTCACTCCGCGGGCGTACTGGCGGACTTCGTGGAAGTGGAGCCGGCCTACGAAAAGGCCACCGAAGAGTTCCTGCACGAAGAACTCGAATACGTCGTCGTACAGAAGTGGACCGACGCCGAGCGCGGCATCGATCTGATGCGTACGGACCTGGACGGCCGCGCCACGTTCCTGGTGCATCCGGAGGCGGATGAGCCGGCGCGGGCTTTCGATTCGCTGGCCGACGACGAAGGTGTGGTGGGCCGGCTCAGCGATCACATACGATTCACCAATGGCTTTGCCAGCGCGCCGCGGGATCTGCTGCCGCGCCTGGCGCATTGCTTCCTGGCTAAGGACCGCGCGGCGGCGCAGCGGCTGGCCATCCACCATCCCGGCTTTTTCTTCCTGCTTCCCGACGGGATCAGCTATCACGGCTATGCCGTCAGCGGCGGTAAGAAGACCGGCAGCGGGCCTTTGGCGCTGAAGCGCGAGTTGCGCGAACTGAGCGGAGAGGTGCAGGCTAAGCAGCGCGCGGTGGAAAGCACGGCCACCGCGCTGGATCAACTGGAGCGCGAAATCTCGGGCTTCAGCGAAGATCTGGAAAGCCTGCGGTCCCTGCAGCAGATTCAAGAGAAACAGGCGCTGGCGCTGGATCATGAGCATCGCCAGTTGGCCGAGGAGTTCACTCGCGCCCAATCGCGCTTGTCGGTGGCGCGGCTGGAGTTGGAGCGGTTGCGGCAGGAGGGTGCGCGCGCCCGCGAACAGCAGGAGCGCGATCAACGGCTGCTCGAGGAACGTGAAACCGCCCGCTTCGTGGAAGAGCAGGTGCTGGAACAATCGCGCGCGGATTTCGAAGAGCTGCAATCGCAGGCGCACCGGTTGGGCGAAGAACACGGCGAGCTGCGGGCGGACTTGGCCGGATTCGAGGAGCGGCAGCGGTCCGAGCGCGCCACTCAGGCTCGGCATGAAGCCGGTATCGCGGCGGCCGTGGCGCGGCGCGGCGAACTGGCGGCCGAGATGGAGCGGTTGGGCATCGAGCGGGCGCGGCTGCTGGCCGACAACATCGAGTTGGACCGGCGGGCGAACGAATTAGTCGAACTGATTCAGGCCGCCGAACAGCAGGCCGCGGAGTTGGCCGGCCGCGAAACGTCGCAGCGCGCCGGTCTGGCCGAAATCGATGAGACGCTGAAACAGTTGCGTCTCTCCGTCCAGGCGGCGCAGGAGCACAGGTCGCACATCGAATTGGAGCTGGTCCGCAAGCAGTCCGAGCTGAAATTTCTAGATGAAACCAGCCGTAAAGAGCTCGGCATCCCCGCCGAGGAACTGGCCGCGGGCGCCGAAATCGTGCTGGATGAAGCGGCGCTGGCTGAAGCCGAACAGAAGTATCAGGAAGTGAAGGCCAAGATCGAAGCGCTCGGGCCCGTGAATCCGCAGGCGCTCGAAGAATTCCAGGAAGCGCAGCAGCGCTACGATTTTTTGAACGCCCAAAGGCAGGACCTGCTCGATTCGATCCGCGACACCGAGAAGGCCATCCACGATATTGATATCGAGTCGCGCCGCCGCTTCACCGATGCCTTTGAAGCGGTAAACGGCTTCTTCCGCGAAATGTTCAAGACTTTGTTTGGAGGCGGCATCGGCGAGATGCGTCTTACCGACGAAACCAACATCGCCGAGTCCGGCATTGATATCGTCGCCTCGCCTCCCGGGAAGCGTCTGCAAAGCGTGCTGTTGCTCTCGGGCGGCGAAAAGTCGCTCACCGCGATGGCGCTGCTGATGGCCATTTTTCAATACACGCCCAGCCCGTTCTGTATTCTCGACGAAGTCGACGCTCCGCTCGATGAGCCCAATATCGAGCGCCTCACGCGTCTGCTGCAGGAGATGTCGAAGCAGACGCAGTTCATCGTCATCACGCACGCCAAGCGCACCATGGAAGCGGCGCAATCCCTGTATGGCGTCACCATGCAGGAGCCGGGCGTTTCCAAGTTAGTCTCGGTGCGGTTCGGTCAACAGGGCGTCGGAGCGCCGCCCCCTCCGCAGGCCCAGCTCGCCATGCAGGGCGCGGCGAATTAGCGATCGCCGGCCGGCGGAATCACTGCTTGTAAATCACGCCGCCCTTCATCACAAACTTCACTTTCTGCAAAGCACTAATGTCGGTGAGCGGATTGCCGGGCACCGCGACGACGTCGGCGAAGTAGCCTGGTTTCAGCGCGCCCATCTGCCCCTGCCAGCCGAGCAGTTTGGCGCCGTTCAGCGTGCCGGCCTGGAGCGCGGCCAGCGGCGTCATCCCGAACTTCACCATCAAAACAAATTCGCGCGCCTGCGTGCCGTGCGGGAACGGACCAACGTCGGATCCCATGGCGATGGGGACGCCGGCCGCCAGCTGCTTCGAGAAATTGCGGGCGTGCAGCTCCAGCAATTCGCGTTCGTGCGCCGCGGCCGCGGGCGTCGCGCCATGTTCGGCGAAGTAATCAATGATGGTAAATGTAGGGACGGCGAAGATCTGCTTGGCGTGCATCAGGCGCATGGTTTCGTCCGATAGCTGGAAGGCATGGTCGATGGACGCCACGCCCGCCTGTGCGGCATAGCCTGTGCCCGGCTCGCCGGTGGCGTGAACGGCCACGCGTTTTCCGACGCGAGCGGCTTCAGCCACCGCGGCGGCCAGTTCGGCTTCGCTGTATTGATACGGAGTGGTGAGTTCGCCGGCGTTGACGGAATCGCGGCCGGTTTCATAGATCTTGGTGAAGTCGGCGCCCAGCTTGTATTGCTCGCGTATCACCGTCACCAGCTCCGCGGCGTTGTTGGCGTAGGTGGCGTTGCCCAGCACGTGTTGCTCGGGATTATAGCCGATGGCGTCTTCATGGCCGCCCAGAATGCTGATGGCGTTGCCGCTGATGCGCATGCGGGGGCCGGGGATCAGGCCCTTGTCGATGGCATCGCGCACCGCTGTGTCGGCCGCGCCCGCGCCCTCGGTTCCCATATCGCGCTCGGCGGTGAAGCCCGCGAGCAAATCGGCGCGCGCTGCCAGCGTCGCCAGGATGGTCCGCTCCGGTACGGATTCTTCGACGGTCTGCAGATCTTCGGCCCCCGGATGCAGGAACAGGTGCACGTGCGCGTCGATCAGCCCGGGCAGCAGCGTCGCGTCGCCCAGATCGATCATCTGCGCGCCAGCGGGATGCGCCACCGATGCGCCAACGGCGACGATGCGATTGCCTTGGACCAAAACTTCGCCCGGCGCGGTGATGTTGCCGCTTTCGACATCGAGTAAACGAGCGGCATGCAGGACGATAGGCGCCGGCGTCCGCGCCTGCGCGTAAAGCGCAACCGCGCTGAATAGGATCACAAGAAAACGGATCATGAGAGACTCCCTGCGGTGCGCGAGGCTTCGAGCACCTGCTCCACTTCAGCCTGATATTTCTTGAGCAGATGCTCGTTCGCGGCTTCAAACCGCATCACCAGCACCGGCTGCGTGTTGGAGGCGCGCAGCAGCCCCCAGCCTTCGGGGAAGAGCACGCGCACCCCGTCCACATCGATAGTCTTGTAGATTTTCTTGAAATGCCCGGCCACGCGCGCCACCAGGTCGAATTTCAACTCGTCGGGGCAATCCACGCGAAGCTCGGGCGTAGATACCATTTTCGGAACGCCCACCAGTTGCGCCGAGAGCGGCCGGCCCGATTTCGCGACGATCTCGATCAGCCGGCAGGCGGAGTACAAGGCGTCGTCATAGCCGCGATACCGGTCGCCAAAGAACATGTGGCCGGACATTTCGCCCGCCAGTTCCGCGTGTTCTTCCTTCATTTTGGCCTTGATGAGCGAGTGCCCGGTCTTGTACATGATGCCGTTGCCGCCCAGTTTGGCGATCTGGTCGTACATCACTTGCGAGCATTTTACCTCGCCGATGAAGGTGGCGCCGGGCTTGCGCTGGAGAATTTCGCGCGCGTAGATCAGCAGCAACAGATCGCCGTAAATCACGTTGCCCTGCTCGTCGACGGCCCCGATGCGGTCCGCGTCGCCGTCGAAAGCGATCCCCAACTCGGCGCCGCTTTCACGGACTTTCGCGATCAGGTGCGCCAGATTGGCCGGGACAGTGGGGTCCGGGTGATGATTGGGGAAATGGCCGTCCATTTCAAAGTAAAGCTCGGTGGCATCCACGTTAATCTTCTCGAATATCCGATGAATGACGGGGCCCGCGGTGCCGTTACCCGCATCGGCGACGATTTTGATCCGCCGGTCAAGCCGGAACTGCCCGGCAACTTCGTTTACATAAGGTGTCACCGCGTCTGAGGTGGTCAGCGTTCCGTTGCCGGCCGCGAAGTTCGCGCTCTCGATTATTTTCCGCACCTCCTGGATCGCCTCGCCGTGCAGCGTGCCGGTCCCGCAAACGCTTTTGAACCCGTTGTATTCGGACGGATTGTGGCTGCCGGTAATCATGATGGCGCCGTCCGCGCTCAGGTTTTGCGCCGAATGGTACAGAACCGGCGTGGGGACGGTGCCGATATCGGTGACGTGGCAGCCGGCGGCGAGCAACCCCCTCACCAGCGCGTCGTGCAGGCGCGGGGAACTGAGGCGGCAATCGCGTCCGAGATTGACCTTGGCGCCGGCATGTTGGCGCATATACGTGCCCAGACCGCGTCCCAACTGCTCGACGTCGGGGCTCAGGAGTTCGGAATCCGCGATGCCACGAATATCGTATTCGCGGAAAATGGTCGGCTTCAGCATATCCTTCAATTCTAGGGGTTCGGTGCTGGGGATTCTACCGGTTTCCGCTAAACTTAAGGTCTAGTGTCGTTTCTGAGATTCAACATAGTGCGCACGTCGGCGCTGCTCTGCGCGGGTGTTTGTTTGTTCGAGGGAGCCGGTCAAGCTGCGACGGCCCGCGACGCAATCATCACCGGTCCCACCGCGGTGGCGACCGCCGCGAACGCATACTACTGCTTCGAGCGCGTGCGGGGCCTCGATCCCGAACGTCTACCGGAGGCCTACCTGGTGCTTCGTCTTCGCATGAGAATCGAATATCTCAATGAGGGAGCCCGCCCCGTGATTCTGCCGCTGGAGCGCGAGAGGATCGTCTATACGGCGCTCAAGCCGGGGAAGATGAACGTGTTTAAACCAGGTCTCGGTTTGTTCGACCCGGTGATTAAGGTGATGGACGCCCTTCCGCCCGATGTTAACCCGGACAATCCCGTGGACCCGAAGAACGACGTTTTCGCCGTAATCCCGGCCGGTGGCCAGATGACGCCGCCGCTCGTCGAAGAGCTGACTTTGCCGGTCAGCCGCAAGGGCTTGATCCGAAAATATCCCGATCTGCGCGGCCATCGCGTTTATGTGAAGTTGCAGTTTGTGCATCGGGCGCTCGCCCCGGCCCTGGAGGCAAATCTGTCGGATCGATGGTCGCGCTTTGGCGTCCCTTGGACCGGAACCCTCACCACGAACACCATCCTCATCGACGTACCAGCCGCTCCCCAAGCCGAGCCTTGTAAAGACTTCAACACGCCGGCTCATCCGGCGCTGGATGAAGAAGTCACAAAGTAGAGCGTTAGGCTGCCCGCTTTCCGGCGGACGGAGTGTGCCAGGCCGCAATCAGGAACGTGGAAAAGAACAGTAGCACCTGGAACACGGGAGGAATGATCAGGTAGCCTTGGTACGGATTGCCGGGCACGGGCCGGCTCAGCCAGGGCAGCGAGTAATCGAGCAGATATTTGCCAAGGATAACAAGTGTCAGATTGACCAGTCCCGTCCGGAAGAGGCTGCCCCAACGAAACGTCCCCTGTATTACGAGGCCGGC
>Ga0335074_10013059_pt1 | contig 11662 bp, 12 predicted proteins | sample Lox_Sample_23_FD_206715 | JGI IMG/M metagenome (GOLD analysis project Ga0335074, IMG submission 206715) | Soil microbial communities from Loxahatchee National Wildlife Refuge, Florida, United States - Lox_Sample_2.3 | ecosystem: Environmental > Terrestrial > Soil > Wetlands | place: USA...
CCTGACCTGCGGCACCAAGATGCGCCCGGCCGGCAGCTGCTACGTCTGCGAAGGCTGCGGCTCCACCAGCGGCTGCAGCTGACACAGTTCATTTGCCGCCGGAGCCTGCCAAACAAACCCGCTAAACATGCTAATCGGAACTAACATTGGCTCGTTTAGCGGGTTGATTGGGAGGTTCCGTGCGCAGCTTCGCTGACCTGGATGCGCTCATCGGGCTGGTATCACCGCCTCCTCGGCCATCGAGCCCGTCATCGTCGCGGACGCCGATCGGTGCGCTTCAAGCCGGTGTCCGCCGCAAGCACCCCGTTCGCCGTCGACGAGCTGATCGAGCGCTATAAGCGGGCAATCGCGGCGGGCGAGCACCATCCGGTGCTACTGTCCGGCCTGTCTGTCCTCGACCTTCTCGTCATCCACCCCTTCGAGGATGGCAACGGCCGGGTGGCCCGCTTGCTCACCGGCGCGATGCTCAACGAGCACGGGTACACGGTTGGCCGCTACGTCAGCCTTGAGCAGGAGATCGCCGAACAAGCAGGAGCGCGTCCGCGAACACATCCTTCGCCACGCACCGGCCACGTTCCGCCTGGCGGACGTCAGGACAGCGCTACCCGGTGTGAGCGACCAGACGATCCGCCTCGTCCTGGAACAACTCAGGAAAGAGGGCAGGGTCCGGGCCGACGGAACTGACCGCTCCGCGACGTGGACCCGGACGAATACCGCACCTTCCGAATAAGTGCACTACGCCAGTCGAGCGCATCATCGATGCCGTACGTCTGCCAAGGAGATCGCGTGACCAGTGACCTGACCCCCGCCGACGTTTCCTGCCTGCGCGCCGCTATGGACCTGGCCCGGCGCTCCCGGCACCGCGGGAACCACCCGTTCGGGGCCCTCCTGGCCGACGCCGCTGGCGTCGTGGTCGCCGAGGCGGAAAACACCGTCGTCTCCGAGCACGACGTGACCGGGCATGCGGAAACGAACCTGGTGCGTATCGCGAGCCGCAGGTTCGACCCTGCTTACCTGCGCTCGTGCACGCTGTACTCCAGCACGGAGCCGTGCGCGATGTGCGCCGGCGCCATCTACTGGTGCGGCATCGGCCGGGTCGTCTACGGTCTTTCCGAGGCGGGGCTGCTGGAGCTCACCGGCAGTCACGAGGAGAACCCGACCATGTCGCTGCCCTGCCGGGACGTATTCGCGCACGGCCAGGGGCCGGTCACGGTCGTCGGCCCGGCCCTGGAAGATGAGGCCAGAAGCGTTCATGACGGGTTCTGGAACTGAACAGCGGCGATACTGAACCGGTGTCCACTCCCGCGCTGGCGGCGGCCGAGGCCGCCGGCCTGACGCACCGCGTGATCCGGCACGGTCCGGTACGCAGCCTGGCCGAGGCGGCCCGGGCCCGCGGCGTGGCGCCCGCCGATGTGGTCAAGACGCTGGTGGTGCGGCGCGGCGACGATGACTTCCTGTTCGTGCTCGTGCCCGGCGACCGCGTCATTTCGTGGCCGAAGCTACGGGAACTGCTGGGCGTCAGCCGCCTGTCCATGCCCGATGCCGAGGTGGCCAGGCAGGCCACCGGATACGAACGCGGCACGATCACGCCGCTCGGATCGGCCCGGCCCTGGCCGGTCGTCGCGGATGAGCGCGTGCGCGGACGTGAGATCACCCTCGGGGCGGGCGAGCACGGTCTCGCCCTGGCGGTCGACGCCGACGAGATCCTGCAGGCCTTCGACGCATCAGTGGCCGACATCTCCGACCCGGAGCCGGCTACCTAGGGCCGGGAGAGGCCTCGTTCGAGGATGTCGAAGGCCCGGTTGATCAGGCGCAGCACCCGCTCGCGGACCTCGTCCGGCGCGACGCCCTGCTGGGTCCACATCTCCGCCATGCGCAAGGCCATCGGACGGATACCCATGACCTGGTGAGCCAGCACCCGTGCGGTCGGATCTTCGCGGCCTGCGCCGAGGCCCTCGGCCAGGGCCTGAGCGATCACGTCCTCGTGACCGGACCACATCTGCTGCTCCCGGGCCTGCAGTCGGATACTGCTCGCCAGGACCTTGCGGAACCGGGCGCCGGGCCCGAGCGGGTGGTCGGCGAACCGGGACAGCTCCCGGCGTCGCAAGCCCGCCAGCAGCGGCTCGCCGGGCTGCCGGTCGGCCACCGCGTCCAGCCAGATCTGCTCGAGTTCCTTGGCCCGGTCGAAGAACAGGTCCTCCTTGGCCGGGAAGTAGTTGAACACCGTCTTCACCGACACGCCCGCCGCCGCCGCGACGTCGGCGACCGTCGTCTGGTCGAACCCGTGCTCGATGAATAGGCGCGTCGGCACTGAAGATGGGCGCGTTCGGCGGTGCCCGCCGTGGCACATCACTGCTCGACGCCGAGCCGATCCAGATCGGCGGGACGAAGCCAGGGAAGAAGCCGGGGGAGAGGCCTGCGAAGATGGCGGGGGCAGCCCGGTCCGCCAGGCGCTGGGTATCGGAAGCTGGACGCTTCCGTCGACTCACCACTACATCAACGTGTTCGTCCGCGCCGATCTCACCGAACTGGTCCGGGACCGGACGTTCAGCCAGTGCGAGATCGCGAACGAAGCCGTCCGCGCGCTGGTGGTGTCGAAGAACAACACCGACGAGTGGTCATTCCACCTCGAGTACGACCCCGCGCGGGAGAGCCTCGACGACTACCCCGAGCCGCGCTGCGCCGAGCTGGTGCGGGCCGCAATCGGCGTGCCGGACATCGCCGTCACGCTGCTGGCGCGCAGCGCCTGGGACACCGGCGTCCACGTCGCCGACGACTACCGGCGGGGGCGCGTCTTCCTGGCCGGCGACGCGGCTCACCAGCACGCTCCCTGGGGTGGCTTCGGCGCGAACACCGGGATCGCCGACGTGCACAACCTCACCTGGAAGCGGGCCAGTGTGTTCGCGGGCCACGCCGCGCCGGCCCTGCTGGACTCCTACCAGGCCGAGCGGCGTCCCCGCGCGATCCTGGCCGCACGTGTGGCTGGACGTCGGCGGACATCAGGTTTCGGCTCTGGACCTGTGCGGTCCGGGTTTCACGCTGCTGGCCGGCGCGGACGCAGCTCGCTGGCGGTCAGCCGCCGAGCAGATCCGGGCCGGGACCGGCCTGAAGGTCGCGGTACACGAAATCGGTCCCGCCGCCGAGCTGGCCGATCCGGACGGCAGCTGGCCCGAGCAAGTGGCCCTGGCCGCCGGCGGCGCGGTGCTGGTACGCCCGGACCAGCACGTCGCGGCCCGCTCCGACGGTGGGCTGACCCCGGACTCGCTGCTCCCCATCCTGGAGACCCTCCTCGGCCGCGTCGGGTCGGCAGCGGGTCAGGATCCGGTGACGTAGGCCCGGGCACGCGGGTCCTCCGGGTCCCCGGTTGCCGTTCGTCCGGCGCATTTGCCCATCTCCCGTCTTCGTAGCTATGCTCTGACGCAGGACAGGTTCGTCATATTTATCGAGTCTATATTTGATACAGACGATCAAGCTGCTATTCTGTCACGGTAATCCGATGTCACGGCTGGAGGTGCGACCATGCGACGTACCGAACCGTCCGAACCGGGCGGCCGGAGGATGACTGACCGCAGGCGGCAGATTGTCGAGGTCATCGACGACTCCGTGCGGCGCCACGGCTATGCGCCCAGCATGCGGGAGATCGGCGAGGCCGTCGGCCTGGCGAGCACGTCGAGCGTCTCGTACCAGCTGTCGGTCCTGGAGAAAGAGGGCTACCTGAGCCGGGCGGCCCGCCGCCCGCGCACCGCCACCCTCCGGGCCACCGCGGCGGCGACGTCGGCCGGGACCGCGGCGCCGTACGGCAATCAGGCCGGGGACCTCACAGACGGACCAGCTCTAGCGCCGGTCCCTCTCCTTGGGCGGATCGCCGCCGGCGGCCCCATTCTCGCCCAGCAGCAGGTCGAGGACGTCTTGCCGCTGCCCCGGCAGCTGGTCGGGGAGGGCGACCTGATCATGCTCAGGGTGGCCGGCGACTCGATGATCGATGCCGCGATCGCCGACGGCGACCTAGTGGTCGTCCGCCGCGAGTCGGACATCGAGAACGGCGACATCGTCGCGGCCATGCTCGAGAGCGACACGTCGGCCGACCGCGAGGCGACCATCAAGACGTTCAAGAAGCGCGACGGGCACGTCTGGCTGGTCCCGCACAACCCGGCCTACGCGCCGATCCTCGGCGACCACGCCACCATCGTCGGCAAGGTAGTAGCCGTCCTCCGCCGCATCTGACCGCTGTACGCACTGGCAAGATCGTGGACCGTTACCTCTTTCTCAGCATGGTAACGGTCCACGATCTGACGGCTGGGGCCGCCGGGCACGCCGCCGCCGGGCCGTTACGAGGCCGCGGCGCCCCGGCGCAGGCGCGCGGACAGGGCCAGCAGCACCGGGACCAGCTCGGGCGGGTCGAGCACGCCGAAGTCGAAGCCCTTGAGCCCGACATACAGGGCCAGCTCGTCCAGGGAGTTGGACCCGGTGTGCAGGATGCAGGCGTCCGGCCCGGCGGCTTCCAGCCGCCCGGCGGCGGGGGAGGTGACCACCGCCAGGTCCGCCAGCGGCGCGCGGAACAGGATCCGGGCCTGGTACCGGTAGAGGGCCGAGGCGATGGACTGCGAGACGTAGGCCGTCACGTCATCGGCGGGCAGCGGGCGGGGAGCGAAACGGGCGCCCGGCGGCCCCGGCGGACCGGCGATGCGGTCGACCCGGAACGTCCGCCAGTCGGCGCGGCCGAGGTCCCAGGCCACCAGGTACCAGCGGCGCGGGGTGTGCACCAGCCGGTGCGGCTCGACCTCCCGGACGGTCTCGCCGTCGCGGCCGGGGTACCGCAGGCGGACCCGCCGCTGGTCCCGGCAGGCCGCCGCGAGCGCGGTCAGCAGGTCCGGATCGACCCGTTCAGCCGCGGAACCAGGCGCGGCCAGCGCCACGGTGGTGGCGTGGAAGGCGCTGACCCGGTGCCGGATCCGGGACGGCAGCATCTGCTGCAGCTTGGTCAGCGCCCGCAGCGCGGTCTCCTCCAGTCCGGCCACGCTCCCGGTCGCGGCCGTATGCAGGCTGAGCGCCACCGCCACCGCCTCCTCGTCGTCCAGCAGCAGCGGCGGCAGCGTGGCACCGACCCCGAGCCGGTAACCGCCCGCCGCGCCCGGCGTGGCGTCCACCGGATAGCCCAGGTCGCGCAGCCGGTCGATGTCGCGGCGCAGCGTCCGCAGCCCGACGCCGAGCCGCCCGGCCAGCTCCGCGCCGGTCCAGTCGCGCCGGGACTGCAGCAGCGACAGCAGGCGCAGCAGCCGGGCCGAGGTCTCGAGCATGTCATCAAGTCTGCCGGATCATTGGTGCCAGAACCTGCCACCAATGCTGTCTAGCCTCGGATACATGACGAACAGCGACCTCACTGCAGCGCAGCGAGCCACCGGCCCGGTGACCGACACCAGCATCCGGCCGTACCGGATCAGCATCCCGCAGGCCGACATCGACGACCTCCGCGAGCGCCTGAGAAGAACCCGGTGGACCAGCGATCTGCCCGGTACCGGCTGGGAACGCGGCGTGCCCGTCTCCTACCTGCGCGACCTGGCCGCCTACTGGGCGAGCGAATACGACTGGCGCGAACACGAGACGGCCCTCAACGCCTACCCCCAGTTCGTCACTACCATCGACGGCGCCCAGCTGCACGTCCTGCACGTCCGTTCGGCCGAGCCCGGCGCCACGCCGCTGTTGCTGCTGCACGGCTGGCCCGGCTCGATCGTGGAGTTCACCGACCTGATCGGCCCGCTCACCGACCCGGCGGCGCACGGCGGCGACCCGGCCGGCGCCTTTCACCTGGTCATCCCGTCGCTGCCCGGCTACGGCTTCTCCGGGCCGCTGACCGGGACGGGCTGGACGGACGGCCGCGCCGCCGCCGCGCTGGCCGAGCTGATGGACCGGCTCGGCTACCGGCGCTACGGCGTGCAGGGCGGCGACGTGGGCGCGTTCATCGCCCCGCTCATCGCCCGCGCGGCCTCGGACCGCGTCATCGGCGTGCACCTCAACGCCCTGGTCACGTTCCCGACCGGCGACCCGGCCGACATGGCCGCGCTGACCGAGCCCGAACGCGCCCGGCTCGCCGCGATGCAGCAGTGGCAGCAGCGGTCCGGGGCGTACATGCAGGTGCAGGGCACCCGGCCGCAGACCATCGCGCACGCGCTGACCGACTCCCCGGCCGGGCTGCTGGCCTGGATTGTGGAGAAGTTCCAGGAGTGGACCGACCCGGCGGCCAAGCTGCCCGAGGACGCCGTGGACCGGGACCGGATCCTCACCGACGTCAGCATCTACTGGTTCACCGGCACGGCCGGCTCGGCGGCCCACACCTACTACGAGCGGTTCAACGACCCGGCCATGTGGCAGCCCCGCGAGCGCGGCACCGTGCCTACCGCGGTGGCCGTGTTCACCACCGACGTGAGCGTCCGCCCGTTCGCCGATCGCGTCCACAACGTGGTGCGCTGGTCGGAGTTCGACCGCGGCGGCCACTTCGCCGCCCTGGAAGTTCCCGACCTGCTGACCGAAGACGTCCGGGCCTTCTTCAGCACGGTGCGCTGATCGCCGGTCCTAGGCCCATCGGCCCATGCCGGACCTGACCCGCGACCGATGCCCGGCCGCCGCGGCGGCCCGTACCGTGGCCCCCGAAGGGAGTGATGAACATGCTGGAGGTGCAGGTCAACCGGTTCGGAGGCCCGGAGGTGCTCACTCCGCGGCAGGGGCCGGACCCGGCTGCCGGGCCCGGCCAGGTCGTGATCGAGACGGTGGCGGTCGACGTGCTCCTCGTCGACACGCTGATCCGATCCGGCCGCGGCGTGGGCTTCTTCCCGGTCCGGCCGCCCTACGTGCCGGGCGACGGCGTCGCCGGACACGTCATCGCGGTGGGCGACGGCGTAGACACGTCCTGGACCGGGCGGGCCGTCGTGGCCCGCACCGGCGGCGGGGGCGACGGTCTGGGAGGTTATACCGAACGGGCGGTGGTACCCGCCGCCGACCTCATCCCCGTGCCACCCGGGCTCGGACTTCTCGAGGCGGCCGCGCTGCTGCACGACGGCACCACCGCCTTCGGCCTGCTCGAAGCGGCCGTCATCAAGCCCGGCGCCTGGGTCCTGATCACCGCGCCCGGCGGCCAGTTCTTCGCTCACGGCATGTCCGATGGCGGGTTCGCCCGCCTCGACACCCAGCAGGCGGCCCGCCGCGGGATCACCGTGCACGGCATCGAACGGGCGCAGCACGAGCCCGCCACCATCCGGCGGCTGGCTGGCGCGGCCCTGGCCGAGGCGGCCGCGGGCCGGCTCCGGCCGGTCATCGGGCAGACGTTCCCGCTGGACCGTGCGGCCGACGCGCACGCCGCGCTGGAGGCCCGCGCCACCGTGGCGAAAACGCTGCTGATAACCGCTTGAGCTTCCAGCGGCTGGAAGGTGCACAGTCATGGCATGAGCACCGACGCCGAGCTGTTCACCATCGGGCAGCTGGCCGCCCGGACCGGCCTGACCGCCCGGACGATCCGGTTCTGGTCCGACGCCGGCCTGGTCCCGCCCGCCGGCCGGTCCGCTGGCGGGTACCGCGTGTACGACGCCGAGGCGGTGGCCCGGCTCGAGCTGGTCCGGACGCTGCGCGAGCTCGGCCTCGGCCTGGAGGTGGTGCGGGCGGTGCTGTCCCGGGCCGCCACGCTGGCGCAGGTCGCGGCGGCGCACGTCGCCGTGCTCGACGACCAGATCCGCATCCTGCGGCTGCGCCGGGCGGTGCTCGCTACGGTCGCCACCCGCGGCAACACGATCGAGGAGACGCTGCTGATGCACAAGCTGGCCCGGCTGTCCGCCCAGGAGCGGCAGCAGATGATCGACGATTTCGTAGACCGGGTCTTCGCGGACGCCGGCCCCGAGGCCGGCATCGCCGGCCGGATGCGACAGCTGCCCGCCGAGCTGCCCGATGACCCCACGCCGCAGCAGGTCGACGCCTGGGTCGAGCTCGCCGAGCTGATCGCCGACGACGACTTCCGGCAGCGGGTCAGGACCATGGCCCAAGCCGGCCAGCCCACCGGCCAGCAGACCGGCCAGCCCGCCTTCGACCACCAGGCCGTCCTGGAGCACGCGGGCCGGGCCCTGGCCGCCGGGATCGCGCCCGCCTCAGCGCAGGGCCAGTCCGTGCTGGATCAGCTCGTCCCGGCGGCCGAACGCCCGCAGGTCCTGGCCCAGCTGGAAACGTTCACCGACGCCCGGGTCGAGCGCTACTGGCAGCTGCTCGGCGTCCTCAACGGCCAGCCGCCGTTCCCGCCCGCTGTGCCCGCGTTCGAGTGGCTCATCGCGGCTCTGCGCGCCAGCACCCAGCCGGCTACCGGGCGGCCTGGCGGCTGAGCTTCCCGGCCTCGGCGCCGGCCTGACCCGAGACCTTGACGCCAGCATGGGGCGTGCGAGAGCTCTCAGTACGGTCATGAGCGGCCACTGCCCACGGCACCGGCCTCTTAACATGGCGGGGTGGAGGAGCCGGAGATCCGGATCAGGCCGATCAGCGAGGGCGACCGGCCGATGCTCGCATGGCTGGTCGCCGAGCTGTGGGGATCGGAGATCGTCGCGGTCCACGGCTGCAGCCTGCGGCCCGCCGAGATGGGCGGCTTCATCGCCGAACGGTCCGGGCGGCTGGCCGGGCTGCTCACCTACCAGCTGGTCGGCAACATGCTCGAGATCGTCACGCTCAACGCCATCGAGCGCCGCGTCGGGATCGGGACCAAGCTGATCGAGGCCGCCGTGGGCAAGGCGCGGCGCTTCGGCTGCCGCGAGGTCCGGCTCACCACCACCAACGACAACGTCGACGCGCTCCGCTTCTACCAGCGCCGCGGCTTCCGCCTAGCCGAGCTCCGCCCCGGCGCCGTCGACCGCTCCCGCCAGCTCAAGCCGCAGATCCCCCTGGCCGGCGACTACAATATCCCCCTCCACGACGAGATCGACCTCACCCGCCAGGTCTGACCATGATCATGTGCAGAACGGAACAAATAGTGTTCCAAACTGTTCATGATCAGTCGTGCCCTTCCTCCTCACCTCGAGCTAGCCGGGCCGGGCTGCTATCCGGAGCATGCCCGTTGCCGTGACCGTTCTCGTGGCCGTCCGGCTCGACCACCACGGTCTCGGCGAAGGCCCGGTTGGCGATCACGCGGCCCCGGCCCAAAACCCCGCGCGAGCGCGGCGCGGGCACGCCATTCCCGTCCTCCGCGCCAGCCCCCGACAGCAGCGCGGGTACGGTCTTAGCCTCGAGCACGGCCCGGGACTCCTCCGACGCTGGCCGGTGCACCTCGACAAACCCGCCGTTGGGCAGCTGCCTGATGATGCCGGTCTCCACGCCGTGCGCCAGTACCTCCTGATCCTTACGCTGCAACCCCAGACAGATACGCCTCGTGACATAAAACGCGACCGCCGGTCCCACGAACACCAGGATCCGTGCGGCCCAGGTGATCGTGTACAGCGGGACCGACAGCTTGTCGGCGATCACGTCGTTCCCGCCCTCGAGCCACAGCACCGCGTAGAACGTCATGGCCGCGACGCCGGTGGCGGTGCGGATCGGCGCGTTCCTGGGCCGGTCGTTGACGTTGTGCCAGGACCGGTCCCCGGTCGCCCATCGTTCGAAGAACGGCCAGAACGCCGCGCCGCCCAGCACGATGGTCAGCGGCACCGCGAACGGGATCAGCACGCTGAAGCTGACCGTATGCCCGAGGAAGCTCCACTCCCAGGCCGGCATGATCCGCAGCGAGCCTTCGAGCAACCCCATGTAGAAGTCGGGCTGCGACGCCGAGGAGATGGCCAGCGGCGTATAGGGCCCGTACAGCCAGACCGGATTGATCTGCGCGAACGTGGCCAGCAGCGCCAGCGCCGCGAAGATGAAGAAGAACCACGCGCCGCCCTTGGCCATGAAGTACGGGAAGAACGGCTGGCCCACCACGTTCTTCTCGGTGACCCCCTTGCCCGGCATCTGGGTGTGTTTCTGGTGCACCATGATGAACAGGTGCGCGGTGATCAGCGCCAGGATCAGACCGGGGACCAGCAGTACGTGCAGGATGTACATCCGCGGAATGATCGAGGTGCCTGGGAACGGCCCGCCGAACAGGAAGAACGCCAGGTACGTGCCGACGATCGGGATGCCCTGCAGGATGCCCTCGAACACGCGCAGGCCCGCGCCCGATAGCTGGTCGTCCGGCAGTGAGTAGCCGAACAGCCCCTCGATCAGCCCGAGGGTGAACAGCGCGATGCCGATCAGCCAGTTGACCTCGCGCGGCTTGCGGTACGCGCCGGTGAAGAACACCCGCAGCATGTGCGCCAGGATCGCGGCCATGAACAGGTCGGCCGCCCAGTGGTGGATCTGCCGGATCAGCAGCCCGCCGCGCACGTCGAAGCTGATGTTCAGCGTCGAGGCGTAGGCCTGGCTCGTCGTGATCCCGTCCAGCTTGGCGTACGAGCCGTGGTACACCACGGGCGCCGACGACGGGACGAAGAAGAACGCCAGGAAGGTGCCGGTCAGCAGCAGGATGACGAACGACCACAGCGCGATCTCGCCGAGCATGAACGACCAGTGGTCGGGAAAGACCTTGCGCATGAACACGCGCAGCCCGCGGGCCCCGTGGAACCTGTCGTCCAGCCACCCGCCCGCGCTCGGGCGAAGATCGGCGCTGCGGGGGGTCACTGCTTCTCGTAGCTCCGCAGCGCGTTACCCAGCCCGAAGAAGGTGGGCGCCCAGTGGCCGACGAAGATTCCCCACCGGTCGGCCCGGTCGGTCCCGGCGTCCTCGGCCTTCAGGGACGTGGCCCAGGCCAGGAACGACAGGCCGATGCTGGCGAACCCGGCGATGTAGGCATACTCGGACCGCAGGCCCGCCTGGTGCAGCTTCTCGATCATGATCTTCCTCCCAGATTCTCGAGGTGAACTCGTGATCTGCTTGTGCTGTCCGACCGTCCCTACACTTAAACATCATATAGAGATAAACCTCGGCATAGTGAGTAAGGGGGGGAGGTGCACCCAGTGACCCAACCGGAGGACGGCCTGTCCATCGGCGAGCTGGCGCGCCGTACCGGCGTGCCCGCCGCGACCCTGCGCAGCTGGGAAGACCGGTACGGCTTCCCGCGCCCGCAGCGGATGGCCGGGGGACACCGCCGGTACGCCGAGGACGACAGCGGGCGCATCGAGGAGATCTTGCGGCTGCGGGCGTCCGGCCTGAGCCTGCACGCCGCCATCGGCCAGGCCGCCGCCGCCCGCGCGGCACAGGACGACCCGTCCGTCTTCGCCGGCCTGCGCCGCCGCCACCCCGGCCTGGTGCCGCTGGAACTCCGCAAGACCACGCTGCTGGCCATCACCCGGGCCATCGAGGACGAATGCAGCGCGCGGGCCGGGCAGGCGGCGCTGTTCGCCGGGTTCCAGCAGGAGCGGTATTACCGCCAGTCCGGGGAACGCTGGCGCGAACTGGCCCGCACGGCCCGCGTCGTGGTCATCTTCGCCGACTTCGGCGAGCCGTCCGCGCCCGGCGAGTCGTCCGCGCCCGGCGAGCCGTCCGCGCCCGCCGAGCCCTCCGCGCCCGGCGCCTCGCCGCTGACCGTGCGCCTGCCGCCGGACTCGCCCCTGCGCCGGGAGTGGTTCCTGGTCTGCGCGGCCCCGGACTTTCCCGCCTTCGTGGCCGGCTG
>Ga0335074_10013060_pt1 | contig 11661 bp, 8 predicted proteins | sample Lox_Sample_23_FD_206715 | JGI IMG/M metagenome (GOLD analysis project Ga0335074, IMG submission 206715) | Soil microbial communities from Loxahatchee National Wildlife Refuge, Florida, United States - Lox_Sample_2.3 | ecosystem: Environmental > Terrestrial > Soil > Wetlands | place: USA: Florida...
CCCGAAGTGTTCGATTACCTGATACACCGCGTCGAGCCCGTGCACGTTGTATCCCTGAATCTCATACGGCGCCGTTAGCTCCGCCTCCGTGAGCCGCTGCAGGGTCGCATCCACGTCATTCACCGTTGCGCCCAGCGTCGCTAGCAGATCGGCCCGGCTCGCGCCGCCCTGCGCCGCAAACTCCGCTGGCCGGTCCCTCCGGTCGTCAAGCTTGTTGAACGGCGCCACCGCCCACTGCCGCATGTTCCCGCTCAGGTGCAGCATCAGATTTCCGATGCTGTTGCTCGACGCATTAGGACGCCACCACACCTGCTCGTCCGTCAGCGATTCCACGCACGCCTTCAGTCGCGGCCAGTACTGCGTCGTCAGCTTATTTCGCGAAAACTCCAAGAAGAGCCTCGTCGTCGTGTCCTGTTGCGTCGCCATCGTGTCCCTCAGTTTCCCGTTGGAATGATTCCCGCGTTCTCCACCATCAGAATTACGCTCCGCTCCGCAGCCCTCGTTCGGTGCATCGTCGCGCGCGGCACCACCAATCCCTGCCGCGGTCCCAGTTCCACCGTCCGCCCCTCCAGATCGATCGCCAGTTTTCCTTCGATTACGTAAAAAAACTCGTCGTCGTCCGAGTGCTGGTGCCAGTGGTATTCACCCTCGACCACCGCCATCCGTACCACGCTCCCGTTCACCTGACACAGGGTCTGGTTGAACCACTTGTAGGTGCACGCATCGGCGATCGCCTTCTCGTCGATCACCTCCAGAGGTTGGTGCAACAGGTTCAGCCGAGTTTCATAAGGGTAGTCGGCGACATCCTTCGCCATGGAGAACCTCCCAGTGAAGTCGCCTCCATGGTACGCCGCCTGCGGGAAGGGAAGTAACCAGGGCCGAAGGGAGTTAGCGGGTCTCCGCGAATGTCCGCGCCGCTTCCAGCAGCCGTTTTACGCTCTCCTTCGAGCACGACTCGGAATAGATCCGCAGCAGCGGTTCCGTCCCCGAAGCCCGCAGCAGCAGCCACGTCTTCGCCGCATTCGGCTTCGATTTCGCCTCGGGATTGTCCAGCCAGAACTTGATCCCATCAAGCGTCTCCACCTTCTCCACGTTCATCCCCGCGAATTCCTTCACGCCTGCCTTTGCCCGCGCGATTGTCGCATTCTTCTGCGTGTCCGGGATATGCAGATCGATTCGCCCGTACTGGTGCTCCCCGTATTCCTGCTGCACGCGCGCCACCAGTTGCCCCAGTGTCTTCTTCTCCTCGGCCATGATGTTGGCCAGTAGCAGGGCATTCAGCAGCCCATCGCGCTCCGGCAGATGTTTCCTGATCCCGATTCCGCCCGACTCCTCGCCGCCGATCAGGATGTCCTCGGTCAGCATCAGGTCGCACACAAACTTGAATCCGATCCCGTGTTCGTGCAGTTTCCGCCCGTAGCGCGCCGCGATCCGGTCCAGCATCGACGTTGTGTTGAACGCCCGCGTCACGTCCCCCGGCCAATGCTTCCGTTCGAGGATCCATTGCAGGATCACCGCGTAAATCTTGTGCGGATCGACAAAGTTCCCCTGCTCGTCCGCCGCGCCAATCCGGTCCGCGTCGCCGTCCGTCACCAGCCCCGCATCGCACTTTTGCTCGACCACCGTCTCCTGCAGCATGCGGATGTGCGGCTCGATCGGCTCCGGATTGATCCCCGGAAACAACGGATCGTGATTCGCCCTGATCTCCACGAAGTTCACGCCGATCCGCCTGAAGATTCCCGCCAGAATCCCCGCGCCCGCCCCGTACATGCAGTCGATCGCAAACCTGAACCCGGACTTCGCAATCAGACCCATGTCGACGAACTTCTGGATCGCCTCCACATACGGCGGCACAAAGTTTACGCGCTCGATCTTTGCCGCCTTCGCTGCCGGAATCGACTTGCCCAGCATCGATTCAATCTCCGCCATGACCGACGGACTGCCCGATCCTCCATACGCGGCCTTGTACTTCACGCCATTCCACTGCGCTGGATTGTGGCTCGATGTGATCATTACCCCGCCTGCCGCGCCGCGGTGTTTTACCGCGTACGAAAGTGCCGGGGTCGGCGTAATCCGGTCCGCCAGCTGCACCGGAATCCCCGCGCCCGCCAGCACCTCTGCCACCGTCGCTGCAAATGCCGGCGATCCAAACCGCGTGTCGAACCCCACGCACACGCCCTTCGTCGCGTCTTCCTTCTCCAGCACATAGTGCGCAATCGCCGCTGCCGCCGCTCGCACGTTCTCAAACGTGAAATCGTCGGCGATGATGCCGCGCCATCCGTCGGTGCCAAATTTTACGGGAGATATTTTCGTCATCGGCTGGACTTCGTTCTCGCTTTTCCTTCTCAACACGCTGGCCGCGGCAGCACCTTCCGCAGGGCTCGCCGGTTCTTCTTACGTCAGATCCTCATGGCCCCGCGCTGCCAGTTCCTTCACCACTTTGCCGACATCCTGCGCTCCATGGCGCGTCGTGATCAGCAGCGCGTCCTCGGTTTCCACCACTACCAGATCCTGCACGCCCACAAGGGCCACGACTTTCTCCGGGCTGTACACGTAATTTCCCCGTGCTCCCAGCGCGATCGTGTCCCGTGCGTCCACCACGTTTCGTTCCGCATCCGCCTCGTTCTGTTCCACGCGGTATTCATGCAGCGCCGTCCAGGAGCCCAGATCGTTCCATCCGAACCGCGCCGGCAGACAATACAGATTGGAGTGATGTTCGCCCTGCGCCGAGCGTGGCTCCAGAATCGCGTAATCCACGCTGATGTTCTCGCACTTCGGGTACAGTTCCTCAAACACCCCTTCGAACTCGGGTGTGCCCCACGCCGCCGCAATCTGGCTGAGCAGCGGCGCCGTCTCCGGCAAATGCTGCCGTACCGCCTGCGCCAGCGTCCGCGCGCTCCATAGAAACATCCCGCTGTTCCAGAAGTAGTTTCCAGCAGCTACGAATTGCTCGGCACGCTGCCGATTGGGCTTCTCTGTAAACCGTCTCACCCTCAGAACGCCAGGCTCGAAGGTTTCGCCCGTCTCGATGTATCCGTAGCCCGTTTCCGCGCGCGTCGGCTCAATCCCCAGTACCACCATATTGTCACCCGCGGCCGCCAGCGCAATCGCTCGCTGGATCAGCGCCACGAAGGTCGGCTCGTCTACGATCACATGGTCCGAAGGGAAGATTCCCAACACGGCGTCCGGCTGCTGCCGCTCGATCAGGAACGCCGCCAGCCCCGCCGCCGGAGCCGTATTTCGCGCCGCCGGTTCGCAGATTACCTGGCCCCCCGGAACGCAGTCCAGCTGGCTGCAGATCGCTTCCGAAAGCAGCCGGTTCGTGATCACCCACACATCTTCCGGCCTCGACAGCCGCAGCAGCGGATCCGGTTTCGTCAGCCGGTCCAGGGTTCGCTGGATCATCGTCCGCTCGCCGTCCAGCGCCAGCACCTGCTTGGCCCGCGCGCGCCGGCTGCGCGGCCAGAACCGCGTGCCGCTCCCTCCGGCCAGAATCACAGGACAAAACGCCACCGTCTCAGCCATCCGCCTCCGTTTCAAAGAAACCCTTCAGGATACTTCAGGACTCCGCGGGCAGGATGCGGATCACCTCTGCCTCGGAGCTGGCATCCAGCGTCCACGGCGCCGCCCCTGCCGGAATCACTGCCAACTGATTGCGCTCCACGGTGAATGCATCAAAGCTGCTGCCGTCGATGCCAAGCTTCCCCGACACCACAAACAGCATCTGCACGCGACCCATTGCCGCCGTCAGTTTCGCGGCCGATCCGGCCCTCACCGGCCATCGCTCCATGCGGAAATACTGCTCGTCGATCAGTATGCTGTGCCCGTTCTCGCTCTGCGGCGCCACCTTCCTCGCGCGCGTCTGCAGCTGCATCGCCGCAAACGATTTCTCCAGATGCAGCTCTCGCGGCCGCCCGTAGTCGTACAGCCGGTAGGTCAGGTCGCTCGTCTGTTGCGTCTCCAGAACCACCGCTCCCGGCTCCATCGCATGCACCGTCCCGGCATCCACAAAAATCATGTCACCCCGGTTCACGGGAACCATGGCCAGCAGCTTCTCGAGCGAATGGTTTTCAATCGCCTTCCCGATCTCTTCACGGGTTACCCCCGGCCGGAACCCCAGCGCCACCTGCGCCCCGGGCTTCGCATCCAGCGCATACCAGCACTCTGTCTTGCCTCGCGGTTCGCCGTATTTCTGTGCCAGCGCATCGTCCGGATGTACCTGCACGCTCAGTTTCTCTTTGGGGAAGAGCAGCTTGATCAGCAGCGGAAAGCTGCGTCCCTCTCCTCCGGGCCCCAGCAACCCTGTTCCATGCTGCCGTGTGATGTCCTCGAGGCTCATGCCCTTCAGCGGTCCAGTGCCCGCCTTGCACATTTCCCCTGTCAGCCACACTTCGCCGATCGGTTCTCCCTCAGTCTTGTAGTTGTACCAGGGATTCAGATCGTTGAAACCCCACGGGCGGGTTCTGAAGAATGGCTCAAGCCGAAAGGGACAAAGGGTCTCCATGCCTTCCTAGTATGCACGAGGATTTGCGGCCCCCGTGCCCGCGACCGAAACGCGCCCTGGTGGCTGAATCGATTGCGATCTGGCTCCTTCAGACACTCGAAATCCGCAAAGCGTTGCCTGCTCTTGCCCTTGCCGCTGCCCTTCGCCACTTTCGCGGAACCGCCCGTCCCGATTCTGCGTACACTAATCGCAGTCCCCGGCGTCGAACTTGTGTCCGTTTCCCGGTCGCCGGGCAAGAGGATTCTTCTCCGCATGGGTTTCGCCGAAGCCATCAAAGTGGCCCTTCAATCCCTCTGGGCCAACAAGATGCGTACCATCCTGACCGTGATCGGGGTGGTCATCGGTGTCGCATCGGTCATTGCCATCATTACTCTGGTGAACGGGGCCAATCGCTTCGTGGCTACCAAAATCTCCCGCCACGGCTCTGATACGCTCACCGTGACCCGCATTCCTCCGGTGATCTTCAGCGGCGAAGAATACCTCCGCGTCAACAAACGCAAGGACATCACCTGGGACGAATTCCTCTACCTCCAGCGCACCTGCAGCCTCTGCAAGGTCATCGGCGCCGACATCTCGTCTACCGGCACGGTGGTCAGCGGCAGGCAGTCCAGCAATAACACCGACGTCAACGGCTGGACGCCCAGCATGGTCGACATCAACAACCTCAACGTTGTCCAGGGCCGCCCGCTTACGCCCATCGACGAGGAAGTGGGCGCCCACAACATCGTCGTTGGCTACGACATCGTCGAGAACCTGCTCCCCAATACCGATCCCATGGGCCAGCAGCTGCACGTCGATGGCGAAGTCTATACCATCATCGGTGTCGGCGAGCGCCTCGGCGAAACCCTCGGCCAGAGCGAGGACAACTACGTCGACATGCCCCTCTCGACGTACCTGCACACCCACGGCGAGCACGAGAGCCTCAATATCTACGCCAAGGCAGGCACTGCGCCCGGCGCCCTCGATAACGCCATCGATCAGGTCCGCGCACTGTTGCGCGCGCGCCGCCACGATCTTCCCGGGGCGGAGGACAGCTTCTCCATTTCCACCAACGACACATTCGTCCAGATCTGGAAACAGCTCACCGACACCTTTGCCATCGTCCTCGTCGGCATTGCTTCCATCTCTCTCGTGGTCGGCGGTGTCGTCATCATGAACATCATGCTCGTCTCCGTCACTGAGCGCACCCGCGAAATCGGCATTCGCAAGGCCCTCGGCGCCAAGCGCCGCGATGTTCTCCTGCAGTTCCTCATCGAATCCGCCACCATGGCCCTCATTGGGGGCCTCGCCGGCGTCGCCGGCGGAGTTTCCGTCGCTGAAATCGTCACCCATGTCATCGGCTGGCCGTCCTCCGTCGCACTCTGGTCCGTCCTGCTTGGTCTCTTCGTCGCCACCAGCGTCGGCATCTTCTTCGGCGTCTATCCGGCCCACAAGGCTTCCGTTCTCGATCCCATCGTTGCCCTGCGAGCGGAGTTGTAAGCCATGCGTCTCAATGACTCCCGCGAATCCGTCCACATGGCGCTCGACACGCTGCGTTCCAACAAGCTGCGCTCCGGCCTCACCGTTCTCGGCATCGTCATCGGCGTCGCCACCGTCATCACCATCTCCTCGCTCATCAACGGCGTCAACAACCGCGTGGAGGCCATCGCACGCTCGCTCGGAACCAATGACCTGTGGGTTTTCCGCTGGAACTTCATCGGCATCCGGCCGACGGCTGAAATGCTGGCCCGCAAACAGCTGACCCTGGACGACGCCCGGGCCATCGCCACCCTCCCCCACGTGGTGGCCGTCAATGCCTCACGCCAATACTCCAACTGGAACCTCGGCGTGGGCTGGGTCGCGGTGAAATACAAGGACCGCAAGATCCAGAACACCATCCTCACCGGCTCGTTGCCCGCCGTCACCCAGACCAACGACATCCCCGTCATCGAGGGCCGGATGTTCAACGATGACGACGAATTCCGTGCCGCCAACGTTGTGGTCCTTGGCTACGATACGGCGGCGAAGCTGTTTCCTGATGAGAGCCCGCTCGGGAAAGGTGTGGATATCAACGGTGACATCTTCACGGTTATCGGTGTCGTCGACAAGGCAAAGGCGCTTTTCAGCAGCGGCGACAATCCCAACGACAACGCCGCTTATTTCCCGCTGAGCACCTTCAACAAGATTCACCCCGAAATCCTGGACACCGTCCTCACCGTCAAGTACGACGATCAGAAGAACAAGTCCCTGGTCACCGAAGAAGTCCGCATGCTCCTGCGCGAGCGCCGCCGGGTCCGCGTCGAGAAAGACGACGATTTCGCCATCTTCAGCCCCGATTACATCCTGCAGCTCTGGTCGCAGGTCACAGCCGGCCTGGTGATCTTTATGTTCGCCGTTTCTTCGGTGGGCCTCCTCGTTGGCGGCGTCGGCGTCATGAACATCATGCTCGTCTCCGTCACCGAGCGGACCCGCGAAATCGGTGTGCGCAAGGCCATCGGCGCCACCAAACGCAATGTGCTTGTCCAGTTCACCTTTGAGGCGATGACCCTTTGCGCCATTGGTGGAATTATCGGCATCCTTCTCGGTACGGTCATCACCGTCATCATCCGCTACGGAGTCTCGTTCCCGGCCAGCATGTCCACGCTCTGGACCGTGATCGCCTTCATTGTCTCCTGCGGCATCGGCCTGGTCTTCGGCATCTATCCCGCTTGGAAAGCCGCCACCCTCGACCCCATTGAGGCCCTCCGCTACGAGTAGCCGGCTTCTGCGCGGAAACGACTCCTTTCCCCGGATGGTCCTCGCCGGGTGCGTTATCATTGAGGTATCCGGCGGTCCTTCCGTCAGTCAGCCTGTCTATGTCAAAAAGCTTCAATCGCGCCATCCTCGGCATTTCCATTGCCGTTATCCTCGTGGTTTTCCTCGGTGGCTTCGGCCCCGCCGGCGTCTCCGCCGATCAGAGCGACGGCGCCTATGTCCAGATGGGCGTTTACGAGGATGTCCTCCACAAGATTCAGACTGACTACGTTACCGAGCCCAATATCGATACCGTCACCGACGGTGCTCTCCACGGCCTGCTCGAATCCCTCGATGCCGAGTCCAGCTACCTCACCCAGTCGGAGTACGCCACCTACCAGGCGCATCAGCACGAGGGTCAGGCAGGCACCGGCCTCGAAGTCTCCAAGCGCTACGGCTATGGCGACGTCGTCTCTGTCATCCCCGGCACTCCTGCCGACAAAGCTCACATCCAGGATGGCGACCTGATCGAGGCCATCGGCGGCAAATCGACCCGCGTCATGTCCCTGGCGATGATCCGCCTGCTTCTTGAAGGCAAGGCTGGCTCCACTGTCTCCTTCGATCTCATTCGTCCAGGCAAGGAGCAGCCGGATAGCATCACGCTCACCCTGGCGACCATCGTCCCCCCGCCCCTCGGCCTGCAGCAGTACAAGGACACCGGCATCCTCGACCTCAAGCCGTACGTCCTTACCTCGGACCGTGTGGACCAGATCATCTCTCGGCTGCGCTCCATGCCAAAGGATGGCAGCACCAAAGTCATCCTCGACCTCCGCGATGTAGCCTCCGGCGATCCACAGCAGGGAATTCGCCTGGCCAATGCCTTCCTCAGGACGGGTACCATCGCCATGCTGGCTGGTCAGACCGTCCCTACCCAGACCTTCACTGCTGAGCCCTCCAAATTCGTCACTGCCGCTCCGCTGGTCGTCCTCGTCAATCACGGTACTGCGGGCGCTGCCGAAATCGTTGCAGGCGCCATCCTCGACAACAAGCGCGGCGATGTCGTTGGAAACCGCACCTTCGGTCAGGGCGGCGAGCTGAAGACCTTCTCGCTTCCAGATGGCGCGGCCCTTCTGCTTACCGTCGCGAAATACGAGACTCCGGACGGAACCAAAATCGCCGATTCTGCCATCGCCCCCAACGTCCGTGTCAGCGAGAACCCCGACGACTTCCTGCCCGTGAACCAGCCCAACCCCACGGAGCAGCGCCCCGACGACCAGCTCAACAAGGCCATAGCGATTCTGAAACAGAAATCGGCCTGAGGCGCGTTGCGTCAACCGCGGGAATCCTCACACCGCCGCAAACGAGACCAATATCGGTTCGCCGTACTCTCCGAGGCCGATGACCTCCTGATGAAACACGCTCGAAGAAGCGTTACGCTGGTAGTTTGAATCTCATCACCCCATCCACCTGGGACGACGAGCCCGTATCCGATCCCGGCTCTGCACGATTTCGACCGGGCGCGGGCCGCCGCAAGATCGCCGGTAGTGTCGCCCTGGCCTTGCTCGTCCTACTCGCCGCCGCTGCCGGCTCGCTTGCCGGCCTCATGCTCGTTTACTCCGTGGATCTGCCCCAGATCGACCAGCTCGAGCACTATCGCCCCAGTTCCACCACAGAGCTCTACGACGTCCACGGCCGCATCATCGGTTCCTTCGCGCTCGAACGCCGCATTCCCGTCGGCTACAACGATTTCTCTCCGCTTCTGCGCCAGGCCGTCATCTCCACCGAGGATCGTGACTTCGAAAGCCACTGGGGTGTGAATCTCATACGCGTCGCCGGCGCCGCCTGGCACGACATCTTCTCCAAAGGCCGCGCTCAGGGAGCCTCCACGCTCACTATGCAGCTCGCCCGCGACCTCTTTCTCACCAATCAGCGCACGCTCTCCCGTAAGCTCCAGGAAGTTTTCCTCTCTCTCCAGATCGAGCATCGCTTCACCAAACAACAGATATTCACCCTTTACGGCAATCAAATCTATCTCGGCAGCGGTGTCTATGGCTTCGAAGCCGGCGCCGAATACTACTTCTCGAAGCACGCGAACAACCTCACCCTGCCCGAGGCCGCACTCCTCGCTGGCTTACCCAAAGGGCCCGTCGAATTCTCGCCAGTGCTCAGCCCCGAGCGCGCCTTCCGGCGCCGCAATCTCGTCATCGATGCCATGCTGCAGGATGGCAAAATCACCGTTGCCCAGGCGGAGGCCGCTCGTTCCGCCCCCCTCGGCCTCCACATCGAGGCCCCGCCCAATTCCGTTGCGCCCTGGTTCGTAGAAGAAGTACGCCGCGAGCTGGACCGCCGATTCGGTTCTGAAGAAGTCCACGCGGCCGGCCTGAGGGTCTACACCACCCTCGATCTCGACCTCCAGAAGTCCGCCAATCAGGCGGTTCTCGACGGCCTCGCCGCCTACGAGCGCAGCCGCGGATGGCGCGGCCATCTGCTGAACGTCATCGCCGGCGGTCTTTCGCTTGACAGCTTCCAGCATCCCGACTGGACCATTCCGGCGGCTGCCGGCCTTTACACCCACGCTCTTGTCACCGGCATTCTCCCGTACCAGGTCACCGCTCGCATCGGCACGCACACTCTTATCCTCACTCCCGATGACTGGTCCTGGACCCACTTCGCCACCGCCGACCAGTTTCTCCATGTGGGCGACATCATCTACGTCAGGCTCACCGACGTCACCGGCAATCTCTTCCGCGGCTCGCTCGAAGAGGACACTGGCGCTGAAGCTGCGCTCCTCGCCATGGACAACACCACCGGCGACGTGCTCGCCCTCGTTGGGGGGCGCGATTTCAATCTTTCCCAGTTCGACCGCGCCACTCAGGCCGAACGCCAGACCGGCTCTTCCTTCAAGGCCTACGTCTACACCGCCGCCGTCGAGGACGGCCTCACTCCGCAGGACACCATCCTCGACCACCCCGTTTCTTGGGGCTCCTACGTTCCGCATAACTACGACGGCCGATACTTGGGACGCATCTCGCTCCTCAAAGCCTTCGCCGACTCGCGCAATATCCCCGCGCTCGAGTTGGCCGCGCGCGTCGGCATCGAGAACGTCATCCGCACTGCCCACAAATTCGGCATCACCACGGACATCCCTCCCTATCTGCCGGTTGCGCTCGGCTCGGCCGATGTCACCCTCGAGCAGCAGGTCGCTGCCTATTCGGTCTTCCCCAACGACGGCATCCGTATCGCCCCCCATCTCATCCGCCGTGTCGTCGCAGCCGATGGCACGCCGCTCTTCGACGACACCCCGGAGGTCGCCGAGGTGATCAGCCAGAAAACCGCCCGAACCATGATGGAGTTCTTCCGCGGGGTCACCAGCGAAGGTACCGCCGCCGCGCTGGTCGCGCTCCATCACCCCCTCGGCGGTAAGACCGGGACCACCAACGATTTCACCGACGCCTGGTTCGTCGGCTTCTCGCCCTCAGTTACCTGCGGCGTCTGGAGTGGCTACGATGATCGCGAATCTCTCGGCGACAAGGAAACGGGCGCCCGAGTTGCTCTCCCAATTTGGACCAGTTTCATGAAAGTCGCGATTGCCTCGTCTCCCAACGAATCCTTCCTCGGCGACCAGCCCGCTTCACCGGTTACGCAATCCGTCTCGCTACCCGCTCAACGCTAGAGCGAACGCGTGCCGTCGTGTCCCCTGTGCCCCCGGCCAGCGTGCGTGCGTTTCCGGTTGAGCGATCCTGGGCCTCGCTCAGCGAGCGCGTTGTTCATGAGGGCCAAAGTGGTAGCTGATCCCATACATGTACGACATCACATCCAGGCCGGGATTCGAGGGCACCACGAAGGCGTTCGAAAAGTGGTAGTCGCCCATGCCCACGCGCAGATCCACTCTCTTTGCGAGGCGGATCTGCAGCCCAACGCTCGACTGCAGGCTGATGTTTTCGTAGCTCGCATTCGGAGACAATGCCTTCTGCGTAAACACCAGCAGGCCGCCTTTGGCCATCAGGTACGGTCTGACGGCCTTCCCATCCCGCCACAGAAAGCGGATTCCGATGGGTGTGATTCCGATTCCTGGCACGTACTGTCTGCGCCCTCTGTTCGTGGACTCCACTACGCCGTAGTAGTTCAGTTCGGCGGCCTCGTTTAGCAGCACGAACGGCAAAAATTCCGCCACATAGTACACCTGCGATCCCATGAAGTATCCCCAGGAATGCCGGTCGTACTCAACTCCCCCTGTGAACAGCTTTGCATCTGTCCCCTGGGCAAAGATATTGTAGTTGCCGAAGGAGCCCTGTCCTTCAAACGTCAGGTCGCTCTCCACCTGATGCCGGGCGGGAGGCGGACTTGCTCCTGCACTCGCTGTCGGTTGAGTGTCTCCGCTCGCCTGCCCCAGCGCGACGGAAGGCGCCAGCATGCTGATGGCCATGAGCGCCAGCGCGTAATAC
>Ga0335074_10013062_pt1 | contig 11661 bp, 13 predicted proteins | sample Lox_Sample_23_FD_206715 | JGI IMG/M metagenome (GOLD analysis project Ga0335074, IMG submission 206715) | Soil microbial communities from Loxahatchee National Wildlife Refuge, Florida, United States - Lox_Sample_2.3 | ecosystem: Environmental > Terrestrial > Soil > Wetlands | place: USA...
CCGCACAAGGTCATGTCGACCGAGTACCTGCTGTTCACCCAGTCCGCGCCGGGCGGCCGATGGCAGGACGCGGTCGAGCCCTTCGTGCTGACCGGCGCGAGCACCCCGCAGGTCGCGCTCGGCGCGGACGGGCTCGCCACGGCGGTCAGCCCGGCCGCGACGTCGGTCGCCGTACCGCCCGGCCAGCTCGCGGCGGTCACCGCCGCGTCGCTCGACGGCGCCGGCCCGGTGGCCAGCCCCGGTAACATCGCCGACCAGTCCGACCAGCGGTTCTGGCAGAGCAAGCTGCCCACCGCCGATATCACCGACACGCACGTCGCGACGGCCGGCCCCGACGGGCAGGAGTTCGCCCTGCTCACAACCGACGGCGGCGCGCTCGTTTTCTACACCGACAGCGCCACGCTCACGATCACCGCGCCCGCCGGGTCCGCGCTGCAGCTGACCGTCCCCGGCCTCTACTCCCCCAACCAGCAGCTGTCCAGCGCCGGCCTCAGTTATCTGGACCAGTTCGCCGCCTTCGACCCGCCGGCCGGCGCCAACGCGGGTGCTCCCCGTGTCGTCGCCGACTACTCCGGGATCACCGGCAAGAGCTAAAGCCGTCATCCGGAACGGTCCCGTGGCTGTGGCGTTTGCTCATATCCCGGACGACCGGACGCTTCCACCACCGAGACCGGCATGCCAGCTTCCAGGCCGCGCTTGAAGGCGAGCTTGATCAGGAGCTGGCCGCGACGCGGCTCAGCAGTTGGTCGAGGACGTCCAGTTCCTCCGCTGTCAGGACGGCGAAACCCGGCGGCGGCTCGCGCTCGATCTGGACCACGCGCTCGGTCGCCTCCTTGCCGAGCGCGGTGAGGGCGACGAGCTTCCGGCGACGGTCGGCGGGGTCGGGGCGGCGCTCCACCAGGCCCCGCTCCTCGAGGCTGTCGACGATGAGAGTGGCGTAGGGAGCGTCGACGCTCACCGCCTCGGCCAGTTCGCTGAGCGACAGCGGTCCCCCCGCGAGCTGCAGTACGGCCTTGACACGGCCACTCCCCCGGCCCAGGGCAAGAGCGGCCCGCAGCTCTGCCGTCGAGGGATACCTGGCGGTGAGGTCGCGCATGACCGCCCAGACGCGAGCGGCCTGGGCCTCCGGGACCGCCTGGTGGTCACCGGCGGCCTGATCGTCACTGGCCTTTGACTGCGGCGTCATGGGCCTGTCCCTCCTTGCTGGAGACCCCTACCCGAAGGAAAGCCGGGCCTGCGGCCTGGCTAGCTCCGTCTGGAGCCTCGTCTATCAGCATGTCACGGACGCGCCGGGCGGTGGCACGTGCGCGCCGGCCGGTCGACGCGTAGCCGACTACGGCGATGGCGGCGCCGCAACCGATGAGAAGCGCCCAGGCCCCGTGGCTCGCGGCCGCCAGGTGGGCGTTCGAGGCCCCGGCCACGACCGACCCGGTGATCGCCACGCCGAGCGCCGACCCGGCCTGCCGGCTCGCGGAGGCGACCGAGGCGGCCACGCCGGCCTGGCTGTTCGGCATGCCGGACACCGCCGTGTTGCCGATCGGCGCGTTGACCAGCCCGAAGGAGAGTCCCATGACCACATAGCTGGCCAGCAGGTAGAGGGTCGTCGTGCCATCGCTCATCCGGAGCAGCAGGCCCGCCCCCGCCATCAGGGCCACACCGGCGAGCACCAGCGGAAGGCGCGCTCCCCGGCTGCCCACCAGGCGGCCGGAAACGGGCGCGAAGAAGAAGATCATCACCGCCATCGGCACTGTCAGCAGGCCGGCGTGCAGGGCCGTATAGCCGCGTCCGTCCTGCAGGATGAGCGTGTTGAGGAACAGGAAGCCAGCGAGCGCGCCGAAGGCCAGTACCGCGATCAGGGTGGCCCCGCTGAACGGGACGCTGCGGAAGAACCGGATCTCGAGCAGCGGCTGCTCACGCCGCTGCTCGACGGTCACGAGCGCGGCCGCCGAGAGGGCCGCGATGGCGAACACCGCGATGATGGCCGGCGATCCCCACCCGTCCGATGGCCCCTCGATGACGCCACCGTCAGCAGCTGACCCCACGGGTCAAGCCGGCGGGCGACGGGCGCCTTTGACTCGGGCACGAACAACCGGGTCAGGATGATCGCGGCCACGCCGATGGGGATGTTGATCCAGAAGATCGCCCGCCAGCCGACGTCGGTAACCAGCAGGCCGCCGACGACCGGGCCGAGTGCCAGGCTGATGCCGAAGACGGCACTCCAGATGCCCATCGCCCGGGCTCTGGCCTGGCGCTCGGTGAACGTGTTGCTGACGATCGACAGCGCGACCGGGTTGAGCATCGAGCCGCCGAGCGCCTGCAGGCAGCGGAAAATAACCAGCAAGGTGACGCTTGTCGACAGGCTGCACAGCAGCGACCCGAGCGTGAACAGCGCCAGGCCGATCTGGAACACGCGCCGCCGCCCGAACCGGTCGGCCATCGACCCGGATGCCATCAGGAAGCTGGCGATGACCAGGGTGTAGGCGTCGACCGACCACTGCAGGCCGCTGAGCGAGGCACCGAGTCCGCGCCTGATCGCGGGCAGCGCGATGTTGACGATGGTGGAGTCGGTCCCCACGATCAGCAGGCTCATGCAACAGATGGCCAGGATCAGCCACGGTCGTCGGTCACTTGTAGACATACATTTATTGTATGTATACAACCTTTGTATGTCTATAAGGTTCTCGGGAAGGCCGCCGGGATGGGCGTGCGTCCGCCGGACCTCAGCTGGCTAGTCCAGGCTGCCCGCGTCGAAGGCCGGAAACGTGAACTCGCCGCCTAGGTAGCGGAAGACCGGGTCGGCGGGGTCCGGCTCGGTGCCGTCCGGCAGGACCTCGTCGGCGTACTCCTCGGCGTCGTCGAGCGGCTCATAGCCCAGAGTCCGCGCCTCGTCCAGGGACACCCAGCCGCCCCGGGTGTTTGCCGAGACCCCGTAAACCACGCGGAAACCGGGGGACGGCGCGGTCAGGCATGCTTCGAACAGCCGGCCAGCGTCGTCCGGCGACAGCCAGGTGGACAGCATCCGGGGGTTGCGCGGTTGCTCGAAGCAGGACAGGATCCGCACGCAGATCGCGTCCATCCGGTACCGGCGAGCGTACAGGGCGGCGAGCGCCTCGCCTGCCGCCTTGGACACCCCGTAGTAGGTGTCGGGCGCCGGGTAGGCGTAGTCGGGAACCGGGAACTCCGCGTGCGGATAGAAGCCGACCGCGTGGTTGGAGGACGCGAACACCACCCGCGGCACCCCGGCCCGGCGGGCGGCCTCGAACACGGTGTAGGTGCCGTGGATGTTCACCTCAAGGACGCCGTCCCAGGGCGCCTCGGACGGGATACCGCCGAGGTGGATGACCGCGTCCGTTCCGGCGCAGGCCGCGGTCATCGCGGCCATGTCGGTCACCGAGGCGGTCACCGCCTCCTCCGCGCGGCCCGGCTGGGCGGCCAGTGGCTTCACGTCGAGCAGCCGCAGGACGCGGCCCGGACGCGCCAGCCGCGACCGGAGCATCGCCCCGACCTGTCCGGCGGCACCAGTGATGAGGATGGTGGACATGGGAACCAGGCTACGGCTCGGCTACGGCCATAACCTCATGACTTCATGCAGACACAGAACCTGTCCTGGAACTCATCGAGCGCGGCGAGCCGACCGGCCTCGAAGGCCCGGTCCCAGACCCTGGCCAGTTCCGCCACCAAAGCCTCGTCTTGTACCGTGTCGTTCCAGCAGCCAAGGCGCTTCGCCGTCTCCGTTACCTCCCGGGCCCGCTGCTCCGCCCACTGCCGCTGGAGTGCCTGAACGTCCATTCGTCGCCTCCACGTTCTCCGTACCCACCCTGGCGCGGAAAGCGAGCCGACGGTATCGGTAAAACGACCTACCCGGCGGGGACGTTCGTCCCGCGCCCGGACAGATCGCGTGTAGCCAGGAACGGATGGCGCGCGCCTTAGGGCCTGCGGACAATAACACGCGGGTCTACGTGCCCTTGCGGCCTATCCACGGGTGGATGTGGCAGACCAGCCGCACACCACGGTGCTCACCAGTCACGTGCCAGACGCACTTTCAAAGACGGGGGATAGTTAGGCACAGCGGGGTGTGCCTAACTATCCCCCATCGTGCTGGAGCGGCGTCGCCGCCGTCCGACGGCTGCGACAACGGCACCCGGCAGGGCAAGTGAACCCGCGTGTTAATGATGCGCGGGCCCTTAGGGCCCATTTTGCATGGGCGAACTAGGACATATCGGCCTGGGAAGCATGCATTTGGGATCCTAAGGCGAGCACGGGGGGCGTAGAGCGGCGGCGGACGGTCACGGGCGGCCGGTCGGGGGGACATCAAGGGCGGCGGACCGCTCGCACGACGTCACGGTGCTCCTCGATCGCCTGCTGGGGCGTGTAGCCCTGCGGGACGCGGAAACCGCAGTACAGCGCCACCCCGAAGTCCGGCAGGAACCTGGCCGCCGTCGCCGACCGGCGCCGCAGCCCCGCCTCGCCGTCAAGCGGCAGCACGATGCCGAGGAACACCCGCGCGTCCCCGGTGGACAGGCCCGCCAGCGGCGCGAAGAACGACGCGTCCTCGCTGCGCAGATAACGCGGCCCGGCCATGTGCACCCAGTCCATCGGCCGGCCGGAGTGCGTGAACGCGTAGTTGGCCATCCGCACCAGCACCGACATGTCCCGCGCCTCGTACATCGGCCACTCGGGGAACGTCCCGTAGCACAGGTGGTACCCAACCAGCACCTCCGCGGGCACCAGCCGCGGCAGCGTGTCGACCGCCTCGGCATACCGCTCCCAGCCGCCCTGTCCCGAAGCACGAGATCCCGAACCACGGGGCCCCGAACCACGGGGCCCCGAACCACGGGGCCCCGAAGTCCACGACAGGACACCCTCGATGTCCAGCGTCTCGTAGGCGATGTCCCACTGGATCGCCAGCTCCGACGGCGGGATCGACTCCGTCAGCCGGGAAATCTCGCGCGCGACCAGGTCGGCATAGCCGCGGAACGCGACCGGGTAATCGGCGCCGAAATCGCCGCGCAGCCCGTTCAGCGCGCTGACCGGGAACGGCAGCCCGACCTGGAACCGCAGCCCGGCGGGGATGACCCCGTCTTCGCGCAGCCGCCGGAACACCTGCCACGACGCGATCGCGTCGTCCACCCGCGGCCAGGAGTCCCAGGACACCGACGAGGTGCCCGGACGGATCCGGAAGACCGGTGTCTCGTACATGTGCCGCGGGAACCCGGTCGGCGACGTGGTCTCCGCGATCGTTTCGATCGCCGGGTTCGGCCGGACCAGGCGCTCGCGCTCGTAGCCGACCCACGACGAGCGCGGTCCGGTCTCACCGTCCGGGAGAGCGAACACCAGGCCGTCGTAGTTCGCCGCGGCCGCCCGCAGCGCCTCCTCCGTTGACGACGCGGGCACGCTGCCCACCAGCAGCAGATCAGCAGTCACTCGCCGGGACATCCGCAGCATCCCCTCGTTCAGTAGGTCTATAAAGAAGATCATGACCACAACGGAAGAGCTCCGGCGGGTGCTCGGCCCGCTCGGCATCTGGATGCCGCCACCGGCACGGATCGGGATCGACCCGGGCGACTACGGACGGCAGATCGAATCGGCCGGCTTCACCTCGGTCTGGTATCCGGGCATGAATTCCGCTGCCGACCTGGCCGCGGTCGAGCCCGCGCTCGCCGCCACCGAAAGGCTGGTGCTCGGCACCGGCATCGCGTCCGTCTGGACGTGGCAGCCCGGCGAACTCGCCGCCGAGGCGAACCGGCTGGCCGATACCTACAACGGCCGCTTCATCCTCGGCCTCGGCGTCAGCCACGCCCCCGCCGTCGAGGCGACCGGCCAGGCGTACGTCAAGCCGTACACGAAGATGGTCCAGTTCCTCGACGAGCTCCCGGCCACCACCGCGCCGGTCGTGCTCGCCGCGCTCGGACCCAAGATGCTCGAGCTGTCCCGCGACCGGACGGCCGGCGCGCACCCGTACTTCAGCCCGCCGCAGCACACCGCGTTCGCCCGCGAGGTCCTCGGCCCGGAGCCGCTGCTCGTCCCGGAGATCGCGGTCGCGCTCGCGCCCGGAGCCGAGGGCACCGCCCGCGCCCGCGACTACGCCAAGTTCTACCTGCGGCTGCCGAACTACACCGGAAACCTGCGCAGGCTCGGCTACACCGAGCAGGACATCGAAGGTGCGGGCAGCGACCGGCTGATCTCCGATGTCGTACCGAACGGTCCCGAGGCTTCGGTCGCCCGCATCCGTCAGCACCTTGAGGCGGGCGCCGACCATGTGCTGGTCCAGCTGATCGGCGAGGGCGGCCGCTTCGCGGCCGGCGACCTGGAGTCGCTGGCGACGCTGACGCCCGGGCTGCGGAGCTAGCCCGGAGCTAGCCCGGGGGTCTAGCGGTCCCGCGGTCAGCCCGCGGCGAGCAGCAGCTTGGCGAGTTCGGCCGGCTCGGTCACCATCGCCTCGTGACCGGTGGGCAGCTCACGCACCGGCCAGCCGCGGTCCGCCGCCCGGTTGGCCTGCGACCGGAAGGGCCGTCCCCCGGCGGTGCACTCGATGTACACGCCGGGGACGGCGTCGGCGGCGCCGGTGAGGGTGATCGGCCGGGCGAACGTGGACCACGGGTGCGGGGTGAGGCGGGGGGTGAGCCAGGCGATGTCGGCTTCTTCGGTGACGCCGAGGCCGGTCAGCGGGCGGGGCGGGATGAGCCAGCCGAACCCGCGTTCAGCGACCGAATCGCGGAAGTGCCGCGCGACCGTTTCAGGCAGCAAGTCGATGGCGGCCTCGCCGCTGGCGGCGAGGAACGCGTCGAGGTAGACCCGGACGGCGAGGCGCTCCGGCGCCCGGTCCGCGACGCCGCTGATCACCTGGCCGCCGTAGCTGTGCCCGACCAGCACGACGTCGTTCAGGTCATAGGCATCCAGCAGCGCGACGATGTCCTGGACGTGCGTGTCGAGCGTGATGGAGCGGCTCAGCAGGTGCGCGCGGTCGCTGACCCCGGCGAGCGTCGGGGTGTGCACCTCGTGGCCGGCCGAGCGCAGCGCGGGCACCACCCGCTGCCACGCCCACCCGCCATGCCAGGCGCCGTGTACGAGAACGTAAGTGCTCACGGCCGCTATAGTGCTCCGTCCGCCCCGGCCAGGTCCAGTGCGGGGGCCGGTGCCTGGGCCGGAGCCCGGGCCTGGGCCTGTGCCTGGCCCGGTGCCTGGCCCGGTCCCGGTCAGGCCGCGGCGAGCACTGGGCGGGTGGCGGTGACCATGCGGTTGGCGAAGCCCTTCGTGTAGTCCCGCCACCAGGACGGCGGCAGGCCCGCGGGCGCGGACAGCACGGCCGCGCTGGCGGCGGCCACCGGGAAGGCGGTTACCGCGCGCGGAGGCGCGGCCATCCGCGCTGCCTTCGCTGCCTTCCGGGCGGCCGACGGTGCGGCAGCCGCGGCCGACGGTGCGGCAGCCGCGGCCGCGGTCGGGGTCGCGGTCGCGGTCGCGGTCGGGGCGACAGTGCCCTGCAAAACAATGCGCTGGAAGATGGCTTCCGCGTCGGCGTCGGTCAGGCGGACAGCCGCGGCCCACGCCGTGAGGTCGTCGTCGAGGCTCATCGCTCGCCGCCTTTCTCGTCCTTCTCATCATCGTAAGTGCCCAGCTCAGCGGCGAGCGCGCGACGTGCCTCGGAGAGCCGGTAGCGGACCGTGCCGGCCGGCACCCCGAGTGCGGTGGCGATCTCGACGCTGGTCAGCCCGCCGGCCGCGGCCATCGCGAGCGTCACCCGCTGGGTCTCCGGCAGCCGGGCGATGGCCGCGCCGACGACCTCGGCCCGCTCGGCGGCGAGCACCGCCGCGGACGCCGGGGCGCTGGCCATCGCCGGCCGGGCGACCGGGTCGTCGGTCAGCGCGCGCTGCACCCCGGCCCTGGTGCCGGCCAGCCGCGCGCTGTCGATGGACAGGTTGCGGGCGACCGTGAACAGCCAGGCCCGCCGCCCGTCATCGGCCATCCCGCCGAGCCGGTCGCGGTGCTGCCAGCAGCGGAGGAAGGCCTCCTGGGTCAGGTCAGCCGCCGCCTCGCGGTCGCTGGTCCGGCCGACGAAGTAGGAGTGCACCGCGGCGCGGTTCGCCTCGTACAGGCCGCGGAACTCGGCCGCGTTCATCCGTATGTTGACCGGCGCTGCCATCGCTGGCGACGGTGTCTCAGCTCTCGCCGCCATTGGCGGCCTCGGGCGTGCGGGTCGCGCCGAACACCTCGGCGATCACCTGGACCGCCCCGAGCAGCGGCTGCGGCGCGATCAGGTCACCGAGCACGGTCAGGCCGGAGAGCTTGCCGAAGAGCATCTCCTCGGTGACCCCGGCCGCGATGGTGAGGTCGCCGAGCACGACGACACTGACCGGCTCGCGCAGCAGCCGGAAGAAGTCGCGGCCGAGTTCGGTGTCGTCGTTGAAGACCTTAGGCTTGGTGCCCTGGTACCAGGCCGCCTGGCCGTGTATCTGGACGGCCGGCTCGAGCACGTCCCGGCTCGCCTCGGGCGCGATGAACTGCCCGGCGACCAGCGCTGTCTTGAACCCCACGGTGGCAACCTCGCCGGTGACGAGCACCTGGCCGGCGCAGAGCAGCACGTCGTCGGCGCCGCCGCTGGAGTTGGCGAGCAGCGCGGAGGTCAGTTTCACCTGGCCGCCGAACATCCGCAGCTGCTGGCCTTCGACGTAGGGGTAGTAGGTGACCGCGCCGGTGCCGCCCGCCAGGGCCTTGCCGAGGACCTGCTCGCTGCCGCGTGGGGCGAGCACGGACCCGGTCACGTGAATGTGCCGCGGCAGCGGGCCGGTCACCGGGGATGTGATGAGCAGCAGCCCGACCACGACGAGCACATCGTCTTCGGCGCCGATACCGTCGCCGCCCACCTCGAGCGTCCCGGTGTGTACCCTCGCGTTGCTGCCACTCGGCACGTAGACGGTCTGCGCCACGTGCACGAGCGGGATGGCCACGTACGCGGCGGCCAGGGATTCGGGTACGAGGACGAGCGCCACGTTCTCGATCTTGCTGATCGCCGCCAGCTGCTCCGGCTCGGTGAGGTGGCTGAGGTCGAGGACCGGCTGGTCCTTGATGACCAACGGCATGGTTTCGTTCTCGCTCATGGCAGCGTGCTCGCCCTTCTTGTCAGCAAGTCGTTCATGCCGGGTACTACGGACGCGGTGCCGAAGTGTTGGGCCGAAGTGTTGGGCCGAAGTGTTGGGCCGAAATGTTGGGCGCCCGTGGTTCCCGGCGGGATCAGGGCAACACTGAGACGGTAGCGTGTGGGCGTGACAAGTGCGCCTCTCTCGCTACATGGACGGACAGTAATTTTCGACTACGGAGAGGTGATCTCACTCACCCCGTCCGCGGCGGACCGGGCCCTGATCACGCGGCTCGCCGGTGTGCCGGCGGATGATTCGTCGTTCTGGACCGCCTACTTCGCGCACCGGGACGGGCTCGACCAGGGGTCGGGCGTCGTCGCCTACTGGCGGGCGATCGCCGCCGACATCGGCGCCGAGTGGGACGAGGCGCGGGTCCACGAGCTGTGGGCGGCCGACCTGCGCTCCTGGATGTCGATCAACCCGGCGATCATCGAGGTGCTGGCCGACCTGCACGCCGGCGGAACCCGGCTCGCGCTGCTGTCCAACGCCGGCTCCGACCTCGCCAGTTACCTCCGGCACGGCCCGCTCGGCGATTTCTTCGCGGCCGTCTACGTGAGCGGAGAGCTCGGCCTGCTTAAACCGGACGCGGCGATCTACCAGCACGTACTGGCCGATCTGGGGATCACGGCCGAAGCGGCGGTGTTCATCGACAACCGCGCGTCCAACGTGGCCGGCGCGGAGGCGCTCGGCATTACCGGCCACGTCTTCACCGGCGCGCCCGAACTGCGCGCCTTCCTGACGTCCCTCCAAGTCAAGGTTTCATTACTGGCTGCAGAAACGACTGCAGCAATGACGTGTAGCGGGACCGGTCGATGTTCCACGACTCCAGGTGGCCCGCACCCGGGAATCGCTCGAGGGTCACGAGGTCGGGCTTGAGCTCACTCAGCCTGATGCTGATCGAGATCGGCACCCGGGGGTCGTCCTCGCCGTGGGTGACTAGCGCGGGGACCTTAAGCCAGGTCGTCTCATCGAGGTAGCTGGCAGCGGACCAGTCGACGCCGAAGCGCGTACTGGCGATCGTTTTGGCCGTCCATATCAGCGGGGCCGGGAGCCGTCCGATGACCGGAAGCGGGTGCCGGTCGACCTGGTGGCCGATGGCCGCGTGCAGGTCGAGCATTGGCGCGTCCAGCAGCACGCGCGTCACCTTCGGGGCAAGCGGCGAGCGCTCCAGGAAGGCGGCGACCACGCCGCCGCCCATGGACTGGCCGGCCAGCACGACGCTCCGGGCGCCGTGCGCGAGAGACCATCGCACCGCCGCCTCCAGGTCGGCCCACTCCGCCTGGCCGTACCGGTGGTAACCCGATGGGTCGCGAGCGGTGGCAAGGTCATTGCGGTAGGTGATGGCGAGAGCCGGGAAGCCCATGCGGCGCACCACGTCGATAATGCGCAGCACGTCCTTCCGGGTGCCGTTCTGGCCGTGCACGCCGATGACGAACGTGCTCCCCGGGCCGGGAAAATACCAGGCGGGAAGTGGCCCGAGACTGCCCGGCACGACTACGTCACGCAAGGGGATGCCCAGCGCCGCCGCCGGATCGCCAAGGAAGTACGTGACATCCAGCGCGGCGAGCTGCCCGACCCGGGGGGCCGACCCGGATACCACCGTCAACGGGCGCGTGACCAGGCCGTCTGCCATGGCGGCGGCGGCGCCTAGCTGCCCGGTGCCGCCCTGCCAGGCAAGGGCGTAAAGTTCCGGCCTGACCAGGGCCGGCTGATCGCCGATGGCCCGCAACTGGACCTTCCCGGGCGGCAGGGATGTCACCTGCACGTCGTCGAACGCGAGCATCGCCGGGCCGGGCGCGACCGCCAGGGCCTCCGAGCGGATCTTTTCCGCGAGGTACCAGGCACTGCCCAGGAACGAGGTAGCCACCAGGCTGGTCGCCGCCGCAACCGCGGACCACGCCACGTCGGGCAGCCGTTTCGCCATCGAGGTGCGGGCAGGCTGGCTCACTGGCCGGGCCACAGGTCCTCTGGTTCTCGGCCGCGGGTTTCCGGCAGTAGCCAGAACAGCCCCATGACCAGCACCGCGGGGAGGAAGGTGACCAGCCCGGCGAACGCGAACGAGTGGCCGGCCCCGACTACCGCGCCGAAGACGACCAGGCCGGCGACGGCGCCCAGCACGCCCGCGGCCAGCGACCAGCCAGCCGCCGATGCCCGGACCGTGGTGGGGAACAGTTCGTTGAGCAGCGCTCCGGACGCCGGGGCGAAGACCGAGGCGGCGAACACGCCAAGCATGTATCCGGCCACCAGCGCCGTGGCGGAACCGGAATAGGTCACGATGGCCAGCAGCGCCACCGCCACCATGGCCAGCGCGCCGGTCAGGCGGCGGCCGACGCGGTCCGCCAGCCACCGCCCGGCCAGCAGCCCGACCAGGCCGGTGACGCCAGCGCCCGCCACCATGCCCGCCGTCACGATGCCCGGCTGGTGCAGGACGTTCTGCGCGAAGAGGAAGACGAAGCTGTTGGTGGGCCCGGTAATGGCCGACACGGCGAACGCGAGCACCACGATCACCGCCAGGCGGCGCCGGCAC
>Ga0335074_10013063_pt1 | contig 11661 bp, 9 predicted proteins | sample Lox_Sample_23_FD_206715 | JGI IMG/M metagenome (GOLD analysis project Ga0335074, IMG submission 206715) | Soil microbial communities from Loxahatchee National Wildlife Refuge, Florida, United States - Lox_Sample_2.3 | ecosystem: Environmental > Terrestrial > Soil > Wetlands | place: USA: Florida...
GATTCTGCACAGCTGCGGCCTGTTGACGGACCTCAACCGGCACCACGGGTGGTGATGACGGCACACCACTCGCCGCCGCCGGAGTAACCAGCTTGATTTGCGGCGATCGCGGGGCGGGCGCGCTTGGCGCGGCGACACGTGCGACCGCGGGAGTCACCGCTAGGCCATTGCGCCCCGCGACAGGCGCCTGTAATGCCGGCGTAACAACCGGTGTCGGAGTGACCAGCTTGGTTGGCGCCGGTCGCGGGGCTGATGCGCTCGGCACGGCGACGCTTGCAACCGCGGGAGTCGCCGCTGGAGGATTGCGCGGCGCGACGGAGGTCGGCACCCGGGGTGAAGCTGCAACAACCGATGCCGGAGTAACCAGCTTGGTTTGCATCGGTCGCAAGGCGGACCCGCTCGGCACGGCGATGCGTGCGACCGCGGGAGTCATCGCTGGCGGATTGCGCGGCGCGACGGGCGTCGGACGTGGCGCCTGCTGCGCGAGCGGCGACAACGGTGGCGCCGGCATCCGGGGTGGTGATGGCACCGCAGGAGGAACCAGCTTGGTTGGCATCGCCTGCGACCGTGCAGGCGGTGCGGCCGCGTTGCTCTGCACCGACATGGCCGACGAACTCTGAACGAAGGCTGGCGGCGCTGGGCGATCCACCGCAGCTCGCTGCCCGCCATTGAAGGCACTTTTGAAGTTTCCCCATGTCCCCGACATGTGTCGATTTCCTTCCGTGTGTTAGCGAGGGAGCGCGGCTTGAAGCGCCGCCTGCAGTCCTGCCAGTGCCGGTCCGATTGTCGCGCGAATCGAGACCCGAACCGTCGACGGATTGGAGTCACACGCCGCAACGCGCGGGTCGGTCTCGATATGTGTCCGGAACTCGCCTAGCAGCGCGAGGGCTTTCGATCCGCTCCGCTGCACGGCGGCCGTGCTGCCATCGCCAAGCTCGAGCAGCATCCCGGTCAGCCGCGCCTTATGATTGCCGGTGACTGCGTTAAGCCCGAATTCGGCGATATCGATCAGCTCGGGGTCGCCGCTGTTCCGAAGCACCGCCTGCAAGGCGCTCATCTCACCATCCACAGCCTCGCTTGCTGCCCGCCATGCCTGGCAGGCCGACTGCCAACGCCGCTCCAGGTCGTGACCGTTCGATCCGAGCCCCGAGGGAAACTTGAAGCCCAGAACCTGCTCTATCCATGCGTCTTGCCTGGACCGTCTGCCTTGATCGTTCATGCTGATCATCTGTCTGCCCCCAATCGATGACGACTGGCGGCATCGTATCGCGGCAAGCGAATGCCCCGGTTATGACTCGAATCACACGACATTGTAGCGTCAAGGTTGCAGCGAACATTTTCTAACCTCGCTGCACTGTGAGCTATGGCCTGGTTCAAGGCCAATTTCAGCACGACGGCCGTGTACATGGGATTGTCCAGCATGAAACCACTCAGCGGCGGCCCCCTACCAGTCTCCCACCACGGACGTTAGCAATTTCGTCTCTGAAAAACCGCGCATGCGTCTCACCGGGCCCCCCGTCAACGCGCAAGTTCGACTCGACAAGCCGCGGCCGGGTCGATGGACAGGGCAGGATTGCGCCACTCCGAAGCAGATGATAACAGACGACCTGACGGTAGCGGATGGGCAAGGCAGCCGTTTTAGCCGGTTCGCGCCATACCACTAACGCCACCGCGCCGCTTACTTCCGTCCAACCGCAACAACCGAAGATCTTGCATAGGGTGGATGACCCATGTCAGCGCACCCCGGCCTCTCGGCCCAGTATCATCAGGTCACGACCGACGGTGAGCGCACAGCCGAACGCTTCGAGTTCTGGCGCAGCACCTGCCTGAAACTCGTGGAGCCGACCGGACCGCCCGACGGGGGCTATGACCGCTTTCGCGCCCGATCGCAGCGGCTGGCCGGCAGCGTGGGAAGCTTCATCGACAATTCGGTTACACCGATGGAAGTGCAAAGAACGCAAAGGCTATGCGCCCGCGACGGCATAGACGATCTGGCGATTAGCCTCGAGGTCGGCACCGGCGGCGTCGGATGGGTTGGTAACAACGACAACTCGGTCATCTTTGCACCCGGCGAGCTTCATTTGCTTGACTTTGCTCAACCCCTACGCGCCCACTGGAACGATGGCAATCATCGCGGACTGCTCCTCACGCTGCCGCGTGCCAGCGTGCTCGCCGCGCTTGGCCGCCGGTCGCGCGACGTGAAAGGCGTCGTGCTGCCGCGCGGCGGCATCGCCCCTTTGCTTGCCTCGCAAATGCGGGTACTGGCCGACCTGCTCACAGGTATGAATGTAACCACGCGCGCAGTCGCTCTCCAGGCGACCATCGATCTTGCCGTCAGCGTGCTCTGCCTGGAACTCGGCCCGGCGAAGGGAGAAAGCGATGAATGTGAGGATGGCATGTTCGCCGCGGCGCTGTGTTTCATCAATCGCAACTTTGGTTCGGACAGGCTTTCCCCGGAGATTATTGCGGCGCGGCTTGGCTGCTCGCGCGCCCATCTGTACCGGCTGTTCGCACGCCGCGACCTGACAGTCGCCGGATACATTCGCGAAGTCCGCTTGCAACGCTGTCGTGTCGCGCTCGAGTCGGGTGCCGCCTCGCGTAGCACGATCGGCGATATCGCCTTTCGCTGCGGCTTCACCAACCCGACACACTTCACCCGCCTGTTCACCCAGCGGTTCGGTGTGCGCCCGCGGGAGGCGCGGATGGCGGCGGCAGCCAGACGTTAGGGGATGCATCCGCTCGAACCGTAACATCCGCCCGGTTCCGGTGCTTCCAACAAGGTCCAGAACGGTGCGATATTGACTGCTCCCGGAGGCTAGGAGGTTTCCCATGAACGCCGCGGATGTAATGTCGCGCACCGTTATTGGAATCAGCCAGGATGCACCGCTGTCGCAGGCGGTGCGGCTGATGATGGATAACCACGTCAGCGGGCTGCCGGTGCTGGATCAGGCCGGGCGTGCGGTCGGCATCCTGACCGAAGGCGACCTGCTGCAGCGCGTCGAGACCGGGACGGCGGGAAAGGCTGCGGGCTGGCTGAGTGCGATCTTCTCCCCCGGACGGTTGGCCGGCACTTATGTGCAGACGCATGGTCGCCGGATCAGTGACGTGATGACGCTGGACCCGATCACGATCGATGAGGCGACGCCCCTTGCCGATGTGTCGGAACTGATGCGGACCCGTCGGGTGAAACGACTGCCGGTGACGCGCGACGGCAAGGTGGTCGGGATCGTCAGCCGTGCCGACCTGGTCCATGCCCTGGCGAAGGAGCTCGATGCGCCGGCGGCCTCGGCAAGCGACACTGTGATCCGGAACGCGATCCTCGCCGAGCTGGCGAGTCAGCCCTGGGCCCCGCGGCGGTCCTTCACCATCGCGGTGGAGGATGGGGTGGTCGACCTCGACGGCGTCGTGTTCGACGTGCGCGAGCGCGACGCCATCCGGGTTGCCGCGGAGAACGTGCCGGGGGTGAAGCAGGTGGAGAATCGGCTGGTCGTCGTCGAGCCCAACACCGGTATGCTGATGGTCGGACCCGAGGACGAGGAAGTGCAACGGGACGCGGACGAGGCGCGGACGCGTGGCTGACGCGGTCCTTGCCGTCAACGCGGGTTCCTCCAGCATCAAGTTTGCGCTGTTCGAGATTGGGACACGCAAACAGCTTGCCGCTACCTCGCGTGGCCAGATCGAGGGAATCGGCACCGCGCCGCATTTCATTGCACGCGACCCGGCAGGGGTGGTGCAGGAGGAGCGGCGCTTCTCGGGCGGCTCGCACGAGGAGCTGCTGGGGGCGCTGTTGGGCTTCGTCGATGCGCATCTCGGCGGTGATGCGTTGCGCGGGGTCGGACATCGGGTCGTGCATGGCGGAACGCGGTTTGCCGGTCCGGCTCGCATCGATGCCGAGACGCTGAGGGCGATCGAGGCGCTGACGCCGCTGGCGCCGCTGCACCAGCCGCACAACATCTCGCCGATCCGGGCGATCGCGGCGGCACGGCCGGGGCTGCCGCAGGTTGCGTGCTTCGATACCGCGTTCCACCACGATATGCCGGCGGTGGCGGCGCGGCTGGCGCTGCCGCGGTCATTCGAAGCAGAGGGCGTGCGGCGCTACGGGTTCCACGGCCTGTCCTACGAGTACATCGCGCGGCGATTGCGCGAGACCGCGCCGAGGCTCGCGACGGGGCGGGTGATCGTCGCGCATCTCGGCAATGGCGCCAGCCTCTGCGCCATGCGCGACGGGCGCAGCATCGACACGACGATGGGCTTCACCGCGCTTGACGGGCTGGTGATGGGCACGCGTTGCGGCACGCTCGACCCGGGAGTGGTGCTGCATCTGATCGAGCAGCGCGGGATGTCGGCAAAGGTGGTCTCGGAGCTGCTGTACCAGCGTTCGGGGTTGCTTGGTGTGTCGGGTGTCTCCAACGACATGCGCACGCTGTTGGCGAGCGGTGATCCGCATGCGGCCGAGGCGGTCGAGCTGTTCGTGTTCCGGTTGTCACGTGAGGCGGGCGGGCTGGCGAACTCGCTCGGTGGGCTGGATGGGTTCGTGTTCACCGCCGGCATCGGCGAGCATGCCGCTCCGGTGCGCGCAGCCGCGGGCGAGCGGCTGGGGTGGCTGGGGTTGCGGATCGATGCGGCGGCGAATGCGCGGGGGGATGCGGTGATCAGCGCGCCGGACAGTCGGGTGGAGGTGCGGGTCATCCCGACCGATGAGGAGGCGATGATCGCGCGACATACGTTGGAGACGATCGGGGGTTGATGGGACACTATGCCGTCGTCAGCTCCGCTTGCACGACGCCGAGCAGTCGCGCTTGCAAATCCGGATCGGCTTCCAGCGCTCGCGCGCTGCCCTCGAACGCGACCTGACCATTCACCAGGACGTAGGCGCGATCGACAATTGGTAAGACCGATTCGGCATGGTGCTCGACGATCAGCATGCTGACGCGACCGCGCAGGCGGACCAGTGCCTCCATCACCTCGTGGACGATGGCGGGAGCCAGTCCTTCGAACGGTTCGTCGAGCAACACCAGGCGGCTCGGCACCATCAGGGCGCGGGCGATCGCGACCATCTGGCGCTCGCCGCCGGAGAGGTTCTCGGCGCGCGAGCGAAGCAGCAGACTAAGGCGAGGGAACAGGTCGTAGATATCGGCTAGCGACGCGCCGCCGGGACGGGCGGCGAGCTGGAGGTTCTCCAGCAGGGTGAGGTTGGGGAACAGCCGCCGACCCTCGGGTACCAGCGAGATGCCGGCGCGGTTGATCTCGTAGTGCCGGGCGTTGGTGATGTCGTTGCCATCGAACACGATGCGGCCGGCGGTCTTGGCAGCCGTTCCGGTGATCGCCCGCAACGTGGTGGTCTTGCCGACGCCGTTGCGGCCGAGCAGGGCCACTGCTTCTCCGGCATTGATGACAAGATCGAGGTCGTTCAGAACGCGGCTGCCGGCATAGCCGGCGCACACCTTGTCGAGCTGCAGCAGCGGCCTGGGCAGGACGTGATGTTGTACCGCCTGGGCGGCGGCGATGGTTGCGGGCTTCTCGGCTTCGCGTGCGGCGCCGAGATAGGCGGCGATGACGTCGGGGTTCTTTGCTACCTCGGCCGGCTTGCCGTCAGCGATCAGGCGGCCCTGGTGCAGCACGGTGATGCGGTCCGACAGGGCGAGCACGCGGTCGATGTCGTGCTCGATCAGCAGCACGGCGTGGGTGTCGGCCAGCGAGCGGATCAGACGGCCCACCACTTCGCGGTCGGCTTCGGCGAGCCCGGCGAGTGGTTCGTCGAGTAAGAGCAGGGTCGCTTCGGTGGCGAGGGTGATCGCGATCTCCAGCAGCCGCTGCTCGCCGTGGGCGAGGTTCTCGCATTGCTCAGCGGCGCGGTCGGCGAGGCCGACGGCATCCAGCAGGGACCATGTGCGTGCGTTGACATCGTCCAGGCTGAAGGCGTCGCGCCAGAGGTTGCCGGCGTGGCGGCTGTGCGCTTGCACGGCGATGCGTACGTTCTCGAACGCGGTGAGGGTGCGGAACACGCTGAGGATCTGGAACGAGCGGCCAAGGCCGAGGCGGACACGCCGATGCACGGGCATGCGTGCAATGTCGTGGCCGGTGAAACGGATCTCGCCGGCATCGGCGGGGAGGAGGCCGGTCAGCATGTTGAAGAAGGTGGTCTTGCCGGCGCCGTTCGGGCCGATGATGCTGTGCAGACGATTGGGGTGTACTTCGAGGTTCACGTCCTGGGCGGTGACCAAAGAGCCGAAGCGCTTGTTGAGGCCGCGGACGGTGAGGATCGGTTGTGTGGGGTCGAGTGGGGGGGCGGTCGTGAAGTTATCGACCCCGCGCGGCCCCCTCCCCCCATCGATCCGCTTCGCGGCTCGATCCTCCCGCAAGGGGAGGGGGAGGTTCTTGGTTAGTGTCCAGTGGCGGCGGCCTAGCAGGCGCTGGGCTAGGCCCTGGATGCCCTCGGGGGAAGCCAGGGCGAATACCAAGATGATGGGGGCGAATAGCAGCCACCAGTTCTCGGTGAGGGTCGAGAGCTTGTCCTGCAACAGCACGAAAGCGATCGCACCCCAGAGAGGACCTAGGAACTGGTGCACGCCGCCGAGGACCGTCATCAGCAGGGCATCGCCGGCGTGCTGCCAGCCGAGATTGTCGGCATAGGCGCCGCGCAGCATGAAGGCGAGCAACGCGCCGGCATAGGCTAGCACCGCGGCCATTACTACGAAGGCGGTCAGCTTCAGACGAAACGGGTTGTAGCCCAGCGCCAGCACGCGTTGCTCGTTGTCGCGCAGAGCCTGCAGCGTGCGGCCGAACGGCGCGTGGGCGATGCGCCACAGCAGCCACATGCCGAGCACGACGGTGACCAGGGCGAAGCCGTGGAACAGGGCGGGATCGGCCAGCAGCGGGCGAGGTACGCCCTGCAGGCCGTTCTCGCCGCCGGTGAGCGCGGTCCATTTGTACGCGATCTCGAAGGCGATCTGTGAGAAGGCGAGGGTCAGCAGCGAGAAATAAAGGCCGCGCCGACGCAGGATGATGAAGCCGATTATAGTCGCCAGCACGATGCAGAAGGCGATGCAGAAGACGAACGCCTCGATCTCGTTGTCGAGAAACGTCTTCATTGAAATGGCGGCTGCGTAAGTGGCGCAGCCGAAGAACACCGATGCGCCGAAGGGCACCAGGCCGGTGTAGCCGACCAGCAGATTCACGCCGGCGCCGTACAGCGTGTAGATGGCGATCTCGGTGATCAGGCTCTCGGGCGCGCCGAGCGCTGCCCACAGCGCGGTCAGTGCAGCCAGGACCGCGGCGACCCAGACGATCGGATGGTTCGCCAGGGCCGGGCGGTCGAGCGGGACGCTGGTCGCGGTTACGCTCATTCGAAGCGCTCCCAGCGCTCGCCGAGAAGGCCGCGCGGGCGCAGCAACAGGACCACCGCCATGAAGATATACATCACGGCGTTGGCGGCCTCGGGCTCGAACTGGATGGTCATGGTTGTAACCACCCCGACGAGCAGGCCGGCGATCACCGCGCCGGCAAAGGAGCCGAGGCCGCCGATCGTTACCACAACGAAGGCCGGCATGATCGCGCCTTCCTGCATGGCGGGGTAAACGGTCCAGAGCGGTGCGGCGAGCACGCCGGCGATGCCGGCGAGGCAGCAACCCAGGCCGAACACCGCGGTGAGTACGCGCGGAAGGCGGATGCCGAGCAGACCGACCATCTCGGGGTCGCGCGAGCCGGCGCGCAGGATGCGGCCATAAGGTGTGAACTGCATGAAGGCCCATAGGCCGATCAACAGCAGTACCGTGACGAGGAATACCGTGAAGCGGTAGCGGGTGATCAGGACGGGGCCCCACAGGAAGATGCCCGACAGCCACTCGGGTTGGTTGAAGGGCTGGCCCAGGCCGCCCCAGATGACGCGGGTTGCCGCTTCGATCAGCAAGGCCAGAGCGAATGTAACGATGAGGCTGACCAGGGGATCCTTGTCGTAGAGGCGCCTAATCAGCAGGCGCTCGATGATCATGCCGAGGGCGCCGACCAGGAATGGGGCCAGGATTACGGCGGGCCAGCCGAACTGGTTGTAGAGGGTCAGGCCGAAATAGGCGCCTAGCGCGAAGAAGGCGCCGTGGGCGAAGTTCACGATGCCGAGCAGGCCGAAGATGATGGAGAGTCCTATGGCGATGAGGACGTAGAGGCCGCCTAGGACGAGGCCGTTGGCTAGCTGGGAGATGAGGAGGGAGGTCATGAGGGTGTGCTGGCTGATGCCTCTGTCGATTTGCGGGAGAGATTGAATCGCGACGCGAGCCGAATGAAGGTTCCTCGGGTCGCGGCACCCTCACCCGCCGCGCAACGGCGCGGCGACCTCTCCCGTAGAGCGGGAGAGGTGTATGTTGGCCGCGGCCTTGCACTAATGGTCTCAGGTCGCACTAGGTTGCCGGCATGTGGCAGGCGCTTTCGCCGAAGATCTTTTCCAAATCGGCGGCGTTTGCGGGGACCGTTCCCTTTACGTTGAAATAGTCCCACTGGTCGGTGATCTTCGGCTTTACCTCGACGACGAGGTTCTTCAGCATCATCTGGTGGTCCTGCTTGCGGTAGCTGTACGGGTTTTGTGGGGTGCCGCTTTTCCAGTTTTCCAACGCTTCGATAATCGCCATGGGGTCGGTCGACTTCGCCATCTCGATCGATTCGAACAGCGACTTCGCGCTGATCCAGCCCATCCAGGCTTTGTCGGCGGCGGGCTTGTTGTATTTTTTCAGGAAGTCAGCAGCGAACTTCTGCTCCTCGGGCGGGTTGGCGGGGTTCTTGTACCACCATAGGGCGGTGTATAATCCGGTCGCGGCCTGCGGCCCGACGGCCCAGATGTCGGTGTCGCCGATGGCGATCTCGGCGATCGGGATCTTTCCTTTCATCCCCATCTCGTTCCATTGCTTGAGGAAGGTGGAAAGATCGCCGGCCGGGACGCCGCCGAGGACGAGGTCGGGCTTTGCCTCACGGATCTTCAACACGAAACTACTGTAGTCCGGGGTATTGATCGGCACCTCGTCGTTGCCGACGGCGGTACCGCCGGCGGCTGCCAGCAGCTCGTGGAAGGACTTGTTGATGTCCTGGCCGAACGCATAGGAGGCGGTGAGGAAATACCAGCGCTTGCCGTACCCCATGATATAGGGAGCGAACATGCGGGCCTGCACGGCGACCGGGGTGTTCAGGCGGAAAGTATAGCGGTTGCAGTTCTTGCCGCTGATCTCCGTCGCGGCGGCGTTGTCGATGACCAACGGGATCTTGAGCCTGGGCGCGGTGGCTTCCTCGGCGAGGCCATCGGAGCTGAGCGATCCGCCGAGGATTGCCACCACCTTCTCCTCGTCGACCAGCTTTTGCATGTTCTGCTGCGCGCCCTGCGGGGTGGGCTCGTCGTACCAGACGAGCTCGGCGGGCTGGCCCATGATCTGGTTGCCGCGCTCTTCGAGCGCGAGATAGGTACCCTTTGCGAGGTAGTCGGTCTGCGCGGCAATATCGCCGGTCTTGGCGAGCAGGAGTCCGATGCGGATGGGGCCGGCGGCTCTGGCTCGGCCGATGTATGGCATCGGCAGCGCGGCGGCGGCGAGCGTGCCGGCGCCTTGCAGTGCCTGGCGTCGGGTCAGGCGGATGGGCCCGTGGATCATGCGTCCTCCCTGTCGGTTGCTCGCCCGGTTCCGGCGGCGTGTTGGCGGGCGTATGTTAGACGGCAACCGAGGAACAAGACAAAACGGGCAAGGGAGAACGTGGTCATGGACGAAAATCGGCTTGGCTGGCTTGGGCTGCACGGCCGGACATGCGTCGTGACCGGCGCGGGCGGCGGCCTTGGGCGGGCGATCGCGATTGGCCTGGCGGAGGCCGGCGCGCGGCTGGTGCTGTTGGACCGCGACAGGACCACGTGCGAGGAGACGGCGCACGCACTCGGCGCGGACGCGGTGTGGATGCGTTGCGACGTGGCTGATCCCGAGGACGTGGCAGCGGCGGCAGACCGCACGGCGCGCGAGCGGGGCGCGTGCGACGTGCTGGTAAACAATGCGGGGCTGCTGCGACCGGGGCCGATCGCGACGCTGACTTTGGAAGAGTGGACGCGGCTGATCTCGGTGAACCTGACGGGGTATTTCCTGTGCGCCAAGGCGTTCGGACGGCAAATGTTGCAGAAGAAACGAGGGGCGCTGGTGCATATCGCATCGATTGCGGGGCGGCATCCGCAGCCTTGGAGCGGGTCGTATTCGGTGAGCAAGGCGGGGGTGGTGATGCTGTCCCAGCAGCTTGCGATCGAGTGGGGGCCTTCGGGAGTGCGCAGCAATGTCGTCAGCCCGGGCCTGGTGCGGACGCCGATGAGTGAGCCGTTCTATCGCATTCCGGAAGTGGCCGAGCAGCGGGCGGGTATCGTGCCGCTGCGGCGGGTGGCGGCGCCGAAGGATATTGCGGATGTGGTGATTTTTTTGGCGAGCGAGCGGGCGGGATATGTGAACGGGGAGGATGTGTGTACGGATGGGGGCTTCGGGCGGGTGCTAATGGGGCTGGTGCCTCGGCCGGGGTTCGAGGCGCGGGATCCGGCGGAGGGGTGATGCGGGTCGGCTTCGTCCAGACGACAGTGTTCGGTAAACCGGCAGTCATTCGTTGTCGTTTGTCGGCGGCTGACCGGCTGCCGAGTTGGCTATGCGGTCGATAAAGGTGTGGCACAGCAGCGCCAATTCCTGTGGCGCCTCCAGTGGCGAAAGATGACCGACGCCAGCTAGCACATGCATTTCCGCGTGATGGAGCGCATCGGAGAAGATTGTTCGCAAAGTTGCGGCGTTTTCCACCCGGTCCTGGTCGCCGACCACGATAAGGGTTGGGACGGTCACCATGGACAAGCGCTTGCCAAGATCCATCGTCATTCCGTCGTCTGTCCAAGCTCGCTTCGCAGCCGGGAGGCCGCGCAACGTGTCCTCGATCACGGTTTCCTGGTCTTCCGCGGAAAGCGGCCGACTGGCGAGGATTTGCAGGGCCTGTTGGACTCCGACCCGAGATCCATAGGACTCCAGCATCGCGTGGCGCGCAGCTTGCGGGACGGGCATGGGAACGGGAGGCGCGGGCGCGACGAGGACAAGGCCTTCGAGCCCGTCAGGCTGGCGTGCCGCCAGGATCTGGGCGACCTTGCCGCCCATCGAATGGCCAACGAGAACAAAGCGATGCAGCCCCAAGGCTGCAATGACGGCGGCGGCGTCATCGGCCATCGCTTCGAGGTCATAGCGTCCATCGGATGCTGAGGATTGTCCCCAGCCCCGTTGGTCGAGGCAGATGCAACGGACGCGGCCGCTGAGCAGGCGTGTGACGTAGCGCCAGGTTCGCGCTGAGCCACCCCAATAATGCAGGAATACCGCGGCTGGCTCGGTGCCACCGGCGTCGAGGAGCCTGATTGAGGCGTTCTTGGTTTGGATGATACGTTCCACGACCGTCTCCCTTTCACGGCTGGATGTGGGTATCAGTTGTCAGATGCTCCGGTCAGGCGAATCAGGACGGCGGGGCTGGCCGTGGGCCGGTCCCGTTCGTGCTTGTGGGTTTGTGTGAAGCGCCGGGGTGCCCTATGGGCCTGGCCCCCTCCCCCATTGATCCGCTTCGCGGCTCAATTCTCCCGAAAGGGGAGGGAGCTGTCCGGGGGGCGGTGGCCAGGGAGGATAGACGATGGGAGCGACG
>Ga0335074_10013065_pt1 | contig 11660 bp, 7 predicted proteins | sample Lox_Sample_23_FD_206715 | JGI IMG/M metagenome (GOLD analysis project Ga0335074, IMG submission 206715) | Soil microbial communities from Loxahatchee National Wildlife Refuge, Florida, United States - Lox_Sample_2.3 | ecosystem: Environmental > Terrestrial > Soil > Wetlands | place: USA: Florida...
CGGCCGGCCGCGACGCTGTAGAACACGTGGTCGCTGGTCTCGGGGGCGGGGTGCGCGGCCGCGATGTAGCCCGCCAGGGTCGCGGTGAGCCGGCTGGTGACCGGCACGGTCCGGCTCTCGCCGTTCTTGGAGTCGCGGATGCGCAGCGTCCCGCTGCGGGCGTCCACGTCGGCCAGGGTCAGGTGAAGCGCTTCGGAGATCCTCAGCCCGGCGCCGTAGAGCACCCGGAACAGGACCGGGTCGACGAGCGCCTTGTTGGTGTAGCTGGACATCGGCTGGGAGTCGATCGCGGTGAACAGGCGGCGCACCTCCTCGTCGGTGAACACGTACGGGGGCTGGTGGCGGACGCGGACCTGGGTGGCCGCGGCCGGGACGTAGGCCTGCCAGCCGGCCGCCTGCGCGTACTCGGCCAGCTGGCGCAGCACCAGCTCGTTGCGCCGGATGGAGGCCACCGCCGACGCCATCTCCCGCGAATGCCGCCGGCTCGGCACCGCCGAACATAAGCTGTGGCAGCCCCGGGTTGGCTCGGGTCCCCGGGGCTGTCGCCATCAGCTGCGGCTAGTCGCCGACCGTGTACTCGTAGGGCAGGGCGGCCATCTCGTCACCGCTCTCCTGGCCGTACGGGGGGACGCCGCCGTCGAAGGTGTCCACGTACAGGTCGCCGCTTACCACGGTGCCGGACGTGGCGTTCGGGGTGATCGTCACGTTGATCGTGGCGGTCTGGCCCGGGCTGATCTCGACCGGTGAGGCGGACGAAGACGGGTTGATGGCCTGCAGCCACACGTCGCCGGTCGGGCTCGTCACCGCCGTGTCGAACGCCCTGGCCTGGATGGTCCACGCCGTCGTGGCCGTGCCCGCAAGTGCCTGGCCCGGGTACGGTCCGCACTCGGTAGGCTGGGCCTGCCATACGCCTGGCGTGACCACACCGCCGGCCGGGGCGTACGACGCCTGCGCGGGGTTGGCGCACAGCTGGCCGACGCCGGGGCTAGCGCTGGCGATGACCGGGTCGCCGTTCAGGGGGGAGAAATCGAACATGGCGGGCGAGCTTGAGGTCTGAGACATCGACACGCTCGACGTCTGCGTGGGCAGCACTACGGTCGGGTAGCTGCCGTTGTTCGGCAGCGGCACGGTCAGCGTCGACGGCGCGACCGGGGCGAGCGTGTAGCTCTTGTAGGTGGTGAGCCGGGGATCGATGAAGACAAGCTCGGGGGCGGAGCCGTTGTTCGTGACCGACACCGGGACGGTCACCGGCGTGCCGCTTGCCAGCGTCGTGCTTGCGCTGTCGGGCAGCCCGGCCGCGCTGACGTGGACCTGGTTGAACTCGATGTTCCCGGTGAACGCGTCGGACAGCTCGTTCCCTTCCACCGGCTCGGCGAAGTCGACGGCCAGCGTCCAGGTGCCGGGCGCCGGGTCGAGGGTGTAGGCGGTCGCCGACAGGCCCTGCGTGCCGTTCAGGCTGTTCTGCCCGTAGCCGAGCGTGTCGCCGTCCGGGCTGATCAGGTAGGTGCCCACCGGATCGGCCGCGTCGTTGGCCAGCGACACGTTGGCGGTGATGTTGGTGATGCCGCTTGACACGTCGAACTGGTAGTACTGCACCTGCCCCTCGCCGGGCGCCCGCCCGTTGCCGCCGGTCAGCACGCCGCTGAACGTGCCGGTGCCGCTGGACATGTTCACCAGGCCGCGCAGCGTCACCGGGATGGAGGTGGTGCTGCCGACGGGGACTTCGAGGATTCCGAGGCCGGAGCTGACGACGATCGACCCAGAGGTGTCACCGGCCGAGGGAATGGTGGCGCTGACCGTGACGATCCGGCTCTGACCCCCGGCCAGCACGACCTCGCTCGGCGAGACCGAGCCGAACGAGGTGAACTTTTGGGTGGCGGCCTGCCAGGAGACGGCCCCGTTCGTCCCGCCCGCGCTGGCCTTGTCGCCTTCGATGATGCCGGTCCAGACGCCGGCGGTCGGGTTCCGCACTTCCGCGCTGCCGTAGTTCCCCGGCCCCTGCGGTAGCGAGTCCGCGGCGAGCCGACCGAGCGGGTCGACCAGGACCAGCCGGACCTCGGAGCTCTGCCCGGCGTTGCACTCCTGCGTCAGGCAGTAGGTCGGGTTACCGGGCCAGGCGATGGCGGCGGTCAGCCGGTTCTGCCCGGGCGCGACGGTGAAGTGAAAGACGCCGTAGTTCTCCTGCTTCCCCGCGGCGTTTTCGAATGTGGGGCTGCTGGCGTCGTTCAGCGTGACGCTGCCGGACTGCACGTCCTGGGACGGGCCCAGGGCGCGACCGGTCAGCCGGACGGCCTGCGGCAGCTTGCCGGTGTTGGTGATCGTCACCGGCCAGCTCTGGCTGCTGCCGACGGCACCGACCGCGTTCAGCTGGCTGGTGGACAGCAGCAGGCCCCCGCCGACCGGCCGGAGCGTGCCGTCACTGGTGTCGATGGACTCGGCGAGCTGCACGGCCGCATAGCTGTCCAGCAGGCCGGCGCCCTGCTCGGTGGCCGGCGCGCCGAGGTCGGTGGCGGTGCTGAGCAGGATCTGCTTGACCAGCGCGGGCGCCGGGGTGGTGTTGCCGTGCGTCTTCCGGTACGCCTGGATGACCAGCGCCGCGGCGCCTGCCACGAACGAAGCGGACTCGTTGGTGCCGCCGGCTTCCTCGATGTCGGAGGACTGGCCGAGGTCGTTGACGCACTCATAGTAGTCCGGGTTGGCGTCGCAGGAGGCGAAGGTCGCGTCGCCTGGCGCCACGAGGTCGACCGTGCTGCCGTCCTGGGCGAACCCGCCCGAACTCGGCGAGCTGATGTTGTCGCTGAGCCAGCCCGTCCTCGCGAAGTAGCGGGCGGCGGCGTCGTTGGTCTGGGCGTACGTCTGGAACTGCGTTGAGGCGCCGACCGAGATGACGTCCGGGTCGGTGGCCGGCGAGGCGATTGTGTTAGCCAGGCCCGCGTTGCCGCTGGCGACGACGACCACCACGCCCGCCTCCGCCGCCGCGTCGTTGAACTGCTTGATCGCGTCAAGCGCGGTGTCGGGGAGCGGGTTGCTGCCGAACGACTCGTCGATCACGTTGACGTGGTCGGTGTGCACCGCGTAGCTGATGGCCTGCAGGTAGTCGGACACGTTGGCGTCCAGCTGGTCGGAGCGGTCTTCGGGGATCGCGTCGAGGCCGACCAGGCTGGCGCCGGGGGCCACGCCCTCGATCTTGATGTTGCACGCCGACGGATCGGCCTGGGCCGAGAAGCCGGACACGTTGTAGACGTGCGTGCCCTGGCCCGCGATCACGTTGGAGTCGAGGAACCCGATGCTGCCGCCGGTCCGGGCGCCCGCGCCGTTGCCGGTGAAGTCCTGGTAGTCGCCGCCGTTGGCCGGGCCGAACACCGACGTGCCGTTAGGGCGGATGAAGTTCACGTTGTTCGGGTCCACGCCGTCGGCGATCCAGGCCACCTTGACCCCGGACCCGTTGATGCCGAGCGATTGCGCCGTGGGGGTGACGGGGTTCGCGGAGGCCGTCTGCGTCAGCGCAAGTCCTTCTGGCTCGAGCTGCGCCCGGCCGAGCAGGCCGCAGGCACCGGGGATCGACCGCGCCACCGGGGATCCGGCGGTGCTGGCGATGCTTGCGGCTCCGGCAGCGACCGCCGTGAGCGGCTGAGCGGCGATGAGGGCGGCCGCCGCCGCGATCGCGAGAACCGAGGCGGACCTGCGTCCGTGCATGAATTCCCCCTACTCGCGCACGCGTCGGGCTGACGAACACGTGCGCAGGTCCTAGGTCGGATTGATCATGATCCGTCCAGGCCGCAGATTTCTCGGGCACGATACCAATGACGATGCCCGCGGGTCAGACGAGCTCATAACATCTCGGCCACGAAGCGCTCGGGAGTCACAGCGCAGGCGGGCTGGTTCGGGGGCTGGACCGTGCTCCTGCTACGAAGCAAGACGGCGAAGAACCAGCGGACCTTATGCGCCGTGGACACGACGTAGCTGGACGCCAACAGCGGTGGCGATCTGGTCCAAGGTGCGCCGGTCGGCTTCGATCTCACGCGACAGGTCAGCGAAGAAGGCAGCCAACGGGCCCTGGTTGTTGCTGGCGCCGCGACGCGCCAGGTCACTGGCGGCCACGGATCCCGTCATGTGATCGGTGAGGCAGACCTGCAGGGCGTTGTGCGCGGGGCATCGTTGCCTCCTCGCACATAGACGGCCCTCGATTAGAGGGGATGAGACGGTTGCCTACCCGCAAACGCTAAGCTCATGCGAGCTGGCAAGCCATCGCGTCACTTGTCGACAGAACCTGAAAAAACGGCCCGCCAGCGCGAGAGTTCGCAGCTAGCAGGCGTATTCGCAGGTGGTGGCAGGTGTTGGGTTCGAACCAACGTAGGCTGAGCCGACGGTTTTACAGGCCGCTCCTGCCTGCACCTCCACACGGCCAATGACCTGCGCAAACGATGCTAGATGACGCTTGCGGCAGACACGCTGTACACCATATGTACGTGCGCCAGGGCTCCCCCGCCGCCAAATCGACGGACAGCCACGTACAGGCACGTACAGCTTCCAAAACCGCAGGCAGAAGCACCGCCAGACCCGTCACCAGATCGTCGCGCCCTGCCGGAGAGCTGAAGCCAGCCGAACCCGTCGCCGAGACACCATATTGCTGGGCAGACCGTTTCCAGCGCCGCAGGCAAGGCCGCTCCAACAGACGTCCGGACCGTCGTGAGGTCGGCGTCAGCTCGGTGACGTGCGCTTCCTCGATCCAGCACGGCGCGTGTGCGCAGGACCGGTCCGCGCAGGCGCCATCAGCGCGGCGCTCGCGCACCTCCCCGCGCTGATCGATCGCGATCTGCCAGGCTTCCTCGGGGGCCAGCCCGATCGCGGCGCGCTCGCGGGCTCCCAGCTCCCAGCCGACGGAGTAGGTCAGCTGGTACCCAGGGCGGGCGGCCAGCTGATCGAGGCGGGTGATCAGCCCGTGACTGGCCCCGGCCCCATCCGCCGTCACCATCAGCCGCCGCCGGAGCGCCGGCGGCAGCGCCGCGATCGCGTCACCGAGCACCTGCAGATGATCGGCGGCCGTATTCGACCCGGCGCTGCCGCGGCGCATCATCCCGGCCAGCGGCTCACCGGTGTTATCGCAATACCCGAGCAAAGGGTGATGGCCGAAACCCTTGAAATTCGGCTCCGCCAGTTCCTTATCGGAGCAGGCCGGGGTGACGGTGGCGCCGAGCCGGATGCAGGTCACGCCCTGCAGCACCTTATCGGCGATCCGCACGCCGGGCAGCGCGCCGTAGCGGACTTCGGTGGCTGCCCAGGCCTGGCGGCGGGCGCCGTTCACCGCCCTGGTGACCCGGGCCAGCGCCTTCGGCCCGCCCGCGGCGATCTCGTCGAGCGTCCGCCACGTGGTCAGCACCGAGGCGACCAGGCCGAACAGATTTTCTGGTCGCCCATCACCCGGAAGTCGCTGATCACCTCGCCGCCATCGGCGATCGCGCAGGCCAGGTCGTCGGTGACCCGCCCCCGGTCGTGGATCAGCAGCCGCGGTGAGGCCAGCGCACCTGACAGGCCGCCGGTCAGCCCGGTCTTGTCGGCCAGCAGGCGCAGCAGCCGCAGCCCGGCGTGCGACACGATACCCTCGCCATCGGCGGTGACGTCCAGGCTCTTCGACCACCCGGTAAGGTTCACTTTTGAGGTGCTCCTCGAACTCGCGCCGATAAGGGCTTCAGCACTCTTATCGTCCCAGTTCAGGAGCACCTTTTACGGTCGGCTCGCCGCTCAGCTCAGCGTCGCGGTGAAAAGCCAGGGCTTGAGACATGGCGTGCACGCCGGGCTCCCCAGCCGGCCCAGCAGCCCCGGCCGCGCCACCACCCCATCCCCGCCACGGCCAGCCTCGCCCGCGACCGCAGAATCCGACCTCGCAGCAGGATCCACAGCGACGATGATCTCACCGCTGCGCTGGTTTGCCACCTGGCCAGACACGGTAGTCAACGTGCCTGCATCTCACCCAGATCGCGTGATGCGCGGCCACCCACCGTCCGCAGATGCTGCTCCCGTGGAAGCACGCTGGAGTGCCGCAACCGAGAAGGAACGTCATGGGAAAGATCGCGCCTGACGAACATGTGGTTCTCAACAGGGTCCTTGGGATGTCAGCCAATGACCAGGAGATCATCAGCCGGTTCCCGGTCGGGTATTACCCGTTCCACCCGAACCCCGTGCTCAACTTCCAGATGAACCGGTTCTGGGGATGGGTGGGCGAGCAGCAGATGCTGGAGGAACTGCGGGCGGCAGGACCCCGCATCGCCAGCTTCGCGGACTGGATCAAGGTGATGCTGGAGCTCAGCGACAAGGCGCTGGCCAGCGGCCGCCTCCTGCCTGCCGCCTACTACGCCCGGATGGCGCACTTCTTCCTCACACCGGACGATCCGCGGCAGAAGCCGGCCCTGCAGCGTTTCATGGACAACGTGCTGCCGGGCAACGGCATCACCCCCGATGACCACCACCTGGTCCCCTATCAGCAGGGGCAGCTGTCGGCCTACCGCCTGACCCACGAGCAGCCGCGCGGGGCGATCGTCGTCTTCGGCGGCTATGACAGCTATATCGAGGAATGGCTGCCCGCCACTCTGGCCCTCCGCGACGCGGGGCTGGACACCGTGGTATTCAACGGCCCCGGTCAGGGCACCGTGCTGGACGCGGGCATGCCGATGACCCCGGACTGGCACCTGCCGGTCGCCGCCATCCTGGACTACTTCGGCCTGTCCGGCGTCACCCTCCTGGGATTCTCCCTGGGCGGCTGCCTGGTGATCCGCGCGACCGCGCGCGAGCCCCGGATCGCCCGCGCAATCACCTGGGACATCTGCACCGACTTCTACGGGGCGATGACCAGGAATCTCGCGTCAGCGGGCCTCGACGCCATCATGGCAAACTCCGGCCAGATTCCCGCGCCAGTGGTAAACGCGGCCTTCACGGAAGCCGCCAAGACGGACCTGCTGACGGACTGGGTCGTCCGTCAGGGCGCGCGGGTGATGGGAATGGCTACCCCGGCCGACCTGCTCAGGGCCTGGCGCGAATACGACACCAACGACATCTCCGCCCAGGTCACTCAGGATGTCTTGCTGATGGCAGGCACCACAGATATCGCCATCCCGTTCCACATGCTCCCCGACCAGTTGCTGACGCTGACCGCCGCCCGATCGGTCACTGCCCGGGTCTTCACCGAAGCCGAGCAAGCATCGAACCACTGCCAGGCCGGCAACGCAGGCCTGGGTCTGAAGGTGATCTTCGACTGGCTGGACCAGGTCGGCGGCCGGACCGCCGTACGACGCTAACAGGATCGTGCTGCCCGGCCAGATACTCCCGAGCATCCGGACCCGTGCCGGCAGGCTTCCGGAAGGGACCCGGGAGCAGGTCCCCGGAGTTGGCGTCCTTCCCGCCGGGGAGCGTCAGCGTCTCGGCCTGCGGCACGGTGGCAGTGACCGTCACCGGCGTTTGAGCTGACGCTGAGCCAGTACCGAGGAACAGCTCTCCTGCTCCTGCATCGCAGCTATGACCGGAGTCCTATTCGCCACCGCCACCGACTGGGTCACCCGGCTCACCGACACCCACCGCCAGGACCTATATAACCTCGGTCGGGACGCCGGGATTTGAACCCGGGGCCTCCTGCTGCCAAAGCAATCAATGAGCTCAAGACCGATGTCGTCAACGCGTATGCACCTTGTCCGCTCTGGCATCCACGTAGACCCCAAGACACTGCCAAAGACGATCACTCTGTAGCGCCTGCTGCTATCTGACGGCGGCTAGTGCGGCCTGTGCGGCCTGATCCAGCTGCCACGCTGCTGCCATCACCAAGAAGGCCTGACCGCCACCTCTGGCGATCAGGCCTCTGACCTACTACTTCTTGGTAGCGGGGGCAGGATTTGAACCTGCGACCTCTGGGTTATGAGATCCGTCGTCACAGTTCAACCCAGGTCGGCACCCAGGCGCCGCTAGCCAAGTAGCGTCCAGGATATGGACGTGTGCTAGCATCGGTACATGCCGCTTAAGCGGACGAACGTCTACGCTGACACTGACGATCTTGCGCTGATCAAGGAGATCGCCGCCCGCCGGGGCGTGCCCGAGGCAGAGATCATCCGGGAAGGCATCCACCTGGCAGCCATGAGCAACCGGGTATGGGACAGTTCGCTCGACTGGCCCACCTTCGACGGAACTGGCGAGACCGCTGCCAGCGACGAGGTCACCGAGACGGTCGCCAGGGCAGCCGCCAGCTCGTGATTGTCGTCGCCGATACTTCTGGCATTATTGCCGCTTCCGACCGCAACGCACGCGAGTCCGCAGCATGCCGAAAAATATTGCAGCAAGCCGGAACGGTGGTCATCTCGCCGCTCGTGCTCACCGAGGTTGATCATCTGGCCAAAGCCCGCTTTGGATCCCGTGCCCGGACCGCGATCATTGATTTCGTCATCGCCCAGACCCGGCAGATGCGATTCCAGATCCCCGAAACCGGCATCGAGATTCTCGACACCGCGCGCCTAGTCCAGAAGCAGTATGCAAGCCTCGACCTGGACTTGGCCGACGCCGTCAATGTAGGGCTCGCCGCCCATTACCGGACCGATGCCATGCTCACGCTCGACCGCCGCGACTTCCGGGCGGTGCGGCCCCTCACTCCCCATAGATGGTTCCAGCTACTGCCCGATGATCTCGAGCAGTAGCTACCACCTGTGGGTGCCGAAACGTACGCCGGGTCAATCCCGGTCACCGGCACGGAAGATGTCATGGTCGGCATGGCATCTCCTACTGGGTCTGCGCATCGATAACGCGCGTGTCCCCTGCGTTCACTGATTGCAGTCTCGGATCCGCCTGGCTGAGCAGGCCTCACCTCGTTCGCATGATTGCGGCGGCCGTGAGCGGCCCCGAATCGGTCAGGCTGATTGGGCCCTCCCGGGCCGTCTTCGTCATCCTCGGCTAGGCCGGAGAATACGTCGGCTGGCTTGGCGGCTTCCGGGGACTCGACGGTCCCGCTTCGGCGCAGATCACGCGCGACCTGCTCGGATGGCAGCCAACCCGTCCGGGACTCATTGCCGACCTCAAGGAGGCCGCTAGTTCGCTTGGGCGCCCCGGAAGCCGCTGCCTGCCCGCCGCCGGCCACGTCGCCGCACCATGACGGCCGCACTGAGGCGTGGTTACCTGATGCCTGCCGTCATGCGGCAGGCTGATGGAGTTTCAGCAGCGTTTGAGCGTTCTGGTGTTCGATCTTCGCCCGGACCTGCGCGTCGAGTTTGGCTGCGTCGAGCCAACCGGCGGCCTCGGTCATCGACCCGAAGGGGTAGTCGACCGAGTACATGACGCTGTCCTCGCCGAGCGCGTCCAGTGCGCAGCGCAGCGGCTGGTCGGAGAACGCGCCGGCGGTCGTGACCCGGATGTTGCGCCGGACCAGCTGCGAAGGCGTCAGTTCGGGAGCGTGATCAGTGAACGCGCCGGCCCGCTGATCCAGGCGCCACAAGAAGAACGGCAGCGTCTCGCCCATGTGCCCCAAGATGACCCGCACCCGCGGGAACCGGTCGAACACCCCGCCGAATACCAGGCGCAGCGCGTGCGTCGCGGTCTCGGCCGTCCAGCTCCACGTCGGCCCGCGCAGCTCGGGGCGGCCAGCCTGGCTGGGTGGCAGCGCCGCGGCGTCAGCGGCGTGCAGGTAGACTGGGACAAGACCGGGGTGCTGCTCGTGACCGCCGCCGCCGGCGGTGTCGGCTCGATGGTGACGCAACTGGCGGGCGCACTAACCAGCCTGACCGTGGTCGGCACCGCGTCCCTCGCGAGGGTGCGCTGCCGCTGCCGCTTGAGTATGGCGTCGAGCATCTGGTCCTTGGTGCCGAAGTGATGCGCCAGCGTCGTGCCCGACGCCCCAAGGGCGGCGGCCACGGGCCGCCAGGGGCAGTTCCTGGCGTGCCAGCCACAGCTTTGTCGGCTCGGTCGCGGTTGGCCTCGTGCGGTACTGCCCGGTGAAGCTCGTCATCGGCCCGTAGGACCGGTGCGGGAGGGGGCGAGCAGGCCGAGGGCGCGGGCGCGCTCGACGGCCCCGGCCCTGTGGTGGGTGCCGAGCTTGGCGTACAGGTTCTTGATGTGGGTGCGCACGGTGTTCGGCGAGACGTACAGTTCGCTGGCGATCTCCGGTGCGGTCAGGTTGGTCGGCAGGTAGCGCAGCACGCGGAGCTCGCTTCCGCTGAGCGCCTCCAGCAGCGGCCGCGGACCTCCGGTGGGTGAGGGCCGGTTTCCGGAGAGGTTGTCCTGGATCTCGGCGAGCAGCGATGGGTGGGCGGTGCGGTGCTGGGTGCGGCGGTCGAGCAGGCCCGGCGCAGGATGCAGCAGGAAAGGCAGCAGCAGGCCGTCGGGCTCGGCCAAGTCCAGTGCGCGTTCCAGAGCGCGGTCGGCGGCGCCGGCGTCGCCGAGCGAATCCCGGGCGATCGCCTCCAGCACGTACGCCTCGGCCAGCTCGTTCCCCCAGGCCACCGGCGCCGAACCGTCCAGGACCGGGGCCAGCGCGGCAGTCGCGGCACGCGGGTCGCCGGTGGCGAGTCGCAGCGCTGCCTCGCCGATGCGGATCTCGCTGTGCTCGCGGTCGGCGTCCCTGAGCCCGTCCAGGACCGTTTCGGCTTGCCCCGTCTGGCCGAGCCGCACCAGGGCCAGCAGCAGGAATCCCCGTATCCAGGGAATGAGGTAGTGCGGTGAGGTTCCAGGCCACCGGGCCGCCAGCTCGGAGGCCTGGAATTCGGCCAGCGCCGCAGAGTCGCGATTTCGCATCAGCTCAAGAACCCCGCGGCTCATGCGGATCGCGGCCACCGTGGCGGGCTGGACCGTTTCGGCCCGCAGGGTGCGTTCGGCGCTCTGCAGCCAGCGCTCCGCCTCATTCAGCCTTCCCTGGTAGGCCAGCGTAACTCCGAGGGAATTACTGACGAGCCCGAAGGCCGGGTCGTCGGTCCAGCCGTGCCGCTCGGCCAGCTCGGCCGCCTCCCGGCCGACCTCGTGGCCCCGCGTGAACGACCGGGTCTGGTTCTTGACCGGCGTCTGGTACGCCAGGCCAGTGAACTCCAGGTAAGGCCGCCCGATCCGGCGGGCCAGCGCGATGCCGCTTTCCAGGTGCCGCGCCGCGTCGTCCCATGCGAAAGCCCAGAACTCGGTGCTGCCGAGGCTGATCAGGGCCAGCGCGCGCAGGTCCTCGATGAGACCGGGCGGTGTCGCGTCCTCAGCCTCGGCGATTGCCTGCAGCCGGCCCGCCTCCTCGATGGCCGTCGGCAGATCCCCCCGCTGGCGGGCCAGCAAAAGCCGGACCACTTCTACAAGCAGCCGAAGCTGGCCGCGCCGGGCTTCGGGAGCCGATGCCGACGCACGCCCGGCCAGGGCCAGGTATCGGTCCGCTGCCTCTAGCGATCCCCGCGTCAGCTCATCAGCCGCGGCGATCACTGCGAGCTCGGCGTCCGCCGGCAACAGGCCGGCGGGGAACCCGGCCAGCAGCTCGTGGATGGTGGCGGCCTGCCCGTCCAGGTGGAGTCCGGGCCAGTGGTCGGCGAGCAGGCGAGCGGCGAGGCCCCAGTCGCGGGCGGCCTGGGCGTGGCGGATCGCCTCGGCCGGGTACCCGTGGGCTGCGAACCACCCGGAGGCGGCGGCGTGCAGCCCGGTCACCTCGCCCGGCGCGGTGCGCCGCA
>Ga0335074_10013066_pt1 | contig 11660 bp, 10 predicted proteins | sample Lox_Sample_23_FD_206715 | JGI IMG/M metagenome (GOLD analysis project Ga0335074, IMG submission 206715) | Soil microbial communities from Loxahatchee National Wildlife Refuge, Florida, United States - Lox_Sample_2.3 | ecosystem: Environmental > Terrestrial > Soil > Wetlands | place: USA...
GGCAATCACACGATCGCGATCGACTCGTCCTGGCACGAGCGCCTCGGCGCGAGCATGCGCCTGTGGCGGCCGGACGGCACCCCGGTCGCGCTGCGGGTGGTCGCCATCCTGGCCCCGAGCCTGTCCGGGGTCAGCCTGGTGGTGGACAGCGGCAACGCCGGGGACGTCATGCCCGGCGCCGTGTACGTGCGGCTGCACCGCGGGCGGGCCGGCGCCGCTGCTGCCGCCTCGCTGCGGGCGGTCGCGGGGCAGGCCGGCGCCCGGGTGGTGCCGGCCTCCCGGTGGTCCGCCGCCGTCTCCGATCAGCAGGGTGAGCAGAACCAGGTGGGCCTGGAGCTGCTGCTCGGCATCGCGATCGCCTACAGCGCCATCGGCATCGCCAGCACGTCCCTGATGTCGACCAGCGGCCGCCGGGCCGAGCTCGCGCTGCTCCGCCTGACCGGCGCGACCCGGCGACAGATCGCCTGGATCGTGGCGGCCGAGTCGCTGGCGCTCACGTTCGCCGCCGTCGCCGCCTCGGCCGCGATTGCCGGCCTGGTCCTGGGCGGGTTGTGGGTGGACTTCGCCCGCGCGGCCGGGTTCACCATGGTCGTCCTGCCGTGGCCGCCGATCGCGATGATCACGGGCGCGGCCGCGCTCATCGGCGTCGTCGCCTCGACCGGGCCGGTGCTCGGTTCCAGGCGGCCCCGGTGACAAGCTCAGTCAACAGCCGAAAAGCGCTGGGTCGAACGGACCGTCGCTCGAGCCGGTACTGGTAATGCGCGTCGTAACCGAGCACGGCGCGGTGCTGCACCAGCTCGCCGTACGGCTCGGTGACCCCGGTCGGGAGCGTGGCCAGCCAGGCGACGTCGACTGCGGCGGCGTCGGGTGACTGGGCGGCCGACATGTCGTCGAACCACGGCCGGGACGCCTCGGTGTCGACCAGTCCCGGGCAGGCGGCGTTGATGAGGATGCCGCGCCGGCGGGCGTCGTCGGCGTAGTCCCGCGCCATGATCCGGACGGCGGCGACCTGCCCGATCTTGGACGCGACGTTGATCGAGGCGGGCCAGCCCGCCGCCCGGTCCTGGCCGGCCTCGACCAGCGCAGCGGGCGGCGAGGTAGACCACCCCGCCGTCGCCCAGCCGACGGCAGAGCGCCCGCACCAGGGACAGGCCAAGCCCCTGGTTCGCGCCGGTCACGAAGGCGACCCTCGAAGCTTGGCTGGCTGTCACGCCTCGATTGTCCCGGAGGCCGGGACCGCACCCAAGGGACCAAACCGGTCGCGCTTTTCCGTACCAGCCGGGCTCCGGCCGACGCCGGTTGCCGCATAGTCCTGGTGAACCGGGAAAGGAAACCGGGCATGGAGCCAGATGTCGATGCTGATTTCTACTCGCTCGAGCAGTTGCTTGACGACGACGGCCTGCGGCGGGTCATGGCGGTGCGCGCGTTCATGGAGAAGTCCGTCGCGCCGGTCATCAATCACTACTGGATCAGGGAGGAGTTCCCGGCCGACCTGATCCCGGGCCTGGCCGGGCTCGGCATCGCCGGGCTGGCCTGCCAGGGCTACGACTGCCCGGGCGGCAACAGCCTGCTTGACGGCATGATCGCGCTGGAACTGGCGCGGGTCGACAGCTCGATCGCCACCTTCATGGGCGTGCACGGCGGCCTGGCGATGGGCTCGATCTACCTGTGCGGGTCCGAGGAGCAGAAGCGGCGCTGGCTGCCGCCGATGGCCCGGATGGAGCAGATCGGCGCGTTCGCGCTGACCGAGCCGGACGTCGGGTCGGCGGTGGCCGGCGGCCTGACCACCACCGCGCGACGGGACGGCGACGCCTGGGTGCTGAACGGGCAGAAGAAGTGGATCGGCAACGCGACCTTCGCCGACCTGGTCATCGTCTGGGCTCGCGACGTGGCCGACGACCAGGTCAAGGGGTTCGTGGTCGAGGCCGGGACCGAGGGGTTCACGCCGGTCAAGATGCACGACAAGATCGCCCTCCGGGTGGTCCAGAACGCGCAGATCACCCTGGACAACGTGCGCGTGCCCGAGGAGAACCGGCTGCAGCGGGCCAACTCGTTCCGCGATACCGCCAAGGTGCTCCGCCTCACCCGGGCCGGGGTGGCCTGGCAGGCGACCGGCTGCGCCCGCGGCGCCTACGAGCACGCGCTCGCCTACGCCGGCCAGCGCCAGCAGTTCGGCCGCCCGATCGCAGGCTTCCAGCTTGTCCAGGATCTGCTGGTGCGGATGCTGTCCAACGTCACCGCCTCGGCCTGCCTGTGCGTCCGGCTCTCCCAGCTGCAGGACCAGGGCCAGGCCAAGGACCATCACTCGGCGATGGCGAAGGCGTTCTGCACGGTCCGGATGCGGGAGACGGTCGGCTACGCCCGCGAGCTGCTCGGCGGCAACGGCATCCTGCTGGAAAACCAGGTCGGCCGGTTCGTCGCCGACGCCGAGGCGATCTACTCCTACGAGGGCACCCGCGAGATCAACACGCTGATCGTCGGCCGCGCCATCACCGGTCTTGGCGCCTTCGTCTGACCTCGGGGCTGGGTCGGGTACCGTGCTCCCGTGACGAGGGAGATAACGGAGCCAGACGGCCGGACGCTGGCCGGACGGTGGGTCCGGCTAGACGCGATACAGGACGCGGATTTCGGCGAGCTGGGGGCGCTGCTCGGCGACCCGCGCCTGTACGAGCACGGGTACGTCATGCACCGGCGCCCGTCGCCCCCGGCCGACGCGACGGAGCTGGCGCGGTCGACGTTCGGCGCGGCCGCGGGCAGAATCCGCTACGCGATCCGGCTCGCGGGCGACAGCGACCTCGGCCCGGCGGGCACCCTGGTGGGGACCTCGGGGCTGTCCGAGATCGACCGGTGGAACGAGAGCACCCACATCGGCGGAACCCTGTACGGGCGGCGCTGGTGGGGCAGCCAGGTCAACCCCGAAGCGAAGATGCTGCTGCTGGCGCACTGCTTCGATGATTGCGGGTTCGGCCGGGTCAAGATCCAGACCGACCTGCTCAACACCCGCTCCCAGGCCGCGATCGCCCGGCTGGGGGCGGTCCGCGAGGGCGTGCTGCGGCGGCATATGAAGCGCGAGGACGGCAGCTTCCGCGACACCGTCGTCTACAGCGTCGTTAAGAGCGAGTGGCCCGAGGTGAGGACTGGCCTGCTCGAACGGCTCGCCCCGCGGTAGCCGACCAGCCTTACCCCGGCGGGGTCTTGCCCGGGTGACCGTCAGGAAATAACTCGGGTGCGCCGCCCCCGGCGCCGACACTAGGCTGGTTGGCCACGCTTTGTCCTCCGAGAAGGGCATCTCGGGGTGAGGAGGCCGCCGGTGCAGGGCCAGTTCGCGATCTTGCGGCAGCGCACGTTCCGGCATCTGTTCCTCGCCCAGGCGGTCTCCTGGTTCGGCACCGCGATCGCGCCGGTCGCGCTGGCGTTCGCGATCCTCGGCCGGCCGGGCGGCACCGCCACCGACCTCGGGCTGGTGGAGGCGTGCAGCGCGGGCGCGCTGGTGGCCTCGTTGCTGGCCGGCGGGGTGCTCGCCGACCGGTTCGCCCGCTACCGGGTGATGGTGGTCTCTGACCTGGTCGCGTTCGCTGCCCAGGGCGCGGTCGCGGCGCTGTTCATCGCCGGGACGGCGCCGCTGGGCCTGGTCGCCGCGCTGGCCGCGATCGGGGGCGCCGCGGGCGGCATCTCCTACCCGTGCCTGCGCGGCCTGGTACCGCAGGTGGTGGACGGCCCCCAGGTGCAGTCGGCCAACGCGCTGATCCAGCTCGCGGGGAACTCCACCCGGCTTCTCGGGGCGTCGGTGTCGGGGGTGCTGGTAGTCGGGGTGGGGGCCGGCTGGGGGCTGGCGTTCGACTCGCTGACGTTCCTGCTGTCGGCCGCCCTGGTGCTGACCTCAGGGGCGCCCCGCGCCGCCCCGGCGTCCGGGGCCGACCCCGCCGCCGAGTCGGCCACGATCCTGGCCGACCTCCGCGACGGCTGGCGCGAGGTCAGGTCACGGCAGTGGCTGTGGGTGTGCATCGCCGAGTTCACGGTCGTGAACCTGTGCTGGTCCCCCAGCGTCCAGGTGCTCGGCCCGGTCGTCGCCCGGCAGCACTACGGCGGGGCGCTGGCCTGGTCGGTCATCGTCACCGGGCAGGCGATCGGGCTGGTCGGCGGGAGCCTGCTGGCGATGCGGCTGCGGCCCGCCTTCCCGCTGCTGTTCGCCACGCTGATCACGTTCGCCTTCCTGCCGCCGTTCTTCCTGCTCGCGATCCACGCGCCGGTCTGGCTGACGGCCATCTCGATGCTTGGCATCGGCGCCGCGATCGACGTCTACGAGGTGCTGTGGGTGACGACCATGCAGGAGAACATCCCAGCCGACAAGATCTCGCGGGTGGCGTCCTGGGACGCGCTTGGCGCGTTCGTGCTCGGGCCGGTCGGCCTCGTCATCGTCGGCCCGGTGGCGGCCGTCCTTGGCACCGAGGGCACGCTGATGGGCGCCGGCGGCCTGGTCCTGCTCTCGACGCTCGGCGCGCTGGGGACGCCGTCGGTTCGCCGCCTGCCTGCCAAGCCGAAGCCCGCAGGCGGCGGCGAGGCGGCGGCGGCCGAGAACCCCGGGCCGGTTCCGTCGTCGGCGTTACTTCGGCGGGGTCTTGCCCGCCAGCTCGTAGGCGAGGTACCAGCCGTTGACGGTACCGACGCCGTCGACCAGGCTGTAGCCTGCCTGGGCGGTGAAGCCCTTGACGGTGGTGGTCTTGCCGTTCTGGACGAACGTGACGGTGTTGTTGCCCGAGGTGACGGGCACGATGCCCGGTGCCTTCTCGGCCCCGAGCCGGTACAGCGTCGGGTTGATGACGCCGAGGGCGTGGCCCGCCACCTGGTCGGCCAGCGCGACGATGCCGGCGAACTCCGGGGTCGCCTCGCTGGTGCCGCAGGCCGGGTACCAGCCGGCCGGGACGTTGGCTTCCGGGAAGCTCTGGTAGGTGAAGACCGGGCTGGAGCACGCGGCGTTCATCGAGACGTCGGGCACCCCGCGGGCGCCGCCGACCACGGCGGCGACCCCGTTCTGGAAGGACGGGCGGGTGAACAGCACCGACAGGCCGCCGCCGCCGGCGCTCGGGTTGGTGCCGTCCCCGATGTGCGTGTTATCGGTGTCGTTCCACGCGACCGACCGGAACGCGCCGTCCGAGCCCGCCACCAGCTCGGTGCCGCCGACCCCGGTCACCAGCGGGTCGCTGTCGGGCCAGGAGGTCACCCGGTAGCCGTAGTAGGTCGAGCCGTTCAGCTCCACGTCGGCCGCGCCGGTGTCGCCGGCCGCGGCAAGGACCGTGGGGCCGTTCTTCTCCGCCGCCGCCCGCTGGTAGGCGGTGCGCAGGTGGTCGGCGTTGATCTGGGCGAGGCCGGCGAACGTCTGCTCGGTGGCCTCGAAGCTCTGGCTGATCACATCGCCCAGGTGATGCGCGAGCACGTAGTTCTCGGCCTCGACGATCTGCGGGAAGCCGGCCACGCCCTCGGTCTCCGACACCGGCGTCTCGACCAGCAGGATGTTCGCGCCGGGGGCGACGGTGTGCGCGTACTCCACGTCGAGGGTGGTCTCGCCGCCCCAGCCGGTCATGTCGGAGTCGCTGGATTTCCACGGCGGGTTCTTCCCGTCCGGCGTGATGATCCGGAACGACGGCGGCGCGGGCAGCTTGAACTGCTGGTCGAAGACGGCGAGGTCGCGGGAGATCGTGGGCGAGCCGAACGAGTCGACGATCACGATCGTCTCGCCCTTGCCGGTGACGCCGCGGGCGTACAGCGGGCCGAGATCGTACGCGGTCTCCACCTGCTGCGGGGTCAGGCAGCGGGCGGCGAAGGCCTCCGTGCAGTGCGTCTGCGCGGGCGTCGGCACGACCGCGGTCGGCTGGGGCACCCCCGGGGTGGCGGCGATCGTCGGCGGGCCGGCCGACTGCGCCGCGGCCGTCGTGGTGGCGGAGCACCCGGCGACGGCTGTCACCCCGGCGGCCAGCGCAGCGCCCGCCGCCAGCACCGCGATCTTCCCTCTGCGCACAGGCGTCCCTTCAGGTCGGGCCCCGGCGAATCCGTTCGCCGGGGCCACCGCGTCCCGTCAGGAAGGTTACTTGGGCGGCGTCTTGCCTGCGAGTTCGTAGGCCAGGTACCAGGCGTTGACGGTGCCGACGCCGTCGTCGAGGCTGTAGCCGGCCCGGGCCGGGAAGCCCTTGAGCGTGTAGGCCTTCTTGCTCTGCACGAACGTCACGGTGTTGTTACCCGAGGTGACGGGCACGACGCCGGGCGCCTTCTCGGCCGCGAGCTTGTACAGCGTCGGGTTGATGACGCCGAGGGCGTGCCCGGCGACCTGGTCGGCCAGCGCGACGATGCCGGCGAACTCCGGCGTCGCCTCGCTGGTACCGCAGGACGGGTACCAGCCGGCCGGGGTGCCCGCCTGCGGGAAGCTCTGGTAGGTGAACACCGGGGCGCTGCAGGAGCCGCTCATCGACACGTCCGGCACGCCGCGCGCGCCGCCGACCACGTTCTTGACGCCGTTCTGGTAAGCGGGCCGGTCGAACAGCACCGACAGGCCGCCGCCGGTCGCGTACGGGACCGTGCCGTCGCCGAGGTGCTTGTTGTAGGTGTCGTTCCACGCGACCGACGTGAACGTGCCGTGCTTGCCCGCCACCAGCTCGGTGCCGCCGACCCCGGTCACCAGCGGGTCGCTGTCGGGCCAGGAGGTCACCCGGTGGGTGTAGTAGGTCGAGCCGTTCAGCTCCACGTCGGCCACCCCGGTGTCGCCGGAGGCGGCCAGCACGGTGGGGCCGTCCTTCTCGGTCGCGGCCTTGATGTAGGCGGAGCGCAGGTTGTCCTTGTTGATCAGCGCGAGACCGCCGGCGAAGGTCTGCTCGGTGGCGCTGAAGCTCTGGCTGATCACGTCGCCGAGGTGGTTCTTGAGCACGTAGTTCTCGGCCTTGACGATCTGCGGGAAGCCGGTCACGCCCTCGGTCTCCGACACCGGCGTCTCGACCAGCAGGATGTTGGCGCCGGGGGCGATCGTGTGCGCGTACTCGACGTCGAGGGTGGTCTCACCGCCCCAGCCGGTCATGTCGGAGTTGTTCTTGTTCCACTTCGGGATCACCCCCGACGGGGTGATGATCCGGAACGACGGCGGCGCGGGCAGCTTGAACTGCCGGTCGAAGACGGCGAGGTCGCGGGAGATCGTGGGCGAGCCGAACGAGTCGACGATCACGATCGTCTCGCCCTTGCCGGTGACGCCGTGGCGGTACAGCGGGGGGAGGTTGTACGCGTCCTCGACCTGCCCGGGCGTGAGGCAGTGGTAGTAGCCGTACTTCACGCAGTTCGCCTGCGACGGCGTCGCCAGCACGCTGGTCGGGTGGACCACGCCGGACTGGATGGCGATCGCCGCCGGATCCGGCGCGGCCGGCTTGGTCGCGGCGAATCCGGCCGGCGCGACGGCGGCGACCGCGCCCACCGCCAGCGCGGCAGCGCCCGCCGCCAGCGCCGTCAACGTCCCTCTGCGCACGTGTCCCTCCAGGTCAGGTAAGAAACTCGACCCACCGACCATAGAGCACACGTTCATCACTGGAAATAGCCGTCAGTGAACATAGACGCGCACTTACCTATCGCAGCCGGACGCCGAACCCGGTGACGGCCAGCTTCAGCAGGACCTGGCCCGGTGCCTGCAGCGCCGTCACCTTGGCCGCGCTCAGCTCCGCCAGCTGATCGAGGGCGCTCGCGTACGCCTGCGGGCCGCTCGCGCGGGCCCGGCTGAGGGCGACGGCGTTGGCCCACACCTTCTCTCGCGCCTCGCGCAGGAAGCGCCGGGTGCCCCGCCGGTTGAGCGGCGCCAGCAGGCGGTCGAGCGAGGAGCCGGGACCGGAGACGTGGGCCAGCTCGTCGCCCTCGGCGCCGACCCGGGAGGCGAGCACGTCGTCGATGGCCCGGTGGTCGGACTCGCGCCGGGCGAGCAGCACCGGGTCCGCGAACTCCTCGTCGGTGATCACCGCCAGCAGTGCCTGGGGCAGGTCGTAATTGATGTGCGCGTTCATCCCGAGCAGCACGTGCCGGACCGGAGGCAGGTCGGCCGGGGCGCTGAACGCCACCTGCCACGGTCGCGGCGGGCGGCGCCCGGCCAGCGCGGCCTCGAGGGCGTCGAGGTACAGGTCGGCGAACGCGACGTCCCAGCGCTCGACCCACCCGGGATCGTCGAACCCGCCGATTCGGATTCGCTCCGCGACCGCGATCGTGGTCCGCTGGTACGTCGCGTGGAAGTAGCGGCGCTGGTCGCCCGCTGCCTGCAGCGATGCGAGCAGGGCCGCCATCCGGGTGATGAGTACCTCAATCACCCCGTCATTGTGCATGACGGGGTGATTGAGGAGCCACGGCGCCGGTTGCGGTGTCTAGGCGATCCGGCCGGCGTAGCGCCGGCGGAAGCCGTCGGTGGTGTTGGCGGTGATCGCCACGTCGTAGTACCCGTACTCATTAGTCGGCCAGCTCACGGACTTAGCGCCGCCGGACGTGACGGTGACCGTCCTGGTGCTGCCCTCGTAGTCATTCGGGGTCAGGGTGTAGACGATCGCCTCCCTGCCCTCGTTGGCCAGCGTGAGCTCGACCTTCGCGGTCGCCCCGGGCCGCGGGGCGGCGGTGACGACCGGGATCTGGCCGGCGGCGCGCCCGGCCGCCGCGACCGTGCCCGCGAAGCTGGTCAGGAAGCCGTCCGGGCCGTAGACGGAGAAGGCGTACTTCCCGGCCGTCAGCGCCGCGTCCCAGACGTAAGAGCCGGATCCCGACGGCCGCACCGTAACCGGCGTCGGGCCGGCCGCGAGCAGGGCGTCGGGGTAGACGGCGAAGGAGACGCCGACCTTGCCGGTGTTGGTCAGGCGGGCGGTGACCTGGCTGGTGGCACGGTCCACGGTCACGTCGGCGAACGGCTCATGGACCGTCGGGCGGTGCGGCCGGGTGCCGGGCTCCTGGGCCGGCATCCGCTGGTCGCCCTCGGCCGGCGGCGTCGTCGACCCGCCCGTCAGCTGGGTCAGCGCCCAGGTCTGGCTGAGGGTCGGGATGTTCGACGGGATCGAGAAGTCCGGGTGCGCGAAGTCGAACGCGGCGGTCAGGTCGCCGGTCACCGACGCCCGCCATGGGGTCACGTTGGCCGGCTTCACCCCGGTCCAGGCGGCCAGGAACTCGAGCATCGAGGTGTGGTTGTAGACGTTGGAGTCCACGTAGCCGCCGCGGGTCCAGGGCGAGCAGATCAGCATCGGGACGCGGGTCCCTGGGCCGATCGGCAGCCCGTCGATGTACTCGTCGGTGACGGTCGTCTCCGGGAACGGCGGGAGCTGGTGGTCGAAGAACCCGTCGTGCTCGTCGTAGGTGATGAACAGGGCCGTGTTCTTCCACAGCTCGGGGTTGGACATCAGCGTCTGCAGCACCGTGTTGACGTAGTGGGCGCCGTAGTCGGGGGTGTAGGACGGGTGCTCGCAGTAGCCGGCCGGGGCGACGATCCACGACACCTGCGGGAGGGTGTTGTTCTTGACGTCGCTGATGAACGACGACAGCACGTACGCGGCGTGGGTCTCGCTCAGCGGCGGCGCCCCCGCGTCGGTCTGCCAGGGCGTGACCGCGCCGCGGTCGGCCAGCTCGCTGGTCCCGCCGCTCCGGCTGTTGCTGGTGTTGTACTGCTGGTAGAACCAGAGCGGGTTGTCGCCGTAGTCGCCCAGGAAGTAGTCGGGGTAGCTGCCGCTGTCGCCGACCTGGTCGTTGGCGTACACCTGCCAGTCGACCCCGGCCTTCTGCAGCAGCTCGGGGTAGGTGGTGACCTCGGCCGTGCCGGCGTCGGAGCCGAAGTCGACCTCGTAGTCGTTCGGGTTGCTGGTCCAGCCGGACGACGTCCCGGTCCAGAAGTACATCCGGTTAGGGCTGGTGGGCGCCATGATCGCCTGATGGTAGCCATCGCAGATGGTGAAGGCGTCGGCCACCGCGTACTGGAACGGGATCTCGTTCCTGGTGAAGTAGCCCATCGTCTCTTGCGACTTGGCCGCCACCCAGTTGTTCCACAGCCCGCCGTTGCGAGCCTCGTGGTCGCCGTCCCACGAGTGGTCGAGGTCGCCGTCGGTCTGGTCGGTGAGGTTGTACGGCAGCAGGTACCCGAGGTCGGTGCGGGCCGGGTCGGGCTGCTGGAAGATGCCGGTCCCGTTCTGGTAGCTGAGGGCCTGCTTGTCGCCGAAGCCGCGGACGCCGCGAAGGGTGCCGAAGTAGTGGTCGAAGGACCGGTTCTCCTGCATCAGGATCACCACGTGCTTCACGTCGGCGATGGTGCCGGTCCAGCCCTTGGGCAGCGCCTTGGCCGCCGTCGAGCCGCCGCGGACGCTGGCGGCCGCGACCCCGCCGGTGGCGCCGACGGCGGCCGCCGCTGCGGTGCCGAGAGCGGTGTAGGTCAGGAAACGACGTCGGGTGACGCCCGGCACAACCGGCTGGCCCGGGTGCCAGGGGGATCCGGTGGCGCCGGCGGCGCCGTGCGCGTGCTCGTGTGAATTGTCCGAGTCAGTCATAAGTTGTTAGTCTGCGCGCCGCAGGCCGCCTCGGGGTGAACACGTCATGTCGGTCTGCGGACGGAAAAACCAAGAAGGCATCATTGCCTGATGCCACTTTTTTCCTTTGAGGGCCGGGAGCCCGATATCAGCCCGTCCGCGTGGATCGCGCCGACCGCGACCCTGGTCGGCGACGTCACCGTGGAGGCCGAGGCCTCGATCTGGTACGGGGCGGTGCTGCGGGCCGACTTCGGGCCGATCGTGGTGCGGCGGGGCGCCAACGTCCAGGACGGGTCCGTTCTGCACGGCGGCCCCGACCCGGTCACCGAGGTCGGCGAGGGCGCGACCGTGGGTCATCTGTGCGTGGTGCACGGCTGCACGATCGGGGCGGAGGCGCTGATCGGCAACGGCGCCACGGTCCTGGACGCCGCCGTCATCGGAGCGCGCGCGCTCGTCGCCGCGGGCGCCACCGTGCCGCCCGGCCTGATCGTCCCCGACGGCATGCTGGCGGCCGGGGTGCCGGCCCGGATCGTGGGCGAGCTGACACCGGGGGCGCGGATGTGGGTCGAGAACAACCCGGCCACGTACCGGGCGCTCGCCCGCCGTCACGCGGCCGGCGTCCGGCCGGTCACCGACGCGGCCCGCTAGCACGAGTCGGATAGCGCGGACGCCTCGCGTCATGATCCAGGCCGGTCAACGGGCGGCCCCGAGATCGATGCGATCAGCCGCTCGGCCGACTCCACCTCGGCATTGAGCGGATCCCGGCAGAGCACGGTCCGGCTGGCGCCGTCGTGGAGCTTGAGATGCGTCCAGTCGACGGTGAAGTTCCGGCGGTAATCCTTGGCGGTCTTAATGAACAGGCCGCGCAGCCGGGCTCGGGTGGTCTGCGGCGGCCGGTCGACCGCGGCCTCAATCTGGGCGGCGGTGACGATCGGCGAATCCGGGTGGCTCTCAGCTGCCCGCTCGCGAGCGTCTTCGCGGACGTCCAGGGCAGCCTGCCAGGCGTCGAGGATGATGTCGTCTTCCGTGCGGCGGTAGCGGGCGCGGCGCGCGGCGGCGAGATAGGCGCGCTGGATCCGCACGGCGTCGAGCGCGGGCGCATCGCGCCCGTGATCGACGGACACCCCGACGGACACCCCGCTGGCTGACTCGGCC